>ERZ772854.12-NODE-12-length-188268-cov-38.218922_pt1 | contig 188268 bp, 148 predicted proteins | sample MGYA00580844_ERZ772854 | MGnify/ENA primary metagenome ERZ772854 (study PRJEB29015, sample SAMEA2737727) | human gut metagenome | biome: human gut; feature: human-associated habitat; material: faeces | place: China | collected 2012 ...
TTTCGGTTTACAATTCCTAAAACCTTGCCCATACGTTTGCTTCCTTTCTCTTGTTATATTGGTTACATTGGATTCTCATGCAGGCAGCGAGCCAAGGTCAGGCTTGCTGAACCTTGGCGACTGCCATGGTATCAATTTCATATGACACTTGGATAAAAGTAGGACTGTTCACTTACCTCCTTCCATGTAAGAACACTATCGGTTACAATTTGGAAAATAGATTTTGCACTAAAACTGAGATTGATTAGAAATGATAAATTTGAAATACATTTGAAAAATAGATTTTTAACTCCTTATGGTATTTTAGTGTCAAGTTATCCGATTTTCCTTTTTCAGAATGAAAACCAGGTTGTTTTCATCCCAATTTGCCGTTTTCACAGCAATTTCTGTTTTGGACGAAATCAGCGGAACCCCTTGATTTTACTGGCTTCTCACTAACTTGACACTATAATACCATTATCCCCAAACACCGGATTCGGATAGTCCCGCATCGCCGGAAGCCTTCTTGCCCCCTTGATCAGATACGCTTTCATTTTTTCCCCATACAGATATGGATCATTTTTATCCACGATCCCCCATTGCATCAGAAGTGCTGCCCCGCCAGTCACAAAGGGAGCCGCCATCGATGTTCCGCTTCTTGTCACATACCCGCCGCCCGGCGCACAGGAAGTAATATCCACCCCCGGTGCGACCAGATCCGGTTTGACCTGATTGGTCTCCCGCGTATACCCGCGCCCGGAAAATGCCGCCGCGCGGTCAAAATATCCGTCGTAGGCTCCGACGGTGATCACCCGCGCCGCCGTCGACGGAATCGTCAGTGTTGTCTCCTCCGACGGCATCAAAAAGCCCGTACCTTCGTTTAAAACACCGCCCGCTGGAAGCCACATATCATAATTTCCGGCTGCAATTCTCTGTGGTACAAGCTGTATCGTCCAGACGCCGCTGTCAATATACTCGTTTACCGGAAGCAGGTCAAAATATATTTCCTGATAAGGACTGTAGGGACTCGGTTCTCCGTAATAAAGCAGAATATCTGTATTCCCCAGCCTAAAACGCTGCGGACCTAAAATCTGCCGGACTGGTCCCACTCTCGTACCATTCGGATGAATCAGCGAGACCGCAATCTCATCGGAATAATTTTTCCAAATTTGAAGATTTAAAGACGGCTCATAACTGCTCACGGCGATTTCCACATCTTTCGTGATATTTTCCCGCAGGGTTCCAGACGCATGCACCGCCGACGCCCCCTCATTTCCGCTGCCGGCAACAATCGACGTCCGCCAGTAATTCGCCATATCATCAAGATACGTCTCTAACAGGGAGTTGCCGGAGTGGGAACCATAGTTATTCCCAAAGCTCAAATTTATAACGATGGGCATCCCGTATTCCTGGGCTTTTCTGATACAGTAATCTACTGCCTGCATCAGTTCCGTCGTTCTTGGAAAAGACCGTTCCCCCGGCGTTCCCAATTTTACGATCAGAAGCGGACTTTCATATGCCACTCCGCGGTATCTTCCCTGTGAGGCTCTGCCATTTCCGGCTGCGATCCCCGTCACATGGGTGCCATGCCCGGAGATGTCACGGCTGGGACACAACGCAAACCGCTCTCTCTCCGTTGTCTGCTCTAAAGCGCGGTCTATTACCGCTCTCGTAAATTCAGTTCCAAGAAAGTACCCTGATGGTGCCCCTAAAAATGACGTTTCTCCATTCTCCGCAGGAAACGGATCTGCCACGCTGTCTGCTGGTATCGTCTGATCCCACAGATTTAAAATCCGGGTGGTTCCGTCTGCATTCCGAAAATCCGGGTGTGTATAATCGATGCCGGAATCGATCACTGCCACGATCACGCCGGTTCCACTTAAATTTCTGCCAGACGACAATGTTCCCTGCTCCGTCCCCACCGTCTGCAGCTGATTGATGCATGATACACGTCTGCCGTTATTCACTGCAAAAAACAAAAGTTTCGGTTTCTCCATGTATTCGATCTCTGTCAGTGCCGCCACCAGTTCCACAATATGCTCTGGCAAAAGCAGGATCGCATATTCATTCCGCAGATTTGTAATCCTGATCCGGTCATACTCCTCCGGAAATTTTTCTGCAAACAGTCCCCTCAACGCTTCTTCCGTGCCTCCGAATTTTACGATAACTTCCCAGGTCCGTTCCGCTCTGTCATACCCGGTATCGAGATCTAACGATTTTTCCCTCTCCCGCTCTGTCGCATCGAGTGCAAGATTTAACAGATTTTCCATTTTCTCATTGGACATAAAAATCCCCCGCAAACGCACTCCTTACTTATTAGAAATGCAGCTTGGGGGGATTTTATGACTCTTTTGGGGTAAATTTAAAATTCTACCGGCTTATTATTATTTTTTAATGCATGATACAGTTCTGCGCGTGTCAGATATATGTAAGGTTCTACATAAAAAACAAGAAGAATACCAAATGTGCAGACACCTAACAGCGTCCAGCCGATAAATGAAAGATCTAACACAAATGCATCCCATTTGTTTCCATCCATCATCTGTTTACTTTCTGCAAAGGCTTCCTGTCTGGTCATCTCCGGATGCTCTGCTAAAAGATATGGGATCATCATATACTCATAACTTTTCACGATACCCGGAATGATAAATAATAACATCCAGAGTCCTGTAAACAGCCCCCGCAGGAACATGATCATGCCGATGTGCGCATATCCGTTTTTAAATCCGTATGCAATATCGCCTAATTCCGCGTTACCATACTTACAGTTAATGAAAAATTTCTGACATCCCACTTCAAGCGGATTCCAGATAAAAATACTGAGCAGGATGCTGATCACCATGGCAACAAATACTGCTGCCAGTATAATCCCAATCACAGTAAATACCATTACCGGATCTATATCCGTCAATCCATCCGTTGATGACCTTGCCGAATTTTGGGCAGCTGTTGAGCCTGAACCTAAAATAAATGACAGAATCAGTCCCACCAGCACTGCTTTCCAGTAATTCGCCTTCAATGCCAGCTTTGCATTGCTTTTTAACTCACTTCTGTTCCACATGTTAAACTCCTCCTGATAAAAACATTTTACACTTTTGCAGTTTAACACATTAACGTTTTTTTGTCATCCCTCAAACAAAAATCCTCAGAAAATCTTAAGAATTAGACCTCAATTTTCCCTTCTTTTAACAATTCAATAAATGCCTCTGCCAGTTTTGGATCAAACTGTGTTCCCTTATTGTGTTCTAACTCACTGATTGCGTAATCGATCGACATAGCTTCCTTGTAGGTACGCTTTGTTGTCATCGCATCAAACGAATCACATACCGCAAGAATACGCCCTAACAGTGGAATATCTTCTCCTTTCAGGCCTCTCGGATATCCCTTTCCGTCATATCTCTCATGATGCGATAATACAGCCGGTATCACATAGTTCATATTCGGCAGAAAATGAATCATCTCAATGGAATTCGTGACATGTGTTTTCATGATCTCATATTCCTCATCATTTAACCTGCCCTGTTTTTTTAAGATACTCTCAGGAATACCAATCTTTCCGATATCGTGAAGCAGTCCTGCCTCCTTTGCAATTTCAATGTCATTCGGCTCAAGACCTATTTTTTTTGCGAGAAGAACCGCATAATCCGATACATGGCAGGAATGTTCAAAGGTATAAGAATCCTTTGCATCGATTGCTGCAGTCAGTGCGTAAATCGTTGGTGCAATCTGTTCATAATGCTTTTGTACCTGCTGATCCTCAAGTTCATCTTCTGTATGTGCTCCATAAATTTTAATACAGTTTTTTCCGTCCCGTTTTGCATAAAAATTTGCACGTTCTGCCTGACTGAGCAGCTCATCCGCTCCCGAAGCCGTATCCGGATAAAATGCAATTCCGACACTTGCAGTCACCGGTTGTAGAACATCCGGTTTTTCTTCATCCGCGAGCAGAAAATTCTTCTGTATCTTCGCCGCAATCTGTGCCACCTTTTTCTTTTCATCCGAATTTATCAGCACCACATATTCATTTGATCCAAACCGGAATGTTTCTCCCTTACTTCCTACAGTATTCTCTATGATATGCCCGCACCATTTTAAGATACGATCCCCACATTCTTCCCCGTACAGCTCATTAAAAAGCTTAAAATCATCCAGATCAAGATACATCAGAGCTATCTTCTGCTCTTCTTTCCAGTTCTCCGCCAGAAACTTTTTAAAATATCCCCTGTTATAAAGCCCTGTCAGTTCATCATGGATCGATATCTGATATACTTCCTGATAAGTACGAATATTCTTAAGGCACACACCCGCATACACACCAATTCTCCAGTAATAATCTCTCTCTAAATAATTTAATCTGGTTCTTTTCTCCGATTTTATATAGATAAATCCCTGTATCTCATCATCATACTTCATCAATGAAATCTCAGAGCACTCACCTGCCCCCGATCTTTCCAGCATAGCCGTGATTTCATCCTGCTCTGCCTGATCCGGCATCTGTCCACCGGCCGTTTTTACAACCGTAAACTTTTCTCCATTTTTGATAAAAACAAAGACGTCCTTTACTGGAAACATCTCATTTACCACATCAACCAGCAGCTTAAACAGATCTTCCTGCCGTAATATAAACGCCGACTCATTCTGAAAACAACGTAATATCTCGATCTGCTTTCTGTTCTGCCTCTGCATGATTCCCTCTGCCATTTTTCTTGCCAGATAAAATACAAACAACGACCATCCTGTAAATCCAAGTACGAGCACTATAACTTTTTGCTGTATTTCCGGCAATACACTGCCAAGATACCACTCCGCATTGTGATTAAAATTGAACACAGGAAGAAGACTGACCGCCAGTGCAACCGAGTAGATACATCCGATCACGATACGGTTCGAGATATCAAACAGATACTTGTGCCACATGATATATAACAGGCACAATGCCATAAAAATACCGCCCAGCATATCATACGGGAAAAAATTACCCGGCAGTGCAACAAAAAGATTGCCTGTCAAAATTGCAACTGTTCCAAGCAGCAGTGGAAATAATTTCTTTCGTTTTTCAAATTTATTGCCGATTGCCCTGTGCGCCAAAACTGTCGTATAGACGATCACACCTGCCTCCGCAGCTGCAAATAAATAACTTCCCCAAGATAGATGATAGGCATATCCAATGCTTCCATCTGCATACCGGATAATATCCGGTTCCGGGATAAATACTTCTGTGACAACATTGATCCCCATTGCCACCACAGTAGCTATGCAATATCCGGTCAGGAAACCATTCTTTTTGATCTCCAACATATAAAATAAAAATGCATACATAAAAATCGGTACCGTCAAAAATCCGAATACCGACACATGAAACCAGAACCGCATCCCCGGCATGATCTGCATACGCATCATTACTACACCGCCAGTCCAGATCAGACAGGATAAAAGAATCTGTCTGAAATACCTGACCGGTTTTGCATCCCCGGCATTCAGGAATGAAAAAAATATAAATAAAAAACAGAAAAACGCTCCGATTGGAACTCCAATATATAAACTATCCAGCGTCAAAGCCGTTTCCTCCAAATTGAATGTAAAATTTTTCAAAATCAATCATTATATTCATGTGCAAAATCGGCACATGATCCAATTCACAATTCGTCAATCATACAAGCATGTTGACTCTCTCTCGTTCATTATAGCATATTTTAACCTGCAATTCCATTTTTTTCCATCATCCATCATCTTTTTGATGGGAATCCATCATCTTTTTGATGGATTTGCATACACTAACAGGGATTAAATCTGTTTTTTAATGGAGTGACCTTATGTGCGGAATTGCAGGATTTTGCAGCCTGAAACGCTGTTATACGGACAGACAGTCCTTTTGGGAAAATATACTGGTGTCCATGCACGAAAAACTCATTCACCGCGGCGGTGATGCTTCCGGCATTTATCTGACACCTCATGCCGGTCTGTCACATCAGAGACTTTCTATCCGTGATATCACGCACGGTGCACAGCCTATGATACGTCACCGGGACGGGGCAGATTATGCCATCGTCTACAATGGGGAGATCTATAATACCGATGAACTGATCCCGGAGCTTACTGCTGCCGGATATAATTTTCTCACAACATCCGACACGGAAGTGATCTTATATGCCTACATGCATTTCGGTGCTTCCTTTGTCTCCCGCTTAAATGGAATCTTTTCCTTTGCCATCTGGGACGGTGCCGCAAAACAGCTTTTTCTCTACCGCGACAGAGTAGGGACAAAGCCGCTTTTTTATCACGCAAAAGACGGTGAGCTTGTCTTTGCCTCAGAGCCAAAAGCACTGTTCTGCTTTCCGGATCTTTCACCCGCTATTACCGAAAACAGCCTGAGAGAACTGCTTGCAGTCGGGCCGGCGCGCACCCCCGGATGTGGGGTTTTTCAGGATATCTATGAAGTTCTACCCGGACATTACCTGTGTTTTGATGCCATGGGGCTCTCCGATACCACCTACTGGGATCTGAAATGTCTGCCCCACACGGACTCCTACGAGGACACCGTGGCACATGTATCTTTTCTCATGCGCGATACCGTAAAACGGCAGATGATTTCCGATGTGCCGGTCTGTACCTTTTTATCCGGGGGCATCGATTCAAGCATCGTCACAGCCCTTGCTGCCGCTTACCAGAGGGAACACGGTGAAGTCTTAAATACGTTTTCCTTTGACTTTACGGAAAATGATATTTATTTTCAATCCAATTCCTTTCAGCCGGAACGCGATCTTCCCTATGTAAACTGCATGTTAGAGCACTGTAAAACCAGTCATACTTACCTGGAATGCACCCAGGAGACGCTCGCCGACATGCTCTATGCTGCCGTGGACGCAAAGGATATGCCTGGCATGACAGATGTCGATGCCTCCTTACTTTACTTTTGTTCTCTGGTCAAAAAACAAAACAAGGTCACACTGACCGGGGAATGTGCCGATGAAATCTTCGGCGGATACCCGTGGTTTTACCGCCCGGAACTGATGAACCGGGATGGTTTTCCGTGGTCTGCGGATATCGATGCCCGTACTGCCTTTCTTGATGATGATGTTATGAAAAGCCTTGATCTCTCTTCTTACTCCCATGCAAGGTATGAAGAATCCCTGAAAAAAACACCGCATCTTCCGGATGAAACCGCCGAAGAATACAGACGCCGTGAGATCGCCTACCTGAATATCAAATGGTTTATGCAGACACTGCTCGACCGCATGGACCGCACCAGCATGTATTCCGGTCTTGAGGCGAGAGTCCCCTTTGCTGACCACCGTATCATCGACTATGTGTACAATGTTCCATGGAAAATGAAATACCAGAACGGTGTGGAAAAGGCTCTGCTTCGTGATGCCTTCCGCGATCTTCTGCCGCCGGAACTATTGCACCGCAAAAAAAGTCCTTACCCGAAAACCTACCATCCGGGTTATGAAAAGATCCTGATCGCGCGGATGACGGATATTTTAGCAGACAGCAATGCTCCTATCCTTCCGCTTATCGATAAAAAGAAAGCAAAAAAATTCATGGAAGCACCAAAAGAATACGGAAAGCCGTGGTTCGGGCAGCTTATGGCTGGTCCACAGCTTCTGGCCTATTTTATCCAGCTCAATTACTGGATGGAGAAATATCATCTTTCTGTGTGACAGAAAAAAACACTCCGGCACTTTTACTTTGTCCGGGGTGTTTTTTGTATATTATGATTCTAAAACTTTTCTATGTTTTTTCTGATACACCCTGCATACCAGCACTGCGATCAGTGTCCCCGTGATCATTCCGGCAAGAACGTCCGTCGGATAATGCACTCCGACATAAAGTCTTGAAAACATGATCAGAAATGCCAGGATCAAAGCCGGCACCCCGATCTTCCTTGGGCATGTCAGAAAGATTACAACAGCCGCTGCAAAAGAACTGCCGGTATGCCCGGATGGAAATGAAAGATCCCTCTGCGCTTCTATGATACGCTGCAGTCCATCCACAGCCTCATAAGGCCTTGTTCTGGCGACCAGATTTTTTAAAATGAGATTATTAACGATCAGAGATCCCAACAGGGAACACGTCATGAGCACACCTGTTCTCCGCATCTTTTTTACAAGTAAAAATACGATTGCAAGAGCAATCCAGATCCATCCCGCATCGCCTAAATGCGTAATAAATGTCATGACCGGCGTCAGAACAGCATTCCTCACATGCTCCTGGATCCACAATAAAATATTCCCATCTAACTGCAATAAAACATCCATCTTATGTATTACCCCGTTTTTTTATGTTTTTACATACATTTTATGTTTCTACTGCTGCCCCGTCAATACTTTGTTGAGCAGATCGGCAAGCGGTACCATCGCATTTTTTGCCTCCGCTAGTGTATTTGTCTGCGCCCCCACCTCGATCAGAAGTGTCTTCGGGCAATAGTGCATATTGTAGCGGTATCCCTTCAGATAAATTCTTCTGGTAAATCCCGGGTAATATTCTGCCGCCTTTAACTGCATCTGGAACGATATCGCCAGATTATCTGCAATATAAGGATTATAAAGATATTCGATATCGCCTGTTTTCGTCGTGCGGCTCAATCCATTAAAAAACATGATCTGCGCCATCGGCATGCCGTTTTGTTCCGTAACCAGTCTCGTATTGTTTCCGACTCCGTCACGGTGCAGATCGATCACAACCTCAATGCTTTTATTTTCCGCTAAGATCTGTTCTAACGCAGGGCCTGCTTTTGCATAGGCATGATCGCGGTCTCCGACATCATACTGCCCGGTGTGATGGATCACGGAAAAGCCATATTTTTGTGTCAGAAGCTCCGTCAGATAATCACCGACACCGACGACCGACATGGATGCATCACCCGGAACGGAATCCGCATACCCTTCCTGTGAATGCGTATGATAGATCAGTATCTGCGGTGTGGACGCATCATGGCTCAAACGTACATCCTTTCCGAGCAGGGCATCCGCATTGAGCTGTGCGCTCCCGATCGTCGTCGTATTGTCCACCTGATAAAAATTCTGGATCAGATAATCAAAATCATTCAGCTTTTCCCTTGCAAATGTCACTGCTTTGATGTCTGCCACAGCGGAAGCTGCCTGACTTTCTGCTGCACCTGCCTCTGCAATCTGTGCCTGCTGATTTTCTGCTGCATCTGCCTCTGCCGGCTGCTCTCCGGTGTTCTCCGCCACACCTGGCTCTGCCGGCTGCCCTCCGGTGTTCTCTGCTGCACCTGCATCCGCCGTCTGTCCTCCTGCATCTTTTTCATCTGACAGGCTCGTACCATCTGCGCTTCCGACCGATGGTATCACTTCCCCCGTCTTTTCATCCACATAATTTTCATCTGCAGCCTCCCGCGCCAGAATTGCCTCATAAGAGAGATCACTCTCGATCTGCGTCTGGTATGATCCACTTTCAGGTTCATAGTTTTCCCCGGAAAAAAGCACATCGATCACTTTCTCCACAAAAGACCACTCCGTCTCATCTTTTACACTGTAAGACAAACCGGGCAGATAAAAATCAAGTACTTTTTCGCAGCAGCTTTTTGCCCCCTCTTCTCCAAGCTTTGCAAAGAAAGATCTGTTTGTCTGTAAAAGTATTCCAATGACAGCCAGCAGCAATCCCCCCAGCCAGACGGCACCATTTATTTTTTTCTTTTTTAAATGTCGATAACGATAAGCATACATACTACACTGTATGCACTTCTATTTTTCATTATACCATGAAGCTTTGCTTCTTGATCGTGATCTGCATGAGTTTCGCCCGGCAGTCTTATTTTACTATAATCCCGCCTGTCTATTATGCCGGCAGTCCTTCCCCCATAAATGCAATATTGATGCCTTCCGAGATCGTGTAGCTTAATCTTTTGACCGACTCATCAATATCTTTTGGCGTCACAAACATCGCATTTAAATTCGGTGAGAGAAGTTCCCGGATCAGTTCATATTTTTCTCCATCGTTTAACTCTTTTAACGAATCCCCAAGCATATCAAATGCCTTGCTCTGGCTCATCGCAGCGATCAGGTTAAACATTGTGTCATTGACGATCGTTGCAGCATCCACAACTGTCGGTATCCCGATTGATATCACGGGAATCCCAAGGCTTTTTTTATTCAGTCCGTGTCTATGGTTTCCAACCCCGCTGCCCGGATTGATCCCGGTATCCGTGACCTGAATCGTCCGGTTTAACCGCTTGGTGCTGCGCGCCGCCAACGCATCAATGACAATGACCAGATCAGGTTTTGTCTCATCGATGATTCCATGAATGATCTCAAGACTTTCCATTCCCGTCTGCGCCATAACTCCCGGGACAATACTGCTGATCCGGTTCACATTTTTTTCTCCGAAAGCATACTTTCCATACTCTTTTACAATGTGTCTTGTGATAAAAAGATTGTCCACCACACGCGGGCCTAGTGCATCCGGCGTAACTTCACGGTTTCCAAGTCCAACGACCAGCACCGACAACTCCTCATTTTTTTTCTGGATCAACTGACGGATGATCTTCGCAAGCTGTACGGATATCTCTCTGTGATAGTCTTCATCCTCCTCATCCATATTTCCCGCCTCGATCGTTATATAGGTTCCCTTGGGTTTTCCCATCGTCTTTGCACCGTTTTCCGTCTCAATGACCACTGTGCTGACTGTGATATTTTTGTCAACTTTCTCTTCTAAGAAACGGACTCCCTTCAGATCAACATGATCTTCCTGCATTTTTTCCTGCGTTTCAAGCGCTAAATCCGTTCGTATCTGATACATAAATTTTCCCCCATATTCCAATGCCCTGCTCCGGCATCTGTTATCTTTGCCTATATTATTTCTGGTCTGAAAAAAAATTATCCATAATTTCTCATTATTTTACTGTTTTACACTTGACAACCACAAAAACCTGCCCTATAATATACCAGTATGTTTACATTGAACTGTCCGTGTCCGGCTTTAATGTAACAATCATGAACAATAACGATTACAAATTGGAGGTGTACGGATTGGCTAACATTAAATCTGCAAAAAAAAGAATTTTAGTAACAGAGACAAGAGCTGCTAGAAACAAAGCGATCAGAAGCGAAGTGAAAACTTCTATTAAAAAAGTTGAGGCTGCAGTAGCTGCAAACGATAAAGAGGCTGCAAAAGCTGCTTTAACAGTTGCTATCTCAACTATCGAGAGCGCTTCTTCTAAAGGAATTTACCACAAGAACAATTCTGCCAGAAAAGTTTCCCGTTTAACAAAACTTGTTAACGGTTTAGCTTAATTTTTGAAACATAGATAAAAACATATATGCGGCCTTAACCCAGCCGCATAATAAAAACACCAGTACCGTCATACTGGTGTTTTTTTGATTCATAGGAATTTACGTACTATGAATCAAAAAGCCCTCCGGGCGGGATCGCACTGCGTCGGAGATGAATTATGTCGCGAAGCGACCCGCCGCAGGCGGGGAATCCTGTGAAACAGAATTTTTTTATGTTATTTTTCTGACCGGCTGTACTTCATAATAAAAAGCTCTACCGCCATCTGATCATTCATGCGTCCTGTTTTTACGGACTCCTCTAAGTCAGCTCCATCATAAAGCGCCCTCTTTAACTGCGCCATTGTAAATCCTTTTGCCTGTGAAATATTCCGTTTTACCGCAAACGGCGGGATTCCCGCATTTTTGGCAATCGACTGATTGTCCATTCCACGCCCTGCCATATCACGCACATTTAAAAGGATCTGAAACTGTCTGGTAATCAGAAACATAATGCGCATCGGAGGTTCTTTTAATGTCAGAAGATCATAATACAGATCCAGTGCCTTCCGCTGGTTATGCTCGGCGATTGCATTGACCATCTCAAATATCTTATTGGTCGTCTGTTCCGTCGTGACTGCCATCACATCTTCCGCTGTGATCACATCCCGGTCTAAAGCATAACAGATCAGCTTTTCTAACTCCCTGTCAATATTTCCCATATCTGTTCCTGTCCTGCTTAAAAAAAGCTGCATCACGGATCCGGTGATGTTTTTTCCTTCTTTTTTTAATCTGGTCAAGATCCAGCGCGTCAAAAGTTCCTCGCTCTGTGCTGAAAACTCTACGATCTTCCCATTATTCTTGACCGTTTTATACATCTTCGAACGCTTGTCCACTTCCTCTTCCACAAAAATAAAATGTGTCGCCGGTGCCACCTGCGTGAGATATTCAGCAAGATCCTCACAGGAACTTTTAAAAAATCCGCTGTCCTCGATCAATATCACTCTCCGGTCTGCAAAAAAAGGCAGTGTTTCGGCAAGATCAATCACTTCTTTCGGATTGATATTCTTTCCCTCAAACGTCGTAAAATTCATGTTGTCATCCGGCGCTGCCATTGCATTTTTCAATTTGTCTTTATACTGCTTTTTTAAATATGCTTCCGTTCCATACAGCAGGTAGATCTGTTTGAAATTTCCGCTTCTGATATCATCATCGATCGTTTTCATTTTATCTGATTCCTTTTTATCACTTATCCAGATACAAAGCACTGATATTGCATTACACTTCGCTGCATTTTCGCTGCATCGAATTACGCAGCTTTGTACTAAGCTGCATACCACAGTATAGCATACATTACCTGACAAATACAAACCGCTTGTCCGGAAGTAAAAATTTTTGTACTGCCAGCTCATTTTTCTTTAACCGAGTCACTGTGATCTGTCCACCCTCCATCGTGTAAAACAGTGCACTCCCCGTATCCCGGATATTTTCAACCGCCGCTCTGCCCGGATGTCCGTATCGATTCTTTTCTGCGCAGGAAATGACCGAAATCCGTGGCGAAACCGCATCCAGAAAACTTTTTGTGTTTGAATATTTTGAACCATGGTGCGCCGCCTTGTAAAAATCTATGTCATTGATTCCATCCCATTTTAGGATCTGTTTTTCCTGCTCCTCCCCGATATCTCCGGTAAATAATGCTGAAAAACCTTTTTCCTCATACAATAATACCAGTGATTCCCCATTCTTATCAGTACTTATTTCACTTCTCTGTTCATCTCCCACATGGTACTCCGGCGAAATAGCTGTTATCTTTGCGTTTCCAGAAAAAAGCGCATCTTTCCGGCTCATCATACAGATTTCTGTTCCATGTTCTTTTGCCAGTGAAACCAGCTTTTCATAGCTCTCATCCCGCATCATCCCCCGGAAGAGCACCAGATTCCTGATCCGGTATCCCTCATCGAAAATCTCCAACAGACCTGAGATATGATCCAGATCCGTATGGGAAACAAACCAGTAATCGATCTCATTCACACCGTTTGACTTTAAATACGGCAGGATACGGTACTTTCCCACACTCTGCACATTTGTACTGCCACCATCTATAAAAATATCATAGCCGCTGTCTGTATGCAGATAAATCCCGTCTCCCTGTCCGACATCAAGCACGGTAAGTTTCATCCCTTGTGAAACTGGTGTAAACAAAAAAACAAGCAGTCCCAACCCACAGGCAAACAAACTCCACTCCATTCCCCGGTAACTCTTTCTTCTCTTTTGCCTTCCGTTTTCTTCTGTCATCTGCTGCATTTCTTTCTGGCGCTTTGTCACATGAGAAAGCAAAAAAAGTCCCACGGCAAGCAACAGATAGTATACGGTAATTTTTACTGCGGATGGTTTTCCGGTAATCAGCAACGCATGAGGCAGACCCGATGCGATCGTACAAATTTTTTCATAACCGCTTAAAATCACATGGCACGGCAGCAATACGATATGCACGAGTACTGCCTGCGGCATCACCGCACACCCCAGCAGACCCCCGGCAATTCCGGACACCAGTACAATTCCAACAAACGGCAGCACAAGCAGATTCAGCAGCATCGCATATACCGGGATTTCATAAAAATACCATGCCGTAACCGGCAGTATCACAAGCTGAAGCACGAATCCTGTACCAATTTTTTGCAGCACCGCATGCCTCTGGTATGCGCTCTGCACAATTTTTCCAGCCCATACCACACCAAGTACCGCAATAAAAGAAAGCTGAAATCCCGCATCATATAACGCAAACGGCTGTTTCCATAAAATGAGCAGTGCGGTAAAACCCATTGCATTTAGGGAATCATAACTTCGCCCCACCGCCTGCCCAAGCAGAAGAATGCAAAACATACTGACCGCACGGAACGACGAATATCCCATTCCGGTCATCATGCCATATAAGATCATAAACACTGCCGCAAAAATTCCCGATCCCCAGAAACCAAAGCTCCCTTTTCGCAGCAATCGGTACAATGTCATGCCGATTACTGCGATATGTAATCCCGATATCGCCAGAATATGTGAGATCCCGGCGGTGCGGTAAAGCTGTTTTACCTCCGCATCCAGAAGATTTTTTTCTCCGAGCAGCATCGTACTTAAAACTCCACCCTCCCGCACGCCAAGTGCCTGTTCATACAACCCTGCCAGATGATATTTCCATTGATACATTTTCTCCGCAATAAAATTCGCTTTTCCGTATGCAGACACTCCATCCACATCACTTACGGCAAATGCGGTCCCACGTGCCTTATAATAAGCCGCCTGATCAAAATTTCCCTCATTGCGTGCCCGGTTAAATAATTTTATTTTTCCATGTAAAACAAGCGTTTGTCCGATAGAACAGGTGTCGGACTCACAATAGATGATGATGCTTGCAGATATGCGCTGCCATTCACTGATTTTAGAATCCTGTCTGATCTGACAGGATGATAGATTGTATAAATACTGTTCGTTTTTTTGCTCTTTGCCGGTAAGTTTCCCATTTAAAAGGATCTCTTCCCCATCTTCCAAATACGGCAGATATTGATTTTGTTCCGCCTGCACACCCCCGCAGTGATGCCAGCCCAAAAATAATGCTGCGGCAGAACATACCGCCATACACCACCGCCGTTTCCGAACCGGATATCTGTCACTCTCCGGCATCCCTCTGTCATGTCCTGTCACGATTGCAGACCAGAGCAGAATTCCAAAAAATAAAAGCCAGAGCGTCCACGGCTTTCCATACACGGCAATGGAAATACCGCAGATAAACCCTGCTGCCATTTCAAGAAATGGTCTTTTCCCCAATTTATTCCTCCTCTGTTACTCCTGTCTCTTCCAATGAAACGACGTAATCAAGATTTCTGTCATACATGTCGCTCAATTTAAAATTATCACGGTAAGTGCCACTGGTATCCCCATTGACCGAGATCTGTACTTTACTGATCGTAGACAATTCTGTCAGGGAATCCACGATTGAATAGATGACAACCGCCTCATTCACCTGATAATCCTGATTTTTAAAGTTTTCATCCAGACTCACATAGCAGACACCGTCCACCACGGATACATTGATCAGTTTCGTTCCCGCCGGAATCGCAGATTTTGCCCCCTCTGTCTGCGGTCCCTCCAAAAGCTGTTCCATGATCAGTTTTTCCATCGACACGTTGCTGCTGTAATAGACATCGCTTCTTGTCTCCTCCACCAGTCCGTCACCGGTTTCATTTGCAAAATAAAGTTTTAATGTCGTACATTGGATTGAATTGATCTGTTCTCCCGGATTCTCAATAAAACTGTCCTGATTCATGCTTCCGACAATATTGCCCCTGATATCCGTAAGCGGTGCATCTGCCACATAAAATGATACACAGTCCACCCCTGGAATCTGTGTCATGGTAAGAACCACCGCAGCACGGCACAATACTTCTTCAACCTCCGTCATACTGCTGTAATCCGCATCAAAATGGATCGAGAGCATCACGCCGTCAAGCGAATAATCGGTAACCTCCACCCCGTTTGGTATCGGTTTGCGGTACTCAACATTGTCAGAATCTGAGCTTAACTTTGCTAAAAATTCTTTGATCATCCCATCCGTATCCGAAGCCTCCGGCTCATAGGGAACATCTACGATCTTTGTTTTGTCCTTATTCAGATATTCGATATTATATTCGCTGCTCACTTCATCATTTCCGCATCCAGCCAGCAAAAAGACTGCCAGGATACATCCTGACAACAGCACAATGATTTTTTTATCCATAATCTGACCTTTCATTTTCAATAGATCCAATCTGTTATGAAATATAATTGAGCGGAATACGAACATTAAAGATCGTTCCCTCTCCCTCTGTACTGAACACCTTGATCGCACCACGGTGCATCAGTACTGCATTCCGCGTGATGGCAAGACCAAGTCCGGTTCCACCGATCTCCCTGGAGTGTGACTTGTCCACACGGTAAAAACGTTCATAAATATGTCCTAACGAATCTTCCGGTATTCCGATTCCGGAATCTTCTACTTTCAGGTAAAAATATTGATGATCCGCATTCAGCGAAACATGTACCCAGCCGTCTTCCTTGTTGTATTTGATCGCATTTTCAATCAAATTGGTAAACGCCAGAGTAATCTTTACCTCGTCAACATCTGCGCTGACCGGGCGGAAACTTTCAAGCACAAGCTCCACTTTCTGCTTGTCCGCGATCGGACGCAGACGTTTTAAGATCTGCTCTAACAGTTCATTGATATTGATATTTGTGATATTCAGATCTCCCGCTGCCTTGTCCATCTTGACTAATGAAAGCAGGTCATTGATGATCTTCGTCTCACGGTCCACCTCATTGCCAATATCTCCCATAAACTCTTTGTAGAGTTCGATCGGGGCATCCTCCATGCTGTTGATGGAATCCGCCAGCACCTTCATGGAAGTAAGCGGTGTTTTTAATTCATGTGACACATTCGACACAAACTCCTGTCTGGAATCATCTAGCACCTTCATTCTTCCAAGCATTTTATTAAATTTCTCACTGATCAGCTTCGTCTCTGTATAATCATTGACAGAAAGCGCATCCTCGCCATAACCCGTCTGGATCTCATCAATTGATTTTGACATCTTATGAAACGGTCTTACCATCTGTCCTGCAATGATGACGCTTACGAAAATAACTGTAAAAATGCAGATCAGTTCAATGATCCTCGTGTTCGTTGCAAGATAATCCAGGTTCAGGCTGATACTGTCCGTTGACACGCTCACCATCATGACACCTATCACCTGTCTGCTTTCATTTTCCTGATCCGTGCGCACAAGTGGTATTGTCATCTCAATATAACGATATTTTGAATCATATTTCGTAATCTCCTCCCCGTAAAAGCTTTTGATGACTTCCTCTGAGATGATCGTCTTTTTTTCATCAAGCTTATAAGTATCTTTCACTACCTGAAAGGTGTCACTGATGATCATGACACGCCCGTCATAGATAGTGGAAAGCTGCTCGAGCTGTGCGTTAATGGTAGGAGAACCGGAATTTTCCAGATAATCATTTGACACGATCTGATTCGCTAAAATCTTTGCCTGGCTTAAGATTTCGCTGGTTCGAAGTGAAACAGCCCTGTTTTCATAAGAATTGAGCATCCCGATCCGCAAAAGAACACATGGGATCACGCCTATAAGAATAAGTAAAAGAACCAGCCTGAATCTCAGGCTGTTCATAAAATCTGTAAATTTTTTTAATTTTGTCATGGCTGCACCTTACTAATTCTGAGAATAATAATACCCAACGCCCCATTTGGTATGCACATACTTCGGCTCGCTCGGATTGCTCTCGATCTTTTCTCTCAGACGCCGCACATGAACATCTACCGTACGCACATCTCCCGGATATTCGTATCCCCACACAAGATTCAAAAGATTCTCCCTGCCGTAGACTTTGTTCGGGTTGTTGACAAGAAGCTCTAACAGATCAAACTCTTTCGCGGTAAGATTCACTTCTTTCCCTAAAATAAAGAGTCTTCTGCTCTCACAGTCTAATTTCAGATCACCTGCTTCTATGACTTTGCTGTCCTCTTTTTTCGGCTGGCTCGCCGCAGTACGCCGCATGATCGCTTTAATTCTTGCCTTTACCTCAAGGATATTAAACGGTTTTGTGATGTAATCATCTGCACCGTACTCTAACCCTAAGATCTTATCCATGTCATCTCCCTTTGCGGTGAGCATGACGATCGGCATATTCGAAAACTCCCTGATATGCTGGCATACCTCAAATCCATCCATCTTCGGAAGCATGATATCAAGAAGCACCATGTCATAGGCATTTTCCGTTGCCATCTTTAATGCTTCCTCCCCGTCATATGCGCAGTCCACTTCCATTCCGTCCTGCTCAAGACTGAACCGGATTCCCTTTACAATTAACTTTTCATCATCTACAACAAGAACCTTTTTTGCCATTTTACTTCACCTTTATATGATCTTTTATTCGATTATAAACGCCCTCTTTGATCCCCTCTACCTGCTTGATCTCCTCCACAGAAGAAAAAGAACCATTTTTCTCACGGTAACGGATAATACTGTCCGCCTTGGTCTGACCGATTCCGGAAAGCGTCATAAGCTCCGCTGCAGTTGCCAGATTAAGATCTATTCTGCCATCTGAATCTTGGGCTGTTTCGCCATCCACTCCCGTCTCCGTTCGTTCCCCTGCTTCTTCTAAACCATCCTTAGCAGCTTCCTCCTGCGTCAGAATGCGTACCATCTCTCCGTCCACGATCTCCCGCGCCTGATTGACAGACTCCTCTGCCGCATCCTCCGTCAGACCGCCGGCTGCCTCAATTACCTCATAGAGTCTCGCATTTTGCGTGACCTCATAAACTCCCGGTGTATTTACCGCCCCGCAGATATATACAAAACATTTTTCAGTCTGTATGCCGTTCTCCTCCGATATCTGCGTGTCATCCGTCTCAGGTACTGCCTCACTCCGCTGCGTTTCTGCCACGGATGTCTCCGATTGAAAATAGACGTTTTCTTTCTCTCCACATGCAGCTGCCAACAGGCAAATGCATGAAAAACATAGTACTTTTATAAATTTTTTCGTCATAAGCGTCTCCTTCTTCATTATTCCAGAAGGAGTCCTCAATGCCCACTCTCTATATTTTAACGAAATTTTTCATTTATTACAAGAGTGTATAAAATTTATTTCATTTATTTTTACAAAATTTAAAAATATTCGGCAATTTTTTTCTTTAACCCTACCCAGAAATCTTTTGCATCCTGGGAATCCGGCAGTAAAACGGCATCCTCGTATGCCTGATAAGCGGTTTTTTCCGCATCATCTGCAGTCTGTGATAAAAATACCGAATAATGACCACTCATATCATGCAGTCTGTCTGTAAGCCGCACTGTTACAAAATCTGCAAAATCCGCTGCCTGATCCGTATTTTTTGAAAAATCATTGACAACAAACATATCCGTAGATGCACATCCGATAGAAGGAAGTTCCTCATTCAGTGCCGGGATCTCCATCACAGAATAAGATATATCGTCTAATTTTTGCAGGGAATCTGTGTTTACAAACGCACAGAGTGTTTTTCCGGCTTTAAAATGTTCTAAAATGCTGTCCATGGAGACTGAATTGATGTCTAAGGAAAATGATCCTAAAATGGTTTCAAAGTATTCAAGATCTTTCTGATACAGATCTTCATCATAGGCCACATTCATCGTTTCCGGCGCCGTTTTCTCAAACGTTACACTGTTTCCAACGAACGGGAAATCGTAAAATGCATCATTTACATCCCACTCTAACAGGTATTCCACATTTTCTCCCGGTTCATTCTCATTAGAATAATCAATGATCGCCTGCAGTGACTCCGGCTGGTTTTCAAAATATCCGTTCTGATAAACAAACACACTTGCATCGTAACTGAGCGGATATCCAATCATTTTATCCTCATAGGTGGAAGCTTTCACTGACTTTTGGGATGCCCCCTCATAAGATCCTCCATCCTCATTTTCCATGGCAAGACCATATAAATATGCCTCCTCAAGTTCATCGCCATTTAACAGATAAACATCCGGATAATCCTCTCCCTGCATGGTATTGTCGTAAATCATCCCGATATAATCCAGAGTATCCTGACATTTGAAAGCTGCCTTCACACCCGTCTGTTCAAAATACTGTCTGGCTGCATATTCAAAAAAATCTTCATAAGATGGATCTTCATACCACACGGTCAGGTCTGTATCTGCCAGATCGTATGCATCTGTTTTCACATCCGGCTGTTTTCCTTCTGTGCCCGGTTCTTCTGCCTGCAACGGAAATGTCGTCTCTTTTACAGGCTGTTTTGAAACGACACCAGCCATAATGGCTGCTCCTGCGCAAACCACTATGGCTGCAATTACACTTCTCTTTTGTATGTTCTTCATAATCCCATTTTCCTATTCCTCGTTTTACGACAACAGACTGCACACATCCGCGTGCAGTCTATGATTCCTTACATCTGATCCAATGCTTTTTTCAGTTTTCCGATCATCTCATCCACATGTTGTTTCTCGATGATGAGCGGTGGTACAAAACGGAGTACGTCTGAACCTGCCGTGATCACAATCAGTCCTTCCTCCAGTGCCTTTGCAGCGATCTGTCCGACCGGCTTTTCGGATACCACACCCTGCATCAGTCCAAGTCCCCTGCGTGCTGTCAGAAAATCGTAGGAAGCTACCAGTTCATCTAATTTTTCTTCCAGATATGGTGTGATTTCTTTCACATGGTCTGTGATGTGGTCGCGCTCCATCATCTCAAGCACCTTATCAACTGCAGCACCGACAAATGGGTTTCCGCCGTAAGTCGTTCCATGATCGCCCGGTTTTAAAGATTTTTCTGCCACCTTTTCGGTCATCAGGAATGCTCCGACCGGAACACCGCAGCCAAGCGCTTTTGCACTTGTCATGATATCTGGTTTCACACCGTAATGCTGCCATGCAAACATCTCACCGGTCCGTCCCATACCGCACTGGATCTCATCTAAGATCAGAAGAATATCATGCTCATCGCAGAGTTTCCGGACACCTTCCATAAATTCTTTTGTTGCCGGATAAATACCGCCCTCGCCCTGTACTGTCTCAAACAGGATCGCGCATGTCTTGTCCGTGATCCGTTTTTTCACGCTGTCAAGGTCATTGTAGTCTGCAAATTTCACACCCGGCATTAACGGTTCAAACGGTTCCTGATAATGTTTATTTCCGGTGACGGAGAGTGCTCCGATACTTCTTCCATGGAAAGAATGATTCATTGCAATGATCTCATGTCCTGCATGTCCGTCTCTCGTGTAAGCGTATTTTTTTGCTGCCTTGATTGCACCTTCGATTGCCTCTGTACCACTGTTGGTAAAGAACACACGATCCATCCCGCTCGCTTTTTTCACACGCTCTGCTGCATGGATGATTGGCACATTGTAATACAGGTTTGATGTATGCATAATCTTATCGATCTGTGCTTTTAAGGCATCCCCATACTCTTTGTTGCCGTATCCAAATGCCTGCACTGCGATGCCTGCCGCAAAATCCAGATATTCTTTTCCGTCTGTATCATACAGATAAACACCCTCACCGTGGTCTAATACCAGTGAAAAACGATTGTATGTGTGGAGGATATTTTCCTCCGCCTCATTGATATATCCTTCTTTATTCATGATAAAACTTCGTCTCCTTATCTCCTAAAATGGCAGTTCCAATTCCGCGGTTCGTAAAGATTTCAAGAAGCAGGCAGTGTGCGATACGTCCGTCTAAGATATGTACTCTTGAAACACCGTTCTCGATCGCATCGATACAGTTGTTTAACTTCGGAAGCATGCCGCCGCCGATAAATCCGTCCCCGATCAGTTCTCTCGCCTCTGATACACGAAGCTCAGAGATCAGTGTATCTTTGTCTTTCGGATCTTTGTAAACGCCCTCGATATCGGTTAAAAATGCAAGTTTTTCAGCTTTTACCGCTTTTGCGATCGCACATGCCGCATCATCGGCATTGATATTATAGCTGTTGTATTCTGCATCCATTCCTACCGGGCAGATGATCGGGAGAAAATCTTTTTCCAGCAGATCATATAAAATCTGCGGATTTACCTCTGTGATCTCACCGACAAAACCGATATCCTCACCATTTGAGTATTTCTTTTCTACTTTTAACAGTCCACCGTCTTTTCCGCTGATGCCGACTGCATTGACGCCAAGCTCCTGTACCAGTGTCACCAGTGATTTATTGACCTTATTTAACACCATCTCGGCGATCTCCATGGTTGCCTCGTCCGTTTTGCGGAGTCCATTGATAAATACAGGCTCCATGCCGACTTTGCCAACCCATTTACTGATTTCTTTGCCACCGCCATGCACGATGATCGGCTTGAATCCAACCAGTTTTAACAGGGTGACATCCTGGATGACGTGTTTTTTTAATTCTTCATCTACCATGGCGCTTCCACCATATTTTACCACAATGATCTTACGGTTGAAACGCTGTATGTATGGAAGTGCTTCGATGAGCACTTCGGCTTTCTGCAAAAGTTCCTTCATATTGTTATCTTCCATTAGTTTGGTTCTCCTCTATAAAATCTTGATATTGCCGTACGAAACTCTGATTCAGGTTGTGTTTGCTGTGGCCGCAGCAGCGCCAGTTTTTTGAAGAGTTTCGCGTTGGCTTCATATCTGCCTGCCTATGAGCGGTAATCGGCGTTAATTTTTACATAGTTGTAGGTTAAGTCGCAGCCCCAGGCGGTAGCCTGTGCAGCACCCATTTTGATGTCGGCGATGGCGGTGACTGCGGGTTCGGATAAGATTTTGGTTGCTTCTTCTTCGCTGTAGTCGACGGCGACTCCGTCTTTGATGATCTGCATTTTTCCTGCAGCACTCTCGAAGAATAAGTCTACTTTTTCCGGATCAAACTGTGCGCCGGAGTAGCCCATGGCACAGAGGATTCTGCCCCAGTTTGCATCGTGTCCGTAGATGGCTGCTTTGGTGAGGCTTGATGTGATGACGGATTTGCTTAAGATTTTTGCCTGCTCTTTTGTCTCGGCACCGATTACTTTTACCTCAAACAACGCAGTTGCTCCCTCTCCATCTCCTGCCATCTGTTTTGCGAGTGTCTCATTTACAAAGCGGAGCGCCTTTGTAAAGGTCTCATAATCCGCATTTTTCTCAGTAATTTTTGTGTTCTCTGCCATTCCGTTTGCCAACAGGAGACAGGTATCATTTGTGGAGGTATCGCCGTCCACGGAGATCATGTTATAGGTATCTTCCACGTCCGCTTTTAATGCCTCTAACAGCAGCTCCTGTGAAATTGCAGCATCGGTTGTCACAAAACTTAACATGGTACACATATTCGGATGGATCATGCCGGAACCTTTGCACATGCCGCCGATTATGACGGTTTTGCCGGAAAGCTCAATCTCAACAGCTACTTCTTTTTCATGTGTATCGGTCGTCATAATCGCAAGTGCTGCATTATGTCCGCTCTCGATATCGCCATTTAATTGTGGGACCATCGTTTCAACTCCCGCACAGATGCGGTCGATCGGAAGCTGCATACCGATTACTCCGGTCGATGCCACAAGCACCTCATCGGTTGGGATCTGAAGCAGTTTGTTTACTTTTTCTGCAGTTGCTTTGCAGTAACCCATCCCCTCTTCTCCGGTACATGCATTTGCAATACCTGCATTGACAATGACTGCCTGTGCCTTTTTACTGTCATATACTACATGCTGGTCCCATTTGACCGGGGCAGCTTTTACAATGTTTGTGGTAAATGTTCCTGCCACTGCACATGGTACTTCACTGTAGATCATTGCCATGTCTGTTCTGTCTTTATATTTGATTCCTGCTGCTGTACTTGCTGCCTTAAATCCTTTTGCTGCGGTCACGCCGCCTTTGATCTGTTTCATTTTAACCTCCATTCCTGCACTGCTTTCTAATGTAAACAAAATTTTCATTTGCATCTCAAGTTTGTGCGTAACTCAAATCCTTCATGTAAAAATTGTATTTTTCGCACTGTCTGTTCCTGTGTTTTACGGATTAAATACGGTCTGGTTTTCTTCGTTTGTGACATATTCATAATAATTGACATCCTCGCGGAACGTCCATCCCATTCCCTGCCAGAAGTGGTTTCCGATGTCATTTTTCTTAAATGCAATCAGATTGACCTTGTTGACATGTTCACGCTTTAAAGCCGCAAGGCACGCTTCCACCATCTTCTGTCCGATGCCCTGCTTTCTGTAATCCTCATGAACGCAGACATGATATAAACATCCGCGTCTGCCGTCATGACCGCACAGGATTGCACCGATGATTCTGTCGTTTTCACACGCCACCATACTCGTGGTCGGATTTCGTCTGATAAAGCGTTCCACACCTTCTTTCGAATCATCAATACTCCGGATTCCAAACCCGTGAATCCCCATCCACAGTGCATGTACCTCCTCAAAATCCTCCATTGTCATCTCACGGATGTTTACTTTTTTCTCTTCCATGTCTTTGATTCCTTTTCCAGCATAACTGTTTCGTCCAGTTACTTTTTACCTCTTATTAAAAATATAATTCAGTGTATTACTATGTAATCTTTATTACTATGTAATCTTTAATTACTATGTAATCTTCAATTACTATGCATCCATCTATGATGCTTACGGGAACATCGGAACCATATTTAAGCCCTCTGCCTCATCAAAACCGAATAACAGGTTCATGTTCTGTACCGCCTGTCCTGCTGCACCTTTTACCAGGTTGTCAAGTGCGCCCATCATCACGATACGTCCGGTTCTCTCGTCAATCTTAAAATTAACATCTACATAATTACTGCCCTCTACCCATTTTGTCTCCGGGCAGACATCTTTTCCCAGCACACGGACAAATTTTTCTTTGCCATAATATTTATCATAGACTGCCTTTACTTCCTCATAAGAAGGAAGGCTGCCATCTGCTTTTTTTACCAGTGCTGCATACTCGGTTGCGAGGATACCGCGGTTCATCGGAACAAGGTGCGGGGTAAAATTAACAACGATCTCTTTGCCTGCCGCATAACCGAGCTGCTCCTCAATCTCTGGCGTATGACGGTGATTTGTCACTCCGTACGCTTTCATATTCTCATTGACCTCACAGAACAGGTTCGGCAGCTTTGCACCCCGCCCTGCACCGGAAGTTCCTGATTTTGCATCAATGATCAGCGTATTCGGGTCGATCAGCCCCTCTTTTACCAGCGGATAAGCGGTCAGAATGGAACAGGTCGTATAGCAGCCCGGATTGGCGATAAGTCTTGCTCCTTTTACTTTATCACGATTGATCTCGCAGAGACCATAGACAGCTTCCTCTATAAACTGCGGACTCTTGTGCTCGATCTTGTACCATTTCTCATAGACGGAAACATCTTTGATTCTGAAATCAGCGCTTAAATCTATGATTTTTACCTTATTTAATATATCCTCTGTCAGCACACCTGCCAAAAATCCCTGCGGGGTTGCTGTAAAGATCACGTCCACCTGGCTTGCAAGCTCATCCATATTATCATCTAAGCATACGTCATCCACGATCTCAAACATATTCTGGTAAACTTCTGCATATTTTTTATCTATGTAGCTGCGGGATCCATACCATTTAATCTCCACTTCTTTATGTCCCATTAAAATACGGACCAGTTCATTTCCTGCATATCCGGTTGCACCGATGATTCCTGCTTTTATCATTTTTCTCATCCTTTCCGCTCATGCTTATCTCACATGATTTCTGCACTTTTCAGCCCATTATTGTATACAGGCATACCTGCATAAGCATCTTTCTTCCTATATTAATACACCTCATCGCAGTCGTAAAGTATCTTTTTTCGTGCGCTGTTCGATATTGCATAATTATACATTCATTTTGTCTTTTATGCAATACTATTTTTTGTCTTTTTCCTATAATATGTATTATACTTAACTATTTTCTCCATTTTGTATAATCTTTATGTATTTTTATGAATAATGAATGTATAATTTTTCACTTGCGTTTCTACATTTTTTGTTGTATATTGTCTTTAGTTAATGATCCGGCATACAAATGGGTCAAATATACATAACAGAAAGGGCTGTATCACATGAAGGAAAAAGTTATTTTAGCGTACTCCGGTGGACTTGATACCACCGCCATTATTCCATGGTTAAAGGAAAATTATGATTATGAAGTTATCTGCTGCTGTATCGACTGCGGTCAGGAAGAAGAGTTAGACGGTCTTGAAGAAAGAGCTATCTCCTGTGGAGCTTCCAAATTATACATCGTAGATATCATCGATGAATTCTGTGACGATTACATCATGCCATGTGTTCAGGCAAATGCCATTTATGAAAACAAATACTTACTCGGAACCTCTATGGCACGTCCTCTGATCGCTAAGAAATTAGTTGAAATTGCAAGAAAAGAAGGCGCTACTGCAATCTGCCACGGTGCTACCGGTAAAGGAAACGACCAGATTCGTTTTGAGCTCAGCATCAAAGCACTTGCCCCTGACTTAAAGATCATCGCTGCATGGAGAGATTCAAAATGGACCATGGATTCCCGCGAGTCAGAGATCGAATACTGCAAAGCGCATGGTATTCATCTTCCATTCTCCGCTGACACAAGCTACAGCCGTGACCGTAACATCTGGCACATCAGCCATGAAGGCCTTGAGTTAGAGGATCCTGCATGTGAGCCAAACTATGATCACCTGTTAGTTCTCGGTGTTTCCCCGGAAAAAGCTCCGGAAGAAGGCGAATATGTAACCATGACATTTGAGAAAGGTGTTCCGACTTCCGTAAACGGAAAAGAGATGAAAGTTTCCGATATCATCCGTGAGTTAAACCGTCTTGGCGGTAAGCACGGCGTCGGCATCATCGATATCGTAGAGAACCGTGTTGTTGGTATGAAATCCCGCGGTGTATATGAGACTCCTGGCGGAACGATCTTAATGGAAGCTCACCAGCAGTTAGAGGAGCTCGTTTTAGACCGTGCAACCATGGAAGTGAAGAAAGATATGGGTAACAAACTTGCCCAGATCGTTTACGAAGGAAAATGGTTCACACCTTTATGTGATGCAGTCAGAGCTTTCGTTACCTCCACGCAGGAATATGTAACCGGTGAAGTTAAATTCAAATTATACAAAGGCAACATCATCAAAGCCGGAACAACTTCTAAATACTCTCTGTACAGTGAGTCACTCGCAAGCTTTACAACCGGTGATCTTTACGATCATCACGATGCTTCCGGATTCATCACACTGTTCGGACTTCCATTAAAAGTTCGCGCTATGAAGATGCAGGAGATCGGTGAGAAAAATAAATATGAGGACTAATCACAGGATGTGATTATGGTTCTATTAATTCATAGCGGACAATTTCCTATGAAGTAAAAAAACAGGAGCTTGTGCTCCTGTTTTTTTACTTTATACTGCCTTGTTCTGCCATCCATGAAAGAACCTGATTGTGACTGTGCCTCTGACATCTATGATTCTCACTGTCTCAGTGCTTCTACCAACAATTTTTCAAGATACTCTGCTGCCGGTGTAAGTGCCGCCTCATCCGCATAAAACTTTGGATGATGGTTCGGATAACCGACTCCCGTTCCCACGTTGATAAAACAGCCCGGAATCTTTTCGAGATAAAAAGCAAAATCCTCTCCACCCGTCGAATTACGCTGTGGAACAACCTCAAAGCCACTCTCTTCCGCCACTTTTTGTGCAAACGCACTCCACGCTTTCTCATTGACGGTTGCAGGCGGCCCCGGATACCATAACATTTCCGCCTTTGCGCCATATGCTGCTGCTGTGTGTTCCGCAATCTCACGCATGCGTCTTTCTATAAAGATACGATCGTCTTTTTCCATGGAACGCACGGTACCCTCCAGTTCCACCTTATCCGGGATCACATTCCAGGTATTGCCGCCATTAATCCTCGTCACACTGACAACACCTGTATGGAACGGATTTAAGTTTCTGCCGACAATACTCTGGAACGCCTGTATCACAGATGCAGCTACCAGGATCGTGTCCACGCCCTCATCCGGGTGTCCTCCATGGCAGCCTGTTCCCGTGATATTTAACTCAAACCGGTCTACTGCAGCCATGACACTGCCCGCGCGAATTCCCAGCGTTCCAACCGGAAGATATGCCGCCGTATGCAGCCCAAAGATCGCTGTTACATCCGAGAACACACCGGTTTCAAGAACTGTCTCCGCACCATGGGAAGATTCCTCTGCCGGCTGGAACAGAATTTTTACAGTTCCCTGTAACTCCTCTTTCCTCTCCTGTAACAGCAATGCTGCTCCAAACACCGCCGCCGTATGAAAATCATGTCCGCAGGCATGCATTTTCCCCGGAGTTTTTGATTTATAGGGAAGATCGGTTTCCTCCGCGATCGGCAGTGCATCAATGTCACAGCGCAGTCCATAAGTTTTTCCCGGTTTTGCGCCGCGCACGATGGCGGTCACACCGGTCTTTAGCGGTATCTGCAAAATCTCAATGCCTGCCGCCGCAAGTTCCCGTTTGATCCGCTCTGTCGTCTCATATTCCTCATAAGACAGCTCCGGATGCATATGAAGTTCCTCAAAAAAACCGGTAAGTTTCTGTTCTAATGCCTTTCGTTCCATACTCTTCTCCATTTCTACACATTCTCACGTTCTGCCCGCAACGCCGTCTATTATAACAAACGATCGCCTGCATGCTCCGCAAACGTTCTATCTGTTATCCCTCTCATCATTTCTGTGGTTTAAATTTTTATTCGCTTTCATCCGCCGCCTACCTGCGTCCACCGGATGGATCAAATGCATCACGCAATGCATCGCCAACAAAGTTGATGGAAACTACCAGCACAACGATCATAATTCCCGGTGGAAGCCACAGCCACGGCTGTGAAGTCAATACCGTGATAGACTGCGCCCCGTTTAACATATTTCCAAGGCTTGCCATCGGCGGCTGTACACCCATGCCAAGGAAACTTAAAGCCGCCTCATCCAGCATGGAGATCGCCATAACAGATGTTGCATATACGAGGATCGGTGCAACTGTGTTTGGTAAAATTTCTGAAAATAAGATATGACGAAGCGGCATCCCTGCCACCACATTTCCCTTGACAAAATTTGTTTCACGCAGACTTAAAACATTTCCACGCACCAGTCTCGCCACACCCGGCCAGTCTACAAATCCAAGGATCAGGATAATGCTCCACAAACCCGGTTTAAAGATTGCCGCCGCAACGAGCACAAGAAGGATATAAGGAAATGACATCACCATATCCGTAAAACGCATCAGGATCATATCCGCCACACCGCCAAAATATCCCGCGATCAGACCGAGTACCACTCCGATTACCGTGGAGATCACTGTTGCAAGGATTCCTACAAGCAGAGAAATTCTAGTTGCGTATAAAAGTCTGCTGAACACATCCCTGCCGATCTGATCCGTTCCAAGGATAAATTCCTTACACGGTGCACCGCTGAAAGTTCCGACGATCGCATCCGGATCATAAGGCGCAACAACCGGCGCAAACAGAGCAGCCAGACCGACAACCACCAGTATCACAAGGCTGATCTTTGCAAGATGATGTGCACGGAAACGCCGCATCACAGTCTGCATGTATGTTTCATTTGCATTAACTTTTTTCTTTTTTCTCATATAAGTTCAACCTCTTTACTGAAGTTTTATCGTCGGATCTACCACCGCATATAAAATATCCGTCAGAAGATTGCCGAGCAGTACCACGATCGCCGAGAGCAGACAGACGCCCATGATGACCGGATAATCACGGTTTGTGATCGCACTCATTGTCATAAGTCCAAGACCCGGCCAGGAAAAGACCTGCTCCACGATGATCGATCCGCCAAACAGTACCGGTATCTCCATTCCAATGACTGTCACGATCGGAACTAAAGCGTTGCGCAGCGCATGTTTATTGATGACCAGGAAATGACCGATTCCCTTTGCCTGCGCTGTGCGCAGATAATCCTGCTGTAAAATTTCAAGCACCGCGCTGCGGATATATCGGATATTGGTTCCTGCCATGGAAACTGCAAGCACAATGACCGGCATAACCATGTGTACCGCCACGTCCGCCGCTCCCCCGGATGTTCCAAGTGTCGTCATTCCTCCGGAAGGCAGCCAGCCCAATTTTACCGTAAACAGATAAATAAGGAGCATGGCAAGGAAAAATCCCGGAATACTGCTGCCAAGGAACGATAATGTTACCACCGTATAATCGCCTTTCGAATACTGATGGATTGCGCTGTAGATCCCTGCCGGAACCGCAAGCAGGATGCTGACAAGCAGTGACACTCCCATCAGAAGCAGGGTCGGTCCAAGATGACTCGTGATCATAGCAGCAACCGGCTGGTAATTTTTAATGGAATATCCCATATTTCCATGCAGAAGCTGCCCCAGCCATACAAAATACTGTACATAAAATGGTTTGTCGAGCCCTAATGCTATCGCTTTTGCCTGTACAGCAGCCTCCGAGACGCGTGGTCCCTGCAGCATTTCAAGCGGACTCCCCGCCATGCACATAATCGCATAATCGATCACGGTAATGCCGAGCAAAACCGGAATTGCGATCAGGATACGTTTGATAATATATTTCGTCATAATATTCCTCATTCCTGGATGAAAAAATGTATGTTACGCAGTTTCTGTCCCCTCGTAATAAGGACACGCCACCAGATGATCCGGTTTTTCCGCCATCGGCAGAAGCATCGGCTCACTCACACTGCAGTCTTCTCTCGCATACGGGCATCTCGGATGAAACCTGCATCCCTTCGGCGGATGTACTGCAGAGGCAACCTCACCTGTCAAAACGGCTGACTTTTCTTCCCGCCGTCCCGGATCTGCAACCGGTGCTGCCTGTGTCAGTGCTTTTGTATACGGATGTACCGGATGCATAAATACCTCTCCGGCATCTGCAATCTCAACGATCTTTCCCAGATACATGACTGCGATCCGGTCACTGACATAACGGACTGCACCAAGCCCATGACCGACGAACAGACTCGTCAGTCCCAGTTCGTTCTGCAGCTCGCGGATCAGGTTTAATATCTGTGCCTGGATCGACACATCAAGCGCACTGACCGGTTCGTCACACACGATAAACTCCGGCTTTAAGGACAACGCTTTTGCAATTCCGATACGCTGTCTCTGACCACCTGAAAATTCATGCGGGTATTTTAGAAGTGCACTTTGAGGCAGACCAACCATATCCAGAAGCTGTTTTAAGTCTGTATCGATCATTTTCTTATCGGATACACCATGATATAGCATCGGCTGTGCTAAAATATCATAAATATGTTTTCGTGGATTGAGTGAAGAATAGGAATCCTGAAAGATCATCTGAAGATTGGTTCCCGCCTGTTTTCGTGCCTTTTTTTCACCGCGTGTGAGAGATTTTCCACCTATTTTTTCCCCATGATAATAAATCGCACCGTCAGTCGGCGAGAGCAGTCCCACCAAAAGCTGGCCGATCGTGGACTTTCCACAGCCTGATTCTCCAACCAGTCCAAGGGTCTCGCCCTTTTTTATTGAAAAATCAATGCCGTCCACGGCCTGTATCTGACTGACGGTATGGGTAATGATACCGCCCTTGATATCATAATATTTTTTTAAATTCTCTACTCTGATCAGTTCTTTATCCATTCCTGTTTTAACTCCTGTCAGCCTTATGGCAGCGCACGAAATGATCCTTTTCTATCTCCCTCATCTCCTGCTTCTTTTCACAGCCTTCCCCGGCAAATGCACAGCGGTCCGCAAACCTGCATCCCGGAATCTGGTCATAATTTTCCGGTACGATTCCCGGAATCGATGCAAGCGTCCTTCCGCTCTCATCGTAAATGCCCGGAACCGTATCAAGCAGTGCTTTCGTATACGGATGTGCCGGATGATAAAAAAGATCCTTCACAGATGCCATCTCGATGATCTGTCCCGCATACATGACAAACACACGGTCCGCCATCTGCGCCACAAGTCCGATATCGTGTGTGATCAGGATCACAGACATCTCAATCTCTTTTTGCAGATCCCGTATCAGTTCCATGATCTGCGCCTGGATCGTCACGTCAAGTGCCGTCGTCGGCTCATCTGCGATCAAAAGTTTTGGATTACAGCAAAGTGCCATCGCGATCATCACTCGCTGACGCATTCCGCCGGAAAGCATATGCGGATATTTTTTCATTGCAGCACGCGCATCCGGCATACCGACTTTCTCTAAGATCGTGACCGCACGCTCTCCTGCTTCTTTTTTTGACAGATGCATATGAATCCGGATGCTCTCCGTGATCTGGCTTCCGATCGTAAACACCGGGTTTAACGATGTTAAAGGATCCTGAAAAATCATCGTCATCTGATTTCCGCGGATCGTATCTAACTGTTTTTCATCCATATCCAGCAGATTTTTGTTTGCAAAGAGGACAGAGCCGTCAACGACAGCTCCGCCCCTTCCTAATAATCCCATAATAGACAGTGATGTCACACTCTTGCCACAGCCGGACTCACCAACGATACAAACCGTCTCTCCTTCTGCGACATCAAAACTGACATGATCCACACTGATTTTTTTCCCAAAATCCCCGGTAAACTCTGTGGTCAGATCATTTACCTGTAATAATTTTGACATTGATTTTCCCGTTCCTTATTTCGTAATTTCCCACTGTTCCACATTGTTAAAGAAACCGTACACACTTGGTGTGGCATTTGAAAGACGTTTGTTGACAGCAGCCTGTGCGCTGACAATATAAGCAGAGAACATCGGAACCTCTTCCTGTACCTTCTGATCCACAACGGAGTAAAGCCCTTTGATCTCATCCATATCACTTGTTGTCTGTGTCTTTGCAAGTGCTTCATTGACGCTGTCATCCCCGTATCCGGTCCAGCTGTCCTCGCCGCCTAACAGCCATGCCACATCCGGATATGGATCAACCGGTGCATAGGTGTACTGTACTGCTAAAATATCATAGTCATTGGTGCCTGCGACAGACATCAGTGTTGCAAAATCTACAGTCTGCACTTCCACTTTAATGCCGACTGCAGCCCACTGTGCCACAAATACATTCGCAGCATTTACAAATGCACTGTCACCGGAGTTCACATAAAAGCGTAAGGTCTGTGATCCGTCCCATCCGGCTTCCGCTAACAGTTCTTTTGCTTTCTCTACATCCTGCTCTACCGGAACGATACTGTCATCATAGAAAGGACTTGCAGAAGACAGAAATCCATCTGCAACTTCCCCTTTTCCTTTTAAAAGCTGTTCTAATACCATCTTACGGTCGATTGCATATAACATTGCCTGACGCACACGCACATCCGGAACATTTTTTGTCTGGATAAATACGGACTGGTTGGTCACCGGTTCTCCGTATACAACATTTACATTGGAAAGTGCCTCAACACTATCATAATCTTCCTCCGGGATGACACTCATTGTCGGCTGTGTAATATCAATCTCGCCGGACTGTAATCCTGCATAAAGCTGGCTGCCGCTCACGATCTTGATATTGAGTTTTGCGATCTTCGGTGCACCTTTCCAATAATTTTCATTTGCTTTATAAGAAATATAATGGTCGACATCGAAATCTGTTACCATATATGGTCCGCTGACGACATCCGGGTGATTGAACCATTCTGCAGTCTTTAACTCTTCTTCCGTGTACTGCTCGATCACATGTTTTGGAAGTGTCATCAGATAACGCGCATAAGAATTCTCAAATGTGGTCAGAGACATCTCCTCTTTTGTGGTGAACTGTACGGTCGCATCATCGATCGCTTTGATACCATCAATGCTCTCTGCTCCCTCTTCCGTAAATCCGTCATCACCGACACCTTCAAACACATAATACATCATGGACGTATTGCCAATGACCGGGGATGTCAGACGCAGTGCCGTATATACGACATCATCTGCCGTGATCTTCTCCCCGTCTGACCAGGTTGCTTTCTCATCGATATGCACGATAAAATTTTTGTTATCTTCCGTCGTAACAGAATCCGCGATTTCTCCCTCAAATTCCAGATTCGAATTTAATTCTACCAGTGGAAGAAACATCAGGCTGGTCGCATATTTATTGGTCTCTCCGCCATCCATCAAAAGCGGATTTAACGTTCCAAGTGTATTGGTCACACCGATATTTACAATATCATCCGAAACCTCTGCTGTCTCTGTTGCCGCCGCATTTTCCCCCTGCGGCTGACTGCCTGTATTGCCGCCGGAAGTTCCACATCCAACAGCCGTAACTCCCATCGCAGCTGCGAGCACCAGTGCTGACAGGACCTTTTTCCATCTTCTTTCTTTTCTCATAATTTCCTCACTTTCTGCGAAAAACTCCCGTATGCCCGCTTTTAGCATATAAAATAGTACTTTTCGCATATTATTTCTAGTAATCCACTAGGAATTAGGTAAATTATATTTTCTATGTTTTAAATTGTCAATCCTTTTTTGTTGAAAGATTGACAAAAAATTCATGGCTGATTATAGTATTGCTTAGAATAAAGAAAAGAGGCAATACACATGAAGAATCTGCTAATTTACCAATCCACCGAATATGACTGCGGTCCGACCACACTGACAAATGCCATCCGCTATCTCTTTGACCGCGAAGAAATTTACCCGGATATCGTCAAATATATTATGCTCTATTGTCTTGATTCTTATAATGAAGCAGGCGAAGTTGGAAAACGCGGTACATCTGCATCTGCCATGATGTTTTTGAGTAACTGGCTCACACAGTTCGGACAGGTAAAAAACTTCCCGATTTCCTGCAATTTTCTCGCTAAGGACGAGGTTGTACTCTCTGAAAACAGCCGCATTATCGGTGCCTTACAGCAGGGCGGTGCCGTTTTGCTGCGTGTTTACCTGGAAGTTCCTCATTATATTCTTCTGACCGGTATTTCGGGCAGTGATATCTATGTGTTCGATCCTTATTATGAAGAACCGGATGATCCGGAACTCGACAAAGAATTCTTTGAGGAAGGCATCACCTTTATCACAGATCAGCCAAAACGTGCCAACCGCCTGATCTCCATCACACGGCTTTCCGGCACCGGCGTCGGTTTTTATGAAATGGGACCATATGAGGAACGAGAAGCAGTGATCCTGTTCAATACAAACACCCGAAAAACACCGGAAAACAGTATTGAATATATCATATAATAGTATCTAATATCAAAAGACCTTTCTGGATCTCATCTTCACCCAGTCTTCCATAGCCAAGTAAAAGAATCGGTTTATGCGGTACAGTTCCGGCAAAATTGTTTTTTTCACTTTCTATGGAAGCATTTTTATTTCTCACAGTTTCATTACAGCTCTGCTCCGATTTCCGTACAACATATTCACTGATTCCATAGATACGGATTCCTTGTTTTTCCGCCAGATCACATATCTCTGTTTCTTTTTTTTCAGTATTTACCTGTACTAAAACATGCAGTCCTGCATGATCTCCGTAAATTTTTTCTACCCAGCTTCTCTTTTTTAACTCTGCAAGCAGGAAATCATGTTTTGCACGGTAGATCCCCCTCATCTTATTCAAATGACGTTCAAAATGTCCCTCTTCAATAAAGGCACGCAGTATCTCCTGCTGAATTTTGGGAACGGTCGTAGAATAAAATCCACATTTTTCATGATAACGTTTTAACAATTCCGGTGGAAGCACCATATAACTGATTCGAAGTGACGGCGCAATGCTCTTAGAAAAAGTTCCAATATAAATCACTTTTTCAAAATGATCCACGCTTTGCAGCGACGGGATCGGCTTTCCACGGTAACGGTACTCACTGTCGTGATCGTCCTCGATCAGATAGCGTTCCTCTTTCTCCAATGCCCATTTCAACAATTCCAGCCTTTGTTTTAACGGCATGACCGTTCCAAGAGGGAACTGATGGGAAGGCATGATATAGACAACATCCGGATCATAATTTCTGACCTTTTGTGGATCTATTCCATCTTCTTCCACCGAAACAAGCGTCATCTGATATCCCATATTTAAAAATGTATGATATGCCTGCAAATAAGTTGGATTTTCCATGAGAACCCGCTTATTTCTTCCTAAAATCTGTGTCAGTAAAATCTCAAGATATTCATTTCCTGCTCCGATGATCAGCTGATCGGGCTGACAGTTCACACCTCGCGCCTGATGCAGATATGCTGCAATCGCCTTTCGAAGCCCATAGTCCCCCTGTCCATCCCCGGATAACAGCAATTCTTCCCTGTCATCTAACAGTGCATTTTTGTTTAATTTTCTCCACACATTATATGGGAAATGCATGGTATCGATTGCATATGGGGAAAAATCAATAACATGGCTGCAAGCTGTCTCTTCCTGCTCTTTTTTTCCAAATGTAAATGTATGTTTGAAATCTTTTTCTATATGCCCAAACTCATACAGCTCTGTAATATCACACACAAAAAACCCCCTGCAAGGTTCTGCTTTGATGTATCCCTCTGCAAGGAGCTGTTCATATGCCATTTCAACGGTACTTCTGCTTACCGACAAATGCTTTGCCAAAAGTCTTGTCGACGGAAGCTTTTCCCCAACAGGAATTTTTCCCTCAATGACATCCCGTTTGATATATTCGTATATTTTTTCATAGAGGGGAGCTTTCGCTCCCCCCTGTAAATCAATCATTATTTCAATCATAATAATTTTGCCTATTTGCTGTTTTTGATCTCTGCCACGATCTTTTCTTTTAAATCATATGCACGGTCTTTCATCTTTTTCGATGCAGAAGGTGTAGCCTGGATTCTTGAAATACACTTAGAAGCCACATCATATTTTTTGAAATGATATGCCATTGCCGCAAGAAGATAATCTACGGTACACTGATCCATTCCACACATTGGAAACATCTCTGTAGACATTGCTTTCATAAATCCCTCATATGCCTGCTGGTAAAATGCCTCTTCCTGCTCTTTTGCCTCTTTTTTCTTCTCTAAGGTCTCCGGATCTGTTCCTTTTAACTCCTCTGCCTTCCCACGATACAGCCAGGAAAGTTTTAAACATGAATAGGCCTTCTCACTGGTCTTTCCTTTTTTGACGATCGTATTGAAAAGTGCAAGCTTATAACGCTCGATTGCCTGATCATAGTCTAAGACGGCAGGTTCATCGGAACCTGTTGGTTTGAAATTGGCACAAACCTGTTCCTTGATCAGTTTGATCTGTCCTGATGTCACATGCTCGAAATAACGGTTCATCGCTGTATATCCGCAATACGGGCAGGATGCCACATCATATTTTAAAGTGTCAATGTATTCGAAACGCGGACGCAGATCCAGATCCGGCTCTAAACGTTTGATTCGTCCGTTCTTGATCATTTTTGTCTTAAATACCTTGTCACAAACAGTACAACGGATTGCCTTGTCTAACAGAAAACTGTCCTCTGTCGGAGCAGCCTCTGTTTTTCCACCATCAGCGGATGCTGCCGGCTTTTTTTCATCCTCAAACAGATCCGTTGTGTTATCTGCTTTAATACCAAATTTTTCCAATCCTGCAAATAAATTCATTTGTATTTCATATCCTTTCCTGTTACGCCCGTTTCAGGGCAAAAATGCAAATCATTACAATGCTATGCATTAGGCAGTTTAAATGAGCTCTTAAGTGAAACGATCCGGTTAAATACCAGATGATCTGCGGTCGAATCTTTCGCATCCACACAGAAAAATCCCTGTCTTACGAACTGGAAACTGTCATATGCTTTTGCATCTTTTAAATTTTCCTCAACAACACAGTTTTTTAAAACAGTGAGGGAATTTGGATTCAGATTCAGACTTCCGTCCTCATTATACACTCCTTTTTCCTCATCTACAATGTTTTCATAGAGACGAATTTCAGCCGGAACTGCCTGTGCTGCAGATACCCACTGGATGGTTCCTTTTACTTTTCGTCCGTCCGGGCTGTTTCCACCTTTAGATGCCGGATCATAAGTACAGTGGATCTCCGTCACCACGCCATTTTCATCTTTTACGAAACTGTTGCAGGTCACAAAGTATGCGTTCATCAGACGTACTTCGTTGCCCGGAAACATACGGAAATATTTCTTTGGCGGCTCTTCCATAAAGTCTTCACGGTCAATATAAAGTTCGCGTGAAAATGGAACTTTACGCACACCAAGTTCCTCATTTTCAAGGTTATTGACTACCTCAAGATACTCTGTCTCTCCCTCCGGATAGTTGTCGATCACAACTTTGACCGGATCTAAGATCGCCATCATACGGGGACGTTTCATCTTTAAATCTTCACGGATACAGTACTCTAACATGGCATAATCCACAGAGCTGTTTGCCTTGGAAATACCGCAGAGTTCCACAAACATTTTTAAGGATTCCGGTGTAAATCCTCTTCTGCGGAGTGCCGCAATCGATACAAGGCGTGGATCATCCCATCCGTCTACGATACCTTCCTCCACAAGACGCTTGATATATCTTTTTCCTGTCACTACGTTTGTTAAATATAATTTTGCAAACTCGATCTGTCTCGGCGGCATCTCATCCTTATCCGGAATCATATCTTTGCCAACCTCATCGATCACCCAGTTGTACAGCGGTCTGTGATCCTCAAACTCGAGTGTACAGATCGAATGGGTAATTCCCTCAATGGCATCCTCTAATGGATGTGCAAAATCGTACATCGGATAAATGCACCATTTGTCTCCGGTTCTGTGGTGTGTCATATGCGCCACACGGTAAATAACCGGATCCCTCATATTGATGTTTGAAGATGTCATATCGATTCTTGCGCGGAGCACTTTCTCTCCGTCGGCAAATTTACCGTTTTTCATATCTTCAAATAAAGCAAGATTCTCTTCCACACTTCTGCTGCCCGCAGGATCTTCTTTTCCCGGTTCTGTCAGTGTACCGCGGTACTCACGGATCTCATCTGCACTCAGATCAGAAACGTATGCTTTTCCTTTTTTGATCAGCTTTACTGCTGCTTCATACATCTGATCAAAATAGTCGGACGCGAAGAACAGTCTGTCCTCCCAGTCAGCACCAAGCCATTTGATATCCTCTTTGATTGCCTCAACAAACTCTGTCTTTTCTTTTGTCGGGTTCGTATCGTCAAATCTTAAATTGAATTTTCCATTGTATTTCTGCGCAAGACCTGAATTTAAAAGTATGGACTTGGCATGTCCGATATGAAGATATCCGTTCGGCTCCGGTGGAAATCTTGTATGGACGGTTTTGCAATGTCCTTCCTCTATATCCTGATCAATAAACTGTTCGATAAAATTCTTTGAGACATTCTCGTTTTCCATGATGTCTGTCCTCCTCATATAACAACTCATGCTATATCATGTGCAAAATCAGCACATGATCAACATTCGCCGCTCGTCAATCATTCAAATATGTTGACTCACTTACGCTCATTATATCATACATGATACACCGCTTGGGTGCAAGTAAAATATAGCATGAATTGGGGATTTTGGTAAGAAATTATTTATCCTTAATTTTCATTCATCTTCGCTGCCTGGCCGGAGGATGTATGGAGCAAATAATTGCTTCCACAGCTATAACTACTATCATCACATATACTGCAGCTCTGTATTTGTTATTCCATCCTATATGTTTCTAGCTATTTTATAATGCAAAAAATGTCATTTTTTTAAAGTTTCTGCATTTTAGTGCACAAACTTTATTTTTTCATAAGTTTATGCTATACTAGCACAAGGAGGTACGTCAAATGATCGATACTCATGAACTCAAAAAAAGAGATTTATATCTGAATAAGATTATAGCATTTCAAGACACCGAACCAGTGAAGGTTGTTACTGGAATCCGTAGATGTGGCAAATCCAGCCTGTTGAAATTAATGACTCTCCACCTGAAGGAAAATGGGGTTACTGACAATCAGATTCTGGAAATGAATTTTGAGTCACACGCTTATAAAAATATGAATAGTGACTCTTTCTACGAATATGTCAAACAACATATCGTACCAAATAAAAGAATGTACCTCTTTTTTGATGAGGTTCAGCGTGTTCCTGACTGGGAGGATGCTGTTAACTCTTTCCGCGTCGACTTCAACTGCGATATTTATGTCACAGGCTCAAATGCCTATATGCTCTCCTCTGAATATGCCACTTATTTATCTGGCAGATGTGTAGAAATAAAGATGCTGCCTTTATCTTTCTCTGAATTTATAACGTTTCATAATTTTGAAATAAGAGAAATGAAGAGTGCTTTGGGTGGTACACGCAAACAAGTCTTTGATAAAGCAGGAGAACATTATGAACTTCGTGAAGTTTTCGATGCATATATGCGATTTGGCGGCATGCCAGGGATTGCTGACATAGGCTTAGATCAGGAAAAAGCACTGGTGCTGCTTGAAGGTATCTACTCTACCGTTATTATGAGAGACATTCTCGAACGTGAAAGTCGCAGAGGTCAGAAAAAAATCACTGACCCTGTCCTTTTAAAAAAGATTATCATGTTCCTTGCTGATAACATTGGAAGCAACATCTCTGTTTCTTCTATCGGCAACACCTTGGTAAATGAAGGACTTCTTGAAAACGGGAAGCGAAAAGGAACCCCAAGTGTTCACACTGTTCAGGCTTATGTGAATGCACTTCTAGAGTCATATTTTTTCTACGACATCAAAAGATTTGATATCAAAGGAAAGGAATATTTACGCACTCTTGGCAAATACTATATTGTCGATATCGGACTTCGAAACTATCTGCTTGGATTCAGAGATCGTGACAGCGGTCATGCAATAGAAAACATTGTTTACTTTGAACTGATTCGTCGAGGCTATGATGTTTCTATAGGTAAAGTTGGTAATTTCGAAGTGGATTTTATTGCAACAAAGGCAGACAACAAACTTTATGTTCAGGTCACAGAATCAATGACAAGTGAAGATGTTCGTAGCCGGGAATTAGCACCACTCAAAAAAATCAGCGATAACTATGAAAAAATCGTTCTTTCCTTAAATACAGGCATAGATTCTTCCTATGATGGCATAAAATCAATCAACCTGATCGACTGGCTAATCTCAGAATAAAAACAGAATATACGGAAAGGAACCAGAGGTAATCTCTGGTTCCTTAAATTCATAGGATATTCTCCGATGACTTTTTTTACGCATTCTCATTCATCTTCGCCAGCTTCGCTGCCTGGTCTGCTGCGATACATGCGTCAATGATCTCCTGGATATCTCCGTTCATGATCTTATCGAGTTTGTACAGTGTAAGATTGATTCTGTGATCCGTCACACGTCCCTGTGGGAAGTTGTAGGTACGGATCTTCTCAGAACGGTCTCCTGTTCCGACCTGACTCTTACGAAGCTCTGCTTCCGCATCGTGGGCTTTCTGCTGCTCTAAGTCGTATAATTTGGTACGCAGCAGGGCGAACGCTTTTGCCTTATTCTGGATCTGTGATTTTTCCGTCTGGCTGTAGATCACGATTCCGGTCGGGATATGTGTCAGACGCACGGCAGAGTCTGTCGTATTGACACACTGGCCACCGGCACCGGATGCACGGCAGACATCGATACGGATATCTTTGTCATCGATCTGCACATCCACTTCCTCAGCCTCCGGCATCACTGCAACTGTGATAGTGGAAGTATGGATACGTCCGCCGGACTCTGTCTCCGGGACACGCTGTACACGGTGTACACCGGACTCATATTTCATAACGGAGTAGGCTCCCTGTCCGCTCAGCATAAAAGTAACACTCTTCATACCGCCGATGCCGGTTTCATCTGCTTCCATGATCTCCGTCTTCCAGTTTCTGCTTTCTGCATAATGCAGATACATACGATAAATTTCAGCAGCAAATAAAGCAGCCTCGTCACCGCCGGCGCCTGCGCGGATCTCAACGATAACGTTCTTGTCATCGTTCGGGTCTTTCGGAAGTAATAAGATCTTTAACTCTTTTTCCAACTCTTCCACTCTTGCCTTAGAATCGTTTAACTCTTCTTTCGCAAGTTCACGCATCTCCTCATCAGACTCTTCCTCAAGCAAAGCAAGGGAATCCTCGATGTTCTGTTTGCACTGTTTATATTCCTTATATGCATTTACGATCGGAGTCAGGTCACTCTGCTCTTTCATCAGCTTACGGAAACGCACCGGATCATTTGCCACATCCGGCTCACTTAATTCACTCATTAATTCCTCAAAACGGATCAGTAAATCCTCTAATTTATCAAACATATATCCTCCATTCCTGTCACAACACGATCATTGTGTGCCAAATCTTTGATAACCGTCACATTTTTAAATCCAGCTTCTTTTAAAAGCCCGGACACTGCTTCGCCCTGATCGTAACCGATCTCAAACAAAATGTGTCCTCCCGTTTTCAGATATGCCTTACATTCTTTGATAATCTTTCTATAAAAATATAAACCGTCCTCTTTGCCGTCTAAAGCCTCCATCGGTTCAAACTCCTGCACCTCCGGCATGAGTTTTACCACTTCCCCGGTTCTTATATAAGGCGGGTTTGAAACGATCACATCATATGTCCCTGTCACATTGTCAAACAGATCACTGCGCTCAAACGTGACCGAAACCTGGTTCAGCTTCGCATTTTCTTTTGCCACAAGAAGTGCCTGTTTGGAAATATCCGTCGCTGTCCCTTCCACCTCCGGTATATTATGCACGATACTGACAATAATACAGCCGGAACCGGTGCACATATCAAGTACTTTCATTCCCGGTTTTACAACTTTTAATGCCTCTTCCACCAGAGTCTCCGTGTCCTGTCTCGGAATCAGCACATTGGAATTGACCTTAAATTTCAATCCCATAAACTCTGCTTCACCGACAATATATTGTAACGGCACATGTTCTGCACGTTTGCGCAATGCAATCTCATATTCACTTAACTGTTCCTCAGCGACCTCATCCTCCATATGCAGATAATAAAAGCTGCGGTCGATCTTGCAGACCATCTCCAAAAGCAGCCATGCATCAATTTTTGCATCTGCCACATCTGCCATATTTAAAACCTTTTCGCCGAGATTAATTGCTTCCCGATATGTCATGTTCTTTACTGTCCTCTTGTCTTATTTCTTCCACATAAGTCTTCCAGTCAAACACAGCTTCCACAGATGCAATCCCCACCTCGATCATGTCATCCTCCGGCTCCTTCGTCGTGATATGCTGCAGCAGAAGTCCCGGTTTACTGAGCAGATTAATAAGCGCATTATCGCTGCGTCCTGCAAGTCTTATAAATTCAAAAGACACACCCGCGATCACCGGGATCAGCACAAGACGAAGTACCAGTCTTAACACTCTTGAATCCACATGGATGAACATAAAAAAGAAAATACTGATGATCATAACGATCAGCAGGAAACTGGTTCCACAACGCTTATGTAATCTGGAACTCTTTCTCACGTTCTCCACCGTAAGATCCATCCCATGTTCAATACAGTTAATGCACTTATGCTCCGCACCATGATACATGTAAACCCGTTTAATATCAGGCATCAGCGAAATCGCTGCCACATACCCGATAAAAATTGCCAGACGGATCAGCCCCTCTAAAACAGCGATCAGCATATAGGAATCTGTAAACTTCTGAAAAAATACAGATATATAATATGGAAGAATCATAAATATCGCGACAGCAAGAACAATGGAAAATGCAACCGTACCACCCATCATCAGGCTGTCCTGTCTTTTCTGCTGCTCTTCTGTCAATACTTTTTTCTCACGCTGTTTCTTTGTCTTTTCTTTCTGGTCCGTTTCTTCTTCCTCAAAAAAAGAAGCGGAAAACGTCAACGTTGTAACACCCAGGTACAACGACTCTATAAAACTGAACACACCGCGTAAGATCGGCATGTTTCTGATTTTCTTATTTTTTATAATACCTTTATATTCGGAAACCTCAAGTGCAATTTCCCCATCTGGCTTTCTGACAGCTACGGCGTATTTTTCCTGATTTTTCATCATCACACCTTCCATGACTGCCTGTCCGCCAATCCCGGAATATCTCATGTTAATCTCCATTCTTATGTGTGAAAAAGAAGATTTTCACACTGTTTTCCATTCCTGTCGGTCTTCACGAAATTAACGAATAAAATCATCCGACGCTCTAAAAAAAGGTTGAGATTAAATAAACCTCAACCTTATCTTTAACCATGTTCACTTGCGTACTATTTGTTAATGCCGTACTTCTTGTTGAACTTATCGATACGTCCGTCAGTTCTTGCAGATTTCTGCTGTCCTGTGTAGAACGGATGGCATTTGGAACAAATTTCTACGTGGATATCCTCTTTTGTAGAACCTGTTACGAATGTGTTACCGCAGTTACATGTAACTGTTGCCTGATAATAATCTGGATGGATTCCTTCTCTCATGATTTTCACCTCTTTATGTTCTTATCGTTATTTAGTTTCGCCTGTTCAATCCTTTTATACCCGTATGCCCGATCCGCATATGGTACTTACTCCAAAGGAAAGTCCCGATAAACAGCTTAATCAGTGTAACATATGATTTCAAAAAAATCAAGATATTTTTAAATAATTCTGTTCTTTTTTACCATATTAATATATTCGCGATTATTTTTGGTGCGTGCAAACATATTCAAAATATTCTCCACGGCATCATCTTTGCGCATTCCATTGATTGCTTTTCGCATGATGTCAACTGCTTCCTGTTCTTCGGAATCAAGCAGCAGATCTTCTCTTCTGGTTCCCGATTTCACGATATCGATTGCCGGAAATACACGCTTTTCCGAAAGTTTTCTGTCGAGCACGAGTTCCATGTTACCGGTTCCCTTAAATTCCTCAAATACAACATCATCCATCTTGCTTCCGGTATCAACCAGCGCTGTCGCAAGGATTGTAAGGCTTCCTCCCTCACGCATGTTTCTCGCTGCACCAAAGAATCTTTTTGGCATATGGAGTGCCGCCGGATCAAGACCTCCGGATAAGGTACGTCCACTTGGTGGAACCGTAAGGTTATATGCCCTTGCAAGCCTTGTGATACTGTCAAGAAGGATCATGACATCTTTGCCGTGTTCTACCAGACGTTTTGCACGTCCAAGTACCATTTCCGATACACGTTTATGATGTTCCGGAAGTTCATCAAATGTAGAATAAATAACTTCTACATTATCACCTTCAATCGCTTCCTTGATATCCGTAACCTCCTCTGGTCTCTCATCAATCAGAAGGATGATCAGGTGCATATTCGGATTTCCTGATGTTACTGATTTGGCGATTTCTTTTAAAAGTGTTGTTTTTCCTGCCTTAGGCTGGGAAACGATCATACCACGCTGTCCCTTACCGATCGGGGAAACAAGATCTACAATACGCATCGCAACACTGCATCCCGGGCGTTCTAAACGTATCCTCTCATTCGGAAAAATCGGTGTCAGATCTTCAAAACTTTTTCTCTTCTGGGCTACACTCGGGTGATAGCCGTTAATTGTAGTCACATATAAAAGTGCCGAAAACTTTTCCTGCTGTGTCTTGATTCTTGTATTACCACAGACAATATCTCCCGTTTTTAAATTAAACTTTCGGATCTGTGATGGTGAAACATACACATCATGCTCACCCGGAAGATAATTCTCACAGCGGATAAATCCGTATCCATCCGGCATAACCTCTAAAATACCATTTGCCGTAATTCCACTGTCAAGACTCATCATGGTATCATCTGCCGCTGCAGATGCCGTCTGATTTTCCTGTGTTTCTACCGGCTCTTCTGCCTTTTCTTTTGTCTGACGATCCGCATCTGTTCCGCGTTCCCTTGGTACATATTCTGTTCTTTTTCTGGAATATTCTTTCGGCTGTGCATGATCTTTCGAACGCTCTGTGCCCTCTTTTGCTTTCACACGCTCCCCGCGCTCTTCCTGCGTCTGCATACTCTCCGTCTCTTTTTGTTTGCGTGCATCTTCTTCAAGCATACGATTGACCAAATCGCTCTTCTTCATGGAAGAAATATTCTTCAGTCCCCGTGCCTTTGCCAGATCACGCAAAACGACTAATGATAAACTCTCATATTTTTCTCTCATTCATAAACTCCTTACTTTTTCTTTCACCTGTTGGAATCGTCTGCGGAAATGATGTCTGATGTGACAATTGAATTTTTCGATGTGGCTATTATACTACATCTTTTTCCAAATAGGAAGTCCTAATTCTTGATTTTTCTCCCTAATCGCAAAAAAGCGGATACTACGAAAATGTTCAAATCCCTGTTCCTGCATATAATAATATACACTGTAATAACCGGAAACAGTAAAATCTGCCTTTAATGCCCAGAAACTCATCGATCGATTTCGGCGTGTCTGTAAAACCGGCTTTGTCAAATACCTCTTTATTGTAGATTAATCCATTTACACAGGCAGATGACATCAGAATGAAAACTGCAAGAAATGAAGCCCTGTATCCGTATTTCATTCTATTTTTTTCTTTTCATTTTGCATGACCGCACGGAAAATACCTGATGCTGCAGCGAAAAGTACCCCTGCCACCGGCCAGATGATCCATGTAAAATCCCAACGCATTGTCCAGAAACTCCATCCCAGATAAATTGCAGTGGCAATACACCAGTACGCTCCGCTAAATGCATCTAACTTCTTTTTCAGTTTCTTTTCTGAAATAGTATAATCTCCCTCCTGCAAAAGAATATCATAACTTCCTTTTATTATACCGACACGGATTATCATATACACGCCACATGCTACCAGAATTAAAAGCAGCGATACAAAGCTGGTACATACAGCATCCGGTGCATCCATACATGCTGCCACCAAAAGCGGGATTGCCGCAACGATGCAGAGCACCACGCCAACGGCGATTCCTCTGGTAAATGTTCCCTCATAATTTTTTAATTTTTCCTTTGCAAGCCCTTCTACCCCATAGGCGGTTTCAAAACATTCGTTTTCCAGAAACTCGAATCTTTTTGTCTGCATACCGCAGAAAATAAATGTAAATACCGCTGCAGCCACAAATCCAAGCAGGCATACCAGTCCAACCGATGCAGCCACACCCTCGGAAATATTTCCAATCTGCGCCTCCGATAATCCTGCCAAAAATATCAGAACTGACGGACTGACGATACAGGCTGCAACTGCAGCTGCGATCTTCGGTGCATTTTTCTTCCGGACTTCCATAAAATCATTTGCATCTTCCACCGAAACCTTTTTTAATGGAAAATCTTTGTCGGAAGGTTCCACTCCCTCAATGGGCTGCGGTGTCTCACATTCATCTTTTAAAAGGTAGTCTGTACTCACCCCAAAAATCTCTGACAGCTGGATCACCCTCTGCAGATCCGGTATTGACTGGGCACTCTCCCATTTTGACACCGCCTGTCTGGAGACGGAAAGTTTCTCTGCTAGTTCTTCCTGCGACCATCCGTTCTTTTTTCGCTCTTCCATAATTTTTTCAGCTAAAATCATAACTCATCCTCTTTTCTTTTTCAATGATGTGATCTTTGTTACGCCTCCATCATACCCATTTTGACCGGTTGCAGGCTACCAAATGTGCCTGTCAATCTGTCAATTGATGGTTGCAATTCCCGCAATTTAGGCATTTTCCTGTATTTTTTGATCCAGGAACTTTTTATCACTCTCACAAACGACCGCCCACTGCAAATTTAGAAAAGCTCTTTGTTGTAAAGTTCACTGTCTGTTTCTTAGAATCATAATAAGATTTTGAAATCTTTTTGACATTTCCTTTTTTGTTGATGGTGTACGCAAAAAGATCTTTCTTTTTTTCTTTCTTAGAAATCTTATAATGGATCTTTACGGTAACCTTTCCCTTTTTCAATTTTCCTAACGTTTTTTTCTTTGCACCTGTAACCGAAATTTCATACATTGGACGTTTTTTGACAATTTTACCTGCCTTTGAAGAAAGAATGCGTTTATCTAATTTCTTAACATGAAAATACACATCTGAATTCATCTGTTTTTTTATTTCTTTTAAGGCATTGCGGTCCATGATAACTGCAACATTTCCAAATTCCAATTGCAGTGCTTTTGCCTCTTTTTTGATAAGGTAATTAATCGTTGATTTATCAAGTTTTAAAACCTGTTTTTTCCCTTTCCTGGATTTACATTTTATTGTGACGGTCTTATTCTTTATTGTTTTATCTGTCTTGCTTTCAAGTTCTGGCACAGGTGTTACATTTGGAACCACTTCTGTTTCTCCCGGATTCGGCTTCTCTGGTGCCGGTTTTTCTGGTGTTGGTTTCTCCGGTGCCGGTTTCTCCGGGGTCGGTTCTTCTGGTGCCGGTTTCTCCGGGGTTGGTTCTTCTGGTGTCGGTTTTTCCGGGGGAATCAATGTCCCTCCCCCAGTTTGTGACTTCTTTTCTTTCACAGTAACCTGACAGGCAGCTTTACTCCCCGCATAGTTTGCATTACCGTTATATCTGGCAGTAAATAGATACGTCTTTGTCTTGTTCGGAAGCGATACCGTCCACTGATCATTTTCCTTCTTAACCAGTGTAATGCTGGAATCATTGCAAGTAATATCCACCGGTTCATCTGCGCTGATTCCCTGTTTTAAAACTTTAAGTGTTACGCTGCCAGCACCCTCTGATCCTGCGGGCGTTGCAAGAAGCTTTAGTTCTGTAACAGCCTTTGTAATTTCCAAAGATGCCTGCCCATAACAGGATTTTGCAGAATCAGAAGATGCTTCAAAATAAATTGTATATTTACCTGCGTCTGTATAAGCCGGAAGTTCTTCTATTGTATAAGGTCCGTCCTCCTTCATACTGTATCGAAGATTCACACCCTCCCCCGGTCTAATGTCAAATGTATGCCTGTTTGAATCATACGGCACTGTAACCGGTCTTGTCGTACACTCTGCTATCTCCTGATCTTCGTCTCCGGAGGAATCATTGTTCTCCTGATAATAATAAACAACGTCCATACTTTCTTCCGTGATCGTCACTTTATCCTGATTCACACTGCTTCCCACACAGGTATAACCAGATAACTTCGGATTCCTTAAGGTATATGTAGAATTGCGTGGTACATGGACAATCGATGCTTTTGTATTCGGAATATCTGTTTCTGTTCCGTCTTCGTTCTTTAACCGGTAATGAATATTGACGGTACTCCATGCCTGATTACCTGTTTTATCTGTCGCTAAAACTTCCTGCGTATCCATGTTCACGATTTTTCCATCCAGTCTGTCACCGTTTGTCAGACCATACACATCATTAAGTACAACGGAAAGAGACTCTCTTGCAGCATCCGGGTCATAGAAATTTGTAAGGGCTGGGATGGTAAATTCTTTTTCTGCACTATATTTTACCGTTATTCCATCTGCGCCGATAATGCGAAAACTCATCTTAAGATGCTGTTCTTTATTCACCATATTTTGTACAACCGTGCGAAATTCCAAATCATGATCATTGGCTTTTGTGATATTAGACTCGGTAATTCTGTATTTTTCACTGTCTCTGTCAAGTGTCGCGGTTTTGTTATGAGGAATAGAAACTTCAGGATCACTGATATAAAGAGCCGCCGGTTTACTGACATAATCCGTGTTATTCAGCTTTCTTGCCAGTTCCATTTTGCAGACCTCACAAAACGGCTGTCCGAGCCACCGCATCATACATTCGCGACTGGGCGCAAATGCGGTATCCGTTCCTGCATTCGTGATTCCGATCCCGCGAAATCCTAACATTTTACTCCATTTGATTTTCTCCGGATCAGTAGTGTCGGACATATTTGGTTTGTTGGTATATCTCTCATATTCATCGCCGAGTCCGCCTATACTATGGGCAGTCTCGTGAGCCATAACCATTCCATCACTATTATCCTCAGAATTTGTAGAAAAAGAAAATAATGGATTTACTGATGCACCATAGCTTCCTGTATCATTACAAAGTATATGAATCGTTCCAACATTTGCGCCTTCATCCAGATAATTTTCTTCCAGTTCCGTTCTTAACGCTTTCGCCCTTTCATCCCCGCCATTGGTAAATCCGGCTGCCTTTCCATATACTTTGACATGAAAATATGTATCCGGACTCTTGCCGCCATACACTCCAATGCCTGACTCGTTAGAAACTGCCTGCACAGCGTAAATATTAATACGGTCAGAATATTCCCTATATGGTGACCATGTCAGCATTCCACGCGCCTTTTGAGTGGCATCTTCCAAAAACTGATCCTGCTGACCGGCGGTATAGCCATCTCCCATGATCACGATCACAAAGTTTTCCTTATCATCACCCGTTTTATGAATTACCTGTACCGGAAATGTGGTTTTGGATTTTTCTGTATTTTTTGCCATTACTGTTTGTGGCAAAAGCAGCAGTAACAATAACATCATATAGATACATACTGCTTGTATTCGTTCTGTTTTTCTTTTCATATACTTCACCTTTTGTTGAATAAGTTTTCTCTTTGCTATCAGATTTTTTACGCAGTTTCCTCGGAATTGCGCTTGATGCTGTCCACAATGCTCATAATCTTTCTTGCCGAATCCATATCATCTTTAAACAAAGCTGTGATACTGCCCGCCGACCGGAACGGTTCGTCCATCAGTACCCTGTTGTCATCAATATTTCCATTTGCAACAATATAATCAACGATCAGCCTTACAAACCGGATCTGATTTACATTTAAACGCTCTTCTGTTAGGAATTCACTAAATGCTTCATTGACTGCTTCCCTGTCAACTCCTACAATCTGCCGTACCAGACGTCCCACCGGCGTATCTCCATACTCTTTTTCATAATCTGCTTTTGTTCCCAGTTCTTTCCAGAGTATTTCCTCTAACTCTTTTAAATCAGCCTCTGTCAGCCTTTTATTATGTCTCAGTTTAAATACTGAAATTTTACCCTTGTGATCCCGAAGGTAAAACTCTACTTTTTTCCGGTAATTTTTCAGATCCACGCTTGCATAGATAGGTTCTCCTTCTTTCCTATCTGTGATCTCATCCGTAAAATCGGTATAATAAATTCTTCTTTCCGTACGTTCCAGATATTGAAGCAGATCCCGCAGAGCCTCCCGCACATTCTCTAATTCTACAACCGTCACATTATCCCAGAACTCTGCCTCCTGGAGTTTTTCAATTACTTCTTTTTGTGCTGCGACCTGCGGAACCTGGTACACTTTTGAAAGCTGTCCGGCTGTCGCCATCACAATTTGAATCGGTTTCTGGACACTTTTGCTCTGTAACAATCCCAGATCAATGCTGTAAATCAGATAATCAAATCTCCGGGCAAGTTCATTTTCTTTTTTGGGTTTCATTAACGGTGCGATATGTTCTTTAATCTCGGATATTTCAACCGTCTCTAACTGATTCCAGCTTGACAGCTTCCGAAACATTTCTACATATCTGAGATGTCTTTTTACCACAAAACTATCATCATTTAATTCTATCACTGCCTGATTCAGTCCCGTTACCAGCTCACTCCGGTACACTGCATAATCCGCATCCATGACATACTGTGATGCCTGCAGTTCCCTGCATATCTGTGCCTTTGTATTGTATATTTTTTCACAGAGTGATTCCTGGATTCCATTCTCAGAACCATTTGTATTTACCTGGAAATATTCAAAATTATTACAGAAGTCAAAAATCAAAAAACGCTCTTTATCCATTCCCTCGCCCAGCAGATCTTTGCACAAACGTGTTCCTCTTCCTATCATCTGCCAGAACTTTGCATAGCTTCGCACCTTTTTAAAAAATACAAGATTTAAAATCTCAGGGACATCTATTCCCGTATCCAGCATATCCACGGATACTGCAATCTGAGGCATCCGCTCTTTTGTGCCAAAATCATCAATCAGCGAATCCGCATATTTGATGCTATAATCGATCTGTTTGATAAAATCTCCGCCATATTCCGGGAATAATACATTAAAACGCTCCACAATCCTTTTCGCATGCGGGCTGTTCTTTGCAAAAATAATCGTCTTTCCAATCTTATCCCCTCCTTCGATCTTTAACCCTTTCTCCATCAGTTCTTTTAACACCAGATCGATCGTGTCATCGTTAAAAAGCCAGGTATTGACTGCTGTATTAGAAATATCTTCCTCCACCGTCTCGTTATCTTTGAACGTTTTCTCAAACTTCTCTTTTTCTTCCTCGGACAGCTCATGATAGTGGATGCCATCTTCCATGATCTTTGTCTTGCGTTCTAATGTCGAGTAATTGACCAGATATCCCTCTTCCACTGCCTTTTCTAATTCATAAGCAAATGTCGGGACGCCACGTTCAAGATCAAATACCCCGTATGTATTTTTATCAATTTCATTTTTCGGCGTTGCTGTCATGCCAAGAAGCATTGCATCAAAATATTCAAAAATTTCCTGGTATTTTTTGTAAATACTGCGGTGCACCTCATCACAGATGATCAGGTCAAAATATCCCGGTGTAAACAAACGATCCCCATATTTATTTTTCGTCTCATCAATTGCATTCATCATGGTAGGATAAGTGGAAAAAATCATGCGGCAGGCTTCCGGATCATCTTTTCCTTCTACCAGGTTACAGCAGGATAAATCATCCAGCAAATTTGTATAACTGTTCTTCGCCTGCTTTACCAACGCCGTCCGGTCTGCAAGGAACAAAATATTTTTTACATAATTATGTTTCCGCAGCACATCCACAATACTGATGCTGACTCTGGTTTTTCCAGAACCGGTAGCCTGCACGATCAGCATCTTCCGATGCTTTTTTGCAATTGCATCACAGACTGCTGTTACCGCTTCTTTCTGATAAGGACGGTTTGTAATATCATCCCGAATTTCAATGTTTTCCAACGGAATTCTTAACTTTCTTCTGTCTATCTCAATCTGTAATTCTTCCTGCGTAAAGAACCCGGATACCTCGCGCCTTGGATATCCCTCATTATCATTTGTATAAAAAATTTCGAATCCATTTGTGGTAAAAATCAGTGGACGCTGCTTATACTGATTTTGCAGACAGTCCGCATATAATTTTGCCTGCTGGCTTCCAACGATTGGATCTGCCGATGCTTTTTTTGCCTCTACCACTGCCAACGGCAAATGGTCTTTTCCCCATAAAACATAATCCACAAAGCCATTTCCTGTGGCATTGGGCATACCGGTAACCGGTTCCTCCTCCGTACAATTTCGTCCTATAATCCATCCTGCTCTCTGTAATTCCACATCGATATATTTCTTCCGCGTCTCTGCCTCGCTGATCTCATCTACATGGAACTCCCTGGTCTGGTTGTGAAGTGTACGCTGTGCCTGCATCTGTCTGCGCAGCCGCTCATTTTCCCTGCAAATTTCTTCTAATTTTTTATCTTTACTGGACAGACTCTCATATAAACGTCTTAACTCCTCCGCTTTTACCCTTTTTTCATCCCCGGATGGCAGTATAGACTCATCAAAAAAACGTTCCGTATATTCTTTCGAATAGGAATAATCAATCCAGTCACAAAATTCAAACAGATCACGCAGTGCTATGACCGCCTCATCTCTTTTGATATTACTGTTCGTATGGACTGCCACATTTCCAAGATGGATCGTATATTTAAGCATTGGAAACAGTCTTGGTTCAATGATGCTGCGAAATGTAGGTTCATGGATCAGACTCGACACATTATCCCGATACGGAAGTGTCAGTTCCGCATCATAGGAAAACACAAAACGAACCGCGAGTTCTAACGCTCTTCTGGAGAGAATCGCACATGTCGCAGGCGATATGCTGATGCTCTTTTCTGCCTCTATTGCCTGTTTTGCAAAATCGGAATACTCTTCTTTTTCTAAAAGATAATCAAAATTAGTTTCCATGGCTGATTCTCCTTTTTCGTTTATTTATTGTCGGATGATGATGTTAGTATTACAATTTTAATATCAAGCTGTGAGAGTGGTTTGTGGGGAGGTTGCAAGTTTCAATTTGTTGACTTGTTTGCAAAAATCCACAAACTGTTGCTGAAGTTCAATTGGGGGCACAATCAATACCAAATCCTCAATCTGTTGCTTTGTAATAGCTTCTCTTGTAGCTCCGCCGCTTGTAGCAATACTCCATAGTAATCTCTGGTAACTATCTTCTGTAAACATGCTGCAAAGGAATTCTGGTAATAGTCTATCCTTGCATCTTACAATTGCCACATGCTGATTTACTCTTGCTGGAATCAGCTCCTTTGGAACCGCGCAACATCTTGCAACCGAAGCTCCTGTAATGTTAAGAAGAACATCATTTTCTTCTATTGTTACATTAGATAACTTATCTGCCTGCTCATCAGTAATATAAGCTAAATCCTTATATTCAAACCGATTATTATATACATTCATACTACGAATGAGTGATATTCCTTCTGTTCCATAACTTTCTCTTCCACCTTTTGGAGTAGCTCCAGAACCAATCTTTGATGTCAAGTTTTTACAAGTATCTATATTCCATCCTTTTGTGTTCTGAACAGGGTCACCAAACATCTCGACAAATCGGGCGCTAATTAAATCTTCTAGCAATACTAATTCTCGTTTTCTAAGCGCAATTACTTTATTAATCTTTTCTAAATTAGCTACTGCTTCTTCTTGTTCTTGTATATCAGGAACATTGATTTCAATTTCCGACACAATAGACTTTGAAATTTCCTTAAAGGTTGCTCCTCTGCCAAGAGAGTTTAAAAATGCTGTATTTCCTTTCAAAAACCAATATAAATATCTATTATTTATGATGTCTGAACAAATCAAATTTTTAAATCCTTGATTACAGTACATCTCACAGCCAGCTATAGCTACCTTTCCAATAGGTGCTCTTGAAGAAAGTAATACTGTTCCCACTGGTAACGATGTCATTCCTGTTTTTTTTACTGCTAAATCGGTTATTTTCCTCACACTATCTGATATAACATAAGATTCATCGCTCAATTCAGCAGGTGTAATCCATTTAATATCACCATTCCAGTATTCATCTATGCCTGTTTTAGGTGTACAACCTGATACAATTTCACAAATATCACCCAGTTTATATTTTGCCATTTTTCCTCTCCCACAAAATCCATTTTCCCTTCAACGCATATTGATTTTCAAACATATGTTTGTTACAATATATTTGGTGCTACCATGAACGGTAGGCGGTTAGTCCTTCTAACAGAGGACTGTTACCTCTGATTACATAGAAATCTGTTTACAGAAATCTACCAAAGGAGGATTTTCTTATGCTTACAACGGAACTTTTTATAGCCATTATCAGCTTATGCATTACCTGTTTTACTCTTGGTTATACCGTTGGTTCTAAGAGCAATGACAAAACACAAAAATAACCGCCCCATGTCCTGCCAGACCGAGCGGTTATTTTTTACCAATTATCTACAGGGCTAACCGTCTATCGGTAGCACCTTTTGATATTATATTAACATTCCACCGCTTTTATGTCAAACATATATTCTATTTTTAATTATGCTCATTTCGTCGATAAATCCGAATTTATGGGATCAGATTGTGAGATAAAATACCTTATTTACTCCCTTAAAAACCGCCATTCTGATATGCTCTGGCAATAATATAGGATGGCTCATAATATGCGCTACAATTATAATTATCTATTATATCACAAATATCATTATTATAAACCCTGCATATTCCATCAACATAATTTTCATTCCAAAGAGCCGTATCGACAATCAAACGCTGATATACTTTTCCCATCTGCATTGCCGATGGGATCTGTCTCACTAATTCTTTATTCACATCCGCAATATCAAAATCGCCTTTTTTTAACTGATAAGCTGCAATCCAGTCATCCTCTACATCTTTTGGATTTTCTGCATGAAGTACATTTGCCACACTAATCAAGTGGTATAATTCATCTTTTCCGATCCTATTTACAACATAACGGTTCTTTTGATGAATTTTTCTTGCCACCCGTTCAATCATATAGCATATAAAATATAAATCATTCTTTTGAATTTCTTCATCTGGAAAATACTTATTTGTCATACATTTTCGCTCCCTTCAAACTGCAGCATTCTTAGCGATTGCTCTGTGCAAAATACAATTTGATGCGTCGGATATTTAAATTTTACCAATTCCCAAAAAGCAGATTTTTTTATATTTCCTGCCATATAGTCTTCTACATAATCCCATATCTGGTCATCAGCCATCGGTCCTTCCACAATATCATAATTATGTTCAATTCCTCTTCTACAATCCACAACAAATTGAAGCCACTCTTCCGTCATTTCCGAAAAAATTTTTGCTTTCTGAGATGATATATCCGAATATGAATATATATTTACAATAGATTCTCCACGTTTTGTTAATGCCCATCTTTTTGCCTGTTTCTTTATATTGGTACAATAAAATCCATATCCAAAATCTTTATAATGTCCATTAATCATAATTTTAGGTTCTGGAACCACAACATTGCTGCCATGATATACAATTACTTTGTCCATTTATTTTCCCCCGTTACCATCATATGTATATGTCTATGCAATATACTTCCGATGTGCTGTTTTTACATTATTCTGATTTACGATTGCATACTGCATCGTCGTGTCTATCTGAGAATGTCCCAAAATTTTCTGTACCTGTTCAATCGGCATTCCCTTATCAATCGCCCTCGTTGCCATCGTTCGCCGGAACTTGTGCGGATGTATTCTCTCCATGCTGATTTTTCTGCCAAGCTCACGCACCCGTATTTCCACGCCGCTGATTTTTAATCTATCATACGGAGCATCTAAAGTTGTAAATAATGCCGGATTATCGTCATGGCGGCTACTGATATAATTTTGCAGATGCAGTTTTGCTTTTGCATCAAAATAAACTCTGCGCTCCTTATCTCCTTTTCCGTAAACGATACATTCTCTTTCTTCAAAATCAATATCTGAGATATTCAATCTTACCAGCTCTCCGACACGAATTCCGGTTGAATACAGAAGATCAATCATCGCTAAATCCCTCGCACATTCGCAGTTATCACGGAGTTTTTCAATCATTTCATCAGAAATCGTCTCTTTCACAGACTGTTTTGTTTTAATTTTATGTATTCGTCTCATAGGGCTTTTTAAAATATAATCCTCTTCCTCTAACCATGAAAAAAAGCTGGATATATTTCTACGCACATTATCAACCGTAACCTTACTACAATTATTACGCTGCTGGTAATTTGCCAGATAACTTCGGATCTCATCGGTTGTCATTTTTCGAACCGGAACATCTAAAGTCGCAAGCAAATGTTCCACTGTCATTTTATAATATTGCAGCGTCCGCTCTGAACATCCTTCGATCTGCTTTGCATCTATAAACATTTTTAAATATGTCTCATTGGATGTCTGCTCTCTCTGCGGTGCTTCACTGGATAAATTTTTAAGCAGCACTTCCTGCAATTTTTTCATCTGTGCAATACTCAAAAAATCTGCCATTTCATTTAATATACATACTAATTTTTCATCCATGTTGGTACTCTTTTCCTTTCGTACCAACATCCTGCCCCAACATAACTGTCAAAATTTAATTTAAAGAATTTTATTTTCCAGATAACATTCCAGCAAATAAGATGGATTTTCGTAATAAAGACTACTGTTATAATCATCAATTTTCGGACTTAGAAACGAATTATATACTTTTATCAATGCATCCATTATATCTATTTGTTTTTCCTGTGCCACCTGTTTAATCAGACGTTTATATACTTTTGCAATATCCCAGTGCGAAGGGATCGCATATCTACAATCCGCTACATTATCAAATGTTCCATCCGGAATATTAGCTTCTTCTATAAAATCTTCACATACTCTGTCAATATTGTCACAATGGTAAACATCCGCCAGATCACAGATCTTCTGCAACCGTTCTCTGCCAAGCCAGTTTACAATATCAGCCCTCTTGTTTTTTGTTTTTCTTGCAATATAATCAATCAGACCACATACAAAAAATAAATCATTGTCCTTTTGATCTTCCCGCCCTTCTCCGATCATTACGGTGTCACCTCCTCGTAACCTCTATATTCCAGACATTTTAATGCCTCTTTCGTACAAAACGTGATTTGCTGGGTTGGATATTTGAATTTTGCCAATACCCAGAATTGTTCTCTTGTAATCGCACCATCCATATAATCAGAAATATAGTTATAAATCTGGTCATCTGCCATTGCACCGATCACTATATCATAATCGTGCGCTTTCCCACTTCTACACGAAATAATAAAATCCAGCCATTCATCCGTCATCTCACGAAATTCTTTGATGTTTAAATCCTGATTTAAACGCACATCATAAATCGACACAATTTTTGTATCATAACGTCTTGCCCACCTCTGCGCCTGTTCTTTTATGATCGTACAATAAAAACCAACGCCAAAGTCTTTTGTATTGCGTCCCACTCGAATTTCCGGGTTTTCAACTGACATATAACCACCATGATATACTGTCATTTTTGCCATAATATTATCCCCCTATCCGAAATATTTTTGCATCAGACTATCAAATAATATCTGTGTCTCATCCAAAGATTTTTGGATTTCAACTTTCAATTTGTCTGTGGATCTGACAAAATCGGCAAATTGGTTTTGGAGTTCTAGGGGTGGAAGAAATATCTTTAACTTTTGAAAAAATGGTGTCTGAATACGTTTCTGTCCTGCCGAACCACTCATATTCATTGTTGCTAACTTATGAACACCCTCATTTTTTAATAAATATTTGATCCAATATGAATTACTAATACCACATTTGGGGCGAAAAACATGAAATTCTGTTGTTCCAAAACCAATCCCATTCTCGCATCCCTCTGCTATTGCCACCTTACCATTTTCAAAACAAGGTGTTATTTTTGCTAATAAAACATCTCCATCTCTAAAATATGTGTATCCCTTATAATACTCTCTTACTTTTCCGCTGTCCCTAATTGTAAATGAACCATCTGTCCCTATACATTCCATGGGTACAAATGAAGCCTTTATATCCTGTAAATTCTTAACTTCAGATTTTTTAGGATTAAATTCCAAACATTCTGTAAAAATCATATTAGCTATTTTTTTATCTAGCGGGTCTCCAAACATCTCTACAAATCGGGCTTGGATGAGGTTGTCTAACGAAGTTAATTCCATATTTCTCTTTACAATAATATCTGCAACCTTATCAAATAGCTCTGCTAACTCTATTTGCTTATCTTTGTTAGGTAAAGGAATAGAAATCTCATTAATATCTTTAAGAGACAGATTTAACTGAGCCACACCTTGTTTTTTTCTTTCGAACTGTTCAATAACTATCGGAGAAGTGAGTATAAGCTTAATATATGGCAAATACACTTGTTCATCCGAAATTCGAATAATGGCTAACGCCTGATTAGTATTTGCAGGAATCATCTCTTCTGTAACAATTGCAACTCTACCAATAGCTCCAGCAATTGAAAACAATACATCTCCCGCTTTTAACTGCGACCTTTTGAGTTTTTTATGGCATTCCTCTGAAATATGAGTTACTTTACTTTCCAAAAAAGCACCATTCTCATCAAAACATTCTATCTTTAAAAAGTTTACACCTTCATCTTTGAATTCATAACCAAGCGTTGTTGGTGTTGTACCTTTTGTAATCAAATCAGCTATTTCAGATAACTGAATACGTTTAATTTCTTCCATCTACATCATCCCCTATGGGCTGCTCGCAGCCCTGCAAATCCGAATTTATCTTTCTACGCACCAAAGAAATTAATCCTGCAACAGTTTTTTCAACTCTGCCATTTCCTTCTGGATACTTTCCTCAATCTCATCAATCCGTCCTAAAATCACATCGGTTGGCTCATATTCCACCTTCTCATACACGACTTCCTTATATTTATTGATAGAAAGATCATAGTCATTTGCAATAATATCCTCCACCGGCACAAAAAAACTCTGCTCTGTTCTTGCCCGATCCGTCTCGTTTTCCAGATGATCGAACCTCTCAATAATATCCGGTATATCGTTATCTGCAATCGGCTGACGTTTGTCGTCCAGGCTCAGACCATCTGCTTTCATATCGTAAAACCAGACTTTATCGGTGCCTACGTCTCCTGTTTTCGTGAAAATCAGGATTGCTGTAGACACACCGGCATACGGCTTAAATACACCACTTGGCATGGAAATGACGCCATCCAGTTTATTTTTATCAATGATTTCCTGCCGGATCTGCTTATGCGCCTTACTTGAACCAAACAATACCCCATCCGGAACGATGACAGCCGCTCTTCCTCCCTTTTTCAAGATTCGAAGGAACAGTGCTAAGAATAACAATTCTGTTTTCTTTGTCTTCGTAACCTTGAGCAGATCCGCGGAAACTGCCTCATAATCAAGGCTTCCTTTAAATGGTGGATTTGCAAGTATCAGGCTGTATTTTTCAACATCCGTATTCTGTTCTGACAAACTATCACGATAGGAAATGTTTGGATTATCCACACCATGCAGCAACATATTCATGGCTCCAATGCGCAGCATGGTACGGTCCATGTCATTTCCATAGAACATCGTATTGTTAAAATGTTCCCGCAGTCTCGCATTTAAAAGCATATCTCCATGATGATCTCTTAAATATTGCTGGGATTCAATTAAAAATCCAGCTGATCCCATCGCCGGATCTATAATCGTATCTTCCGGCTGTGGTTTTACAAGTTCAACCATCATTTTAATGATGTGTCTTGGTGTCCGGAACTGTCCGTTCGTTCCTGATATAGCGACTTGTGACAGAAGATATTCATACAAATCTCCCTTGGAGTCACCTTCCCCAAGTTCTAACTTATCAATTCCATCTATAATTTTTGAGAGCATTGCCGCCGTCGGAATCTTAAAAATTGCATCCCCCATATATCTGGAATATGCAGAAGTCCCATCCTGATGCAGATTTTTGATAAATGGAAATACACCATTTGCCATCGTATCATACATCTCTTCCGCTGAACCTAAATTTTTAAATCTGCTCCACCGATATTTCTGGCAATCACCGGGAAACATTGATTCAAAAGGCACTCCAAGAAAGTTTGCTTCATTTTCCTTTGTCGTTTCCACTTCATCGAGTTGTTTGATAAAAAGCAAATATGTAAACTGCTCTATGACATCTAACGGATTTGTAATTCCTCCTGTCCAGAATGTTTCCCATATTCTGTCTATTTTATATCGTAATTCTCCGGTAATCATATGTTTCCTCCATCTTTATCCTGGTAATGTATCTTTCCCTTTTACTCCACTTCATGCTTTTCCACTCCCGGCTTTGCCTCCACCGTATGTGTTGCCTCATAGAGTGACGCCGTCGGTGCGACCGGGCTCATGAGCACTTTTCCGGTTCCGCGGTACACATTGACGAGTCCTTCGCCGCTGACTGCCGAACCCACAAGCGTTTTCGTCGATCTCTCCACAGTAAATTCCAGACCAGAGGACCAGCAGACTGCAAGATTTCCGTCAATTTTTAATTCATCATTGTCAAGTTCCACCTCAATCAGTTCTTCATACGGCACGTTACTCTCCAATGCTGCGACACCTTCCCCGACCAGACTTAAGTTGAAAAATCCTTCTTTGCCAAGCACGGTCGATGAGATTGTTTTCCGCGCCGTCAGCTTATTTTTTACGGTTCCGGAACAGGCATAAAATATGCCATCCTCGATCGTCATGCCCTTTTCACCCCAGGATCCGACATCCACTAAGATCAGATATTTATAGGTAGGTTCTAACACCAGAATGCCGTTGCCGACGTATTCCGGTTTGACTGCTGTCTCCTTTGTGATCGCACCTTTGACCATCTTGCCGACAAAATCACCGACTCCCTTGATCCCTGTGGTTGCTTTCACATGACCTGCCATCCACTGCATGCTGCCTGCCTGAATAATGGCAGATTCCTTTCCGTTTAATTCAATGACAATCTGGCGCCTGCGGACACCCATTTTACTCATAAAGTACTCATTTCTCGCATTTTCCGGCGCAACGGAGGCGTCTGACTGATACTCTAATACATGAAAATTTCCAAGACTGCTCACATATTTTCTTGCGTTGTTTTCTAAATTTTTTATATTCATTTAAACTCCCTTTCCTGCGCTGCTTTCTAATGAAAACAAGTTTTGCACACTGATCTCCTATTCTTTCTTATCCACTCCATTATAAAACAACCTGCTTTTCTTATTCAATCAATATCCGTATCATATTTAAAGCTTCCGTTGTAAAATCAACGTTTTCTGGTAGATCTCAACCAATTTTTCACGGTTCTTTTCACTGATAAAATAATAATCGCTCTGACTCCCCTCCGCCATGATATAAGGTCCAAAAGTCCATATCCCACAAAACAGCACAGTTCCTTTCGATGCAATGGCAAGCCCGTATCCCTTTTCCGATATTACAAGCGGCATTCTTAACTTTTTCCCACCATAGGAAATGTATTTTGCTTTTGCTGTCACATCCATAAAATCAGCGGCAAGCAGTCCCTTTGCTTTCAAATGTTCGGACTTTTCCCATTCAAAAAATGTCCAGTTACATCCGCCTTCCTGAAACCTCGGTTCCTCCGCTTTTTCCGTAAGCAGTAACTGCTTTTTCTCATTGTAAAAGCAGACCGCACCATTATTTTTTGCAATGTGCACGGTAACTTTTTCCGTTGCAATTTCTACCAGCATTTTGGATTCTTTTGCACTCCATGTAAATGCTGTATCCGCCTTTCCTTTCCATGCTGTATCGCCAATTTTTTCCGTGACACCCTTCACGAAACTGACCCGGATCACCTCCGGTGTGATCGGTGTGATGCGTAAAAGTCCGTACATACTGGAAAGTTCCACATAGCTTTTTGTCTTTTTGATCCATTTGATGACAAAATTGTTTCGGGAATGACCTTTGACACGGAGGATCGCATTGTCCGGTATCGCGCCAAATTCATATGGAGAGATAATGATTTCCTCCGTATGATTTTTTTCGTTTTTTCCAGAGTTGTCTGCTGCTTTTCTGACTGGCGCTGCCACAGCTCTCTTATAGGCAGATGCCATTTTCTGCCCTGTCAATGTTTTTCCTCTTGCCTCAGCCTCATTTTCTTTCCCCTGCGGTTTAATGACAATGCGCTTCGGACCGATATACTCGCGCTCTGCCATATCCTTTGCGCCCTCGATCCTGCGCTGCTGTTCGATCTCTTTTTCCGTGTGCTGCACCCGTTCAAATTCCGCTGTTTTTGTCAAGGTTTCTGCCGCAAACTCTTTCATATGTTTTCCTTCCGGAACTTTGTCGGCAAGGATCCCGGTCAGTTTTCCACGGTGCAAAACCACAAGTTCATGCAGTGCGCGGGTCGCAGCCACATACAGAAGTTTAACATGCCCGTTATCCGACGGGTATTTTTCCTGCGTCGGATCAAACAGCAGCACAGCATCAAATTCAAGTCCTTTCGTGTAGGAGACAGGAAGCACCATGACGCCATCCCCGAACTCGGCTTTTTCCAGATCTGTTTCTACAATTTTTACATATTTCTTTAGTTCTTCCGCAGCCTGTGCCGCTTCCGCCTCATCACGACAGATCACAGCGATCGTCTCATAACCGTCCTGCTGCCATTTTTTGATCGTGGTGACGGTATCTGCCAGCAATTGATTTTCATCCGGACATGCCACCGTCTGCACCGGATTTCCGTGACGGATAATCGGCTCTACCGGATAAATGGAAAAATCTCCATGACGCAGAATTTCATTTGCAAACCCAGAAATTTCCACCGTGTTGCGGTAACTTTTCCTAAGAAGTCCGAACGCATCAAATGTCCCTGTCAAAATCAGTTTTTTCAACTCTTCCCAGTCGTTTAAACCATACTCAAAATGAATATTCTGGGATGTATCACCCATGATCGTGTAAGTACAGCCATACAGACAGTAATGCAGGCATCTGTATGACATCATGCCAAAGTCCTGCGCCTCATCAATCACTACATGGCTCGCCTCACGCACCGGATCCGTCTCTTTGATCCTCTTGTAAATATATGCAAGTGCCGCAAGATCATAGACATCAAACGAGTTTTCCGGCACATCGACTTCTTTTCCTGCCTCCTGCTGCGCAAGTAAAAATTCTCTGTAAAAAGTAAATACAGATTCTCTCCATTTTCCATCTCCAAAATAAGACGCGTATTTTTTATCTAAAATCTTTTTCTCTTTTGGCGGAAAAGTCACGGACTTCCCGGAAACCTCATTTTCATATTTTGCATACAAAATCTCATTTAACATGAGTATCTTGCTCTGCATGGAAACTTTCGGATTATTTTTTAAATAACGTCCGATCTGCTCCTTTGATAACAGGAGGTTTCCAGTCTTTTCCATATAAATGTCTTCTTTTGCGATCGACTGATTCTCATAGTTCTGGCAGAATTTTTCTAAATCCAGAAACCACGCCGTGCCTCCCCTGATGCTGTTTTTTGCATCTGTCTTGTCGATATTGTGGTAAGAAAACCGCGTCTCGCCCCAATCCTCATACAAAAGGCGGATGAAAAGCTGCTCCATCGTCATCTGACGGATTCCATACACATCAAGTTCCGGCAGAACACTTGTGATATAATTCAAAAGAATCCGGTTGCTTCCTATAATATAAAAGTCCTCCGGGCGGAAATCATCTTTATAATTATATAGAATATAGGAAATACGGTGCATCGCCACTGTCGTTTTTCCGGAACCGGCGACACCCTGCACAATGATGTTCGTTTTCGGCGAACGGCGGATAATGAGGTTCTGCTCTTTCTGGATCGTCGCAATGATCTCGCCCAAAACTGCCTTTTTATTTTTGGCAAGGTATTTTGTCAGCAGTTCATCGTTGGCGACCACATCCGAATCAAAGAAATCTTTTAACCGGTCATTTTCAATCTCGTAAGTGCGCTTGCGTTTCAGATCAATCTCAAATGTCCCCTCAGAGCTCACGGTATACTGGCATGTTCCCATCCTGCTCTCATAGTATACTGATGCAATCGGTGCCCGCCAGTCGAGCACGACTGGATCAGAGCTGCTGTCCGTGATGCCGACTCTTCCAATATAATAAGCCTCATCCGCTTTCGCCTTTGGATCCCTGAAATCAATGCGCCCAAAATACGGCTTCTTACGCGCCTTTTCATAGCGCACCAGTTCCCGTTCATTCTCCTTTAACCGCGCGGTTGCATTGTTCCAGAGTGCCAGTCCTTCCTTATCCTTTGCATCGTAGACTTCGAGGAGATCGGCAAGATCTTCATTGATCTTCCGGATATCTTCTTTCGCATGATCTAAATTATCCTGCGCAATCTCTATGATTTTACTGAGCTGATGCTCCTCGTCTTCCTTTGTCAGACCAGGGAATTTCTTAAACAGCTTTATGATCTCATCTAACGAATCCACCCTCGTTGCCAGCTTCCCACGCAATGCCTCATCCGGTTCGGTCTGATCCGGCACCATCACAACATTACAGCCTGCACCATAAGCACTGCATACACCGTTTGGGGAATCCTCAACTGCGATACATTCCTCCGGCAAAAGCGCAAGCTGTCTGCATGCATACTGATAGATATCCGGTGAAGGCTTTCCATGTTCCACCATCGTTGCACAGATGATCTGATCAAAATAACCGTAAAGACCAAGCTGCTTTAAATACTGTTCCGTACGCACCTGATCTGTCGCCGTCGCGATTGCACGGCGAATACCCTGTGCCTTTAAATAATCAAGAAGTTCGATTGCACCTTTTTTGATCTCAATTCCATTTTTTTTCAAACACTCTCCCATGATCTGCTTGCGATAATTTCGTATCGCCGTATAATCCAGATCCGGATCATGAAACATTTCTTTTAAATGCTGTGGTGCATATGGCTGCCCAAGTGACCGCATGGTAAGTGCCTGTTCATCCGTCATTTCATACCCAAAATGCGCCAATGCCTTTGGCCAGAACATGCGGTAATATTTTTCCGTGTCGATCAGTGTGCCGTCCATATCAAAAATTACTGCTTTTACCTTTTTTGTATTCATGTTTTTCCTCTTCTATCCCGAACCATTACCTCAATTATACAACAACCGGCTGCATAAATCCCAGACAGAACTATTGTCGTGAATTAGAATATTTTAACACATTTATTTTCACACGACAACGCTATTTCGAATGGCTGATACATTCTGCTGGATTGCAGAGCCAAAATCTTTTGAAAATGATTCTTTTCGCATACGAAACTGTCACAGAGGAAGCAAAAGACTATGTATCTTTATGACCTGCATACAAGACAAACTATATTTCAGACGTTCCATCGTGGCTCTTTTGCATACCCCATAAACAGATCAAAGATCGCACGGTAGCCTTCTTCCTTGATATGCATTCCCTCAATCGTATACTCTGCTTTGAGATTTCCATCCCGGTCTTTTAACGGATCATTGATATCTATATATTTTGCATGATGTCTTTCCGCAAGCTCCTGCACTGCCTTATTTGCCATCGCATTTTTCCCCGGTACCACTTCCTGATTCAATTTACTGTAACGTGCAATTTTTTCTTCTTTCGTCATGTTAATCCTCCTCGAATTCCATTTCCTTAATAAATGCTTCCACTTCTGCCGGCAAACGTTCCTCGCGCCATGCTAACAATATCTCGGTTGTAAGATCAGCGTCCGTAATGCCATAAACACTCATTGAGTCAGACACACGCATGGACTCTGGCAAAATTGCCACTCCAATCCCTTTTTCTGCAATTGTCATCGCTGTTCTTGCATCCTCACATTCATAATAGATATCGCAGGTCAGTCCAACAGCCTCAAACGCTGAAATAATATAATTCCGATACCGGTGTGATAATATCAGATGTTCCTTTGACAATTCTCTCAAACTAATCTGTGATCCATCCTTTTTCCTGAATCCCTCTATTCCCTCATATCCATCTGCTGCCACGGCAGCCAGTTTTTCCCGAATCAGCCTCTTTGTCTTACAACCGTTCAGCGTGATCGGCGTACGCAGTGTTGTGATATCTATCATGTGCTTTTCTAATTGTTCTTTTAAATTGAATGTCGATCCCTCATGAATATCAAAATGAATCCCCGGATATTGTTTTGAAAACCTCTCAATATATTCTGACATCATCAGAACCGTAGATGGTGTAATACCAATATGTATCGTTGCAGACTGGCTTGCCTTGACCACCTCACGCTTTGTAACATCTAACATTTTTAAAATGCTGCCAGACCTTGCATACAACACCTTTCCAGCTTCTGTCAATGTAATTTTCTTTGTTCCACGAAAAAAAAGCTGTACATTAAGTTCTTCTTCAAGCATTTTCATCTGATAACTGACCGGTGGCTGTGTCATTTTAAGAACTTTCGCAGCACCACTCACCGTTCCCTCTTCCACCACTGCACGAAAATATTCCAACTGTCTGATTTCCATGTTTCCCTCTTCTCCTGTTTTTGTCAGTATATATAAAAAATATTGTTTTATGATATAAAATAAATATTTTTTATATATTATAATTTATGCTATACTGGTTTTCAAGAATTAAATTTTTCACAAAAATGAGGATTACCATGAAACGCATTGATTTTGAAAACGGAACCGTAACTGAAAATATATTAAGCGCTGCCCTCCCTATGCTTGCAGCTCAGATTTTAAGTCTGCTCTATAACATTGTAGACCGCATTTATATTGGTCGTATCCCGAATATCGGGACCACAGCGCTTGGTGCTGTCGGACTTTGTTTTCCGCTTATTATGATCATCACGGCTTGCAGCAATCTGTTCGGGAGCGGCGGCGCACCGCTTTTTTCGATCAACCGTGGGAAAGGTGATAAAGAACAGGCAAACAGGATCTTAAATACCTCTTTTTCCATGGTATGTGCCAGTGCACTCCTCCTGATGGGAACCGGTCTTCTCTTTGCAAAACCGCTTCTCATTCTTTTTGGTGCCTCAAAAAATGCTCTGACTTTTGCCAGACCTTATATGATGCTGTATCTGCTCGGTACACTTCCATCCATGATTGCTACCGGCATGAACCCTTTTATCAATGCACAGGGTTATTCCACAACCGGGATGTTTTCCGTAGCAATCGGTGCAATCGCAAACATTCTCCTGGATCCGCTCTTTATTTTCACCTTCCATCTGGGCGTAAACGGTGCAGCGGTCGCCACTGTATTATCACAGATTTTATCTGCACTGTTTGTGTTTCATTTTCTGCGCCGCAAAGCGGAGATCAAAGTCCGCCTGCTTCGAAAAAATGAACTTTCCTCCTGCATTCCTCTCGCGAAAAGTATCATCAGCCTCGGTACATCCGGTTTTATCATGCAGCTCACCAACAGTCTCGTCTCCATCTGCTGCAATCATGTACTCTCCGTCACCGGTGGCGATGTGTACGTCTCTGTCATGACAATTGTCTCAAGTATCCGCCAGATGGTGGAAACTCCGATCTATGCAATCACGGAAGGTTCCTCACCGATCATAAGCTACAACTATGGTGCCCTCCGCCCCGCGCGCGTCAAAAAAGCCGGCATCACGATGGCTCTTATGGCGCTCGTCTATACCGGCTTCATGTGGAGCGTAATCATTCTCGCCCCGGAATATTTAATTGGTGTTTTCAGTTCGGATGCCGCACTTTTAACAGATGCCGTTTCCGCATTAAAACTGTATTTTGCTGCATTTATCTTTATGGATCTGCAGTATATCGGTCAGACTGTTTTCAAATCTTTAAACAAACGGAAACAGGCGATCTTCTTTTCCCTGCTGCGCAAGGTGTTTATTGTTGTACCGCTGACCTATCTTCTGCCATACACTTTCCACATGGGAACGGACGGCGTATTTCTTGCAGAACCCGTATCAAATGTGATCGGTGGCAGTCTGTGTTTTATCACAATGCTGTTTACGGTTCTGCCGGAGCTGAACCGGATGGAAAATCAGTAAAATATGCTTTCAGCTCCGCCACGATCATTTCCTGACTCTCCCTCGTGTGGATCAGTGCATAATAATGCCCGCCGCCAAATTTTGACCGTCTTTCCTCTTCGCATATTCCCGCTGCAATGCCTTTTTCGGTCACACGTCTGATGCGGGTTTCGTCCTGTTCCTCTTCCTTCAAATAGCCTTTTTGTACGAGCAGATCATTGACAAAAGCAGCCGTCAGCTTTTTGCGGTCTTTTTCCTCACAGAGCGCATTGATCCGGTCGGTCAGTTCCGATACCATGCAGGCGTCAGAAAACGTTACCTGATCTAATTTTTCCGGTGCAATATAAAACGGCTGTTTCTTTTTTCCCGCCGGGGGCTTCGACACAGTTTCTACTACCGCAGCTCCTTCTGTCTTTCCTGTCGTCATATTTCCGGATTCATGCGTCTGCAAAAACATCCGGATGATCTCTGCAAAACTTTCCCCGTAGCTTGCAATCTTCTGTGCACCCATTCCGTATACATCCGCCATCTGTGTTTTATCTGCCGGACATCTGGCACACATATCTTTCAACGTCTTATCAGAACAGATGATAAACGGCGGCACACCCTGTTTTGCAGCAAGTTCTGACCGGCATTTGCGCAGTTTCTCAAACAGCTCCTGCCCTTCTTCCGTTAAATCTGCAAGTTCTGCTGTCTTTTTCTTTGCACGTCCGGTCTCGATATAATTTTCCTCCGCCTCGTCCTCTGTCACAACACAGTTACTGCATTTTTCACAGATGCACGGACTGTGATCCCCAAAATAGTTCAGGATATACTGGCGCAGACACTCATCTGTCTCACAGTAGTGAATCATCTGATTCAGTTTCCGCTGTTCATTTGCCCGGACTGCCGGATCTCCTGCCGTATAACCGCCCTCTGTCGCCTTATAGTCAAGCAGCCGTTTGTTGATCATGATATCCTGTTTGGAAAAGAAAAGCACACACTCCGCTTCCTCCCCGTCACGCCCGGCTCTTCCCGCCTCCTGGTAATAATATTCAAGGCTTTGCGGCATATTATAATGGAGAACATAACGCACATTGGATTTGTCGATCCCCATTCCAAATGCGTTGGTTGCAACCATCACACGGATCCTGTCATAGGTAAAATCATCCTGACTCTCTTTCCGTTCTTCCAAAGAAAGCCCCGCATGGTACCGCCCTGCCAGAATGCCGTGCTGCAATAAAAGTTCACAGACACTATCCACATTCTTTTTTGTCGCACAGTAGATGATCCCGCTCTCATCCTCATGCCTTTTGACATAATTTAAAATACTGTTGTCCGTCTCTTTTCCACCTTTTCGCTTTACGACACGGAAGAAAAGATTCGGCCGGTCAAACCCGGTCACGACAGTCACCGGATTCTGCAGGTGCAGACTTCCCGTGATATCCTGTTTGACGCGCTCGGTCGCTGTCGCCGTAAATGCGCTGACCACAGGGCGTCTCGGCAGTCTTGCAAGAAAATCTGCAATCTCTAAATAGCTTGGCCTGAAATCCTGTCCCCACTGGGAAATACAGTGTGCCTCATCCACTGTCACCATCGAAATGTCTGCCCGGCATGCAAAATCTAAAAAACGCATGGTATTTAACCGCTCCGGCGCGACGTAGATGATCTTGTACTGTCCCTGTGCCGCATACAAAAGCGCCGCCCGGATCTGATTTTCCGTCAGTGAGCTGTTGATGTATGCCGCATGTACGCCTGCCTGGTTCAGTGCCTTGACCTGGTCAGACATCAAGGAGATGAGCGGTGAGATCACGATCGTGATACCGGGCAGCATCAGTGCCGGAACCTGATAACAGAGTGATTTTCCGGCGCCGGTCGGCATGATGCCGAGGACGTCGCTGCCATTTAAGATGCCTTCCATCAAGTCCTGCTGACCAGGCCGGAGGGTGTCGTATCCAAAATAGTGTTTGAGTGTCTGATATAAATTCAAAATTTGTTTCTCCTTTTTACATTGCTATCCAGCCAAATGCATTTGCCACGGAACTGATCAGTATGATCAGTGCAAAGACCGGGCACAGATATTTGATCATCACAATAAAAATCTTTTTCCTGCGGAATGTGCTCTCTCCGTGCATGATCTCCTCTTCCATCCGCTTCATTCCGACGATTCTCGATACAAACAGGCTTGTGAGCATTGCCGCAATCGGCATCATCACAGAGTTCGTCAGAAAATCAAAGAAATCCAAAAACTGCATGCCGATAATTTTAATGCCTACTAACGGTCCATATCCCAGTGAAGATAAACTTCCAAGCGCGATCATGATCACTCCGACTAAAACCGTTGCTCTTCTTCTGCTCCATCCCAGCTCATCCTCAAAGGTAGAAACCGCGCTCTCAGTCAATGCGATAGAACTTGTTACTGCTGCAAACAGTACTAGCAGGAAAAATAAGATTCCAACTACTGTCCCAAATCCCATATTCTCAAACACTTTTGGAATCGTAATAAACATCAATGCCGGTCCCGCCTGCAGAGTATCCGGGTCGCCGCCCGAAAATGAGAACACCGCCGGAATGATCATCAGTCCCGCCATAATAGCGATCGCCGTGTCAAACACTTCCACATTTCTTGTGGAATCTTCCAGTGATGTTTCTTTTTTCATATAGGATCCAAAGGTAATGAGGATTCCCATTGCAATCGACAGCGAATAAAACATCTGTCCCATCGCCGCTACCACCGTCATCCAGGAAAAGTTTTTCACATTTGGCACAAGAAAATATTTTACTCCCTCCATGGCGCCCGGTCTTGTCACGGAATACACCGCAATCAGGACGGATAACACGATCAGTATCGGCATCATAAATTTCGATACACGTTCGATTCCGTTTCGCACCCCTGCGTAAATGATCGTCAGAGTGAACAGACAGAACAGGATAAAACAGAGTTCCGTGGATACTCCATCTGAGATAAACTCCGAAAAATATCCGTCTGCCGCCAGCATTTTTCCATTTCCCCTGATATACTCGATCAGGTATTTGATCACCCAGCCGCCGATCACGGAATAATACGGCACGATCAATACCGGGATGATCGCATTGATCCATCCACCGGCTGACAGCCATCCGGCTTTTCCAAATGCCTGAAACGCTCCCACCGGACTTTTCCTTGTCATGCGTCCAAGTGCCGACTCAGCCATGATCATCGTATATCCAAACGTCAGTGCCAGTAAAATATAGATCAGAAGAAAAATCCCTCCACCGTATTTTGCCGCCAGATATGGAAATCTCCAGATATTTCCAAGTCCTACGGACGCACCTGCGGCGGACAGTACATAACCCAGTTTCCCGGAAAAAGAACTTCTTTTGTTGTCGTGTGTGTGTAAATTGCTCATATCTTTTTGTTCACGGTTTGTGAAACAGTCTCCCTTCATTTTTTGTTTTCTTCTCTATTACCGCACCAGCCGGAATGTCTTTTCCACCATGAAAAACATTAACACAATGAAAATCAGCACATAGACCGGCAGCAGTGTGATGGAAATATGATTTGCGATCAGTCCAAAAACCGGCGGCATAAATGTAGAGCCGACATAAGCACTCGCCATCTGGATACCGATGATTGCCTGGGAATTTTTCTCTCCAAAATTTGCCGGTGTTGCGTGAATGATCGATGGGTAGACCGGTGCACATCCAATCCCCATCACGACAAGTCCTGCCAGAGCTGCCGTGTCAGACGGAATCGGCAGAAGTACTGCAGCACAGCCAGCCAGTAAAATAGTTGTGCCAAGCCTGATCATCTTATGATCACCTAATTTTTCCGTCACAAATCCTGCCAAAAATCTTCCGAGCGTGATACCGCTGCAGAACAATGCCGCATATGCCGCCGCACGCTCCGCAGAGATACCTTTTGCACCGACCAGATAACTGCTTGACCAGAGGATCAGTGTAGATTCCAATGCACAGTAAGAGAAAAATCCAAGCAAGAGCTGTGGTACGCCTTTGATCTTCACTGCACCGCGTATTCCAATCACCTCGTGCTGCTCTTCCTGCTGTTCTGCCGTTTTGTTGACTTTCCAGACCGGAAGTGTCACAAACAGAATCATTGTGATCCCCATCTGAAGAAAAGATACCATGCGGTAACCGTTCTGCCAGGATGAGGTGGTCAGTGCATAGCTCATTATGTACGGGCTGATGATTGTTCCCACGCCCCAGAAACAATGCAGCCAGCTCATATGTTTTGATGAATAATGCAATGCAACATAGTTATTGAGTGCCACATCGATAGCTCCTGCGCCAAGTCCATACGGAATCGCCCACAGGCACAACATGTAAAATGCGCTCGACGTCGAAAAACCAAACAAGGCAGCTGCCGTTAACAGGACACTGCATACCGTAACGATCTGTGTTCCAAATTTCTTTGTCAGGCGTTCCGACATTAAACTTGAACAGATCGTCCCTGCAGAGATGATCATTGTGACCAGTCCCGCATAGGACAGCGGCACCGAAAATGCCTCATGCATGATCGGCCATGCCGAACCAAGCAGAGAGTCCGGTAAGCCAAGACTTATAAATGCCATGTAAATTAACAGTAATAATAGTGTGTACATTTTTTGCTCCTTTATTTATCCAATTCGCCGTTTGCCACTTATACAAGTATCTTGACTCGCTTCGCCCGGCAGTCTTATTATATCTTGAAGCAATGCTTCATGATCATGATCTACACGAGCTTCGCCCGGCAGTCTTATTATATCTTGAACGCCATCAAAAATCCACGCAATATTATAGAATATTATCCCATAACATGGTAAAATAAAGTAAAAGTATTATTTGTGGAGATCTGATCATAGATGAACTTAAGACAAAATAAAGAAAAAAACGCACAGCAAATGTTGACAGGCGTAATTTTGACATTATTTATCATGCTCCTGCTTTGTACCATATTTACAAATCAGGATGCAGCCTCTGTAAACAAACTCAAAGCACGTCAGCCTGACAAAATACAATACCTGGATGATGGAATGGTACTGCTTAGTTTTAACATTAACCGCAATGAAAACAGCAGAGGCTCACTTGTATTTTTTACCTCACATCAGCATGTGACCGTTTTTACTAAAAACAACGTAATATACAATCTGGATGATTCCGGTGGAATATGGGGGCATACAACAGGAAATGTCTGGAATTTTGTAAAACTGCCGGCATATACAGAAACAGTCATAGTCAGGCTGAAACCCTGTTATCCGGAAACAGCCGGTCAAATTGAACAATATTATATAGGAACCGGAAATGAAATCTATACAGGCATATTGCGTCAGTCTATGCCCACTTTTATAGCGAGTGTATTTATTCTGTTAGCCGGTTTTTTTATCACGTGTTACTGGGTGTTTATTCACAACAGCAGCCATATAGACGGAACTCTTTTTTATCTGGGGATATTCTCCATATTGCTTGGACTCTGGGCCACCAATGAGACAGATGTTTGTTCTCTGATGCTCCTAAACAGAAGATCATCTGCTTTTGCTGCTTTTATGTTTCTGATGATAATGCCTATCCCATTTTTGATGTTTGTAAAGAGCTTTCTTGAGATCAATGATGATAAAATCTGGAAGATCCTCTGCAATCTGTGTATGCTTCAGACAGTTGTCTGCAGCTTGCTGCACTTTACCGGATTCTATGAGTTTCGAAGAAGCGTCTGGATCACTCACCTTTCCATTTGTATAGTGCTGATTTATCTGATCACAGTTATCATATATAAAATTATAAAAAAACAGGCTGACCAGAGACTGAAAGTCTGCATGGCAGCTCTTGCCTTCGTCGTCATTGCAACTATTGTGGATATTGCCGGTTATTACAAAACAGGAAATAATTCCGGAATTTGGGGAAGATTATCTTTCCTTGTATTTATTATAATCCTCGGTTTAGAGTCCGCAAGACAGGCTGTCGCCAGTTTGAAAAAAGGGCGCAGGATAGAGGAACTCGAACAATTTGCACTGAATGATTCCATGACAGGATTTTACAACAGAAATGCCTATGACTACTTTATATATAATGAAAAGAGTATTAAAAATTATATGGTGGTAACGTTTGATCTTAACAATCTCAAGATGTGCAACGACAACTACGGTCACAGTTCGGGGGATGCCTATATCATTCATTCTGCACATATCATAGAAACCACTTTTGATCGGTTTGGCAAATGTTACCGTATCGGAGGCGACGAATTCTGCTGCCTCATCCCGGATGCGGCAGAATTCCAGATAGAACGTTTTATCCAAAAGATGCAGCAGGATATTGCGATACTCAATAATAAAAATATCATTCCAACCGAAGTTGGAATCGCATGCGGATATGCGTTAGCCACACCGGATGATGCCGACATAGAAAAAGTGCGTGAACGTGCAGATGAGATGATGTACCATAACAAGAAAGTGTTAAAGGGACTTATTTAAAAAAGATCCAGCATATTATCCAGATATATCTCCTCTCTGACCTGCAGCTGATACTCAGGTTTTGTCATATAATAGAGCAGAAACTCCAGAATCAGGGCGCTGCCAAGTCCCCTGCCTTCGATTTTAAAATTGGAAAATCCCATCGGCAGATAGCTGTTTTTCATATCATCCACTCCAATAAACCCGGGATTTTCCATTGCCTTCGAAAAACGATAGCCATTCCCTGCATCCGGAGCTGCACAGCGGTGATCCGGGCCATTTTCTCCAAGGTTTTTGCGGCTGACAGCTTCATAACAGATTTTCCTGTCCCCGCAGCCAAACCAGCAGCATTCATTACATAAGAATTCCACTTTGTCTTTCTGTTTCCCGGACAATGTATTTAATTGATCAAAAACCTTATTCAACCGGAAATCCGGTACGACATAAAGAAACTCTTCCCTGTTTACTTCCCTTACGAACTGCTCAAAATCCGTCAGAACCTTGGTGGTGGATGAAACAAAATAAAATCCCGGATAATTTTTTCTCAGATATTCCAACAACAGATCCGAATAGATAATGACACCATTTCTGACACCCTCACTTTTCTCAAATAAAGTGCAGAGATGATTGCATTTCTTATCCCAAAGATGTTCCTGCCCAAGCAGGGAATTGCTGAATGTAAGCCGCACTGAGATTCCGTATTCCTGCATCAACGCAAAAACCTCCTGCGGATCGTGATCCCCGAACGAAGTACGGCCTCCGCCCCAGATACAGTCTGACGGAGCACCATAGACAGAGCCTATCTCACACCAGTCGTAAAAGTATTCTCTGTGTTCCCGGAATAATGGCAGAAACACATGGTACAATTCATAAAACTCAAACAGGCCTGGAAGATGGTAGTATGCTGTGTTCTTTTTTAATTGATTCATGTCTGCATTCTCACCCCTATTAAATACTAGCTATACATGCTGTAAATCTTATCATTCATACAGCATTTCAATCAGCACTGAAAAATTCTAGCATCATGACCGTTGACTGGCTCGTCTGGTTTTGCTTTATCACCTAATATTCCTTTTTCTTGAAAATACATACAGTCAAAGGAAAGGACACGATAAATAACAATATAGAACAACCAATTAAAATAAACGGCCCGAACAACGGTATATTAAAAAGCATTGTGGCAATACCCAATGCACAAATCAAAGATATGATAAGAAACACAATGGTTTTATCTTCCCCCGCTAAATAAACCATAGGAATAAATATTGCTCCCATTGTAAGACTTATACTAATTCCTACTACAAGTACACCTGAGATACCCTCAAATTGTTCAAAAGTAATTCCATGTAACAGATAGGATAGGGCTATTATAATGCCAACGAAAAGCACTCCTATCATAATCCATAATAATTGATTTATATATAAACTTTTTACAATATCAATCCGCTTTACTGGCAAAGTAAGTTTATATTTTCCCCATTTTGAGGAAAATTCATTTCCAATAACGGTAGCTGCATTTACTGCTAATCCGACAATTCCAATAATTATGAAATACATTTGCCATGTCTGGTCTGGAATAATGATAACGGCAATCCCCATTGCAAACATAAAAAGCAAAAAAATTTTTGCATTTGTCCATACAGCAAGAAAATTGCTTTTAAAAAGACCTTTCATACATGATCCCCCCTTACTAAAAGCAAAAAAAATTCATCAACAGAAACGTGGTCTATCACGATTTCTTTGTACTTTCTCTGCATTGCTTTACAATCTGAAACCAGAACATCAATTTGAAAATCACGTTTCCGATAAACAATAATATCTGCCGGATCTAATGCAAGGAATTGATTTTCCTTGCAGCGCATAACCGCATAATTATAAACCAAATCATTTTTCGATACGGTCATAATCAGTTTTCCGTTATGAATGAATGTAATATAGTCTGCCACTTTTTCTAAATCACTTGTAATATGGGAAGAAAGTAAAATAGAGTGGTCTTCTTCCTGTACGAAATCAAGGAATGTATCTAACATCTCGTCGCGTACAACAGGGTCAAGTCCGCCAGTAGCTTCATCCAGAATTAGCAGTTGTGGATGGTGTGATAAAGCAACCGCAATCGCTAATTTCATTGTCATCCCTCTGGAATATTGCTTAATCTTTTGATTTGCAGGTAATTTGTATTCTCTTAAAAATTTCTGAAACAAAATGTTGTCCCATTGCTTATAAAATCCTGACATAACTTTCGCTAATTGTGCTGCTGTCCAATAAGCTGGAAAATTATCTCCGTCATAAACAACACCTATTCTTTCCCGCATATCTGTATCTGCGTCTGTCATTTCTTTTCCAAACAACTTTACCATTCCGCTGTCTTTGGCGATTGTATTTAGAATACAGCCAATCGTTGTAGTTTTTCCGGCTCCGTTTTCCCCGACAAAACCCAAAATAGAACCATACGGCAGAGAAAAAGTCACATTTTCTAACGCAAAATTTGACTTAGAAAATGTTTTGGAAACCTGTTGTAATTCTAAAATATTTTCCATGCTCATTCGTCCTCCTGATAGAATAAAGCCAACAACTCCGTCAATTTTTCAAGGGAAATATTACTTGTCCGTCCAATCTCTGCGGCGGCTTGTAAATGTTCCTCTGCAATACGTTGTTGTTCTTCTTGATAAAATTCTTTGTTTTGTGCCGATACAAAACTCCCCCTGCCGACAGTTGTTTCAATAAAACCGTCCCTTTGCAGATCCTCATATGCTTTTTGGACGGTAATCACACTAACATGAATAGATTTTGCCAGTGAACGCATTGAGGGAATAGCGTCTCCGGCTTGCAGTTCTCCACTCATTATCATTGCTTTTATCTGCGATGTGATTTGCTCATATATCGGCTTGTTGGCGTTATTACTGATAATGATTTCCATAACTCACCGCCTTCGTTTTTTTGATTGTACTTAATGTACAGTTACATTATAGCATCTATAAACTCATAGTCAACCCTCAAAATAAAATTGCCAGATACAGTTATCAAAAATAGCTGTATCTGACACTCAGAATAGGGGGCTGCTGTCTGTCAAGCTCTGTGTGTTACTTTACCGCACATGAGCATTGTAGCGCCGGTTCTCTCCGCAGATATAAATAAACGCGATGTATATCTTCCTGCAGGAAAATGGGTAAACATAACAGACGCACCGATCGAACATATTCCAGTGTTTGAACGGATATAGATATAAACAAGGACCAAAAGTTCATCCAAGAACTTTTGGTCCAATTATTTCATACTCACTCCTCCTCAAATTCCGCAAGTTCGGTCTCCGTCTCAAGCATCCGCTCTAACAGACTCTCCTGGTTCTTTTCCTCTGCGTCAAGTGCATTCTGCAGTTCCATCAGCTTCGGATAGTCACTGGCAAGCTCCGGATCCATGAACTGCATTTTTATTTCAGCGAGTTTTTCTTCGCTCTCCTCTAACATTTTTTCATATTTTTCTAACTGGTGCTGCAGTCTTGAACGGATTTTGCCCGGATTGTAATAAGTTTTTTTGTCAAACACATCCGTTAAAGTAGGAACATCTGCGTCTGTTTTTATGCCACTCTGATGCTGATTGTGTTTCTCATTCCCCACAGAATTTTGTGTATCATTTCCTGACACATACCTCGCACTCTGTGACATTCCTCGCCCTTTTCCGGAAATCTCCATCTCTTTTTGTTTTTCTGCAAGATACTCCTCATAGCTCATGGCATATTGTTTCACACCACTCTCGGAAAACTCCAAAATCCCGGTTGCGATCCTGCTGATAAAATAACGGTCATGTGAGACGAAAAGTACTGTTCCCTCGTACTCTCTTAACATCTGTTCTAACGCCTCTTTTCCAACAATATCCATATGGTTCGTCGGCTCATCTAAGATCAAAAGATTCGGTTTGGTCTGCAGCATTTTACAGAGTGCGAGACGGACTTTTTCTCCGCCGGAAAGCTGTCCCATCTTCTTTTCTACATCTTCTCCGGAAAATAAAAATCCCCCCAGTGCACTGCGGACTTCCTCCCTCATATAGGAAGGATATTCCTCCCAGAAATTTTCAAGCACGGTCTGATCTTCCCGGAAATGCTCCTGCACTGCTTTCTGCTGGTCAAAATAACTCCATTCTACATTTTGTCCAAATGAAAATTCACCACCTAACGCAGGCAGTTCGCCGACTAAGGTTTTCAAAAGTGTGGATTTTCCTTTACCGTTCTCCCCAATGATTGCAAGTCTGTCTTTCTTTTGAAGCAGAAATGAGACTTTACTTAAGACGGTATCGTAACCGATCTCAAGATTTTTGGCATGAATCACATTCGTGTAGCTTTCCATGCGCGGTACATATCTCGCATGAAATGCTTTCGTATCAAAATGTCTCGGCTTTTCGATTTTTACCATGTGTTCGATCGCCATGCGCTTTGAACGTGTCGCCGCCACTTTCGTCGGCGTATTTTTCCATTTTTCGATCCAGTCCGTCAGACGTTTGATCTCCTTTTGCTGCTCCTCATAGTCTTTTTCCTGTTTGATCAGTGCCTCTTCTTTTTGCTTCATAAATGCCGTGTAATTGCCGGTATAACGCTTGATCTCATGATATTCGATCTCGTAGGTCACATCGATCACTTTGTCTAAAAACATACGGTCATGTGAAACAATGATGACCGCCTTATCATAAGTCTTTAAATATCCTTCTAACCACTCGATTGTCGGAAGATCCAGATGGTTGGTCGGCTCATCGAGCAGCATGATATCCGGACGTTTTAACAGCAGTTTGATAAATGCCACTTTCGTCTGCTGTCCACCGGAAAAACTTCCGATCGGGCGTTTCAGATCTTCTAACGCAAACCCGAACCGCTGAAACATAGTCTCCATATCCTGCTGCCACGAATATCCCCGCATTGCCTCCATACGGCTTTGTAAGTTGTCATATTCGCGCAAAAGCTGTTTGTCCGCGGAAGTTTTCATCTCATTTTCAAGTTCCCTCATCCGCTTTTCACACGCAAACACCGGCTCAAATACTTTCTTGATTTCCTCTTCCACGGTCACATCTTTTTCCGTAAAATTAACCTGACGCAGGAAACCAATCTCCTGTTTTCCTGCCATCGTAATACCACATTCTTCATCGCTGTCTAAATTATTCATCGAAATATCGCCCGCGATCAGACGCAGCAGCGTGGTCTTTCCACAGCCGTTTCGTCCTACAATGGCGATTTTTTCTTTATCATGCACCTCAAAATTGACATCACGTAAAATCACATCTCCGCCAAACTGCACGAGGGCATGACTGATCTTATATCTCATATTTATCTCCATTCCTGCGTAAAATCTTACTTTTACACTAACTCCTCTATCTTTGATAGACTACCTACCTTCTAACACCAGCCGAAGTAATTCATTTGCCCAGTACTCCGTCAATTCAAAGTGAAACACATCTATATATTTTGTTTTCGGATCCATGCCTTTTTCTTTTAAAAAATCCTGCAAGAAACTTTCTATGTTGTAATTCTTATGACTCATAATACTCTTTCTCTCCCCCGGTTTTCATTCATTTTAATATATTCGCTTTCAAACAGAGAACTTTCCCCTTTTCAAATCTCTATGTCAGCCATAAATTACTCGTCTAATTTATACACAGCAACGATCTCGTCACCACAGTATTCTCCATTTTCCACAAACCCATATTTCTTGTATGTCTTTCTTCCATGCTCGTTTTCCGGTTCATAGGAAAGCCAGATATACTCTGCTTCTCCCGCTTTCTTACCTTTTGCAAATGCCACAACCTGATCTAAAATCTGCTTTGCATATCCTCTGTGCTGATATTTAACATCAATCATCAGACGCCACAGGCAGTAGTTATTCTCTGCTATTTCAGGATCATCTTCATCGCCGGTCTTCCCATAGCCCAGCATCACAAAACCAATCAAAAGACCATCATCATACATACATCCCAGACATTTTTTGTTGTAATTTCTTCAAAACGAATCATATTAACCCCCTTTCTTGCGTGTGAAAAAATGTATTTTCACACAAATCTCCATTCTTTTCCCTCACAGCAGCCGAAATACCTGCTCCGCCGTGGCTGCTATATTTTCCATTGCATTTTCTTTTTTCATTGCTTCTTCTAATGTTGTCACGCCTCTTACGATCGGGAAAAATGCGTCAATCCCTGCCTGATTACAGACGGAAGCTTCCGGTGCAACACTCCCTGCAAATGCAATGACTTTCGCATTATATTTTTTTGCCAGCGCAGCAACACCAACCGGTGCTTTCCCCATGACCGTCTGTGCATCCAGACGTCCCTCTCCGGTCACCACAACATCTGCATTTTTCATTTTTTCTTCCAGGCCAGTTGCCTGCAAAATCAGTTCCACACCCGGTATTAATTCTCCCGCAAGATACGAAAGGAATGCATATCCGAGTCCTCCCGCTGCACCGGCGCCCTCACAGTCCGCAAAGTCACAATCCAAACTTTCTTTGGTCACATCCGCATAATGTCTCATTGCTTCATCGACCTGCTCTTTCTGTTCTTCCGTCACACCTTTTTGTGGTCCAAATATGTAAGTTGCACCCTGTTTGCCGCAAAGCGGATTTTTCACATCACAGGCAATCTGAAATTTTGCACCGGAAAGCAGCGGATTTTTATTTTCAGTCCGGATCACCTCAATCTTTACAAGCGCTGCCGCGCCCTCTCCCACATCATTTCCATCTTCATCAAAAAATTCAAATCCAAGTGCCTTTAACATTCCGATGCCTCCATCGTTGGTTGCACTTCCACCAATTCCAATCATGAAATTTTTACAGCCGCGTTTCAGGGCATCTGCAATCATCTCCCCCACTCCATAGGTAGATGCACGCAATGGATCTTTTTTTGTCACAAGCGTGATTCCTGCGGCAGATGCCATTTCCATGACAGCCGATTTTGTCTCTTCTAAAAAACCGTAATAACACGACACTTTTTCTCCAAGCGGCCCTGTCACGGTAACCGGTATTTTTTTTGCTCCCAAACCTTCGATCAGTGCATCCACGGTTCCTTCTCCGCCATCCGCGAGCGGATTTACCACTACTTCTGCATCCGGTTTTGCTGCCAGAATACCTTTCTTTACAGCATTTCCAGCCTCCATGGACGTCATGCTTCCCTTAAATGAATCGATTGCTGCTATTACTTTCATATAATCACATCTTTCCGTGAAAATCACCTGTGTCATAAATATACCGGCTGACTTCCACTGTAAAATTCTCTTCCCCTGCCGTCACCTTATCGTCAGACGAAACAATAATCCGATCTATGCCTGTCATTCTAAGAAGTCAGTTTGTTACTGTTCGCACTTCATCCCAAGCTGCCAGAATGCCACCGCACTTGCAGCCGCCACGTTCAGTGAATCCACACCATGTGTCATCGGAATTTTCACCGTATAGTCACAGTCTGCGATCGTGTGATCTGCCAGTCCGTCACCTTCCGTTCCGAGAACGATTGCTAACTTTTCCTCCGACATCATTTTTTCATCATCTATACACACGGAGTCATCCCGAAGTGCCATTGCCGCCGTTTTATATCCCAGCTTATGCAGCACATCCATCGCACCGTCCGGCCAGGATGCACTTTTGTCAAAATATGTCCACGGTATCTGGAATACCGTTCCCATGCTGACACGGCTTGCTCTCCGGTACAATGGGTCTGCACAAGCCTGTGTCAAAAGCACTGCATCCATTCCAAGCGCCGCCGCTGAACGGAAAATTGCTCCGACATTTGTTGGATTTACCACATTTTCCAAAATTGCAACACGCCTTGCATTCTTGCAAAGCTGCTCCACCGAAGACAGTGCCGGACGGTACATGGCACAGAGCATGCCGCGTGTCAGCTGATATCCTGTGATTTTTGCAAGCATTTCAACTTCTGCCACATAAACCGGGATTACATGCTCATCCTCCCTATAAACCAAAGACTCCTGTGTAAGATCTCGGCTTTGTAATTTATCACAGCGCGCAAGGATTTCTTTTGCCTGTGTCTCCACATGTTTTTTTTCCATCAAAAATGACATCGGCACACAGCCGGCATCTAAGGCACGCTCGATCACCTTCGGACTTTCCGCAATGAAAATCCCCGGCTTCGGCTCAAAATAGTGAAAAAGCTGTGCTTCATTTAAATTGTAATAAATCTGCAGCTCCGGGGCATCCAGATCTTTGATTTGTATAATATTTATCATTGTGTTCCTCTTTTCTCTCCTGTATCAGCGATTGAGCATATGGCAGATAAATTCATTGATTATACCATGTGCAAAATGGCATATGATCAAATTTCAAGCCGGAAAAGAATTCTTCCCTCCTCAAGCTCTCCCCAACAATTTACCGGCGGCTCCTTCGTTTCTTTAAATCCACAATCCGAATGCATTTTTATTGATGATAAATTACTTTTTCCTATAATGCAATCTATCTTTTTTGCGCCTATGCCTTTCAAAAACTCCGTTACATGACGTATCAGTTTTTTACCATATCCTCTGTTTCTATGCCCCGGCATCGTCTCAACTGCCTCAAGAAACCATTTCCCCGGCTCTGACTCAACTGCCCTAAGTCCGCATACCCACTGTTTTTCTGCAGTTTCAACAAACACCATCTGCTTTGGATTTTCGATAAACTCCTTTAAAAACGCCGCATATGATGCCTCCATTTCATCACGATCTTTAAATTCCCTCTCCATATCCGCCATGGATTCTGCATATAATAAAAACATTTTTTCTATCACCTGTTCATTTACATTTTCAATCCGTTCTAACATTTTTATCCTCCTCTTCTGCCCCTCCGAAAATTCTTCGAGTCTTTTCTCAAATTGTGTCCGTTCCATGTCAAGCTGGCGCAGCAATGCGAAAAATAAACTTTCTTCTAAATTTCTTTCCCGGCAAAAATCTCTGATATCACCACGCAGAAAGCTGGTATCCTGATTAATATATGACACCACCAGATTGGATGCCGTGCAGATTTCTCCTGCTGTCACAAGCAAATTCGCGTGACTGCTGCCTGACCGCTGTATATTGGTCTGTCCACCACTTATCTGCTGCATATTTTCTCTCGTCTGCTGCATATCCTGACTGCCATACCCAGTCTGTCTCATATTTACCTGCTGCAAAATCGTCTTGATCAGCGTCGATTTTCCACATCCGTTTTCTCCATGTAAAAAGACACGCTCCCCCTGCACCAGTTCAAAGGTCAGATTTTTCAATACATCGTCCTCTGCACCTTCATACCGCACCGAAAGTTCCTTGCAGGAGATCAGGCGTTCCTTATGATAAGACAGTGGCATAAGTTTTAAGCTGACCGGCTGCTCGATATCCTGCAAAAGGCCCTCTTTTTCCTGTATTTCCCGTTCCATCCGGCGTTCATACTGTGTCACACGGCTCTGCATCTTTTTTGTCTTGGCACCGATATATGCTCTCGTTGCACCCGAGCGGTCATGCTCTTTGACCGGATCATAGCCTATTTTCGTCGCCTCATTTTTATCCGCCCACTTTCGGCTTCTTACCGCCGCCTGTTTTAAAGATGCGATTTCTTTCAAATGTTTTTCCTTTTCCTCCATCGCAAAATGATCCATCCGCGTCTTGTTTTCCCACCAGCTTGAAAAATTGCCGCTCTGTACCTCGATCGTCTTTCGATTTAAAACCAGTACATGATCAATGCAGGCATCTAAAATATCTCTGTCATGCGATACCAGGATAAATCCTTTTTTCCCGCAGCAAATTTAAAAAAGTTGTTTTTCCTTTTCCATTTCTTCCAATCAGACCTAACTTCCAGTCTGCATCAATCCCAAACGATACGTTTTCAAAAACCGTATCAAAACTTCCCTCATAACCATATGTAAGATCTGTTACCTGAATCTGTGACATAAAAATCTCCATTCTTGCGCTGCTTTCAAGCGCATCTCAAGTTTGTGCGTAAGCACAAATCTTGCGTGTGAAAAATGTATTTTTCACACTAGCCTCATTGTTTTGCGAAGGAAAATGCATGCTATGTCTCTTATAGCATTTGCCTCTTGCAGGAGCAGAGGATTTTCCTCCCATACAAAAAATCCCATGCTGCCATGGGATTTTTCTTACACCTCACATATTTTATGATCACATCTGGCAGACAATAGATTGCACATTGTAAGATAAAATCGATTGTCCCGGACAACAAATGTCCGTTTCCGCCATTTTTTAACACAAAAAAGAGAGGATACAAGAATCAAATCCACTTTTGGCAACATAATATGCAGTACTGCACCTCTGCAATACTGCTGTAACTTCAGATTTACACAACATATCATGCACTTTATTCCTTATACCGGTGCAATATATGCCATGTATCATCCCGAATCAGCAGACAAACGTATGCCATATATGACACACATTCTCTTGCTGACTCTGTTTTCTTTCATGTTTCAAAAGTAAATTATCTCCGCATTGGTTCCTCTCCTTTAAATTTCTATTGCAATAGTAGCACAATGCCATTTTTAATGCAACCAAAAATTTTTACGAAAAATCTTTCGTTACCGGTCACACAATAAATATGCACAGCAGCAATCTCTACTCCACATTTTTGAGTGCCTGATCCATCGGGATCTTTTTGATACGCATAAAGTCCAGTATCATTACAAACAGATATCCGATCAGCACAAATGCAAACATTTTCACATATCCGGCTGGCTGGATCACAAATGCAAACCATCCACTGTAACTAAACAAGATCGCCTTCCATGCCAGATTCATAACAAACGCTCCAAGTACAACACTGACCGCATCTTCGATCACAACCACGATCGTTGTGGAAAGCAGATACAGGCTGGCGATTTCTTTATTCTCATATCCAAGAATCTTTGTCATTGAAATTGCATTCTCATTTTTCTCAATGATCAGCTTTGTCAGAAGATAGATCAAAACTGCGGAAAGCAGGATACAAAGTATCTGGAAATAATCCATATAAGATCCCATGGAATGATCTAACTGGTCACACATCTTTGTGATATCACGCTCGGTGATCACCGTTGCAATATCATCTTCCGACAGATCTGCTAGCTCTTCATTTGAAAAATATCCACTGAATGCCTCTTCATCCAGCTCAAATACCATGCGGTAATTTTCAATCGGCATAAATACTGCAATGTTTACGCACTGGTCATAAATTCCGGCTACCGTAAACGTATACTGTTTGTTTTCATATTTTTCATCCAGTGAAACGGTATCCCCGACATTAAGTTCATATTTTTCTGAAAATGATCTGGAAATATAAACTTCCTCTTCCTGCAGGGACTGCATACCTTTTATTTCTACATACTTACTATCGTCTGAAATACCGTAAACAGAGACTTCCTCATCTATTACATCGCTTTTTTTCTGCAAAGAACACATACTGAATTTTTCTGCGTCTTTATTGTCCGTCGTCAGTACATTTCCATCTTCATCCTCAAAAGATTTCAGAACATACTGATACTTTGCAAACATCATATTTTTTGCATTTTCTTTGTAATAAGAAAGCGTATCCGGCATTCCCACTGCCATTGCAAGCATCACCATGATAAAGAAAATTCCCACAAACAGAATCAGATAATTTGCCACATTCTGAAACATGATGCGCAGACGGAATCTGTTAAAAAATTTAAAATGTGGCAGCCGCATTGCTTTTTTGCGTTTTGTTTTTTTCAGATCATGCCTCAGAAACTGTAACGGTGTATGCTGCATCATTTTAATAATGACGATCAGATTGACCATAAACATCAGCACGACCGGTATCAGGGTTGTCTTAAAAAATGCATCCGGATTCCAGATCGTCTCATAGGCCGGAAGGCTGTAACTGTTATAATACATGGATACCACAACATCTTTAAATACCGTATAGCCAAGCACATTTCCGACTAATGCGGAAATCAGGGTAACGATAACCGGCATAGACAGATAATGGCGTACCAGCTCCCCTTTCGTATAGCCGGACGCACGCAATGTTCCGATCGCAGATGACTCTTTTGTGATCGTATTGCTGATCGTAACTGCAAAAATAAATGCGATGATGACAATCAGAATATCAAGCAGCACACCTCCCATTGCCTCATCAGAGCCCATGTCGTCGGTTGCAAAATGAATCGCCGGATTCGCATATTTTGGCACATAATCTTCAATCTCATTGTCATTTACCACGGTCTGTGTGAGCAACGCCCGCATAAAATCATCCGACTGGTTTTTCTCTTCTTTTTCATCTGACGGCTCATTTTCATACTTCCATGCATAATCGTAATGAATCGTCTTATGTAACTTCGCAAATCCCTCATCTGTTACCATTGCAACGTTAAACTTTAAGGCATCAAACATCAGATCCGTGCTTTTTTCGTGCAGTGTGGAATAGTTGACATATGCGATCAGACCAACGACCTGATATTTTTCTTCTCCGACTGTGATCTCATCGCCGACTTTTATCCCGACATTGTCAGCATGCATACGGTCAATGGCAATTTCATCCTCTTTTTCCGGGAAACTTCCGTCCATCAGGCATGCAAAATTGATATCATCTGTCTTTGCAAAAACACGGACTGTTCCATCCGAAGTTCCGTCGTTGTCATGATCTTCCTCTTCATCCCTGTAAAAATTTTCATACAGATGAACCGGAGTTTCCTTAAAATCAGGATCGTTCAATTCATATTTTTCTTCTGCATCCGCATATTTCTCGTTGATCTCATCTAAAACCTTGTTCCAGGCTTCGTCGTATGCTTTCTCATATGCCTCGTCATGTGCCTCATCAAACGCTTTCTCATACGCCTCATCATGTGCCTTAGGATATGCTTTTTCATATGCTGTATCATAGGCTTTGTTGTACTGCCCGGACTGTTTTGCCTGTGCCACTGCTGTATCAAGCATAACTCCCGCAGTTGTTTCATCAAGTCCCTGCGCCATCAGCATCTGCTTTATCTGTGCATTAAAAGAAACATCAAATTCTGACTGGAACTCTGCATCAAATTTTTCCCTAAATTCTGTTTCAAACTTCTCATCAAATTCTTTTTTGAACTTTTCTTCAAATTCACTATCGAACTTTTTATCCAGCTTCTTTTTTGCCTCATCAATGTAATACTGTCTGACATCTGCTTTATCGCCTGTCTTAATTGCATCAAGCAGTGTTTCGTCTGCTTTCTTTTTTAATTCAAAGTGTCCGTCTTCCAGCTTGTATCTGCCAACACCCTCATCAGCCGCTGTCATCATACTCTCGTTTGCAACATACATGCCTGACACAAAGCCGATCATCAGAATCAGGAACAGACTTACCACAAGATACTTTTTCCAGTCTCCTGTCAGTTCTCTCGGTATTCGTCTGATAAGCGGATTTTTGATTTTTTTCTTTTTCATACTAATCTCCATTCTTGCGCTGTTTTTAAGCGCATCACAAGTTTGTGCGCCAGTACAGCTCCCTACCACTCCAGATCTGCCGCTGAAATTTTATTTTCATTGATATCGTTATGACGCACTGCCCCATCACGGAGTTTGATGACATGGTCTGCCATATGCCGGATTGCCTCGTTATGTGTAACCATGATAACTGTATTACCATATTTGACATTGACATTCTCAATCAGCTTTAATATTTCCTTGGAGGTATTGTAATCGAGTGCTCCGGTCGGCTCATCACAGAGCAGGATATCCGGATTTTTCACAATGGCACGCCCGATGGAAACCCTCTGCTGCTGTCCGCCGGAAAGCTGGTTCGGCAGTTTATGCCTGTGTTCATAAAGTCCCAGCGTATGTAATAAATCGTCAATATCGAGCGGACTGTCTGATAAATATGCACCAGCCTCAATATTTTCCTTGACATTTAAATTTGCGATCAGGTTATACATCTGAAATACATAACCTAAATGTTTTCTGCGGTACTGTGTCAGCTTCTTCTCTCCGAGTTCTTCTAACTTATCGCCGTTGATGGAGATGTAACCGGAGTCCGCACTGTCGATACCACCGATGATATTTAACAGCGTCGACTTTCCGGAACCGGATGGTCCAAGCAGCACGCAGAATTCTCCTTTTTCCACAGAAAAATTCATTCCCCGAAGTACTTCCTGTCGGGTCTCCCCGCTTCCAAACCCTTTTTTCAGATCAACAATTTCCAAAAATTTTCTTTCTTCTGACATATTCTCCCCTTTCCCATTACAGAATTGTTCTTACATCCTTATCTATTCTGAATGGTGTTAAAGTCTTTTCTTACTTTTGTTAGTGATATCTAACTTTTGTTTGTATTATATCACAGCTTTTCCAGATTACAAGCAAAAAGACGATTCCTTTTGTCAGAATCGTCTTTTTGCCTTATATAATGTCTTTACTGTCTGTTACACTGTAAATATTGTTCTATTTCTGAAACTGGCTTTCCTGTCACTTCTATGATTTTCTCTATTGTGAAACCGGACTTGATCATATTACAGATGATTTCTGCTATAGCTTTATCTCTGCCAATCTCAATCCCATCACTTTTACCAGCTTCATACTCTGCCTTTCGGAGTTTCTTTTCTTCCCATTCTTTATCATACTCTAATATACTTACCATCTTTACCTCCGAGCGATTCTTCCGAAGAAATTCCACTAAAATTCCTTCTTTGATGCATTCCGTGATTGCCCTTTCAACTGCATCATTCAGATTCAGTTCTGATGCATATTTTCGGACTCTCGCAACATAAATGGCATATTCCTTCAATGTCTGACACTGTTCCATCAGGTCTTTGTTGTGTCCTTCGTTCACATTCAGCATCAGAACTTTTAACTCTAAATCCGGCTCTCCAGCCAGATGCTCATATGCTGATGAAAGTTTCAGTTCCATACGGTCTTCTACGTCATCGGTTCCATTGTAAAACACCATAAACTTCGGTGCCGGAATCTTCTGCAGCTTTGACGAATACAGTGACTTATCATTCAGATACTGCTGATACTCGATTCCAATATAGATCAGATCCCGCAATGGTATATTGGGATTGATCGTCGACTGATGCTCATAGAGATAAATATTCGTCTCTAACATAAATGCCAGATCATTTTTCATTCCCATATAGATCGCGTTTTCCAACGTGACAATCTTAAGGGCTTCCGCATTCTGATAATGGCTTCCGGTCACTGCGTTGTACAGGGATAAGAGATTTTCTTTCTCTGAAAACAGCATGCGGAATACAGTGTCTTTGTACTGACGGTTGGCTGTCGGCGTCTTTTCTGATACCTGCTCACTCTTCTTCATATTCAGTTCCTCCTGTGTGCAGGAGGCTCATCCAGATCTCCTGCTTTTCATTTCTGTGGATAAAAAGCATAGATTTCTGAAATGTTTTTTTGAATTTTAGACGGATATATACATCCTGATAGTCATACAGACAGAATTGCCGGATTCGTAATTATAGCACCGGATAGATGTCTGCATCGTAGAAATATGCTTTGAGTTATTTTATCATACGTCATCCTTAGTATGCAACCAATTTGAAATTTCTTGTGCAGGTTGTACAAAAATCAAGTTACTGTTCACAGGTTACCCTGCGGACTGTAACTTCGCAGCCCCATGTAAAGTTTTGCTTCGCAAAAGGGGCTGCTCACCCCCACATCACGTTCATACGCGCCTGAACAGCAAAGTATTCAGGTGCCGAGCGAACAGTAACAAAACAAGCTGCTATTTTTAAAGAAAGACAGTGTCCGGCTGAATATCAATCCGGACACTGTCTTCCCTGTCATTTTCTGACAGTTACACACTTTAAATTTTTCTATTTACTGACCTTAACTTTTTTCATGGATGAATATTTTCCATACACTTTTTTGCCCGTGGAATCCATTTTATAAGCCCGGATGCGCACATAGTATATCTTTCCTTTTTTCAGTTTACTTATGGTATAGGATGTCTTCGCCGTGTTTTTCTTTGTGACCGCCTTTTTGAATTTTTTATCCGTACTGTAAGAAATCTCGTAACCTTTTGCGCCGGATACTTTCTTATATTTCAGTAAGATCTGTTTACTCTTGCTGTTTTTCGCAGACGTAAGAGAAGCCTTCGCCACTTTTACTTTTGTCCACTTTGCATACAAAATGTAATCGGATTTTGCGCTGCTGCTGATACTTGTGATCTTCTTTTTAAATTTTGCATCCGTATACCAGCCTGCAAATGCGTATCCTTTGCGGGACGGGTTTTTCAGTGTTACTTTCTTTCCATAATAAGTTGACGGATTCGAGGCATTGTTTTTACCTTTATTCAGTTTGTAGGTAATTTTATATGGTACTGTAACCGTACAGGATGCCTGATAACTACTATTTTCAGACGAAGTCACCGTGATCTTCGTTCTGCCCGGTGCCTTTGCTGTCACACTGCCGTTGGCATCCACGGTGGCAATCTTTGTATTTGCCGATTTCCAGACTACCTTTTTGTTGGACGCATAAGATGGGGATACAGTTGCATTTAAGGTAAGCTTCTCTCCTCTTTTTACCTCTGCTGATGTCCGGTCTAAAGTTATTCCTGTTACTTTCGCCTTTCCGGTGACAGTCACATAGCAGACTGCATATTCATCACTGCCGTCCGTTGCCGCCGCCCGGATTTTTGCTTCACCCTCCGATTTTGCAGTGACAAGTCCGCTTGCAGAAACCTCTGCCACTTTCGTATCAGAAGAAGTATATTTGAGTTTCTTATTTGTTGCATCCGAAGGTGAAATATATGGTTTCAACTGATAGGTTTCACCAGCTTTTAATTCAATCTCATCCTCATCAAATTCGATCCAGTCTATCAGCTGCGGTACGGTTATCTTACAGGCAGCTTTTACATTTCCAGCCGTTACCGTAATGACTGCTGTTCCAACACCACAGATCTCCACATATCCGGTATCCGAAACAGTAGCAACCTCTTCATTGGAACTTGTCCATACCACTGCACCTGTGAAATTCAAAGGTGCGATCGTCGCTGTCAGTTGGAAATCATCATAGCGCTCCGTCGTTTTTTCTGTAATATCCAGACTGACTGAGATTGCATGAATATCCTGTGTGACATACTTGATTCCTTTTCCGCTTGCATAAGTCTGGGCATAGCAATCAGACGGACCGTACATCGTCATTTTCTTTGGATAGGAAAATGCATTTGATGCGATCGAAGTTGTGTTGCGCGGGACTGTGATCTGCGTCAGCTTCGTGCAATTGACAAATGCACTGTCACCGATCGTGGTCACATTGTAAGGGATCACGATGGATGGCAAAACTATACAGCCGTAGAATGTCTGGCTCTCAATTTTCTTTAATTTGCTGCCTAATGTAATATCGGTCAGGGCTTCACATCCATAAAATGCAGAACTTCCAATAGACGAAACGGTATCCGGTACCGCTGCCTTTTTCAAGGCTTTACAGTTTTTAAATGCGTTGCTTTCTATTTTTTCCACCCCGGATGGAAGTATTGCTTCCGGCAAAGATTCACAGCCGGAAAACGCGGAGTTCCCGATCGTGGTCAGGGTGGATGGGAAGTTGATGGTGGTTAACTTTTTGCAGCCGGAAAACGTGCTTGCTGGTATTTCTTTAAGGATACTTGACAAATGCACCTCTGTCAGACTGGTGCAATCTTGAAAAGTTGAATTACTAATTGCTTTAACAGTATTCGGAATATTTATCGTTGTTAATGAGAAACAATCCTCAAATGCAGAACTTTCCAGTATTTCTATCCCGTTATTCATTGTAATCCTATCAAGATTTTTACAATTTTTAAACGCACTATCTCCTATTTCCGTAATAGTATCTGACAGTTCTATTTCTTCAATGCCATCACATCCCATAAACAACGCTGCACATACTATGGTGCTTCCTGCTTCGAAATTAACAGTTTTTAAATTACTACAACCACCAAATGCCCCATATGACAAATTTGTGCCTCTTCCCCATGTACCATCAAATTTCTTTAAGCTTTTAGGTATCTCTATTTTACTAATTGATTTGCAATCTCCAAATACTCCATATCCAACAATCGTAAGATTCTCTGATAACTTTATATTTTCCAGTTTGTCGCATCCGCGAAATGCTTCAAATTCTATTTTTTCCACGCTATCTGGTATAACAATATCCAATAATCTGTCACATTTATAAAATGCTCTTGAACCTATTGTATTTATACCCTCATGCATTTTTATATCTACTAATCCACTGCATTCAGCAAATGCGTCACCATCTATTTTTGTCACACTTTCAGGAATTATAACTTTATTCAGATTTTTACAACTTTTAAAGGCACTGTCTCCTATTTCCGTAATAGTATCTGGCAGTTCTATTTCTTCAATGCCATCACATCCCATAAACAACGCTGCACATACTATGGTGCTTCCTGCTTCGAAATTAACAGTTTTTAAATTACTACAACCACCAAATGCCCCATATGACAAATTTGTGCCTCTTCCCCATGTACCATCAAATTTCTTTAAGCTTTTAGGTATCTCTATTTTACTAATTGATTTGCAATTTCCAAACACGTCGTAACCAATTGTTGTCAAGTTTGAAGACAAATCGACAATTTTTAAATTTATGCAGTTATAAAATGCTTCAAATTCTATTTTTTCCACACTATCCGGTATCATCACCGTCCTCAAATCCGTCCGGTTCTGAAATGCCCTATCTCCGATTGCAACAACCTCATGCCCGTCAATCTCATCCGGAATATAAAGTGCCGTCGCATTTCCACTATATCCTGTGATCGTAGCCCTGTTTGCATCATCGAGTGTATAGGTATAAATCGGTACGATCGCACCGCCGGCACCTGCTCCCGCATCAAAATAGCTTCCTACGCCCGCCGGATTGAAATATCTCGAACCTGGAGATGTCCAATAACTTGTCCAGCCTCCCTGTGCGGCAAATTCTTTTCCACGCGTGCATGATGTCCGAAGTACACCGTCCTCAATATGATAGTACACGCGCACCGGACTGTTATTCTTTCCCCAGATCTCTATACTTTTGCTAAAGGTCTTTGATGCAATACCAACTCCGATCTTTGCACTTGCCCCCACCGATGCATACAGATATGCAGCCTGTGACGCGCAGTATGTCGGTGTTCCGGAACTGTACCTTACGTATTTGATGTTCATACGTGCACCGGTTTTTGCATAAATATCTCCGCTGACAATTCCGAGCGTTGCTTTTGCAGAGAGTACAATACCTGTGGTCAGATCTGCTTCTGCTGAAAAGGAAAATCCTTTTTTATGACTGTTTCCAACTATACGGAATCCGTCCGAATACGCAAATCCGGCTTCAAATTCCTTTTCCACGGTAAGCGTTGCTTCCCCGGAAAGATTATATTCCATTGCCAGTGTCAACATACCAACACCGCCGAGCGGCACTGCCCCTAACGTCAGTGTGTGGTTAATATCTTTAAATGCATCCCCTTTTACATTGCAGGAGTATTCCATATCTCCGCTGACTGAAAAATAATAGTCATTATTATTCAGACTGTAATTTACTTTCATGTTTGAAATCACAACACTTACTGTCGCTGTGACATCATCTGAGACGGAAATCGTTTTATCTGCACGCAGGGTATTGTTTTTATAGGATATCCCCCTTGTCATACCTTCTGTGACTGTAACACCATTTACCACATATGTTTCTTCATCTGCCGGAATAAATTCCGTCATATCAACATCCAGTTCGCCCTGCTGGTCAACATTTAAAACCGCGCCATCATCCGCATCTGAGGTTGTAATATATGTTGTAGTTCCGTCTGTCCGTACACTTTCTGCCTTATATGCCATGACAATATCGTTAACATACACGGCAAATGTTGTTCCCTGTTTGATCGTAACCGGACAGTTTTCGATCATAACTATTCCATCCACATCAATAGATACGGCTGTTCCCTTTGGTACAACAACTACTCCGGACGCAAATGTACAGGTATTTTCTTTTCCGGTCTCTATCTGCGCATCTGCCAAAACCTTTTTTGCATCCGCGATCATTGCATCATGCTCTTCCGTGGTAAGTGACTGTTCCGGGAGAAATTTACCGGCAGCAACCGTAACCCATCCTCTGTCGATTGCGATCTGTGCTGCTTCCTTATATGTAACATCTGCTGTATCCTGATAAGTATAACTGTCTGTTTCCGGCACAAAACCAAGCATCGCATTCATGGTCTGCGCTGCAAATTCACGTGTCACTGCATCTTCCGGTCGAAATTCTTCTCCTGCCTCAAGATCGATCATTCCGAACTCGCATGCCACCATCACATCACGATAAAACGAATCATCCGTTGATATGTCACTGTAATAATTATCCGGATAATTGTCCTCATCTACCGTAAGATCAAATAATGTTACCAGTTCCTGTACCCAGTCGATACGGCTGATCTCATCACCTGATAATGCCCTTTTTAAAATCTCCTCTGTACGCTCCGTTTCTTCCGTAACGTTCTCTGTTTCAGCCTGTTCTGGCTCTTCTGTGACATTCTCTGTTTCAGTCTCCTCTGTTTCTTCTGTAACAACCTTCGTTTCTGGCTCTTCTGTCTCTTCCGTGACGATCGTCGTCTCTGGCTCTTCTGCCTCTTCCGTAACAATCTCCGTCTCAACCGCCCCAGACTCTTCTTCTGCCAGATGTCCGGCATTATGATCTTCTTCATCTGCCTGGTCTGTTTCTTTTTTCTCTGTCACTGTCGACTTTTCATCATCCTGTTCTGCAGTCTGTGTTTCCACAGTCCCTTTCTCTCTGAAACTGTTTTCTTCCTGTGTCTGCTGTGCATTCCCTGCCACATCCGCCAGCAGCATCTCCGGTGCCGCGGTCAATGTCATGCAGGCACAAAGCAGCCATGCGATCATTCGTTTTTTCATAACTGGTCTCCTTTCGCAGATATCTCATTTCTCTTAATACGACCAAACGGTCTTATTATGAATTAAATTATAGCATTTTGATTATAATTTGTCTATTAAGTTAGAGGAGACACTCACGTGAAGTTTCAAAGAATTCAGGACTTAAGAATAGACAATGATCTTACTATAAAAGAAATCTCTGCCATGCTTGATCTGCACCGGGATGTTTATTCCCGTTATGAAAAAGGGCTTCGTGATTTTCCAATTGACATTCTCATAAAGTTAGCAGATATTTATCACTGCTCAATTGATTATCTGGTTGGACGGGTTGATACGAAGTAATATAATACACAAAATGCCTACTCCGCAGACATTGATCACTATATATAAAGAAAAGACGATTCCACTCAGAATCGTCTTTTCTTTATAATATATGCTTATTTTTTCCCACGCAGCAGCTTAATGATCTTCCCCTCATACACCACCGTCACCACAGCAATCAGCGCCACCGTCACCAGACTGTATCCCTTATTGATCTGCACTCCGGCGACATCACAGATACTGGTAAATAAAAGACTGAGTACAAAAATCAGCTTAATTGCACGCACCATGTGGATCGTATAGATTCTTATTTTTCCACTGCATATCTCTTTCGGTAAGTTATTTACTCTCTCCGGATAATGTGCAAGCAGTGTCAGACCAATATACACGAGGATCAGGATTGCCGCATTTAAAATAATCCCGGTAAATGATACTCCATATACGATTCCATAGTAGATCTGCAGTCCAAGATAGACCAGTGCAGCCACGATTCCCACTGCTTCAAGCAGGAAATCAACCGTTGTCATTTCTTCTTTTTTCAAATGTTTTCTCCTGTTCTGTTATTTCTAAATATGTTTCAAATGCTGTTTTCCATTCCGCCGTCAGCCGCTCTAATTTCCACGCCGCATTTGCGGGGCTTGTGGACGGCAGTTTTCCAAGCGGCGGCATTCCCTCTTTATGACAGTATTTTACAAAAAGCTGATGTGCTTTTCCACCATTTGCAAAAATTCCCTGTATTTTTGCATTTGATAAGATCAGATTCATATCATTTGGCACCACATTTCTGATGGAGCTGTCGGAAGATCCAACGATATCACAGGAATCGATCACATCCCACACTGCTATGCGATGTCTTAGCAGAAGATCCTTCTTTTCATCGATCGTCTGTGGCAGAGGTTCCTTGAAAATCCCTGCAATCACCTTCCAGAACCGGTTTTGCGGATGCCCGTAATAGAACTGGTTTTCCCGCGACTTTACAGACGGAAAGGAACCCAGGATCAATATCCTGGATTCCTCATTGTATACAGGTAAAAACGTATGTTTTACATGTGTATATTCCATTTTATACCCGCTTTCTATTCATAATTTTTGACATTGGAGCTGTCTACTTTTTCAAATGGTACCCAGACATATAAACCATCTTCCGTAGCACCCTCTAAGGTCGTGACATCTTTTCCGGTTGCAAGTGCGATTGCTGCATAAACAGCACTCTCACCCTGTCCAACTGCGGACTGGTATACGGTAAAGTCCATCTTTCCATCTTCAATCGCTTTGCATCCGTCTGCAGTTGCATCGATTCCAAGTACCGTCACATCACTGATTCCTGCTGCATCACAGGCATCAATGATACCAAGTGCCATAGAGTCGTTGTTGCAGACAGCAACGTCACACTTCTGTCCTGTCTTTAAAAATATATTGAACATCTCTTTCGCACGATCCTGCTCCCAGTCGGCGTTATCTTCAAAGACATAATTGATCTTTTTCCCTGATGCATTTAAAGTATCCTTTAATGACTCAGATCTTCCTTTTGTCGCGGAATGTTTTTTCGGTCCTTTTAACAACACCACATTAATCTCATCCGCAGAAGCAAATTTATCTAGAATGTACTCTGCCTGATACTGTCCTGCCACATATTCATCCGATCCAACATAAATATATTTCCCAGCCTGAAGTCTCGACTCATCCGGGCAGCTGTTAAAAAATACGATTGGTATATCACCTGCAAGCGCTTCTAATTCGAATGCCGTATCAGCATCAACCGGTCCGCATAAAATCACATCATAATTCTCACTGACCGCCTTTTTGATATGCTCCACCTGATTTTCAATGGAATTGTCCGCATCTAGCACATCCAACTGTACCCCACACTCTTCCGCAGTCTGCTGCGCCTGCGCCACAAGTACATTTCGGAAGGTATCCGCCTGTGATAACGACAGCAGCATTTTTAAACCTTTTCCATCAGCTGCGCCTGTCTGTGTATTTCCACCACATCCGGCAAGGCATCCTACGAGCAATGCCAGACACATGATAGTACTTATTAATTTCTTCATCGCACGATCTCCTCTCTATATCCGGAACTGTTTTACCTGATCTGCAAGCTGATCTGCAGAAACAGCAAGGTTATCTGCTTCCTGTTCTACCTGGTCACTGTTCTTTGAAATATTCTTTGCCTGCTGTAACATGGATTCTGATGTTGCAAGGATCTCATCGGAACTTGCCGCCTGCTCTTCCGAAATAGCTGCAACATTCGTAGCAACCTGATCTACCTGATTGATCTTATCAACCACATTGCCGATCAGTGCGCTTGTCTCCTGGATATTCTTAAAGATCGTATCAAATGTATCAACTGCCGTATGGATCAGCTCTGCACTGCCGGAAATATCCTGTGCACTGTTTCCTGCCTGTCTGACGGCATCTTCTACCAGATTATTGATCTCAGTAATCAGCTCTGTGATATGTGCTACCGAATCCGCACTGTTCTTTGCAAGTGTACCAATCTCAGCTGCAACAACTGCAAATCCTCTTCCTGCTTCGCCTGCGCGTGCAGCCTCAATCGATGCATTTAAAGATAACAGGTTCGTCTCGTCAGCAATATCACCAATCAGTTTGATGATCTGCACGATCTCGCCGGAAGCGGTTCCTACCTTATTAACAGCCTCTTCCAGATTGTGAATGGAAACTTCGATATTTGAGAGTGCCTCACCAACGCGCTCCATATCCTTACGTCCTTTTTCAGAAACAGCAACTGTCTCCTGCATCTTGCTTTCAACCATATCACTGTCGCTCTTGGTATCTGCTGCCACACCTGCAAGCTGTGTTGCATTTTCCGCGATCTCATTTACAGATACAGACAACTGATCAACCGTCGCGTTCAACTCGCTCATCGACTGTGACTGGATTCCCGCTGCAGAACTCATCTCACCGGAAACACCCTTACTTGAGTCAGCCTGATTCTTCAACTTGCCGGAAACATTTCCCATCTCGGAGATCATCTGTTTCATGGAAGCAATAAACTTCTCCACACTTTGGCTCATGACTGCGATCTCATCATTGCCTTTTGTCTTAATAGAAACCGTAAAATCACCGGAAGTCATCGCTGTGATCACTCTTGTCATTTCCTTGACAGGTTTGATTACAACATGAGTTACACGTTCGATCAGTACACAGAGCAATGCAATACAGATCACACTGATCACGATCATAATATTACGAAGCTGTGTCAGATCCGAAAGTACAATGCTGGTCGGAATATACGATATCAAAAGCCAGTTGGTTCCGTCTACTTCCTGAAATACCGTCATATTTCCATCAAGTGTAGCAAAATTATAGTCTTTCTCTGCAGCTTTCTCTGCCGTAAGCTGGTAAAAATGACTCTGTCCTTCTGCCCCGAGTGTCTGGGAAATAAGAGATGAATCACGGTTTGCCAGGATCACACCGCTGGTTTTATCAACCAGAAATGCTTCCGCATCATTCATTTCAATAAAAGAGTTTACGATAATTGCAATACGGTCTAATGTCATGTCTGCTGAAATAACACGCACTTTATCAGATCCGTCATTTAAAATACCGGAGGCACTGATCACATTCACGCCATCTGCATTCTGATAAGCTGAACCGACTGCCATATTCACCCTGGTAAGTCCTTCTTTATACCAGGTACTGTTTGTTACATCTGATTCCTTTTTTGTTGATTCTGATGCCGTTATGAGCTGTCCTGTGGAATCTGCCACATAAAGTCCCTCCGGATAATTACTGTTATAGCCATAATAACCATCCAGTATTGTCTTTAACTCTTCATCACTCGGCTTCAAATCCTCAATGATCGTCTTCGCCATCTGAAATGAAGCAAGGTTTTCATTCAGCCATGCTTCTATCTGGGATGCCTGGTTCTCTACCGAAGACTGCAGTAAATTCTGGGAATATTTTTTGATCGTCCCTGCAGATATCTGATAAGCAGCCACAACAAGTACCACAACGATCGCAATTACGACTGGTATGATCACCCCAAGTAACTTTGCCTTAATCGACACCGTTTTTTGTTTTTTCATAAGCTGTCCTCTCTTTTTTACATAAAATTTACAACATAAATTATAAAATCTTCGTCGTTTTTCGTCAATATGTATCACAAACCGTTTTCGCTAAAATTTATATTGTATACATGTATTTTTCAAGAAATCGTATGATCTTTTCTTGAAAATGAGACCTGCTGTGCTATAATAAATTAGTGTGCCATTTTCTTTTTCATACATATATCAGGCACACGGGATTGGTATCATGCCGCTGCATGCGGTTTATACCAGAGAGGAGAACCTTAGATGGAACATTTAATCATTCCAAAAGATTATCATTCAGAATTAAATCTGCACGATACACAGATTGCAATCAAAACAGTAAAAGATTTTTTCCAGAACCTGCTTGCACTTCGTCTGAATCTGTCCCGCGTTTCGGCTCCACTTTTTGTTGATCCGTTATCCGGTCTCAATGACAACTTAAACGGTATTGAACGTCCGGTTACTTTCGATATCAAAGAGCAGAACGGGAAAGAGGCAGAGGTTGTACAGTCTCTCGCAAAATGGAAACGCTACGCTTTAAAGAAATACGGTTTCGACTACGGTGAAGGCCTGTATACCGATATGAATGCGATCCGCAGAGATGAAGACACTGATAACATCCACTCTATTTTCGTAGACCAGTGGGACTGGGAAAAAATCATCCATAAAGAGGATCGTAATATCGAGACATTAAAAGAAACAGTTACCACTGTTTATAACTGCCTGCGCAAGACAGAAAAATATATGGCGATCCAGTACGATTATATAGAAGAGATTCTTCCACATGATATCTTCTTTATCACGACTCAGGAATTGGAAGAAATGTTCCCTGACAACACACCAAAGGAACGTGAATATTATATTACAAAAACCAAGGGTGCCGTATGTATCATGAAGATCGGCGATACTTTGGAAAACGGAGAGCCTCACGACGGACGTGCTCCGGATTACGATGACTGGTCTTTAAACGCAGATATCGTTGTTTACTATCCGGTACTCGACATCGCACTTGAGATTTCCTCCATGGGTATCCGGGTTGACAAGAAAGCGCTTCTCTCCCAGCTCAAAAAAGCAGGCTGTGAAGAACGTGCAAAACTTCCTTTCCAGAAAGCAATCATCAACGAAGAGCTTCCTTATACAATCGGTGGTGGAATCGGACAGTCCCGTATCTGTATGTTCTTCCTTCGCAAGGCACATATTGGAGAGGTACAGTCTTCCCTGTGGCCGGAAGCTATCGCAAAAGAATGTGAAAAGAACGGTATTCAGCTTTTGTAACAGGAACGGGCATATGCTCCGCAGATATCCTGTCATCAACACTGATGCCTGATAAAAAACAGGTATGTTTCAAATGTCAGCAATGAGCTTTCCCTGCTCCCTGCTGACAAAAACATACCTGTTTTTTTCACCTTTCTGTTTTTTCAGTCCTGTGCGATTTCCACTATCTTCCGGTCTTTTCAGTCCCGTGTGATTTCCACAATCTTCCGGTCTTTTCAATCCCGTCTGGTTCTCACTATCTCCCGTTTTTTTCTCCTGCTATGATTCCGTAATATTCCGGTCTTCTGTCCCGGAAAAGTCCCCATTCCAGTCGTTTTGCCCGAAGTTCATCCAGTTCATAGGTCTGGCTCAGGATTTCTTCTTTATCTCTGGAAGCACTTAAGATCACCTCTCCTGTTTCATCCGTCAGAAATGAGGAACCATAAAATTCCAGTGCCGACTCCTGTCCGCCATTTTCCGCACATGGCTGCACTACTTCCCTGCCGATCCGGTTTGCGGCAATGACAGGCATCAGATTCGCAGCCGCATGTCCCTGCATGCAGCGTCTCCAGTGCGGCATACTGTCACATTCTAAAATCGGTTCCGAGCCGATCGCTGTCGGGTAAAACAATAATTCTGCACCGAGCAGCGCCATCGCGCGCGCTGTCTCCGGGAACCACTGATCCCAGCAGATTCCAATACCGATGCAACCGTATTTTGTATCAAACACTTTAAATCCGGTATCTCCCGGTGTAAAATAAAATTTTTCCTGATAATAATGATCATCCGGGATGTGGGTTTTCCGATACACACCGAGGATCGTTCCATCTCCATCAATGCATGCGATCGAATTATAGAGATTATTGACATCACGCTCATAAAAGCTGATTGGAAGCACCACGCCCAATTCTTTTGCAAGACGTACTCCCATTGCCACAGCTTCACTCTCCTCCACAGTTCTTGCATAGCTGTAAAAATCATATCTGCGCTGCTGGCAGAAATATTCCCGCTCAAAAAGTTCCGGCAGTAAAATGATATTTGCGCCTTCCGCGGCAGCTTTGCGGATCATTTGTTCTGCTTTTTGTAAGTTTTTCTTGTGCTCCAGGTCGCATTTCATCTGAATTGCGGCTGCTTTTATCTGTCTCATGCGTGTATCCTTTCTGTTCTTTTTATTTTTGCACAGTGAATTAATTCTCCTATACGGAAGGTTGTACAATAAATTCCCTATAAGGGAATTTGCTGTGTAATACAGTGGATGTTTCCACCGCCTGTCAGTATGTCTCTTGCGTACACCGGTATGATTTTTCTGTCCGGGCAGAGTTTTGCCATAATCTGCTGTGCACGCAGGTCGCTTTCTTCGTTTTCTCCGCCAAATACAGGCATGACTACCGCATTGTTGGAAAAATAAAAGTTTACATAGGAGGCGGCGAGCCGTTCTCCGACTTCCCTGACATCTTCACCTTCCTCAAATTCGTATCCTTCGAGTTCTTCTTTGGTGATACAGACCGGAATATCCGGAATTGGAAGTTTGTGGATGATCAGCTTTCTGGCCTTTGCGTCCCGCACCGAACTTAGATACTCAAAACTCGCTTTCGACATCGCATACTGCGGATCATTCTGGTTATTGGTCCATGCAAGCACAACTTCACCTGGTCTTAGAAATGCACAGACATTGTCCACATGCTCGTTGGTCTCATCCTGATAGATCCCGCGTGGCAGCCATAAAACTTTCTCAACGCCAAGGTAACACTTTAACTGTTCTTCAATCTGCTCCTTTGTAAGCGATGGGTTTCTCCCCGCACTGAGCAGACAGGACTCCGTGACAAGCAATGTTCCCTCTCCGTCGCTGTGGATAGAACCGCCCTCTAACACAAACGGTTCGGCATCATAACAGTCAAACTCGAATTTTCTGCAGAAATTCCATGCAAACGCATTGTCTTTTTCATAAGAAGCATATAGTCCATCCACTTCACCGCCCCAGGCATTAAAAGACCAGTTTACACCGCGCACCTGTGAGTTTTTTACATCATCACCTGTCTGCGCCGTACCATTTCCTGCTGCTGTCAGGTCTGAAATCTTTCCATCCGTTCTGTTTACCAGAAAGGTCGGCGCAACATCCCGCGCCCAGGAATCATCGGTCTCCATCTCAAAGACAACCACCGGATGTAAGTTTTCTTCTTTTTTCAGACTTTCCGCAAATGCTTTTGCATGGTCAATCCCCTTTTTTCCGGCAGCGATATACACTGTCTCACTCGCGGCGATTGCGCGGATCACAGCTGAAAACGCTGTTTCTGCTTCCTTCGCGCCATTTCTCCAGGAACCGGGACGCTCCGGCCAGATCATGATACATCCCTGATGCTGCTCAAACTCACCCGGCATGAAAAATCCGTCCTGTACCGGTGTTGTATCTTTTATCATCTTAGGACAGTCTGCCTTTGAAATCTTCATAACCAAACTCCTTTATCATCTCGACATCTCCATCTTCCCGTAAGACTGCAATTCCGGGCAGCGGCATCCCGTTAAATGTATTGTTTTTGACCATGGAATAAATTGCCATATCCTCAAAGACCAGACGGTCTCCCACCTGTTTTTTCTGTGCAAAGCTGTAATCACCGATCACATCCCCGGCAAGGCAGGTCATGGAAGAAAGCCGGCAGGTATGCGGCTTTTCGCCCGGCAGATAACCGTCTTTTAGCGGCGGTCTATATGGCATTTCAAGCACATCCGGCATGTGGCATGCCGCCGATGCATCCAGAATCAGGATATCCATTCCATTGTGTACGATATCCATAACCTCCGTGACAAGATAGCCCGCATTTAATGCGATCGCCTCACCCGGTTCCAGGTAGACCCGGACATTATATTTTCGCCTGATCTCACAGATTAACTTCTTTAATTCATCCAACTGATAGTCTGCTCTTGTAATATGATGACCGCCGCCTAAGTTCAGCCATTTTACCTGTTTTAAATAACTGCCAAACTTCTCCTCAAACGCATGCCAGGTCGTGATCAGATCATCCGCATTCTGCTCGCAGAGTGTATGAAAATGTAATCCTTCGATTCCCTCCGGCAGTTGATCCGGAAATTCACTTTTAACCACACCAAGCCTTGATCCCGGTCCGCATGGATCATAGATCTCATGCCCTTCCTGTGTGGAGCACTCCGGGTTCACGCGGATCCCGGCACTTGCAGTGCACTCCTGCTGCAAAAAATAGTGCTGATACTTTTCATACTGCGCAAAGGAATTAAAAATAACGTGATCGCAGATCTGCACCAGTTCTTCCATATCTTTTTCCTTATAAGCCGGTGCAAATACATGATTTTCCTTTCCCATCTCCTCTTTTCCAAGGCGCGCCTCAAAGATTCCGCTCGCCGTCGTTCCGCTGATATACTGCCCGATCAGCGGATACAGTGAAAACATGGAAAATGCCTTCTGTGCCAGAAGCACATGGCAGCCGGTTTCCTGTTCCAAATTCTGCAATATTTTTAAATTTTGTTTTAGCTTCTTTTCATCTACCACATAACACGGGGTAGGAATCTCCTGCCATTTCATGATAATTCTCCATTTCTGCAAAAATCCGCTGCGCAAAAGCTGACAAATTTAAAATTTTATCCAACCCGTTTCACACATATTCTTATTTTATGCCACCGTCTGCGGATTTTCGTCCACAACCCATGGCAGACCATACTGGTTTAACATATCCATAAACGGATCCGGATCAAACTCTTCAATATTGAATACACCGTCTTTGTCCCAGACTTTATCGACAACCAACGCTGCACCGATCATAGCCGGAACACCTGTTGTATAAGAAATTGCCTGGGAACCGACTTCTTTGTAACATTCCTGATGATCACAGACATTATAGATATAAATCGTCTTTTCTTTTCCGTCTTTTTTTCCCGTAAAGATACAGCCGATATTTGTTTTTCCAACCGTGCGCGGTCCTAAAGATGCCGGATCCGGAAGCAGTGCTTTTAAGAACTGGATTGGTACGATCTCCCTGCCCTCATACTCGATCGGTGATGTTGAGAGCATTCCGACATTTTCTAAACATTTCATATGTGTCAGATAGCTCTGTCCAAAGGTCATAAAGAAACGGATCCGCTTTACTCCAGGTACATTTTTTGCAAGGGACTCAATTTCCTCATGATGAAGCAGATACATGTCTTTCTCGCCAACCTGTGGGAAATTATATTCTCTTTTAATTTCCATTGGTTTTGTTTCTACCCAGTGACCATTCTCCCAGTAAGAACCGTTTGCGGAAACCTCACGCAGGTTGATCTCCGGGTTAAAATTGGTTGCAAACGGATAGCCGTGGTCGCCGCCGTTACAGTCTAAGATATCGATCGTCTCGATCTCATCGAAATAATGTTTCAGGGCATAAGCGGTAAATACACTGGTCACTCCCGGATCAAACCCGCTTCCAAGCAATGCCGTAATTCCTGCCTCTTTGAATTTTTCACGGTATGCCCACTGCCAGGAATAGTCAAAATATGCTGTAAATCCCTCTTCTTTACAGCGTTTTTCATAGATGGCACGCCATTCTTTGTCATCCGTATCCTCCGGCTCATAATTTGCGGTATCGATATAGTCTACTTTGCATGCAAGACAGGCATCCATAATTGTTAAATCCTGATATGGCAAAGCAACATTTAACACAGCATCCGGCTGATATTTTTTGATCAGGGCGATCAGTTCCTCCGTATTATCCGCATCCACCTGTGCTGTTGTGATGACAGTGTCCGTTGTTTTTTCCAGTTTTTCTTTTAAGGCATCACATTTCGATTTTGTTCTGCTCGCAATGCAGATCTCCGTAAAAGTTTTGCTGTTCTGGCAGCATTTGTGAATCGCAACTCCTGCAACTCCGCCACATCCGATAATTAATAATCTTCCCATTTTAATCTCCTTTCCTGCGCTGTCTTTTTGCGCATCTCAAGTTTGTGCCGGGGCACAAATCTTGCGTGTGAAAAAATAAATTTTAATTTAATTTTTATTATTTCTTACGTCCTTCTTCTTCCTCTAACATATCCTCCACATATCGAGGCAGCATAAATGCTCCCTTGTGCAGATTGGTGGTATAATACCAGGTTTTTATCTTCCGCTCTTTCCAGCGCTTTGCATCCAGATCATCGAGCGGATGATATTTCTTTGACGCAAACCCGAACAGCCAGTAGCCGGAAGAACACGTCGGTATATGTGCCTGATACACGCGGCTGATTGGAAAGCTATGACTCGCTTTCCGGTGCATACCGCGGCAGGATTCCTCATCTTCATCGTAAAACGGACTTCCATGCTGATATACCATGATTCCGTCATCTTTTAAGGCACGGAAGCAGTTTCCGTAAAATTCCTTGGTAAACAGTCCTGCAGTATGTCCAAGCGGATCAATCGCATCGTTGATGATCAGATCATACTCGTCATGTTTCATCCGCAAAAATTTCAATCCATCCTCATAGTACACCGTCACGCGTTCATCCGACAGACCGCATGCATTGTCCGGAAAAAATTCCTTGCAGACCTCGACAAATACACGGTCCGGCTCCACGACATCGATCTGCTCTATCTCATCGTAATAGCCAAGCTCTCGTGCCACGCCGCCGTCACCGCCGCCGATGACTAACACCTTTTTCACATGCGGATGCACCGCCATCGGAACATGCACGATCATCTCATCATAGACAAACTCATCTTTTTCCGAAAAAACAATACTACCGTCGGAACTTAAAAAACGCCCAAACTCATCCGAATCAAACACATCGATCCGCTGAAACTCGGTCTGTAAACCAAATAACTGTTTCTGCACCTTGACCGACACCTTGACTTTTTCCGTGTGGTAATCCGAAAACCAAAGTTCCATGATCTTCCCCCTTCTTTTGAAAAAATCTTCTTTTCACAGGAATCTTTATTTTTGCTGATCTATGCTGTTATTTCTTTGCAAGCACATTCAGATTTTCAACTTCCGGATCCTCCGTTCCCTGCATAGAGCATCCCTTTTCTTTTGCATAAACAATGTACTCAATGATCTCCGGCGTGATCATCTCACCCGGCGCTAAAATCGGAATTCCAGGCGGATAGCACATGACAAATTCACCGCAGATCCTTCCCGCTGTCTGACGAACCGGCATGGATTCCTTTTGCGAATAAAATGCCACCTGCGGCGACACTAAAACCTTCGGATTAATATATTCCGTATTCAGCATTTTTGCCGGATCTTTCGAATACAGCCGTTTGATGTCTGCAAGTGCACCCACAAGCCGCTCAATATCCTGTATCCGGTCACCGATGGAAATATAGGCAAGAATATTTGCGATATCTCCAAGCTCGATCTGAATATCATATTCATCCCGCAGCAGATCATAGACCTCAATGCCTGCAAGCCCGATATCTCTCGTATATACAGACAGTTTTGTCACATCAAAATCATAGACACTGCCACCGTTTACCATATCTTTGCCATACGCATAAAATCCACCGATAGAATTGATCTCATCCCTCGCGTACTCCGCCATCTGTGCCACTTTCGCAAAAGATTCCTTTCCTCGCAGGGCAAGGTTTCTCCGCGAAATATCAAGGCTCGACATCAGAAGATAAGATGCACTCGTCGTCTGCGTCAGATTGATGATCTGACTGACATATTCCCAGTTCACACCCTTTCCGGTCAGAAGAAGAGAGCTTTGCGTCAGGCTTCCCCCCGACTTGTGCATGGAGACAGACGCCATATCCGCCCCGGCATCCATGGCACATACCGGAAGATTTTCCCCAAAATACAGATGCGTTCCGTGTGCCTCATCCACCAGCACCAGCATATGATGTTCATGCGCCACTCTCACGATAGACCGCAGATCCGAACAGATTCCATAGTAAGTCGGATTGTTGACTAAAACTGCTACTGCATCCGGGTTCTCTAAAATCGCACGTTCCACCTCTGACACCTGCATTCCCAGTGAAATGCCAAGTTTCACATCGACCTCCGGATTGACGTAAACCGGAATCGCTCCACAGAGCACCAGTGCATTAATCACACTCTTGTGCACATTTCGCGGCAAAATGATCTTATCCCCTGCCTTACAGCAGGAAAGCACCATTCCCTGAACTGAGGAAGTGGTTCCGCCAACCATAAAAAATGCATGTTCCGCGCGAAATGCCTCCGCGGCAAGTTCCTCCGCTTCCTTGATCACCGAAACCGGATGACAGAGATTGTCAAGGGGCTTCATGGAATTGACATCCAGACTCACACATTTTTCTCCCAACAGCTCTACCAGCTCCGGATTTCCCCTTCCTCTCTTATGTCCCGGCACATCAAACGGCACCACTCTTCGTTTTTTTAACTTTTCCAGTGCCTCATAAACCGGCGCACGCATCTGCTGCTCTTTGTCCATGACTAAAAAAATCCCCCTTGGCTTCCATAAAAATCTGCATGCTCTGCTTTTCATCAAATGTTTTTCCCTGACATTACCGTCAGGCTGAAAAACTCAAAAAAAAGAACAGGCATCCATCACCTGTTCTTCTATCGTCGTTATCATCATAGTCATACTTTATGTAATCTATCTACATTCTGCAAAAACTATTTTCTCCAGAGTCCGCGTTGGCACCATCGCCAGCAAATATTTGCGTATACTACTCTTATTGACCGTTTCACAAGTGATATTGGATTCCGGGTATCATCCCCGTAATCAACTTATAAAATTTGAGCTTCTAACTCAATCAATAACGCGGCTTACACCGCAATCGGCAGTTGCCCCGCCTGTCCGTATGGGCTTAACCAATCTCTTGGTGGGCAAACAATAGATCCTTTTCCATCTATTGTAACGAATATTTGCATGAAAACAATTTTCGCATTCATGTGATTTGAAGTATAGCATACACACATGGCAAATGCAATAACGTATTCTGTAAAATTCTGGTATTTTCTTTTTTATTTCATTTTAGGATATTTTTATTTTCTATTCAGGTTTGCAGCGATCTTACCGCGTCCACTCCCGGACCATCTGTATCTCCCGTCTGTACCCCTCATCATCGTTCGGTGTCTCTAAGATAAACGGTCTTCCTTCTAAAAGCGGGTGCAATGCAACGCGCCGCATCGCCTCTGCACCGATCTTTCCCTCACCGATCTTCGCATGACGGTCCTTGTGGGAGCCACAGTCATTCATGCTGTCATTAAAGTGAACTGCCTTCAGCCGGTCGAGCCCGATCACACGGTCAAACTCATTTAACACATCGTCAAGGTCGTTTACAATGTCATAACCGCCATCCCACACATGGCAGGTATCGAGGCAGACTCCCATTTTATCGTTTAATTCCACACGGTCTAAGATTTCTCTTAACTCCTCAAACGTTCTTCCAACCTCAGTTCCTTTTCCCGCCATCGTCTCAAGTAAAACGGTCGTTGTCTGCTCCGGTTTCAAGGCTTCATTTAATGCTTCCGCAATCAATGCGATCCCTTTTTCCGCCCCTTGTCCCACATGGGCACCCGGATGAAAATTATAATAATTGTACGGTGTATACTCCATGCGTTTTAAGTCATCAAGCAGCATTTCCTTTGAAAAAGAACGGACATCCTCTTTTGCAGCGCAGAGGTTCATCGTATATGGCGCATGCGCAACAATCTTTCCAAATTCGTGCTCCTTTGCAAAATTTAAAAACTTTTCCACATCTTTTTCATCGATTTCTTTTGCCTTACCGCCACGCGGATTTCTTGTAAAAAAAGCAAAGGTATTGGCATCTAACGCCAGCGCTGCCTTTCCCATCGCCGCATATCCTTTGGATGCGGATAAATGATTTCCTATTAACATATCAATCCTCATTTCTGCATTGCGCTTCGCGCACCTTAATTTTGTGCACAATAATACTCCTGTCTGTATATGCGAATGCTCTTTTATTCTGCCCGGTTCTTCTCCACGATCGTGCCCGCTCTGTATGCCGCGAGCAGCTCCTCAAGATCATGGATCGACTCTTTTAAACTTTTTCCGATATCTGTATCGGCAACCGTTTTTCTCCGCACGACCTGCTGCACCAGAACCGTATGGGATACGATATCGCTTCCGTCCTGCACCGCTTTTTCTACCGATTCAAACGGTTCATGCGCCGCAAGCACCAGACCATAAGAATTATAAATCAGCGTATATCCGGCAATCCCCGTCTTTGGCTGATATGCCTTGGAAAAACCGCCGTCAATGATCAGAAGCTTTCCGTTACATTTGACCGGAGACTCTCCTTTTTTTGCCTCCACCGGAATATGACCGTTAATGATGTGCGCCTCCGCACCTTCAAGCCCGAATTCCTCTAAAATCCGGTTGACCACTTCCTCTTTTTCAAGCAGCCTGTAATAAGGATTTTTCGGCTCCTGATGCGTTATTTTATCTGCAATAAAATAACGCTCAAACGTCGTCATCTTTGCCTTTCCAAACACCGGGGAATTCTGGTTTTCCCAGATAAACCATAAAATGTCCTGTCCCTTTTTCTTCTCCTTCGGGTCGATCGCATAATAGCCTTTTCGCGCATAGCCCTCAAGCACATCATAAAGCTCTTTTCCGGCATATTCTTTTCCAAAAACGTTAACTCTGGTAAACGTGCCATCCTCATTCAGCGGCACGCATCCATGATAGAGAAGATTTCCATTATATACTTTGTAAAGACTTCCCTGTGTATACAAAAAACGCACATGACGCTGCAGTTTTTCACAGTTCACAAATGCAGTCACAAGACGCTCCATCACATCCGCCTCATCTTCTGAGAGACGATATGGATCTTCCCAGTCGATTGTCGGAAAACTGACATCCTTGAGCGGATACTCGGTTTCCTCCACACACACGGTCCCCTTTTCGATGTTGATCTTATCGAGAAGAAGTCTTTTCTCCATCTCAAATTCCGGGTTTTCTTTGATCAGCTGACCTTCCAGTTTAAACTGCATGATCGTGATCGCCTTATGCATTTTTTCATCTAAAAATGCGTCGTGCACATCATATTCATCTTCCCGGTAATCCAGCTTAAAACAGTCACAGGAATCCTTATCATACCACTTCATCGCAAATCTTGCCAGCGGCACCAGATTAATCCCGTAACCGTCCTCTAACAGATCAAGGTTTCCATATTTTGCAGAAATGCGGATCACATTACAGATGCATGCCGCACTGCCCGACGCCGCTCCCATCCAGTACACATCGTGATTGCCCCACTGGATGTCCACAGAGTGATGCTCCATCAGTGTGTCCATGATCAGATTCGGATATGGTCCCCTGTCAAAAATATCCCCGACCACATGCAGATGATCCACAACAAGCCGGCGGATCAGATTACAGAACGCGATCACAAGCTCCGCCGCCCTTCCGGTGCGGATGACCGACCGGATAATTTCATTATAATATGCCTCCTGATCGGATATCTCCTGTCTGCCGGTCAAAAGTTCCTCAATCACATAGGCAAAGTCTTTTGGAAGTGCTTTCCGCACTTTTGACCTTGTATACTTGGAAGATGCATTTTTACAGATGCGGATCAGGCGGTATAAGGTGACTTTGTACCAGTCCTCCAAATTATCTTCCGTCTTTAACACCTGTTCCAACTTCTGTTCCGGGTAATAGATCAGCGTGGCGATCGCTTTTTTCTCCGCCGCGCTGATTGCATTGCCAAATTCATCCTCTATTTTCCGCTTGATGGCACCGGATCCATTTTTTAGCACATGTAAAAACTGGTCGTACTCCCCGTGCACATCTGTGATAAAATGTTCTGTTGCTTTTGGCAGGCTAAGAATCGCCTGTAAATTGATAATCTCTGTCGCCGCTGTGGCAATGGTCGGATACTGATTTGATAAACTTTTTAAATAACGCAGGTCGGTCTGCCCCATAGTATTCCTCATTTCTTTTTCACGTTCATTTGTTGCTTTTTTATCTTATCATAGGAAATGAGCGGGGGCAACCAACGTTAATTTATTGTCAATGCTCTACGCGATCGTAGCCTTGATCACATCCCCCATATCATAGAATCCCGCCGGTTTTCCGGACAGGAATTTTGCTGCCTGAACAGCTCCTTTTGCAAATACACTTCTGGAATATGCAGTATGCTTAAACTCGATCACCTCATCAAGTCCTGCAAAGATCACCTCATGTTCTCCTACGATGCTGCCGCCGCGCACTGCAGAGATACCGATCTCTGTTTTTTCTCTCTTTTTGCGCTCTTTGCTGCGGTCATAAGTATAGGTATATGCATTGTCAAGTGCCTCATTCATAGAATCGGCAAGTGCAAGTGCCGTACCGCTCGGCGCATCCAGTTTCTGGTTGTGGTGTTTTTCGACGATCTCCATATCAAAACCGGCCGGTGCTAAAATGGTTGCAGCCTGTTTTAACAGCTCCATTAACATATTGATTCCAAGCGACATGTTGGCAGATTTTAATACGGCAACTTTTTTCGATGCCCCGTCCACCTTTTTTAACTGCTCCTCAGAAAGTCCTGTCGTGCAGAGTACTACCGGGATCTGCTTGTCCACACTATATACCAAAAGATCATCCACTGCTTTTGCGTTGGAAAAATCAATGATCACATCCGCTGCCACATCACAGACAGAAATATTTGGAAATACCGGGTAATCGTTTTTGATGCCATCGTAGAGGTCAATTCCTGCCACGATCTCAATATCTGCATCTTCCTTGCAGATTCCTGTGATCACCTGTCCCATTTTTCCGTTGCATCCACTCATAATTGCTCTTATCATGTTGTTTTTCCTCTCTTTTCTTTATTTAAAGCAACACCGGAAACGCTGCAAACCAACATTTCCGGTGTTTTTTCAAATCTGGCTTTCCGTGTTCCACTGCCCCTTACGCCAGCTTGATCCCATAATTCTTCATTGCTTCCGCAAGTTTTGCAGCATTGGCATCTGTCATCTCTGTGAGCGGGGAACGAAGCGGTCCTGCCTCCATGCCCATCAGATTCAGCGCTTTCTTAACAGGGATCGGGTTCACTTCGGAGAACAGCGCCTCAATGAGCGGCTGTGCCTTTAGCTGGATCTCCATTGCTTTTTTCGTATCTCCGTCAAAGAATGCCATACACATATCATGTACATCCTTCGGTGCCACGTTTGACCATACGGAGATCACACCGATTGCTCCGATCGACATTAACGGTACTACGATTCCATCCTCGCCGGAATACAGATCAAGCTTTCCATCCGTTAAATACATGGTCTTTGCTGCCTGTGCAACATTTCCGGTTGCCTCTTTGATCGCAACGATGTTTTCAACATCATGGTACAGTTTTGCAGCTGTCTCCGGAAGGATATTGCATCCGGTACGGCTTGGAACATTGTACATGATAATAGGAAGTTTTACAGAATTTGCAATCTCTGTGTAGTAGCGGATCAGACCTCCCTGTGTTGCTTTGTTATAATATGGAGTTACGCAGAGCAGTCCATCCACGCCGGCTTTTTCCGCTTCTTCCGAAAGGTGGATTGCCTCTCTTGTACAGTTTGAACCGGTTCCTGCAACGACCGGAATACGGTGTTTTGCAAATTTAACAGCAGCTTTGATCACCTCTGCATGCTCTTCTGTCGTCAGCGTAGAGCTCTCACCTGTTGTACCTGCGATAATGATACAGTCCGTTCCCTGATTGATCTGATACTCGATCATCTGCTCTAATCTGTCATAATTTACTTCCTCATTGTTTTTCATTGGTGTTACGATTGCCACACCGGCTCCTTTAAAAATAGACATATTAATAATCCTCCTGGTTCCTGTATTATGATACGTTAGGATACACTGCTTTGTGCACACGGTATTTTATTTATTCATAGGACGTAATTTCCCTATGAATTAAAAAAACCGACTCTGATGAGCCGGTTCGTAAATTCTAATCATATGTATTACCCAGTATATGTCGAATCCGATAGCGCCCCATCTTTCTGCCATTTCAGCTTAAGATGACAGTCATAAGGTTCTTTACCTTATGCCCAGGAACATATCCGCAGCAAATATACTCCTTCGGCGTTCTTTCCTTTTATCCTCCATCCTCTGCTTCTGCCACATCCGGAAAACTACTCTTAAAGCACGCAACCTCTATCAAGCAATATGTATCTTTTAGCAATCATAGCACCATCTATTTCTACTGTCAATCCAATTCCTCTAAAAAATCAATTTTGCTGACGGATACTTCGTATGCAACCCTTTTTTCCGTCTGCGTCTCCGATAATTTTTTGACATATTCGCGGCTCTGGATCCTGCCCCAGATCTGCACATGTCCGCCCACATCAAAACCGGAGGCAAATCTTGCATTTCGTCCCCAGCAGATGCACGGAATGTAATCTGATTTTCCATAAGAGCGGTTCACAGCGATCAGAAGATCTGCGATCTCTCTTCCAAGCGGTGTTTTCCGGTAAATTGGCTCCTTACATACATAGCCGTCTAAAAAGATCTGGTTGCTCTTTACCTCATCGTCAATCTCGTCTAAAAATTCCAGTTCTCTCACAAAAACGGAAAGTACAAGCCGGTTTTTCTTTTCCTCGTGCCGGTTGAATGAGCGGAACTGTCCTGTCACATAAATATTCTGTCCGACCATGTCCTCATTGACATCGATCAATCGTTCCGAAATCATCAATGGTATGTAATCCATATAATTGCTGAGACGGTTGACTGCCACGTCGACCATATAAAATCCCTCTCCGTACACTTCGTGGCTGAACCGGAAATCCGATACAATCTCCCCCACGATCGACACCTGGTTGTTTTCAAACATTTTATCTGCCATGAATATTCTCCCTTCCTTGCGGTCATACACCTATATATTTTTTTGTGCGTTTTTTCTTTTCGAACCGTTTCTGCCCGGTATGACCTGCCTGACATAATATTTTTACCATGTATCACATTCAAATTTTCATGGAACATGTCGATAAGAAAACGAATGTAATGACAACTTTTGTCAGGTTTTTGAATAAAAAAATATTGCAGAATCCCACAAATATGATAAAATATATAGGTTGGTTTTTTAACCTTATGTTACAGTTAATACATTTCACACAGGAAAGAGAGATTTTGTATATGAAAATGAAACGTGAAGATGTCCGTAATATTGCCATTATTGCACACGTTGACCACGGTAAAACAACACTGGTCGATGAGCTGTTAAAGCAGAGCGGCGTATTCCGCGCGAATCAGGAAGTTCAGGAACGTGTCATGGACTCTAATGATATCGAGAGAGAACGTGGTATCACGATCCTTTCAAAAAACACAGCCATTACCTATAAAGGTACAAAGATCAATGTCATCGATACTCCTGGTCATGCGGACTTTGGTGGTGAGGTTGAGCGTGTCCTTAAAATGGTAAACGGTGTTATCCTTGTCGTTGACGCATTCGAGGGTGTTATGCCTCAGACCAAATTCGTACTGATGAAAGCATTAGAACTTTCTCTTCCGGTTATCGTATGTTTAAATAAAGTAGACCGTCCGGAAGCCCGCCCGAACGAGGTTGTCGATGAAGTACTTGAGTTATTCATGGACTTAGACGCATCCGATGAGCAGTTAGACTGTCCATTCCTTTTTGCATCCGCAAGAGACGGTTACGCAGTACGCGAGATCGGTGATCTTGTAAATAACAAAAAAGATATGACACCTCTGTTTGAGACGATCATTGATTATATTCCTGCTCCAGAGGGTGACCCGGATGCAAACACACAGGTACTCATCAGTACGATCGATTACAATGAGTACGTTGGACGTATCGGTATCGGTAAAGTCGACAACGGCTGCTTAAAGGTAAATCAGGAAGCTGTTGTAGTAAACCATCATGAACCGGACAAACAGAAAAAAGTCCGCATCAGCAAATTATATGAATTTGACGGCTTAAATAAAGTAGATGTCGCAGAAGCAAAGATCGGATCGATCGTAGCAATCTCCGGTATCGCAGATATCCACATCGGAGATACGATCTGTGCACCGGAAAATCCGGTTGCAATACCGTTCCAGAAGATTTCTGAGCCTACGCTTTCCATGAACTTCATGGTAAACGACAGCCCGCTCGCCGGACAGGAAGGTAAATTCATCACTTCCCGCCATTTAAGAGACCGTCTGTTCAAAGAATTAAATACCGATGTTTCTCTGCGTGTAGAAGAGACAGAGAGTCCGGACTGCTACAAAGTATCCGGCCGTGGTGAGCTTCACTTATCCGTTTTAGTTGAGAACATGCGCCGTGAAGGTTATGAGTTTGCAGTCAGCAAAGCAGAAGTTTTATACCACACAGACGAGAACGGCAAAAAGACAGAGCCTATGGAGATCGCTTACGTCGATGTCCCGGATGAGTTTACCGGTACTGTTATCGATAAATTAAGCCAGCGTAAAGGTGAGCTTGTCAATATGAAACCGATCACCGGCGGTTACACCCGTCTGGAGTTTAATATTCCATCCCGTGGTCTCATCGGTTACCGTGGAGATTTCATGACAGACACCAAAGGAAACGGTATCATCAATACCATTTTCAACGGCTATGCTCCTTACCGTGGTGAGATCGCATACCGTAAACTTGGTTCCCTGATCGCATTTGAATCCGGCGAATCCGTAACTTATGGTCTGTTCTCTGCCCAGGACCGCGGTACTTTATTTATCGGACCTGGCGAAAAAGTTTATGCCGGAATGGTCATCGGTTCCTGTGCAAGAGCTGAGGATATCGAGTTAAACGTATGTAAGAAAAAACATCTTACCAATACACGTTCTTCTTCTGCTGATGAAGCACTGACACTGGTTCCGCCAAAAGTTTTAAGTTTAGAGCAGGCGCTTGACTTTATTGATGTCGACGAACTTCTGGAGGTAACACCGGAAAGCCTCCGTATCCGTAAGCGTATCTTAGACCCAACCTTACGTAAACGTGCTAATATGAAAAAATAATCATTTTATTCTCATGAATCACAAAAAGATGATCCGCACTGTTATAGTTACGGATCATCTTTTTTGTTTTATGCTGGCAGGCTCATCTGGAAAATATAGCATATATCGTTTTCACGGCTCTTTTTCCATCCCTGCATCATAAAATGCACGGCTGTTCTTTCCGTTTTTCTTTACCTCATACATTGCATGATCCGCCGCCGCGATCACTTCTGTACTATTCTTTCCATCTTTCGGATACATCGCGATTCCAATACTCGATGCCAGATACTGCTCCCCACCGGCAATCTGATATGGTATTTTAAATGTATCTAAAATCTTCATTGCATAGGAATCTATCACTTCTGCCTGGCCGCTTTGCACGATTGCAACAAATTCATCCCCCGCCAGCCGGTAAACCTCGAATACGTCATCCACCAGTGCTCCGGCACGCGCAGCCATTTCCTTAAGCACCGCATCCCCTTCGTTGTGTCCATAGACATCATTGATCCGTTTAAAATTATCCATATCAAACATGATCAGACCAAACGGTTCTTTTTCCCTGATCCGGTACTGCAGGTCTTCCATAAACACACGCCGGTTCAAAAGTGAAGTCAGCGCATCATAGCGCGCTATAAAATTTAATTTTTTATTGAGCGAGCTGATCGTATCGTTTACTTTTCTTTTATGCATATTATCCCGGACAAGCCAGATGATAAACAAAACCATGATCCCACCGATCACAGATGTGATACGGATCACTTTTCCATACTGCTCCATAAAAGTTTCTTCGTGATTGATGATCTTTGCATCATCCGGTAACATGCTGCGCGAAATTCCAAAACGCTTCATAACCGTCTCATCAAAGCAATATGTCATCGGTGAATCTGTTATGACATCCATATTCTCACATGGTTCACCATTTAAAATTTTAAGAGCCATCTCCCCGGCGATCTCGCCCATCTCTTCATGGGAAACGATCTCACCTCCAAGCAGTCCTTTCCCCATACCTATCGATATACCGGAAAACATGGGAATATGTGCCCGGCTGCTCAGCATCTGGACAGACTCTGCCGATGCATAAACATTTCCATCCTTATCATTACTGCATAAAATATATAAAAGAATCGTACTCTCATCGAAAGATTCTACGCTCTTAATCAGATCTTTCTGTGAAAATTCTGATGCATTGATATCACTAAACTCCAGATCCGGAAATTCATCTTTGTAAGAATAAAATTCCTTTCTTGCACTAAGCCCGGTTACCGTATTGTCAACAATTGCAACAATATGTGCTGCTTCCGGATATATCTTTTTGGCAAGTGCTATGGTATTTCCATAAGTCTGATTTTCTATGATTCCTGTTACATTGGGATTGTAATCCATCGCCAGCGCTTTTGAAACATTATTGACCCCTTCAAAAACAATCGGCGTATTCCCAAAAATTTTCCGATATACAAGCACAAAATTATACGCCGCATCATCTCCCACTATGACCACGTCATAAGCTGGTACCTGGCTTAAATAATAACTCAGGCTCTTGTAAAATAAATGTACATTTTCCGCTGTATCGACATTCTTAGTATCCATAAACTTATAGTCTATGGTCACATCATCCCCCAGTGATTTTCTGATTCCATCAATCTGCTGTGGAATCGTCTCCCATGCATAGGAATAGGAACTGATGAACAGCACACGTCCTCTTCCTGTTTCTTTTGCATTGACCGGAAAACTTCCCCCTATCCATAGCAGTACAAAAAGAAGTGCTGCCAAAATACAGCCTTTCTCTACTTTATGATTTTTCATATGTGTCCCCCGATTTTTATGCAGCATAACTTTCATTCTGTATGTTTAGATTTTAATTTCTTCAAACTATAATCTAAATTTTCCACCCAATTGTATAAAAAGTCAACATAATTCATCATTTTTTGTCACTTTTTTCCAATTTTTCTTTCTGTTTTTTCGCCCGCTGTAAATAATTTTCCTTCATATCAAAAGTCCTCTTCCACTCTTTCGTTCCTTTCACTTTGTGCACTTCGGAACGGTTTTTATATAAAAACCGTGTCAGATTATAACAGTCCACCCAAATCTCATGCCCACTCTCCCTCCACTCCTCATCAAAGATCAGTTCGAGTCCGTAATGAAGATGTACAGTATCTATATTGTTGACATTTTCTTTTGTACTGTAACCGGTGTGCCCCATATAGCCGATCACATCCCCTGCCGTCACAAGATCTCCCTCTTTTAATTTTGCCTGATATGGGTAATCCTGACGCAGATGCGCATAATAATAATATCTCTTTTTATCCGGACTGCGGATTCCAACACGCCAGCCTCCGTACTGATTCCAGCCCAGAGCCTCCACATATCCTGTTTCAATGCAGATCACAGGCGTACCGATCTGTCCCATCATATCATGTCCTAAATGCTGTCTTTTATATCCATAGCTTCTCGACACGCCAAAATCATCATAATCACTGTACGGAAATCCCTTTGCGATCGGGGAAAATGCTTTCAGTCCATATTTTTTCACATAGGGACCACCCTCACTCTCCTGTATCTCATACTCGCCGACCAGACCGCCAAGCACCGCCGAATATGCCTCCTTATAATAGGAAAAATACTTGAGCTTCTCTGCCGCCTCATCAAATGTCAGCTCCTTATTTTTCACTTTCTCTGCCGCCTCATTCAGTTCTGACACTGCTGTTGCGCCAAACTCCCCGCCATTTTTCGCTGCCACATAAGAAAGTAATTCGATCCAGTCGATATGCATTTCACTTCCATATGTGTCCACGTCACACTCATATGCCTTGCACAACGCCTCATAAGACACATTAAAATCCACCCACCGGATCGTCCCGTCCGATGTGGCAGTAACTGTTTTCCCCCCTGTTCCTGCCGTATTTTCCCATAAAATAAAAGCAGCCATAAGAAGGATGACTCCCTCTAAAATAATGGCTGCTTTAATACGCTGACACCAGGTTTTCCTGCCTGCTGATATCATGTTCATGACACTCCTCCTACCCTGCCATTCTTTTCCATTCATTATATGAGGCGGGATGAAAAATAATCATGCATTTTTATTATTTACTTTCCTGGCACGCACTGCACATTCCATACAAAATTGAATTTTTGCACTGCAGTTTAAACCCGTGATCTTTTAAAATGTGCTCTGAGATTTCATCCATAAACTCACATTCCAGATGGATGATCTTCCCACATTTCACACACTGCAGATGCAGATGTTCCTCACAGTGGTGTCCTAATTCCACATACTGATATACCGCCTGATTGCCCTTTTCGGCAACGTATTTGATTACCGTGCCATCCTTTGCCAGCTTATCTAAATAACGGTAGATCGTCGTGATATTGACCTCACAGTCCTGCGCTTTCAGATAATGGTCGATATCCGCCACAGCGACTGTCCGGTCACTGTTCTTCTTTAAAAATTCCAAAATCTTTTTACGGCTGATCGTCGCATAACCACTTCCCGGCATATTCCTCGTCCCTTCCTGTTTCCTTTATTTAAAACACAATCCCACACACTCTTATGATAACACCCCAGAACACGCCAAGTCCATACAAAGCCGCAACAATTCCGGCATTCTGCTTCCAGTCACGGTTCAGACGGAACAAAACTAACAGTCCGACGCCGGCATTCACAAGCAGTCCAGACATCATGGCGCCCGCTCCGATGATACCGCCTAAATAAAGTTCTGTGATCACAACTGAGGATGCACAATTTGGGATCAGTCCGACAAGTGCTGCTACTGCCTCACCCACAAGCGGCATTGCAGTAAAAAAGCCTGCAAGTGTATCTTCCCCGATGAACCCGATCACTACATTTAAAAGGAAAGAAATGATCAGAATATACGCAAAAATCTTTAAGGTATGTTTGAATGCAGACCGGAAAATGCCGTCCTCGCAGCTGCAGTGTTCTTCCTCACATACCACATGGATGTCCATTTCTTTTTCATGCTTTTTCATCACACCCACATATAAAAACTCCACAACAAGTCCGGAAATCATACCAATGATGACCTTAGTTGCAAGGATCTTAACGATCACGACAGGTGCAACCGCCTCTGAGATCATGATCGGAAGCATCTCATCGGAGGTCGATAAGAAAATCGCAAGCAGTGTTCCGACTGTGATCACATGTCCCGCATAGAGGCTTGACGCCGCTGCAGAAAAGCCACACTGTGGGATCACTCCAAGCAATGCACCCCAAACAGGGCCGCTTTTTCCAGCGCTCCTGATACGGTTCTTTGCCTTTCCTCCAGTCTTATGCTCTAACTCTTCCATCAAAAGGTATGTGATAAACAAAAACGGAAGTAATTTTACACTATCGAATAAAGTATCTAAAATAATATCTAACATATTGCGCCCCATTTCCTACATGACATGTATGTCGATTTCTTACATTTGCGACCAATTCGTATTTGCAATCAGTTTGTATTTGCAACTTGTTTGCATTTTTATTATACGCAGAAATATCAGAATGTCAAGCTTTTCCCGAAAGAGATTTTGATTCATAGGATGTAATTTCCTATGAATCAAAAAAATAGAGGCAAGCTCCATGCTCTGCCCCTGTTTTTCATCCATATTAATAAATTTTAGATATCATCTAAAGATTCTTTTATCTTATCCATGAATCCTTTTTTCTTTTTCGGCTTTTCTGCTGTACCAGTGCCCTCTGCTGACTTCTTTAATGTATTACCGGTAACTTCATCAAACTTACGCAATGCCTCTTTTGCTTCTGCATTTAAGGAAGCCGGAACCTGAACCACCAATGTAACATAATGGTCACCACGCACTGCTTTGTTTCGCAGAGACGGTACGCCTTTTCCCTTCAGGCGGATTCTTGTGTCTGTCTGTGTTCCTGCTTTTACCTCGTATAAGACGTCTCCATCCACGGTGTTGATACGCACCTCACCGCCTAATGCCGCCTGAGCAAAGGAAATCGGCACGGTAGAATAAATGTTCATATCCTGGCGCTGGAAGATCGGATGACGTGATACAACTACCTCTACTAGCAGATCCCCACGCGGTCCGCCGTTGATACCCGGTTCCCCTTTTTCACGGATCCTTACACTCTGTCCATTGTCAATTCCCGCAGGGATCGATACCTGGATTTTCTTTTTATTTGAGATATATCCGGTTCCACGGCAATCCGGACATTTATCCTTGATCATCTTTCCGGAACCACCGCAGTCCGGACAGGTCTGTACATTCTGTACGGTTCCAAAGAAGGACTGCTGGGTAAATACGACTTTACCTTTACCACCACATTTCGGACAGGTCTCTGGTGTGGTTCCCGGTTTTGCACCGGTACCATGACACTTCTGGCACTCATCCTTTAAGACCATCTCGATCTCTTTCTCACAGCCAAATACAGCTTCCTCAAATGTAATACGGACACTGGTGCGCAGATTCTGTCCTTTCATCGGACCATCGTTGCCACGTCTTCTGGATCCGCCGCCAAAGAAATCTCCAAAAATATCTCCAAAGATATCTCCCATATCCATACCGGAGAAATCAAATCCTCCTGCTCCGCCGGCACCACCATCAAATGCTGCATGACCAAACTGATCGTACTGTTTTCTCTTTTCTGCATCACTGAGCACAGCATATGCTTCCTGCGCTTCCTTGAACTTTGCCTCCGCTTCCTTATCTCCAGGGTTCATATCCGGGTGATACTTTTTGGCAAGCACACGGAACGCTTTTTTGATCTCAGCATCTGTTGCCGTTTTACTCACGCCTAAGACTTCATAATAATCTCTCTTATCTGCCATAACGTTTTCCTCTCTCAAACTGCATACAGGGTTTCCGGGAAAACCCCCGGAAACCCCGTTGTATTTTTACTGTTTTGCGATGATTAAACTTCCTTGAAGTCTGCGTCTACGACATCATCATCTGCGGAAGATGCACCTGCCTGTGCGTTGCCGCCCATACCACTCATATCAGGACCTGCACCAGCTGCTCCCTGCGCTGCCTGAGTCTGCTCATACATCTTTGCAAATACCTTCTGCGCACTCTCTGTCAGTTTTTCCTGCAGGGATTTCAGTTCTGTTACATCAGCGTCTGTCATCTCTTCTGCATTCTGGTGTGCGTCTAAGAATGCTTTTACTGCGTTCATATCAGTCTCTACTGCTGATTTATCAGCCGGATCAAGGTTTGCTCCAACCTGATCTAATGCCTGCTGTGTCTGGAATACGAAGGAATCAGCATCATTTCTTGCATCGATTGCCTCTTTTCTCTTCTTATCCTGTGCTTCGAACTCAGCAGCTTCTTTGACAGCCTTATCGATCTCATCATCAGACATATTAGAACCTGCTGTGATTGTGATGTGCTGCTCTTTTCCGGTTCCTAAATCTTTTGCAGATACATTTACGATACCGTTTGCATCGATATCGAATGTAACCTCAATCTGCGGAACACCACGACGTGCTGGCGGGATACCATCGAGACGGAACTGTCCAAGGGATTTGTTATCTCTTGCAAACTGTCTCTCACCCTGTACAACGTTGATATCTACTGCTGTCTGGTTATCTGCTGCCGTTGAGAAGATCTGGCTCTTCTTGGTAGGAATCGTTGTATTTCTCTCGATCAGTCTTGTTGCGATACCACCCATTGTCTCGATGGAAAGTGAAAGTGGTGTTACATCCAGAAGTAAGATCTCACCTGCACCTGCATCTCCTGCAAGTTTACCACCCTGGATAGATGCACCGATGGCAACACACTCATCCGGGTTCAATGTCTTACTTGGCTCTTTGCCTGTCAACTGTTTTACTTTATCCTGAACAGCCGGGATACGTGTAGAACCACCAACTAATAATACCTGACCAAGATCAGCATTGGTAAGTCCTGCATCTCTCATGGCGTTCTGAACCGGAATAGCTGTTTTTTCAACGAGATCATGTGTCAGTTCGTCGAATTTTGCTCTGGTTAAGTTCATATCAAAGTGTTTCGGTCCCTCAGCAGTTGCTGTGATGAACGGAAGGTTGATATTTGTGGTTGTTGCGGAAGAAAGTTCTTTCTTTGCTTTCTCAGCTGCTTCTTTTAATCTCTGAAGAGCCATCTTATCGGTAGAAAGATCTACACCTTCTGCTTTCTTGAACTCATCGATCATCCACTGTGTAATTCTGTTATCGAAATCATCACCACCAAGATGTGTATCACCATTTGTAGATAATACCTCGATGACACCGTCACCGATCTCAATGATGGAAACATCAAATGTACCACCACCAAGGTCATATACCATGATCTTCTGCTCTTTCTCGTTGTCAAGACCATAAGCTAAAGCTGCTGCTGTCGGCTCGTTGATGATACGTTTTACATCAAGGCCTGCGATTTTACCTGCATCTTTGGTTGCCTGACGCTGTGCATCGTTGAAGTAAGCCGGAACTGTAATAACAGCCTCTGTTACTTTCTCTCCTAAGTATCCTTCTGCATCTGCTTTTAACTTCTGTAAGATCATTGCAGAAATCTGCTGTGGAGAATACTGTTTGTCATCGATTGCTACTTTATAATCAGTACCCATATGTCTCTTGATAGAAGATATGGTTTTTTCTGCGTTTGTAACAGCCTGACGTTTTGCAGGCTCACCAACTAATCTCTCACCTGTTTTTGTAAATGCAACGATAGATGGTGTTGTTCTTGCACCTTCCTGATTTGCGATAACGGTAGGTTTTCCACCTTCCATAACAGCTACACAGCTGTTTGTCGTACCTAAGTCAATACCAATGATTTTACTCATAATGATTTCCTCCTCATCTAATATCTATGGAATAATTAGTTTGCTACTTTTACCATACTGTGTCTTACCACAGTATCTCTGTACATATATCCCTTCTGGAGTTCTTCTGCTACTACATTCTCTCCTAAGGTTTCATCCTCCACATGCATGACTGCATTGTGGAAATTCGGATCAAATTCAGCACCGACCGCCTCGATCGGTTTTACGCCTGCTTCCTCTAATACGGTAAGCATCTGGCGGTAGATCTTATCCATTCCGACAACAAAAGCATCTTCTTTGTTATCTTCCGGAACTGCTGCAAGACCACGCTCAAAGTTATCAATGACCGGCAGGATCTTTTCTACGATTGTTTTTGCTCCCATATCGTACATCTGTGATTTTTCTTTCTCTGTACGCTTACGGAAGTTATCAAACTCTGCCATCTGTCTTTTTACCTTATCGGTAAGCTCCTCGATCTGCTCATCCTTTTTGTCTTTCTTCTTTTTGAAAAAAGATTTCTTTTTATCAGGATCTTCGGAATCCGCTTCGGAAGCTTCTGCATCAGCGTTCTCTGCTGTTTCGGCTGTTTCTTCCGTGGATGTCACGTTTTCATCCTCTTTGGTCTCGGAAGCATTTTCCTCTGTGGAAGATTCCATTGCTTCGTCTAATACCTCTTCATTCATCTCTGACATCTATGAACCACCTTTCTATGTCTGTTCCTTATCCTTGTTTAAAATTCCGTCTAAAGAATTCTTCAAGGTTTTCAGGTTATCCATTACTTTCTCATAATCCATTCGTTTCGGTCCGACAATTCCTATCGTTCCCCGAACACCTTCGCCCAATTCGTATGTTGCTGTCACAACACTGCAGTCCTTCATGGTCTGTATCGGGCTTTCATTTCCTATATAAACCTGAATTCCTGTATTATCATCATCTAACAGGTTTTCAGTTACAAGGCTTGCTAACTGCTGTTTCTCCTCAAATGTGGAGATCAGCTCACTTGCTTTCTCCGAGTCACTTAACTCCGGATATTTAAAGAAATTGGTTGCTCCACTTGTATAAATGCGGATATCTTCATCCTGTCCCATCGTCTCTGCCACGGTATCAAGCACATCACTGATGATATCACTGTGGATGCCCGCCTGCTCTTTTAACTTTGCGATGGTTCCAAGGTTGATCTCCTGTAATGCAAGACCGTTTAAATTCGCATTTAACAGGAAATTCAGTTTTAACATTGTCTCATTGTCGATTGGCTCACTGACCGGAATAATTTTATTCTTGACCAGATTGCCTTCGGTAACGATCGTTGCTAAAATCTGTTCTTCATTCATATTCGATAACTGGATGAACTTTACTTTATTCTTATGAAACGTCGGTGCTGTGACCATCGTCGCATAATTGGTATTGTTCGCCAGTATCTTTGCCACCTGCTGCAGCACCTGATCCACCTTCTCCGTGTGTTCGATGACGAAATTCTTCATCTCATTCACTTCACGGTCTTTCTCTTCCATCAGATGATCCACATAAAAGCGGTATCCTTTGTCGGAAGGGATCCTGCCGGCCGAAGTATGCGGCTGTAAAATGTATCCAAGTTCTTCCAGGTCTGCCATCTCATTACGGATTGTCGCAGAGCTCAGATTCAAATCGGTATACTTGGATATTGTTCGTGATCCAACCGGTTCGCCTGTCTCTAAATAGTTGCGGATGATTGCATCAAGAATTTTCGTTTTTCGTTCGTCTAATTCGAATTCCTCGTCCATTCTCTTCTCCATCTCCATACTCTGTAACTTTCTGTAAGAATCCGGCATCTGCCTCTGATCTCAGTTACCTTTTTCTATCTGTTAGCACTCATTATTATGGAGTGCTAACATCTATGTACTTAAAATAGCACCATCATATTCTTTTGTCAACACTAATTTTTATAATTTCTGCGGTTTTATATTTTTTTTATAATTTTCCTGTTTAGACCTTTTTCTTCTTATATATATGAGGATCAGACCAATCAGAACACTAACCGTAACAACCACCATATAACGTACCAGATGTTTTCCTGCATCCAGTCCCATGCATTCCATGATCTTTTTATACCAGAAATATACCAGCATATGTAAAAGGAAAATTTCCGTCGAGAGCTCACGCATTATTTTTGCGGTCACATCCATTCTCTCACTCACCGGAAAAAAGGCTGCAGCCAGGAAAAGATTTGCAGTGACAAGCGGTGTCATAAGATACATATCATGCGATGACTCGCCGATCTTCTGTGTGACGATCCATTCTTCTAACATCATCAGCACAAGAAAAAATACCGTATACCATCCATACGCACTTTTTCGGATCCGGTCTGCCTTTACACGGAAGAGATATCCCATCGTCACAAACGGAAAACCGAAAAATAAACCATTTCTTGCCGTAGCAAATACAGAAAGATACAATTTAATCTCATTTGCAGCAGGCAAGACCGAGTCAAATGCATGACGGTAAGTATTGTGAGAAACCCCAGCCAGATACAATAACACAGCAGCTGCAACGATTCCTTTCACCTTCCACTGAAAACGTGTTACCAGCAGATACAAAAGTAACACCGCCACGACGGTCGCAGGCAGATACCAGAGCTGTATGTAAGATCCTATCAGAAAGAATCTTCTTGCGAGTTCTAACAGGTTTCCGGCAGCACTTCTTTTTTTCTCCCAGAAACGTTCAATGATTGGTATCAGGTATAACAGACTCCACCATACATACATCTTTATAATATGGAAAAGATATTTTCTTACTTTGCCTTTATCTGTTATTTTTTCCCCGATAAAATAACCTGTACATACAAAAAAGAACGGAACTGCCATACGGCAGATCACCTGCTGAAATTCGTGTGAAAATACCGGTGCAGCCTCCTCAAACGGAGGAATATGAATGGCAGCAACCAAAAATGCTGCCACAAATTTTGAGAAATCAAGTGCCCTGTATTCCTTTTTTTCCGATAGATATATCGTAGACATCCCAGATCCTTTCCTTATTCTGCTCTATTCCATTTCTTTTTTTCTTTCCGGTCCGATATCTGAAAATAACAATCCCGATCACCGACAGGATTCCAATCCCGCTCAAAACAGCACCTGTTTTTAAATACGGCGTACAGTAATAAAATTCGATCTGATGTGTTCCCTCCGGCACATCAACTGCCATGTACATGGTATCTGCTTTTAAGATTTCCGTTTCCGCACCATCTATGTATGCCCTCCAGCCACTGCTGTACGGAATTGTCATGCAGAGCAGTCTCTCCTTAGCGTTTTCTAATGTTCCTGAAATACAATTTGTATCCACGACAACATTTTTTAAAACATCCTGCTTTAAATTTTTCGTCCAGTCATCGGTCTGTTCCATTGGCTGACAGATGATCTGCATATCATCAAACTGATATGTTCCTTTTTCATGAAATGTCAATGTGATCTCATCTGCTTTTTCATCACGGTATCCTGCATTGATCAGATAGTCATCCACACCACTGTAAAAATTATTCTTCTTTGTCAGAAACGTGATCATTTTCGTGATCTTTCCACAGGTCACATCAATGTGCAGACGGCTCTTCGACTGTGTTAACGTCTTTCCCTCCTCCGAAAACTGAAGCCCTTTTAATATGAAGTAAGTTTCACTCTCCGGTATTCCCTCAAAGGAAAGTGTGACCGACGCTTTCTTTTCCGTCGCAGTAAATCCCTGATCCGTCAGTTCCACATTGTGCATATCCGTGATCGTGTAGGAAATATCCTGATCCATAAACTCTGGTTTCGTTTTCGTGCCGGCTAACGCAGACGGGATCTTCTCATCCTCCACGACAATCCCCTGTAACAGTGCCTGCTGTTTTTTCGTCACATCCAGTTCTTCATAAGTGCTCCGTGGAATCACCGCATCACTTGCAAATCCAAGCGGCAGTACCGAATCATTTTCATAAGCATCGCATTTTACCTCATACTGTCCCCCGGCGCCTAATGTTCCACGGTTGATGCAGACGTTATAACCATACGGGCGCAGTCCGCTGTTTCTGGACGGCACCACATAATAACGCACGCCGGAAAGCACCTCCAACATCGTGCGCGCATCAAATCCGGAATAACAGAAATCCCTGGTCTGATTGATGTACATTTCTCTTTGAAACTGGTTGATATCCGGGTTTGCAAGACTGAAATAATAGGAGGTACCATTGATTCCAAGCTGCATCGCCGTGTTTTTCCACTCCTCAGACTGCAGGGACTCATAGCGGTATGTCGTATCTTTCGCATGATTTTTCACAAGACTACCCGCAGCATCTTTTGTCAGCATGGAAAGTGCCTCCCCCTGCGTGGCAAATTCTTCCACATAACTGCCCGCCTGTGGCGCATATTCTGCCCATCCCTGATAGATCAGTTCAAGCATCACCACCACTAACAATGCCGCCTTAAAAACAAATTTTTCTTTCGTCTTTTTCCCGGTTCCGACAATGAAAACTAACAGCACGGAAAATAATAATAATGCCACTAATACATACTGTTTCTGATGCTTTCCAAGCACCTCCAAGCACAGGAAGATATAGGTGATCCCCGCCCAGAACAGTGCAATTTTTTTCTTAAAATGCATCTCCATCATCTGAGGATACATTTTTACCGCGATAAAAGACACAAGCATGGAGTATGCCCACATATAGCGGTTGACCACATAACTGCCTCCATTTAACATTTTTCCGGCAAACGGGAACAACAGCAACAGTGTCATAAGTACAAATCCGGCACGCAGCCCCCTGTTTTTTTTGCCGCCAAAGAGAAGTAACAACACCGCTAAGAGGACGATTCCCGTATATCCAAGTTCACTCCAGTAGGTCGAACCTCCGATCAGAAAGCCATACAGTAATTTCCGGTAATAGGATAACGGATACATTATCGAAAACGTATGCTGCGCTCCTGCCCTTCCCGTAGACAGTGTCATGGCAACAACCGGGAGTAATATGACAGAAACAGATGCCAGTGTCACCAGTGAGTATGCCACAAAACGCCATACCCAGTACCATACCGTCTTTAAAACCGGTTTTCCAAATAACATCAGATAACGAAGCAGAGCATAGATGGCAACAAAGATACAGATCATGTATGTAAAATAAAAACTGCTGACCGTCGCTACCGCAAGCATCCCCATATATAACCATGGTTTCTGTTTTTTATAAATTTTATCCACCCCGACCAGAATCAGCGGCAGGTAGATCATCGGATTTAAAAAATACGGATGCCGCACCGCAATAATAACCCAGAAACAGAAATCGTACACCATTGCTCCAAGCAGTGTAGAATATGGTTTCTGTCCATGGTATCTGCAGTATGCAGAAAACGCGAGACCTGCAAGATATATTCTCACCAGAACCATCGTATTGTAAAAGAGTTCCATATATTTTTCATCCGGCACGAACACCGATAAAAGATTGAGCGGATCGCCAATGACATAATAATGAAGTGTCGTCAATACATCTGATCCAAGTCCAATCTGCATATCCCAGAGAGGGACTGAGACCTTATGTTCCGTGACCAGCGTATCCAGGATCGATAACAGCCAGGAACGGTAATAAAGCAGCGCATTGAAATGCTGCTGCAAACCGTCCGGAACCCATATAAAACTCTTTTTATTTATGATAAATACGGAGAACACTGCCCCCGCAATGATTGCAAAACAAACGGTATATGCCAGAAAGAACCAGACTTTTTTACTGACATTTTCCTCTTTATTCCTTAGGAATCTCATTTTTTAATCCTCACATACAAAGGGACCAAAGCCCCTCGTCTTTAGTCCCCCCTTTCTCTTACATATGAAATCCATATTTCAAAAAATTGTATAACCTGTCAGTCTGCCACTGAAAATTACGCGCACCAAAACTTGCAAACCCTGCCATCCACACCAGTGTTATAACAAAATACCACGGTTTTTTTCTGACACGATCTTTCATTTTTCCAAATGCATAGACCATGGACTGGTCTTTCTTCGCAAGGAAAAACAGAAAAACAAATGTCGGCATCGCCATAAGCGGCGCTAAGTGCCTTCCCCAGTCAACATGTATCACAAACATCGGTATAAAACAGAGATTTACCAGAGCCGCGTATAAATATGGTGTCTGTATCAATTTTACTTTTTTCTGTTTTAAGTCTGAAAAAACATCTTTCCAGACTAACAGATATAAAATAAGCAGCGGTGACATCAACACAAGAATCAGAAGCAGACGCCTGATGGGATCCTCATTGCCATGGAAAAACACAGATGTCACTTCGTCTAACTGATATTTCATGCTTCCAAAATATTCCAGTTGGATTGCAAAATCTGATACTTCTAAATTGGTGCGGGACTTGATAAAAGCAACCGTATTCTCTACACTGTCAAAATTGATCTTTGTAAAAAACTGGAAATAGACCGCTGCAAAAACCTCGACTGCACCGGACAATACCACCCCAAAAAATTCTTTTTTGTGCAGTTTGTTCTCCGCAAATGCATCATAGCATAGCACCGTGAACGTCAGTGGATAATATAAAAAAGCATACCCCTGATGGATTGCAAGTCCCACGACTCCCAATATCGTAATAAGCATCGCTTTTATAGCAAAATTCTTTAACCGCAGTGCTGCTAACACCGTCAGAAGTGTGATCAAAAGCATATAGACATCCAGCCGTCCCAAATTATCTTCATTCCATACATAGGCAATCGAAAACGGAGCTACCATATACGCTACCACAACTCCATAAATGATATCCCTATGTTCCGGATCTGCTGCCAGCGATAACCGTATCAACTGCCCCAGCACGATCGCCAGCACCAGAATCGTCAACATAATACCGATTCCTACATATTTATATGCCACAGTGACATCCAGATAATCTCCATAAAAGAGTTTATATATACTTCCAATCAAAAGTCTTGAACCATTTCCCATGGAATAATCCATGGCATCCCATGCACTGGACCATGTATCCAGATCTAATGCTCTGGTTGATAAAAAGCGGATCAGAAAAGCAATAAAAATCATCGTTTCATAGGAAACCCGATTCCATATTTTCGCAATCTTATGTGTCATGTAAAACTCCTATTCCTGCATTTTAACCACAATGATGCCATTGATATATTCTACACACCCTTTTAGCGGATAAACAGACATATTTTTATATTCATCTGTTTCCACGATCTCCATCATCTCGTCGTAAGACGCCTGTTCCATCTGGACTCCAAAACAATAATTCCAGATAATAGTGTAATGGTAAGAATCATTCAGAAATGAGTCATTGCTGATTCCCATAATGCTCGGCATCATAATCTGGAGATTCTCTGTTGCACAATTATAATCACCCATGATAACGACCTTATCATGCTGGTTCTGAAACTCATCCATCTGCTCGATACGCTGCAAAACATCCTCTGCGATAGAAATGGATTTATGATAGCTCAGATTCATATTAAAATATGCAATGTTACAGTTAATCACATTATAATACACCAGTCCACAAAGCACAAAAATACCGCATCCCTTCAGTATCTTTGAGATCCAGGTTTTCCAGTCTAACTGCAACAACATAATGATCATAAGCAGATAGATCAGGCAGACAGCCATTTCCATCAGCGTATAATACTGCACGTCCGGTGAAGTAAAGTTGATAAAGTATGCTCCAACCGGGATCAGGCAGACAGCTGCAATGGAGGCTAACATTGACATTTTTTTCTTATAAACCTGATTGCGTACTAAAAGATATATTAAGATCAGTCCGATCAGCAACAATGCCGCTGCATTTAATAAGGAATAAACGTGTTTTTCCACACCATGTTCCATACCAAGGATCAGTCTGAAATGATACAGCGTCTTTTGCAGTGCCGCCTTATACTGCCCTAATGACATGATCCCCAAAGCACCGATTCCCTGATAACCTGGCAGTGTAATATTATAACGGATCAATGTGATCTTTAAAATAACCGCATACAGTACCGCTCCGCCGACCAGCATTCCAAGATATTTTAAATCTTTTCTTACTGCTTCTAAGAAGTCAAGTTTCTCAATGACAAACTGCCGGATAATATAAAGCAATACCAACACGATTGCCACCGTTGCATATGCCTGATAAATCCCCATTGCAAATGCAAGACAGACCATTCCTGCTATCGTTCCCCACTTTTTGACACACCAAGTCAGATAAACTGCAAGCGTAGCCAGCAAAAATGCGAGTAGATACGCATCTGCCGTATACATATAAGCAAAAGAAGACACAACGGTCGGGAAGGACACAAAAATTGCCGCACAAAGCACGATCATTCCCTTATTTTTTATTTCAAACATTTCAGTGAGTAAAATAACAACGATACTGATATAAAAAAGAGAAAATGCACCGTTGACCCACGGAAGATCAAACATCGAAGTAATCAGTCCTGCATACCCTAAGAACCAGCGTCCCAGGGTATAGGTAGAACCGACTCCCGTAAAATTATAAATACTGTCCCATATAGGAAGAAAATTAAAGAAACGATAGGCATGTGCCAAAAGTCCAACGATCCATGTTGTTATAAATCCGACCATCCATTCTTCTTTCAACACAATTTTCTTTTTTCCGATTGTAAATGTTTTCATTATCTCCTACCAATTAAACTTCTCTGCGAAATAAGCATCCAGATCCTCGATCTTAATACGCTCCTGCTCCATGGTATCACGATCACGAACCGTTACCGCACCGTCATTTTCAGATTCGAAATCGTAAGTTACGCAGAACGGAGTACCGATCTCATCCTGTCTTCTGTAACGTTTTCCGATATTTCCTCTGTCATCAAATTCACAGTTGTATTTGTGTGAAAGCTGTGCAAATACCTTTTCTGCGCCTTCATTTAACTTCTTGGATAATGGAAGCACACCGATCTTAACCGGAGCTAAAGCCGGGTGGAAATGAAGAACTGTTCTCATATCCGGTTTTTCTTCGGTTCCGATATTCTCCTCATCGTAAGCAGCACATAAGAATGCTAAAACAACACGGTCTGCACCGAGTGAAGGCTCGATGACATACGGAAGATATCTTTCATTCTTCTCATCATCAAAATAAGTAAGATCCTGACCGGAAGTCTCCTGATGGCGTCCAAGGTCATAATCAGTTCTGTCAGCGATACCCCAGAGCTCGCCCCATCCGAACGGGAATAAGAACTCGATATCGGTTGTTCCCTTGCTGTAAAATGCAAGTTCAGCCGGATCATGGTCACGCAGACGCATCTCATCCTCTTTGATTCCAAGGGAGATCAGCCAGTCACGACAGAAGCCTCTCCAGTACTGGAACCACTCTAAATCAGTGCCAGGCTCACAGAAAAACTCAAGCTCCATCTGCTCAAACTCTCTGGTACGGAATGTAAAGTTACCCGGTGTGATCTCGTTACGGAAAGATTTTCCGACCTGTCCGATACCGAACGGGATCTTTTTGCGGGATGTTCTCTGTACATTTTTAAAGTTAACGAAAATACCCTGTGCTGTCTCCGGTCTTAAGTATACGGTATTTTTTGCATCTTCAGTAACCCCCTGGAATGTCTTAAACATCAGGTTAAACTGACGGATATCTGTAAAGTTATGTTTGCCGCAGGTCGGACATGGAACCTGATTTTCTTCGATGAAATCACGCATCTCTTCCTGTGTCCAGCCGTCTACGGAACTCTTTAACTCAATTTTTTTCTCTTCCGCAAAATCCTCGATGATCTTGTCTGCACGGAAACGCTCGTGACATTCTTTACAATCCATTAAAGGATCAGAAAATCCTCCAAGATGTCCGGATGCAACCCATGTCTGCGGGTTCATTAAGATCGCACAGTCCACACCAACATTGTATGGGTTCTCCTGAATAAATTTCTGCCACCATGCTCTTTTTACATTGTTCTTTAACTCAACGCCGAGATTACCATAATCCCATGTATTTGCAAGACCGCCGTAAATCTCAGATCCCGGATAAACGAATCCTCTTGATTTTGCCAGTGCTACAATTTTGTCCATTGATTTTTCCATAAATAATTCCTCACCTTTCTATAAAATGGCAGTAAACTGCCTCTTTTGTATGCTTACTTATAAATAATGTATGTGTAGACATCTGTTTCAAATGCCCCATCATCTTTTACATAAGTTGTATCGTCATTGACGTCTGTGTCAGACACCTCTGTTGACCCGCCAATACTCTCTGTTCCATCAGCGATATTTTCATCTGAATCACTCTCATCGGCTGTACTGCCACTGTTTAAACTGTAACCATCCCGGATGGACACACTGTCTGTTCCGGTCAGTTTTACATTCTCACTTGAAACATAGCAGATTGTACCGTCTACTTTCACATCTCTGTTTGCCTTGATGATAACTACTTTTAAATCTTCTCCGGAGTAAATTTCCTCCTTTGTGGCGGTTCCTGTCACCTTTCCATCTTCCACACTGACAAAATCTGTCTTGAAATCATATCCTGCTGCGAGTGCCTTAACAACTTTTCCCTCATAGAGTTCAATGCCATTAAATCCTGTGTAATCTTCCGGCGTCTTATACTTCATCTTAAGTGTTGCCGTACCGTCCTTCACAGACAGATTTTCCAGTTTGACCGCACTCTTTCCATGCTCCCCGGTATATGTGGAAACGGCATCCGTCACATAATCCTTTAACTCCGTTTCATCATAATAATCTTTGTCTAACGTTTCAACATCCACCGAAAGCACGGTTCCGTTTTTCTGTACATACACCGTATCCGTATCCGCATCCAGAGATTTTCCACATCCAGCCAGCATCGAAATGCCAATCAGTACGCTGATACCTGCCATACATGCTTTTCTCATTTTTATAATTCTCCATTCGTCTTACATATCCAATGTTTTACATTATACTATTTCCCATTCCCGATTTCAACCAGTAAATAGTCCCTCCAACATTTTCAGCGTCTGAAACGAATGATCCAGATAAACTGCACGGTAACTTTTCATGATCGCCAGCAGCTGTCTTAACACACTGTCACTGACGGAAAAAGTATACAGTTTTTCCACCCTTGCCGAAATGATGTACTGCATTGTGTAAAGCGTCGACTCTTCCAGTAAAAACCTGCCGGATTCCTCCGGTGACGGATCCTTTTTTTCACACGTTTCACAGATACATCCGCCACGCCTTGTCATAAACCAGCGCAAATTTTCTTTTTCCCCACATCTGACACAGGAAAAAACGTTTGGCGCCTCGCCGTTGACAGCCATCGCCTTCAGTTCAAAAATAAAGCGGACCAGCCTCTTATCATAGGCAGCGCTCGTCAATGCCCTGAGTGACTGATAAAGCAGCTTTAACATTTCCCGTTCATCATTGTTTTCCTGACAGTAATAATCGGCAAATTCCAGAAAATAACACCCATAATATGTAGCTTCAAGTTCTTCCTGAACTTCCCTGAAATAGTTCTGAATGGACGCCCTGACTACGGTGTAGGAACTTCTTCCCTCAAACATTTCAAATTCTCCAAAGGAAAACGGGGTTGCCGCAGCAACAAGTGCACTGTTTGGTCTTCTTGCACCCTTTGCAAATGCGGTGATCTTGCCCCGTTCCTTTGTCAGCAGCGTGATTCTTCTGTCATAATCGCCAATCGGCATTACCTTTAAGACCATCCCGGTCACTACGATATTCTGTCCCATCCGGTCTGTTCTCCCATCCTCTCCCTGTGGTATCAAAGCTGCCTTCGTGCGACTCTTTGTATTTTAAATAATCAGTTACTCTTCCTGTTATCATAAAATTGCTCCAGGCTTCATCCATGGTCTCATCCTCCCATCATCCATCACTTGATAATGTTAGGATTTCCGCAGACAGCTTCGCTTATACCAGCAAAAAAATGGTAAGTTTAGATCTCATCCTTGTTATAACCAAAATTCTTCATCATGGAATCGCTGTCACGCCAGTCTTTTTTAACTTTTACCCAAAGTTTTAAATTGACCTGTTCCTCTAACAGTCGTTCGATCTCATAACGTGCGTTTGAACCGATCTTTTTTAACATTGCCCCGCCTTTTCCAATCACGATGCCCTTATGGGAATCCCTCTCGCAGACGATTGTCGCCTCAATGTCCATGATGTTCTGTCCTTTCCGCTGTTTCATGCGGTCAATGCAGACAGCGATTCCGTGCGGGATCTCATCATCCAATGCATGAAGTGCCTTTTCACGGATGATCTCCGCAACGATCGCGCGCTCCGGCTGGTCTGTGATTGTGTCCTCATCATAAAACTGCGGTCCGTACGGCAGATATTTAAAAATCATGTCAAGTACGGTATCGAGATTCTGTGCGCGCAGGGCGGACGCCGGAACGATCTCGGCAAAATCATATACTTTGCGGTAAGTATCGATAAATTCCAGTATCTTGTCACGGCTGACCGTATCCACCTTATTGATGACAAGAATCACAGGTGTTTTTGTCTTTTTTAACTGCTCGATGATATGCTGTTCCCCTGCTCCGATAAAGTTCGACGGCTCTACTAACCAGAGGATCACATCCACTTCATTTAATGTGTGTTCTGCAGTGTTGACCATATATTCACCCAGCTTGTTTTTTGCCTTATGGATTCCCGGCGTGTCCAAAAATACGATCTGTCCGCGTTCCATATCCGTATAGACAGTCTGGATACGGTTTCTGGTGGTCTGCGGTTTATTGGATGTGATTGCGATCTTCTGACCAATCAGATGATTCATTAAAGTTGATTTTCCAACGTTTGGTCTGCCGATAATTGTGACAAATCCCGATTTAAAATTTTCTTTCATTCGTACTCCATTCCCAAATTATTCATATAAATTTTTCAGCTGCATAAACATGTCGCTCTGACTCTTTAAGTTATCTTCGTTTCCGATGACACAGAGATTTTTTTCTTCCAGCACGGATGCGATCAGATCCTTTAAGCCACGGATATCCTCATCTGTTGCACCGATCACCTGATCGCGCTCTTTCTGGATATCCGCAAAATCCAGTCCCTGTAAATATGCGGTCATGGAACGTGCTCCCTTCGCACTCGGATTCATCGGCGTATCCATATCACTGATCGTACCAATGATGTATTTTGTCATCTCACGCTCGTCCGCCTTAAAATCGGCAAGATACTGCGGGATACCGTCATAGATCTCATCCGTTTTCTTTAAGTTCGGATCACGGTAGGAAACAAAATAAGTATCTCCATTCCGCATATAGCTGTTCATACATCCATAGGCTCCGCCCTTGACACGGACATTGATCCAGAGATAATCATATCCCATAATGACTTTTAAAATGCGCAATGCACCGTGATACGAAAATCCGTGGCGCACATAGTTACCAGCTCTCGCCACATACTGCACCTGGGAGGCATCCATAAATCCCTCATTTTTCTTTTCTAAATGAAGCTCTGGCAGACTCCGCTCTTTCACGATTTCCTTCGACGGATACAGATTTTTTAACAGGAAAGCGATCTGTGCTTCTACCGCCTGATAATCTGCCTCTTCGCAGACAACACTGACGATCATGCGCTCCGGTACAAATATCGTCTGTACCATTTTCTCAAGCTGTGCGATCAGTGCATCTTTTTTCTCATTAAAATGTTCATCTAAATCAGCGACCAGTTCATAGAAGGAAATGCCTGCGGTTGCCTCCTGATAATATGCCGCTCTTGAGAAATAAGACAGCGCACGCATGGATGCCACCGAATGTCCGGAACCGTCAAATGCCGCCTCCACCCTTGAACGAAGCTGCGCAATGATCTCACTCAGGCGCTTTTCATCAGAAATCTTTGTCGTCATTATGATCTCACGCAAAAGATCCATCGCCTGGGGCAGCTCCGATGCAAGCGTTTTTACACGCAGTTCAAACATAAACTGCATATCCTCCGGCTTCTTCACATGCGGATAAACACCACAGCTTGCGGATATTCCACCGGTGTGGATGTTGATCTCATTTGCCAGTTCTGAAAATCCGTACCGCTCTGTATCCATATAGCCAAGGATATATTTTAAAATTCCAACATACGGCAGATCTTTGATCTCCATATCACGGATATCAAAGAGGATGCGCAGATAATCAATACCATTTGAAAACATTTCATGGTGTACGACCGTCGTGTCACCGCATTTTTTCATCGTATTGTAAAGCGGTGCCGCCTCACGTTTCATATCCTCACGTTTTAACATCGGAATTTTTGCCAAATCTTCCTTTGGTGAAGGCTCTTCCTGATACTGTTTTAAATGTTTCGTGTCTGCGATAAGCTGCTTGATCTCCTCTTTACTCAGGCTGTCTTTATATGCAGCAAGTTTCTCTGCCAGTGCCTCTTCTCTTTTTGCATTAAGACCTCTCTCCGGCTCAATCACAACCACCGACGCATGCGGATTGTGAAGCAGATATTTTTCAATCAATGTTTCAAAATATCCGGTCTCAACCTGCTCCCGCAGGAAACGGTAAGTATCTAATGCCTCCACATGCATAAATGGCTGCATGTCATCGTAAAGCCAGCTGTCCAAACACTGGATGCCGTATAAAAGTCCCTTCGGGAATTGTCCGAAATCCGCTTCGCGATAGCGGAACTCTGACGCACTGATCCCGGCAAGCAGTGCTTTCTTATCCACGCCGTCTTTTACCTGACGGTTTAACACATCCTGTATCGTCGCAAGAAACTTCTCTTTATCTGCACTGTTCGCATTTTTTGCAATGATGGAAAATACCGGCTGCATGGTACTGCTGTCATAACCGCCAACGATATCTTTTCCGATGCCCGCGTCGATCAGTGCCTGTTTTAACGGAGCCCCCGGTGCACCGAGCAATGCATAGTCAAGCACATCAAATGCCAGATAAAGTTTTCTATCTAAAATGTCCCCCACAACCAGATTATAAGAAAGATAGGTATTATCTTCCTCAGGTTCTGCGGAAGAGATTGGGTATTTCTTCGTGATCTCCACTGGTTTTTCAAATGGCTTCTGTGCCTTTACTGTAGAGTCAAGTTCAATTTCCTCATAATGGCTTAAATATTCCTCATCCATCCAGCGGAGTTTTTCTGCCACATCCATATTTCCATACAGGTAAATATAGGAATTGCACGGATGGTAATATCTGCGGTGAAAATCAAGGTAATCCTCATAGGTCAGATCCGGGATACGTTCCGGATCTCCGCCGGACTCGTTACTGTAAGTGTTATCCGGAAACAGGGAATTTAAAATTTCCCGCTGCAGCACATCGTCAGCTGAGGAAAAAGCACCTTTCATTTCATTATATACAACACCGTTGATCGTAATCGGCGCATCTTCGCTCTCAAGCTCATAATGCCAGCCTTCCTGTTTAAAAATCTCCTGATGTTTATAAATATTCGGATGGAATACCGCATCCATATAAACACTCATCAGATTCTGAAAATCCGTATCGTTGCAGCTTGCCACCGGATAAATCGTTTTCTCCGGATAAGTGATCGCATTTAAAAATGTATTTAAGGATCCCTTGACCAGTTCCACAAACGGATCCTTGACCGGGTATTTATCCGAACCGCACAATACTGTGTGTTCTATGATATGTGGTACACCTGTAGAATCCTCTGCCGGCGTACGGAACCCGATATAAAATACCTTGTTATCATCATCATTTGAAATTACCGCAACTCTTGCACCGCTTTTTTTATGGCGTAAAACGAGCCCTTCGGATTTCAAATCACGCAAAGGGCACTGTTCTAAAATCTCGTATGCTTCCAAATCAGTCAGTTTCATCGTTTTCCTCCAAAATATGGTCTTATGTCTGTTATATTATGTGCAAAAAACAGCACATAATCCAATTCGCCGTTCGTCAATCAAGCAAGCATGTTGACTCACTTGCGCTCATTATATCATGCGCAAAAGCAGCACATGATCGTGATCTACACTCGCTTCGCTCGGCAGTCTTATTATATCACATTTTATACAACTTAAAAAGGGAATGTAATATTTACACTCCCTTTTTGGTACTTATGGAATCATCTGCTGTTATGCGATACGGCTTACATTGGCAGCCTGAGGACCTTTTTCTCCTTCGGTAACCTCGAACTCAACACGTTCACCGTCTTTTAACTCTTTAAATCCATCCATGTTCAATGCGGAAAAATGTACGAATACGTCATTTCCCTGCTCGTCCGAAATAAATCCATAACCTTTTTTGGCATTAAACCATTTTACAGTTCCCTGCTGCATAACTCTTTAAAAACCTCCTAAATACATAAAATAACCATTCAACAGAATCCTCTTTGTCATCTGTTTTGCCTAACAAATCAAAATTAGCATATCTCACTTATTTTGTCAACGATTTTTAGAAATCTTTGTTAATTTTGCACATAAGAGCGTTATGACTGTTTCATGGTAACTTTACTGGTTCCGCAGCCTGTAAACATACCACTCATATTGGTCACTTTTGAGGTGTCAATGTCATTTACTGTTTGATCTGCACATCCATCTGAGGATATGGGATGGAAATATTGTGGCTGTCAAACGCATACTTGATATTCTCGGTCAGGCGCCACCTTGCAGACCAGTAGTCCTCTGTTTTTACCCAGATACGCACACCCATGTTTACGGAAGAATCTCCGAGTTCATCCACAAATACAAGAATCTCTTCTTCCGGCAGTCTTGCCTCCTCCGCTTCTGCAACAGAATACAACACTTCTTTTGCAGTTCTGATATCTGCTTCATATGCAATGCCTACTACCAGATCCACACGGCGTTTCTCCATGGTGGAAACATTCGTGATGCTGCTGTTAGAGAGTGTACCGTTTGGTACCATGACCACTTTGTTGTCAATGGTGAGCAGTTTCGTATAGAAAATGGAGATCTCTGTTACCGTACCCTCTTTCCCGCCGGAATGTTCTATAATGTAATCTCCGACACGGAAAGGTTTTAACAATAAGATCAGCACACCACCCGCAAAATTTGAAAGGCTGCCCTGTAATGCCAGACCGACTGCCACACCAGCAGAACCAAGCACTGCCACTGCCGAGGTGGTTGCAATTCCAAACAGTCCCATGATAATAAAGATCAGTACCAGGTATAGTGCGTATTTGATCAATGGCAGTACAAACTGTCTGACACCGGTATCGACATCTCTGCGTTCCATGGATTTGCGGAACATTTTTAAGATCAGGTTAATGATCTTGCTTCCGACAATATAAATGATAATCGCAACTACAACCTGAAACGCAAAATTCAAAAGATCCGGGATCAGACCCTGCAGCCATGTGCCTACGATTCCAGGGTTCTTCGCAACCTCCTGTAAGTTTTCCTGCGCCTGGTTTAACATTTCGACGGTCTCAGTTGCATTTGCGATTCCTTCTACATTTTCTGCCAGCATATATGGCTCCCTTCGTTTTTATTCGAATTTGAATTTTAAAAAAATCATCTTTAGGCTATGAATGTTGTGAACCTGACACAGATTCACAACTTCCTCAGTTCTTTATAAGTTTTCAAAATTCCATTTCTCATTTTGTCCTGCTCTAAGGAATTTCCTTATTCTAAGGAATGAATAAACAGACCGCTGCGGAGCTTCGGCTCAAACCAGGTAGATTTTGGAGGCATGAGTTTTCCGGCATCTGCGACGGAGAAGAGCTCTGTGATCGAGGTCGGATACATGGCAAATGCAACGGAACAGTCTTCCTCACAGCGTCTGACCAGTTCGTCCATGCCGCGGATTCCGCCGACAAAGTCGATCCTGCCGTCTGTTTTCGGATCTCCGATGCCTAGTACCGGATGGAGTAAAAGGTCATGTAGCAGTGAGACATCCAGACTTTTGACCGGATCATCCGCCACTGCCGCAAGGTCTTCCTCTCTGATCTTACACAAGAACCAGTGTCCTTCCATGTACATGGTAAAGCTGCCTTTTTCCTGCGGTCTCTTTTCTTCCTGATCTGTGATCTCCGTCACGTCAAAGCGTTTTTTCATTTCCTTGTAAAAACTCTGGAAAGAGTATCCGTTTAAATCCTTGACCACACGGTTATAATCCATGATCATAAGCTGGTCATCCGGGAATAACACGGACAGGAAATAATTAAATTCTTCCGTTCCATCGTAACCCGGATGTTCTTCTCTTCGTTTTAAACCAACCTTTACAGCCGAGGCTGCACGGTGATGACCATCTGCGATATAGATATCTGCCATATTTTCAAATGCCTGTGAGACCGCAGCTATTTTTTCGTCGTCATCGATCACAAACACGCGGTGTCTGATCCCGTCCTCCGATATAAAATCATACTCCGGCTCTCCCTCTTTGACCTGTGCTACGATTCCGTTGATCACCGGATCTGACCGGTATGCCAAAAAAATCGGTCCTGTCTGCGCATTGCAGACGTCTACATGATGGATACGGTCTGCCTCTTTTTCCGCTCTGGTGTTCTCATGTTTTTTGATAACACCGTTTAAATAGTCGTCGATCGACGCACATGCGGTAATACCTGTCTGCACGCGTCCATTCATCGTAAGTTCGTAAATATAGTAGCAGCTCTTCTGATCCCTGATAAAAGAGCCATCCTCTACCATCCCCCACAACAGATCGTGTGCCCTTTCGTACACTCTGTCGTCATACATATCCACGGAAAGCGGATAACCCGTTTCCGCACGGTCGATCTTTAAAAAAGACTCCGGGTTCTTTTCCACTTCCTCAGTTGCTTCTTTTCTGTTATAAACATCATAAGGGAGGGCAGCGATTTTAGCTGCCTTCCCTTTTTCTGGTCTGATGCTCATAAACGGTCTGATATCTGCCATTTTTGCTGCACCTCATTTTTTCTTATGCGATAGTTACCATTTTTCTTATAACTCTCTCCTGTGCCGATCCCAGGTAACAATAAAATCTTCGTTTTATGAACACTCTATTGTCATATATCACTGCTGTTTTTTCTAGCAGATCTTGCGAACCTTTAAGACACCTTCTGTATTTTTTAATTTTTCAAGTACGTCATCCGGAATGGAAGTATCCAGATCCAAAAGTGCATATGCATAATCACCTTTTGATTTGTTTGCCATTCCATCAATGTTGATTCCTGCATCGCCAAGGATCGTTGTATATAAACTTAACATACCTTTGACATTGCGGTGTAAGATTCCGATACGTCCTGCAGTTGTACATGCCCCCATGCTGCAGTCCGGGAAGTTTACAGAGTGAACGATGTTACCATTCTCTAAGTAGTCGCGGATCTCGCGCACTGCCATGATCGCACAGTTATCCTCTGACTCTGCTGTGGAAGCTCCAAGATGTGGAGTTACGATACAGCCCTTTGCACCAACGGTTGTTGTGTTCGGGAAATCAGATACATATTTGTGTACTTTTCCTGCTGCAAGTGCATCCACCATTGCTTCTTCATCCACAAGCAGATCTCTTGCAAAATTTAATATGATCGCAGTTGGTTTCATCATAGCAATTGCGTCTGCACTGATCATTTTTTTTGTAGAATCCAGAAGCGGCACATGGATCGTGATGTAGTCACACTCACGGTAGATATCTTCTACGTTGCTGATGTGCTTAACACTTCTTGATAAGTTCCATGCTGCTGCAACAGAGATATACGGATCATATCCATATACTTCCATTCCCATATGGATTGCTGCATTGGCAACTAACACACCGATCGCACCAAGACCGATGACACCTAATTTCTTTCCGGAAATTTCGGTTCCTGCAAAGTTCTTTTTCTGCTTCTCTGCAGTCTTTGCAATATTCTCATCGTTCTGGTTCTCTAAACACCATTCGATACCGCCTACGATATCACGGGATGCGTAAAGCATACCTGCAAACACGAGCTCTTTAACACCGTTTGCATTTGCACCCGGTGTATTGAATACGACGATACCTTTTTCTGCACATTTGTCTAACGGAATATTGTTGACTCCGGCACCGGCTCTTGCGACTGCCTCTAAGGTATCCGGCAGTTCTAAATCATGCATTGCAGCACTTCTGACTAACGCAGCCTGTGCATCTTTTAACTCATCTACTTTTTCATACTGATCCGAAAACAGATCCAGACCGACTGCTGCGATCGGATTTAAGCAGTTATACTTGAACATTATGCATTCTCCTCCTCGAACTTCTTCATGAACTCTACTAATTTCTCAACGCCCTCTTTTGGCATGGCATTGTAGATTGATGCTCTCATACCGCCAACGGTACGATGTCCTTTTAAGTTTACAAATCCGGCTTCTGTTGCCTCTTTTACGAATTTTGCATCCAGGTCAGCATCTCCGGTTACAAACGGAACGTTCATTAAGGAGCGGTCCTCCGGTACCACAGTTCCCTTGAATAATTTGCTCTGGTCTAAGAAATCATAAAGGATCTTAGCTTTCTCTTCGTTGCGCTCTTTCATCACGGAAAGTCCGCCCATCTTCTTTAACCATTTGAATACTTTTCCGCAGATATAAATGCCGTAGCATGGCGGTGTATTGTAAAGGGAATCTGCATCTGCATGTGTCTTGTATTTTAACATGGTAGGTGTTCCAGGTAAGGTATCATCCGTGATCAGATCCTCACGGATGATCACAATAACAACACCTGCCGGTCCGACATTCTTCTGAACGCCGCCGTAGATCACACCGTATTTTGTGACATCTACCGGCTCTGACAAGAAGCAGGAAGATACGTCAGCGACCAATGTATGTCCTTTTGTGTTCGGGAGTTTTTTGTATTTGGTTCCGTAAATGGTATTGTTCTCACAAATATAAACGTAATCAAGATCATCCGGAATATCAAGATCAGAGCAGTCCGGTATGTAAGAGAATGTCTTATCCTCGGAAGATGCAAGTTTTACTGCCTCGCCGTAAATGGATGCTTCCTGATATGCTTTTTTTGCCCACTGACCGGTCACGATATAACCTGCTTTTTTGTTTTTCATCAGGTTCATCGGGATCATTGCAAACTGCTGGGATGCTCCACCCTGTAAAAACAGGACTTTGTAATTATCCGGAATATTCATCAGATCTCTTAAATCCTGCTCTGCCTCTTTGATGATGTTGTCATACACTTTGGATCGGTGGCTCATCTCCATAACGGACATTCCGCTTCCCTTGTAATCTAACATCTCATCTGCTGCCTCTTTTAATACTTCCTCCGGTAATACAGCCGGTCCTGCAGAAAAATTATACACTCTGCTCATCTTAAACTTCCTCCTCTGATTTATGATTGTTGTTTTTTTGCTAAATCCTCACCGGTAAATGAAGAACTGATTGCCTCTCCCGGTGCAACCATCGGCCACACCTTGTCATCACAATTAATGATACAATCGATCAAAACCGGTATTTTTGATTCAAGTGCTTCCTTAAAAGCCTCTTTGAACTCTTCCTGGCTGGTCACGCGATATCCTTTCGCCCCCATTGCCTCTGCTAATTTTACAAAATCCACACCGTCATCAAGGACAGTTGCGGAATAACGTTTTTCATAGAACAGATCCTGCCACTGGCGTACCATTCCAAGGACATGATTGTTGACGATTACTTCGATCAGCGGCAGTTTTTCGCGCGCCGCGGTTGCGATTTCATTCATGTTCATTCTGAAACAGCCGTCACCTGCAATGTTTATCACCTGTTTATCCGGATTGCCGATCTGTGCACCGATCGCAGCTCCAAGTCCATAACCCATCGTTCCGAGTCCGCCGGATGATAAAAAGGTACGCGGGTTTTTGTATTTGTAATACTGTGCTGCCCACATCTGATGCTGTCCGACTTCTGTCACGATAACTGCATCTCCCTTTGTCGCACGGTAGATCTCCTCCATCAGATATGGACCACTGAGTCCCTCTTTCGGATAAGTGAGCGGATATTTTTTTTTCAGATCCATGATCTCTCCGATCCATTCCGGATGACTCTGTGCATCTAATTTTTTATTGACACGGATCAGAATCTCTTTTAAATCTCCAATAACGCTTGCATCCACCTGGATATTTTTATTGATTTCTGCCGCATCCACATCAAACTGTAAAATTTTTGCCTGTGATGCAAATTTCTTAGCATTTCCAAGAACACGGTCTGAGAAACGGACACCAACTGCGATCAGAAGATCACACTCACTGACACCAAGGTTGGATGTCTTTGTTCCGTGCATGCCGAGCATTCCGGTATAGAGATCATCCGTTCCATTAAATGCACCTTTTCCCATCAATGTATCACAGACCGGAGCATTTACTTTTTCTACAAATTTCTTTAATTCTTCCGATGCGCCGGAGATCACTGCACCACCGCCGACAAAGATATATGGTTTCTTTGCCGCTTTGATCATGGAAACTGCGATATCAACATCTTCCTCACTGATTGTATCTGTAATCCTTGCGATCGGTTTTGGTTTCACCGAAGTGTATTCCGTCTTTGCCGCTGTGATATCTTTTGGGATATCCACTAAAACCGGTCCCGGACGTCCTGTCTGTGCGATCTTAAATGCACGCCGGATCGTATCTGCAAGTTTTGTAACATCCTTTACAATAAAGTTATGCTTTGTAATCGGCATTGTGATTCCCGCAATGTCGATCTCCTGAAAACTGTCTTTTCCAAGAAGCGGTACGGTAACGTTGCAGGTGATCGCAACAACCGGAACTGAATCCATATATGCGGTTGCGATTCCTGTCACAAGGTTCGTTGCACCAGGACCTGATGTTGCAAAACATACACCGACTTTTCCAGTACTTCTCGCATATCCGTCCGCTGCATGGGATGCTCCCTGCTCATGTGATGTCAGCACATGCCGGATTTCTCCCTGATGTTTATATAATTCATCATATACATTTAAAATGGCACCGCCCGGATAACCAAAAACTGTATCAACACCCTGTTCTTTCAGGCATTCGATCACGATCTGGGCACCTGTTAACTGCATATTATTCCTCCATTCCACTGCCATTCTCATCTGTTTTTAATTTCTACATCATCAGATGCGTCTTTTACAACATATGACTTTTCGAATGACAACTTTTGTATTTCTTTTTTATTTCTGTTCTTCCGGCAATGCTAAAATAGCACCTCTGTTGCCGGAAGTTACTAACGATGCATAGCGTTTCAGATAACCTGTCGTTACCTTTGGCTCTCTCGGCTGCCATTTTGCTTTTCTTGCTGCCATTTCTTCGTCTGAAACTGCAATCTCTAATTTCATCTCCGGAATATTGATACGGATGATATCGCCCTCTTCCACAAGTGCGATCGGTCCGCCGACTGCTGCCTCCGGTGACACATGTCCGATGGAAGCTCCACGGCTTGCGCCGGAAAAACGTCCGTCTGTGATCAATGCTACGGATGAGCCAAGTCCCATACCTGCGATCGCTGAAGTTGGATTTAACATTTCACGCATACCAGGTCCGCCTTTTGGTCCCTCGTAACGGATGACAACCACATCACCGGCAACGATCTTGCCGCCTTTGATCGCTGCGATCGCATCTTCCTCACAGTCAAAGACTCTCGCCGGTCCCTCATGAACCATCATCTCGTCACAGACAGCGGAACGTTTGACAACACTTCCGTCCGGCGCAAGATTTCCTTTTAATACGGCAAGACCACCCGTCTTACTGTATGGATTGTCAACCGGTCGGATCACTTCCGGATTCTTGTTTACCGCATTTGCGATATTTTCTCCGACGGTCTTTCCTGTCACGGTCATGCAGTCCGTATTTAATAATCCGATGTCCGCAAGTTCTTTCATCACAGCATAGACACCGCCCGCCTCATTTAAGTCCTCCATATAAGTAGGACCTGCCGGTGCAAGATGGCAGAGATTCGGGGTCTTCTCACTGATCGGGTTTGCAAATGCGATATCAAAATCAAACCCGATCTCATGTGCGATTGCCGGAAGATGTAACATACTGTTTGTGGAACAGCCCAGTGCCATATCTACAGTCAATGCGTTTAAGATGGCATCTTTTGTCATGATATCTCTTGGACGGATATTTTTGCGGTACATATCCATAACTGCCATACCTGCATGTTTTGCAAGTTTGATTCTCTCTGAATAAACTGCCGGGATCGTTCCGTTTCCACGAAGTCCCATGCCGAGTGCCTCTGTCAGACAGTTCATGGAATTTGCTGTGTACATACCGGAGCAGGAGCCACAGGTCGGACATACTTTTTCTTCGTATTCTCTCACATCATCCTCCGTCATGGTTCCTGCTGCATAGGAGCCTACTGCCTCGAACATAGAAGATAAACTTCTCTTTTTGCCCTGAACGTGTCCGGCAAGCATCGGTCCGCCGGATACAAATACGGTCGGAACATTGATACGTGCTGCTGCCATTAAAAGTCCAGGAACATTTTTATCACAGTTTGGCACCATGACAAGTGCATCAAACTGATGTGCAAGTGCCATACACTCGGTGGAATCTGCGATCAGATCCCTGGTTACAAGGGAATACTTCATTCCGATATGCCCCATCGCGATTCCGTCACAGACTGCGATCGCCGGAAATACAACCGGTACTCCGCCCGCTTCTGCAACGCCTAATTTTACTGCATTTACGATTTTATCAAGATTCATATGGCCCGGTACAATCTCATTGTAGGAGCTTACGATACCGACCATCGGTTTGTTCATTTCTTCTTCCGTGAAGCCTAATGCATTAAAAAGACTTCTGTGAGGTGCCTGCTGCATCCCTTTTTTTACATTATCGCTTTTCATGTTAAATCAAATCTCCCATTCTAATATCTATATTAAATTCGTTCGCAGATCAGATCTCCCATCTGTGCGGTGCCGACCTGTGTCACTGCGTTTCGTTTATCTTCTTCCTGCGGCATGATGTCGATGGTGCGGTAACCGTCTTTCAACACCTGTTTTACGGCTGCCTCGATGGCATCTGCCTCTTTGTCAAGGTCAAAGGTATAGCGGAGCATCATTGCTGCGCTTAAGATCGTCGCGATCGGGTTTGCGATACCTTTTCCTGCGATATCCGGTGCTGAACCGCCGCTCGGCTCATAGAGACCGAACTTCGTGTCGTTTAAGCTGGCGCTTGACAACATTCCGATGGAACCTGTCACCATGCTCGCCTCATCGGATAAGATATCACCAAACATATTTTCCGTTAAAATAACATCAAACTGTTTCGGATCTTTGACTAACTGCATTGCACAGTTGTCAACTAACATGTGCTCGTAGGTAACTTCCGGGTAATCCTTTGCCACTTCCTCGACCACTTTCCGCCAAAGTCTTGAGGAATCCAGCACGTTTGCCTTGTCCACGCTCGTCACTTTTTTGCGGCGTTTCATGGCAATGTCAAATCCTCTCTTTGCGATCCTGCGGATCTCTGTCTCGCTGTATGTCAGGGTATCTGTCGCAGTCATCACACCGTCAACTTCCTCGGTTTTTCGCGCACCGAAGTATAATCCTCCGGTCAGCTCACGCATGATCATCATATCAAATCCATCCCCAATAATATCATCGCGGAGCGGACATGCCTCTTTTAATTCTTCATATAAATATGCCGGTCTTAAATTTGCAAATAAATTCAAAGACTTTCTCAACTTTAATAATCCTGCCTCCGGTCTTAATTCCGGTGCTAATTTATACCACGGAGAGGTCGCTGTATTACCGCCGATGGAACCCATAAGCACTGCATCGGACGCTTTTGCTGCTGCGATCGCCTCATCTGTTAACGGCACGCCTGTCGCATCAATCGAACATCCGCCCATCAAAATCGCTTCATACAAAAAACTGTGACCATACTTTGTTCCGATCTTGTCTAATACTTTTTTTGCCTCTGCCACGATCTCCGGTCCGATTCCGTCACCGGAAATCACGCCAATCTTACATTCCATGCTCTAATCCCTCTTTCTTTTCCTCTGTCAGATATGTGTAACTGATTTTTTTCGCCTGCCAGAAAGTATCCTGCTTTTCTGCACCATAGAATGCATACTCTGCGAACCTCCTGCTTTGTTATGAATAAAAAGAAAATCAGCGGCCGCTGTGTGCCAGCACTTTATCACATTACTAACAGACAGTATGTATAATGTCTATAATAATGTAATTTTGGCAACATTGCAACCTCTGATTCTATTTTTCTTTTTTATAATATTTATAACTGGGTATTATGAAAGAGCTTTCTTTTCATTACTTTGTTGTATACTATATTATCAAAAATAAAGCGTGGCCAAGTTTTATAGACGGCAAAATCCCCCTCTGATGGCTATTTTGTCTGCCACTACTCTTTAGGTATATATTCTTTATTTCAATCATAAAACTGACCACTTACTGATTTCCCATTTTATATAACCGGCAAAACTTTCCATCTGCCGCCATCAGTTTTTCAAATGTTCCCTGTTCCACAATATTTCCCTGTTCTAAAACCACGATCGCATCGCATTTTTCCAGATTACTTCTGTTATAATGATGCGTGATCATAATGACGGTAATGCCTGGTATATCAAGCACTGCTTTTTCCACCTGGTATGCCATTTTATTATCCAGACTTGAGGTTGCTTCATCAAGCACCCACAATTTCCTGTGGTGTAAAAAAGCTCTTGCGATGGAGATTCTCTGCTTTTCCCCGCCGGAAAGATTTGATCCACCCTCTTTCAACACGGTTTCCAGCCCCATTTCCAGCCTTTGTACAACTCCATCCAGACCAGCCTTTTTTACTGCCATATCTACCTCTTCCTCTGTATACGGATCAAACAATGTGATATTATTTCGCAAAGTATCTTCAAATACATATACATTTTGAGGAATGACTGCTACCTGCTCCATCACAGACTTTTCGGATATTGCATGCATATCCATATCATCAAATCGTATCTGTCCCTGATAATTATTGTAATACCCCAATACCAGCTTCGTCAGCGTTGACTTTCCGCTTCCACTTCCCCCGACCACTGCATACCGTTTTCCTTTTTCAAAGGTAATATTTATATTATTTAATGTCATGTGCTCCGCCTGTGGATAAGAAAAGCTGACATTCTCCATTGAAATCAGATTCTGGAAATTTATACCATCCCCCGTCTCTTCCTTCTTTTGTTCCCCAATCTCTTCCATCACTTTCTGACAGATCGGTGTTCCTGATTTGATCTGTATCAATGACTCAATAAACGTGGACATAGAACCTATGACACTGCTGCTCAGAGCAATGGCTACTGTCAGAAATGATATACTGACTTTTCCATATAGTACCATGATACCAGATATAATTACAATTAATAACTGCAGCGTAAGCTGGACGTCCATCGTGATTCCTCCAACAACACCCTGCACAAACTGGCTGGTAAATTTTTTCTTTCCAAATCTGATGTTTTCCTGTGCATACTGCCCCACCACATTTTCTTCAATCTGATAATTTTTAATAACTTCAAATCCCCTGAAATCATCATTGATCAGTGTATTATGTTTCGCTGCCTCATCCATCTGTTCAATATTGGATTTCTGCAGAATCTGCTGTGTCATGATAGGAACTGCCAGTCCCACAATTCCAACTACAATTAAAAGTATGCAAAGCACCACATTCTGTACAAATGCATAAGCAAGTGAGAATACAATTTCTTCCAGCTGGACGACCAATATAAAATATGCGAGCAATGTCGTTTCTACCACCTGTAAATCATTGTGATATAAAGATGTATAGTAACTGGTATTCTGTTTGTAATACCCGGTCATATCCCTGTTTAATATACTCTGGAATAAATCCTGGCGGATATCACATATGACTTTCATTGAAAATTTATTTTTTGCATACATGTAAAATAAATAAATCAATGCCAGCCCAACTGCCAAAATTATCACCATCAGAAACATCTCTTTTATCCTGTCTTTTTTCCCATTTGCGACAATCTCCGTCACATACTGCATTGTATAAGAAGAAAACACGCCTATCAGTGCATTTAAAACACCTGCTATCATAAACAGAACCGCTATTCCCTTATGCTTTTTTATGTACTTTTTCATATAGATCCCTCCCTGTATGTAATGCAATTTATCTGATCTTCCATCAAAAATGGCATAGATTTATTTTTCAAACATAATCTGGCATAAGACTGCGTTTTCCCATACACTATAAACACACTATTCACAGAATAATTCAATATTTCCTGCACATGATGAAATTCATGTTCAAAATTTAAATCTATTGTTGAAAATGAAACTTCTTTCTCTGCATACAAATGCGAATGAATAACGACGGGGATCTTGTTATTCTTTTCACAATACTTTATCAGTTTCATTTGATCTTCCATGTTAATCTTTGCTGCCAGGTCTGTCTGTCCCTCACTCAATATACAATAAATCTCGTCTATACTAATCGTTTCGTCCTCATAGTCTGCAAGTGCCAGGACAGCTATCTCATTTTGTGGATTTTCCGTTAACGCAATAGCTACTCTGTTCTCAACACTTTCTTCATATTTAATTAGATAATACATATGCTCCTCATTTTTATCTATTTGATTTTTAGTATTACAACTACATTTAGGGAAATACATGTAACAAACAGGTATTTCCCTTAAAAATAAATGCATTTTTAATTTACTAATTTACACAAGCACACCATAAAATTGCTCCTGCTCCACCTGCTAATTTTTCATCTAATAATTTCATACATTCTTTTTCTTCTTCCGTTAATTCAATCATTTCTACTTTTACCAATTTTTCATTCTGTTTTCTTTCTTCCATCATATCTTTCTCCTTTTACATCTTAAGTTTATTTTATATTAATGCATTTATTTTTCACATAATTATTGATAGTCTCTGAATAAAAAGACACCCGTTTACTACAATCTATTATATTTTTATTCAAAGCAACCTCTGCTACACATTGATGGCAAAAATTCCTTCCATTACACTCCTTACATCTATAGGCAGATTGTAATTTTTTTAATTGACAAACAACTTCTGAAAACTGCTGTCTTTTATCCCATGCCTCATCTAAAATATTCCCCATTCGATATTTTTCTTTTAAAAGTACAAACATATGGCATGGATAGATATCTCCATTGGGGAAAACTGCATAATTATTTAAACCAGCTCTGCAAAAAACTGTATTCTGTTTTTTTTCATCATACAGCATCTGTAAGAACTGCATTTCTTCTATAAAAGAAAGATTTTCTTTAAAATACATTTCATTATTTATCAATTTTTCGTCTGATCCATAGATGTCATTTGCAGTTTCCAACATAATGTTCTCTACTGATAATTCTTCATGAAAAAATTTTTTTAATGTCTGTTCTGTATATCCCAGTTTTTTGTATAAATCTGTACATGTACATTCTATCGCACTAACATCTCTTCCTCTTTTCCTCAGGCGATTTAAATTTTTCACAATCGTATCATACACATCCATATTTTGAGTTCGACTTATTCTCTGCTCATTTGTAATTTCTTTCGGACCATCAATACTAACTGTAAGGTTGATTCCATATTTTACAATATCATCTAACAATTCTTCCGGTAAAAAAGTAAAGTTTGTAACCATTCCATAGTTTTGCACCAATATATCATTTTCTTTAAACTTTTTACAGATATATGAAATCATTTTGTAGCCCAATGCCGGCTCTCCACCAAAAAATTGTACCATTTCAACCTTAATTTGTTCCTGTTTCAAATATCTGACTAAAGCATCCACTACTTCATAAGATAACATTTGCTCTTCTCCGTAATAATTGCCACCATTGGCATAACAATAAACACAATTCAGATTACAAATAGTGCAGACCATAATTTCTAACTTATGAATAACCTTTACATTATCTTCTGATACACTTTGATGCACACTTTGATTTTTCTTAAATTTTTCCAACAGATTTTCATATGCATCTGTCAATTCAGTCTTTCCATCCTGACAATCTTTTAAATTCTTTGCTGTATTTCTGTCTATTTTTGCCAGACGTTTCTGTGGCAGGTAATAAACACATCCAAATTCTTCATCTATGGTAAAAAGAAAATCTTTTTTTATTGTTTCTATATCCATACTTTTTTCACTTTCATTACTGTAATATTTTATTTCTGTTGACATCATTTACTTTAATCTTTAAATCACTAAAAGACCATGTCAAAACTGGAAAAAAAGTTTTTCCAGTTTTGACATGGTCTTTCCGCAATATCTATAATATAATCTTTTTAAATTAATAGAAACGAGGTTCAAATACATATGAAAAAATTAACAAGATTAACATTTTTAATGTTACTTTTACTTACATTAAAAACAAATGTTTCCCTGGGAAAAAATACATCTCAAATCATTATGCCCATAAATGATGATTTACCTTATATAGATGTTTACAATATGGACAACTCTATCGCTTCCCCAAAATATTCCTCATAAAAATTCTTGATATTCCTCATATCAATCTGATTATTTTTTGCCCTACACGTATAATAAATTCCCTTTATATGCTCCTTACACCCCTCTAATTCCCCCTGATCTAGTTCCCCGGTTTCTATCATTTTTATTTTATTCCACTCAATATCAAACAAAATAAAATATAAGACATATGCATACGCATGTTTCCTTGCTTTCGGCAAAACATATTCACAAAGTTCCATCGACTTACAATACTCGCCAACTGCCCCATAATACTTTGAAAGATTCGCAACAATACTAAGTTCTTCAATCTCCCATTCTGCCATATATCCTTCCCGCAGGCTGCGCAGCAGCATTTCACAGATTTTTATACTTTTAGGATACTCATCTATTCTGCCATATGCCACAGCCAGCCGCTTTAAAAGTGTAATCTCCTGTTCCCGGAAAGGATATATCACATCACTGTCAAGAAATTTTTTATACTGTGGTACAACTTCTTCTGCAAGCTCTTCTAATGCTTCCACAAGCTGTTCTGCTGTAATGCGCTGCATATAATAATCCAAAAAAGTACTTTCCCGGCGGATATATCTTTGTGTAGATGCGTCTTTTCCAACAAGTTTTTTCATCTGCTCCATATAAAAGTCTGCTTTTTCAAAATCATGCTTTGCCATAGCATCCTCAAAATATTCTCTTTCCTGTATCAGTTCCATATCCCTGCTGACACACACTGCATAATTTTTTTCTGTGATCTGGTACATTTTCTCCATAAGTTGCCGATATGTATCACTTTTCACTTTATGTTTTCCGTTTTCAATTCTGGAAAGTGTTTCTACAGAACAGACACCCTCACTTAATTCTTCCTGTGTCATTTTCTTTGCAATTCTTGAAAGCCGTATCATATCACCAACATTATAATTTCCCATATGGCACCTCTTTCTACACTCTGTCACCCGTCGTTTTTATTTTTTGCACCAGTTCCACATTGTCCATGACAAGTGCCGTATAATAAGCCATCGTAAGTTCCACTTGACATTGTTTTTGATATTCCTGCTGCATGTCCTTGTTTCTCTGCATCAGCTCTTTTAACAGTCCTGCCTTCTTAAAATGCAATTCTGCCAGTCCACGCATCGTTCTGCTTTCTTTTACAAGTGTTAACGCCTGTTCAATGTATTCCAGTTCCTTTTGTGCATCTCCTTTTTCTTCCTGTATGCTGGCAAGTTCTTTCAGAATGGACATTTCAGCCTGTTCCTTGATTTTTTTCGAATCATACTTTCTTGTAAAAAGCAGCATTCTTTTCAATTCTGCCTCTTTCCATGAAATATCTTCCGAAAACTGAATCAGCCCCAAAAAAAGTTTTATCTCCATTTCACTGTATAAATCAGAAGTATTTTTCCTCTTTCCAAAAAAAGGTTTTGTCAAAAGTATCGCCTCATTTAATACAGCCTTGATTTCTTCTTTTGATGCACCACGTTTCTGTAACAGTTCTGCCTTTCCCCAGAGATAATATTGTTCATGAAGCACTTGTTTTTTTGGCATTACACTTTGATAACTCTGTAACAGTTTCTCCGCTGTATCCAGATTTTTCTCTTCTAAATTCCGATGGATATCTTTTCGTAACCGGAACAAGTTGTAATCTTTCTCATTCAATAACAATTCAAATTCAAGAACCTGCTTTCCTATTCTTGACAACAATGTCGCACTGACTAATGAATCCACCTCACGATATCCCTCTTCAATCCGGAACATCGTTGCTGGTGAACAAATTCCTTCACAAACCTGTGTCATGGACAATCCATACTTCTCCCGATAATACGACAATGCAATCCCTACCGTATTTAATTTCATCTTCTGCCCCTCTAAAACTTTTCTGTCAGGCAGCAGAATATAAATTCCATAAATATTCTACTCCTATAAAGAAAAACCTGTTATGTTTTCTCATCCACACATAACAGGCTTTCTGGTACTACACTTATTTCTCCATTGCTTCTTCCGGTTTCTCCACTGCGGAGATTGCAGCTTTCTGCATCGGGATACGGCAGTTCTTGTTGTTGCCGAACTCAACGATCACGGTATCATCTGCGATATCGATCACAGTACCGTAAAATCCGCTTGTTGTCAGTACGGTATCACCGACTGCAAGTTCTGACAGCATTGCATTTTTCTTCTTTGCTTCTTTCTGCTGCGGGCGGATCATGAAAAAGTACATGAAACCAAATAAAACTACTAACCAGATAATCATACCGCCCCAGCCTGCTGCTGTGGATGCGGATGAAGTGGATGCTAAAATTGACATCTTCTCAGTTCCTCCTAAATTTAATAGACATTACAATATATAATACACAAAATGGGCTTTTTAGACAAGCACTTTACCAAATTTTATGATTAATTTATTTTTAACCGGTTACTGTTCTTTAACCATTCTGTTTTTCTTTCTCCCGGTTGATCTGTCCCATGCCGTACAGTTTTTCTTCCTTATAAAAATGGAATCTTCCCTCGTCGATGGCATCACGGATTTCTTCCATCATCGTATTGTAAAAATACAAATTGTGGAGCACGCAGAGTCTCATGCCAAGCATTTCTTTTGCTTTTAACAGGTGGCGCACATATGCCCTGCTGTAACGGCGGCAGGTCGGACAGCCGCAGCCTTCCTCGATCGGGCGCATGTCTTTTTCATATTTCTGATTAAAAAGATTGATCTTTCCCTGATTGGTGTATACATGACCGTGACGTCCGTTTCTGGTCGGATATACGCAGTCAAAGAAATCAACGCCGCGCTCTACGCCTTCTAAGATATTTGCCGGAGTACCGACGCCCATCAGATAGGTCGGTTTGTGAAGCGGCAGATAAGGGACTGTCTCGTCTAAAATATGGTACATCTCCTCATGTGTTTCACCGACTGCAAGTCCGCCGACTGCATATCCGTCTAAATCCAGCTCAGCGATACGTTTTGCATGATCGATACGGATATCCGAATAGATAGCGCCCTGATTGATTCCAAATAACATCTGATGACAGTTGACCGTTCCCTCCTCGGAGTTTAGCTGCTGCATTTTTGTTTTACAGCGCTCTAACCATCTGGTTGTACGCGCCACGGAAGCCTCCACATAGCTTCTGTCTGCAAGTGCCGGGGCACATTCATCGAATGCCATCGCGATCGTGGAACCGAGGTTCGACTGGATCTGCATGCTCTCTTCCGGTCCCATGAAAATCTTTGCACCGTCAATGTGGGAATGGAAATAGACGCCCTCCTCTTTGATCTTGCGCAGTCCGGCAAGGGAGAACACCTGAAATCCGCCGGAATCTGTGAGGATTGGACGATTCCATGACATGAATTTATGGAGTCCGCCGACTTCGCGGATCAGCTTGTCTCCGGTGCGGACGTGCAGATGGTAGGTATTTGACAGTTCTACCTGGCATTTGATCTGCTCTAAGTCCTCGGTGGATACGGCGCCTTTGATGGCGGCAACGGTGCCGACGTTCATGAATACCGGGGTCTGTATGTCACCGTGGACGGTGTGCAGGATTCCGCGTTTGGCGCGGCCTTCCTGTTTTAGTAGTTCGTACATTGTTTATAATCTCCTTTTTTCTTTATATGAAATGTGTAGCGAAACTCTGGTAAAGGCTGTGAGCGCATGGAAAGCTTTCCATGCGAATTTACTGTTTTGGAGAGCTTCGCTTTGGCTGTTTTTACATGTATGAAAATATCATCTGTCTTTACCGGATAATTGATCCAATAAATCAAAATAGTTCTCGAAGGTTTTGCGGCAGCAGGATGGGTTGTCTATCACGATTCCATCCACTTTCAAACCTAGGAGGGCAAATGACATGGCAACGCGGTGGTCTTCATAGGTTGACACAATGCCAGCGGACGGGATTCCTGGTTTTATTGTGATGGCATCCGGTTCTTCGGTACATGTGATTCCGCGTTTGGTCAGTTCCTCTGACATGGCATGGAGGCGGTCGCATTCCTGTCCACGGATATGTCCGATGTGGGTGATATGCACATCGGATTTGCAGAACGGTGCCATTGCAGCAAGAGTCAATGCCTGATCTGAAAAATCGTTCATATCGATCTCAATTCCTTTTAGTGTATCTTCAGCGGGTCCGGTCACTTCAATCCCGTCTGCTTTTTCTGTGACGGTACTGCCCATCTGTGCAAGCACATCCAAAAACTTCATATCGCCCTGGCTGTTGTCCTTATGCACATGTTTTACAAGTGTCCTGCCGCCTGTGATCGCAGCTGCCGCATAAAAATAACACGCTGCCGAAACATCCGGTTCGATCTGATAATGTTTTTTCTGATAGACGGCTTTCGGATCAATCCGATAATTTTTTCCGCCATATTTTACCTCCACACCCGCATCCGCTAACATTTTTCTTGTGATGCGGATATAGGAACCGTCTGTTTTCTCACTTGTGATGTGGATGTCTAATCCCTGCGGTATCATCGGTGAGATAAGCAAAAGTGCACTTAAAAACTGAGTGCTCTTGCTGATGTCAAGTGACAACTGCAGTGGGGTTCCATCTGCCTTTGACTGATCTGCGCCGGCTTTTGGATTTCTCCGTCCACAAATCTTCACCGGCAAATGTCCTTCTGTTTCCAGATAAGTAATCTTTGCACCAACTCCGGTGAGCAGTGAAAATAATTCCTGCATCGGTCTTTTTTTCATCTGCTCCGATGCCGCGATCGTATATTCTCCATCCGAGAAACCAAGCATGGCCGTCAGAAAACGGGCGGCTGTCCCGGCACTTCCGACATTGATCACTGCCTGTTTCTTGGGAATATTTCCACCACAGCCTAAAACAGTAACCGCCTTTTCCGACTCATTGATATCTACCATAAAGCCCAAAGATACCAGACTCTCCAGAAAATGCCTTGAGTCATCAGAAAACAACACTCCTTCTAACTTCACTTCACCATCCGATAAAGCTGCCATCAAAAGTGCACGGTTTGTCATGCTCTTAGATCCCGGCACATCCACCGTCCAGTCGACCGGTCTATCTAATCTTTTTACCTCATATTGTTCCTTCATATATTTTCATCCCTGCTATCAGTTTTCCTGCCTTTAAGCGCTTTTCCCATTTTAACATATTCCTGTTGTCACGAAAAGAGAAATCTTTTATAATGATTAAGATATATAATCTTATAATACACATTTTCAGGAGGAATATTTCATGGCTGGTTCATCATTCGGTACAATTTTTAAAATTACAACATGGGGCGAATCCCACGGGAAGGGACTCGGCGTTGTGGTGGATGGATGTCCTGCCGGACTGCCTCTTGATGAAAATGACATTCAGAAATTTTTAAACCGCAGGAAGCCGGGTCAGTCAAAGTTTACCACTCCGCGGAAAGAAGATGACGCAGTCGAGATTTTATCCGGCGTGTTTGATGGAAAAACGACCGGCACGCCGATCTCTCTTGTCGTGTACAATCAGAACCAGAAATCCAAAGATTACAGTGAGATTGCGTCCTATTACCGTCCGGGACATGCGGACTATACTTTCGACCAGAAATACGGTTTCCGCGATTACCGCGGTGGCGGACGTTCCTCCGGGCGCGAGACGATCGGACGTGTTGCAGCCGGTGCGATCGCTGTCAAAATATTAAACCAGCTCGGCATCACATTTTTGACTTACACCCGTTCCATCGGGCCGATCAGTATTTCATCACAGAATTTTGATGCCGCACAGATCAATGAAAATCCGCTCTACATGCCGGATGCCGACGCTGCGGAAAACGCAGAAAATTATTTAAATGCCTGCATCGCCGAACAGAATTCCTCCGGTGGTGTTGTGGAATGTATCATCCAGGGTGTTCCCGCCGGACTTGGCGATCCTGTCTTTGAAAAATTAAATGCGAATCTCGCAAAAGCAGTCATGTCGATCGGTGCAGTAAAAGGTTTTGAGATCGGTGACGGATTTGACGTTGCGAAAGCAACCGGAAAAAACAATAACGACGCCTTCCGCATCGGCGCTGACGGCAGGCCGGTCAAAACGACCAACCATGCCGGAGGTATTTTAGGCGGAATGAGCGACGGAAGTGACATTATCCTGCGCGCCGCGATCAAACCTACACCATCCATCGCTGCCCCCCAGCAGACTGTCAATAAAGATGGGGAAGAAATTGATGTGAGCATCAAAGGCCGCCATGATCCAATCATCGTTCCACGCGCCGTGGTCGTTGTGGAGTCCATGGCTGCTGTAACTCTTGTGGATGCCCTTTTTACAAATATGAGCGCAAGGATGGATTCTCTTGAAATGTTTTATCAACACTAATACTTTATAATTCATAGGACGTAATTTCCTATGAAGATTCGGGTGTCAAAAGGTGGCTCACAACTTAGCTGCTGGCAAATTGCACAAAGCCGGGACTGTTTTTGTGACTTTGGGAGAAAATTAGAAAATCTTAGTATGCCTGTCTATTTACAGTAATGTTCTGCCACGGACGGCAGAACAAGGCTTCACGAGCCATGGAAGGCTCGTTGAATGCCGTTTACGTCACTCTGTGAAAAACTGATTCAGGCATACTTAGTTTTTCTTATTTTCGGACAACGGAACAAAACAAGTTCGGTTTTGTGCAATTTGACAGACCCAAAATTGAAAACCACCTTTTGACACCCGAATCCTATGAATTATAAAATGCCGTCCATTCCTGGTCGGCATTTTTTGTTATTCTTATGTAAGTAAACTAAGTATCATCTGGGCAGTCTCTGTCAGTCCCGTCCCGTTATCCATACTTCTCTTTTGCATATAGCGATGAGCTTCCTCCTCTGTCAGGTTGTTACGTTCCATCAAGAGTGCTTTTGCTTCACTGATCAGATTCATCTCTTTCTCCGACCGCTCCTTCGGTTTTTGTCTTGCCTTTTTCCGCCTGCGCGTGATCGTGTATTCCATCATTTCAACGGTCTGGAGCAGTTCATTGATCTTTAGCGGCGTCGATAAACAGACCAGATTTTCCACATCACGCTCACCACAGTTTCCCGGTGATGCCACGAGCAGCATTTCAAACTGAGGGGGGAGATATTCATGTAATTCCGTATACATCATATCCGCAAAACGGTAACCGCACACCATGATCCCTCCGTCCAGTTCATTTGCATTCTGTAAAGCTTGGGCGCCTGTCGTGCAGACGGCATCCACATGATGACCGTTCTGCATCAGGATCTTTTTGATATTACGCGCAGTATCCTGTTTTGGAAATGCAACGATAATGTTTGTCAAATCTTTTCCCCTTCATTCCTATATCAGATTTTATACAGGTAATTATTGATCTCCCAATCGGAAACCTGCGCACGATAATCTGCCCATTCCGATTTTTTGGCCTCAATATATTTTTCCGTCGCGTGTCTGCCCAGCACGTTCTGTAAATATTCGTCTTTTTCAAATTCTGCAAGTGCCTCTCCAAGGTCAGCCGGAAGTTCCTCGATACCGAGTTTATTTTTCTGTGACATACGCATCTCAAAAACATTTTCCGTCACTGCTGCCGGCGGCTCAATCTGATTCCGGATACCATCAAGTCCTGCCTGTAAGCACACCGCAAGTGTCAAATACGGATTGGCTGCGGAATCCGGACATCTGAGTTCCACCCTTGTACCCTCGCCTCTTGTAACCGGAATACGGATGAGTGGGCTGCGGTTTGTCACAGACCATGCAATATAGATTGGTGCCTCATATCCCGGAACCAGACGCTTATAGGAATTGACAAGCGGATTGGTAATCGCCGCCATTCCTTTCATATGTTTCATCAGACCGCCGATAAACCAGTATGCTTCTTTGCTGAGTCCTAACTCGCCGTCCGGATCGTCAAAAATATTTTTTCCGTCCTTGCAGAGTGACATATTCACATGCATACCGGAACCGTTGATTCCAAATTTCGGCTTTGGCATAAAACTTGCAAACATTCCATGACGTTTTGCGATCGTTTTGACAGCCAGTTTAAATGTCATGATATTGTCTGCTGTTTTGACCGCCTCATCATAACGGAAATCGATCTCATGCTGTGCCGGTGCAACCTCATGATGGGAAGCTTCAATCTCATATCCCATATCCTCTAACGTCAGCACCATATCACGTCTCGCATTTTCACCAAGATCGATCGGTCCAAGATCAAAATATCCGGCACGCTCCGTGCTGATCGTGGTCGGCTGCCCATCCTCATCCTGATTAAACAGGAAAAATTCACATTCCGGTCCGACATCAAAACGATATCCCATCTGCGTTGCATCTTCCACTGCCTTCTTTAAGATATAACGCGGATCACCCTCAAAAGGTTTTCTGTCCGATGTATAAACATCACAGATGATCCTTGCAACCTTTCCCTGCTGCGGACGCCACGGGAAAATTACAAACGTGTCAAGATCCGGATACAGATACATATCCGACTCCTCGATACGGACAAATCCCTCAATGGACGAACCGTCAAACATACATTCATTATTTAATGCTTTCTCTAACTGACTGGACGTGATCGCCACATTCTTTAAAGTTCCAAACATATCCGTAAACTGCAGACGGATAAATTCCACATCCTCTTCCTCTACCATATTAAAGATATCCTGTTTCGTATACCTGCTCATCAAAAATCACTCCTTCTTCATATACTGCAACACTTTATCGTAAGCCATCGGTCCTCCAAATAAATCGAGTGCGCTTCCAATGGTCACGTTCAATCTGTTATTCCCCAGTTTCTTCAGTTCCAAAAGGTCTTCAAAACTGCCGACGCCCCCGGCATAAGTGACCGGTATCTTTCCCCATTCGCCGAGCATCTTTACCAGTTCCTTTTCAATCCCTTTTGCTTTTCCTTCGACATCCACAGCATGGATCAGAAATTCATCACAATAGGATGAAAGTTCGTCCAATAGTACGGTGCTGACCTCTTCATCTGTAAACTTCTGCCATCGGTCTGTCACTATATAATAGGTATCTTCTTTTTTTCTGCAGCTTAAATCAAGCACTAAATGCTCCCGTCCCACTGCAGCTTTTAAGCGATTTAAATTATCATAATTGATCTTTCCATCCCGGAACACATACGAAGTAACGATCACATGACTCGCTCCGGCATCCAGAAACTCTTTTGCATTTTCCGCTGTAACTCCACCACCGATCTGAAGTCCGCCGGGATATGCCCGCAGTGCATGTTCTGCCTGTTCACGCGTCGCTTTGTAATACTCACTGCTCACCGGATTCAAAAGAATAATATGCCCTCCTTTGATTCCTTCTTTCTGATACAGCTTTGCAAAATAAGCGGCATCCTGCTCCGCCACAAAATTCTCCGCTGCCTGGTCTCCGGCATCCTTTAAACTTCCACCAACGATCTGTTTGACTTTTCCGTTATGGATGTCGATACAGGGACGAAACTCCATAATTTTCCCCCTTTTTCTGTTCTTCTTTTTTCACAGAATAACGTATTTTATCTGTGATGTTCTCTTTTATTTAGGTAAAAAATGGGCGACGTATGCCCGTGCTCTGGCCCCGTCGCCTAAAGCCATCATATCACACATCAAATCATTTGTGAACCATAATTTCTATAAGGTTTTTTCGCACGTTTTATTATTATTTCTAATATATATCTATTTTTATAAATTCACACTTATATCTCATTGACAGAGTATTTTTTTTTTGCTATGATACAGAAACTAATATATCTTTTTCATACAATTCAATAAGAAGAAAGTGAGGAAAATAAAATGGGAACAATTATTGGTGAAGGTATTACTTTTGATGATGTGTTATTAGTTCCACAGTATTCAGAAGTTACACCAAACATGATTGATCTGACAACGCATCTTACAAAAAAGGTCGTTTTAAATATTCCTATGATGAGCGCTGCCATGGATACCGTTACAGAACACAGAATGGCCATTGCAATGGCAAGACAGGGCGGTATCGGTATTATCCACAAAAACATGTCGATCCAGGCACAGGCCGATGAGGTAGATAAGGTAAAGCGTTCTGAAAATGGCGTTATCACGGATCCATTTTACCTTTCCCCGGATCATACATTACAGGATGCCGAAGATCTGATGCGCAAATTCCGCATCTCCGGTGTGCCGATCTGCGAAGGTGGCAAATTAGTCGGTATCATCACAAACCGTGATTTAAAATTTGAGACAGATTTTACCAAAAAGATCAGTGAAAGCATGACTTCCGAGAATCTGATCACAGCTCCGGAGGGCATCACTTTAGAGGAAGCAAAAAAGATCCTCGCAAAAGCAAGAAAAGAAAAACTTCCGATCGTAGATAAGGATTTCCACTTAAAAGGACTGATCACGATCAAAGATATTGAAAAACAGATCAAATATCCGCTCTCTGCCAAAGACGAGTTAGGCCGTCTGCTCTGCGGTGCCGGTGTCGGTATCACAGGAAACATGATGGAACGTGTAGAAGCTTTAGTAAAAGCGCACGTTGATGTGATCGTTGTTGACTCTGCACATGGACATTCCAAAAATATCTTAGAGGCAGTCAAAAAGATCAAAACTGCCTACCCGGATCTGCAGGTCATCGCAGGAAACGTTGCTACCGGTGATGCAACACGCGATCTGATCAAAGCAGGTGCTGACGCAGTCAAAGTCGGTATCGGACCTGGTTCTATCTGTACCACCCGTATCGTTGCAGGTATCGGTGTTCCTCAGGTTTCCGCTATCATGGACTGCTACAACGCTGCAAAAGAGTTCGGTGTTCCGATCATTGCAGATGGTGGTATCAAATATTCCGGAGACATGACAAAAGCTCTCGCTGCCGGTGCCAATGTATGTATGATGGGCAGCATGTTTGCAGGATGTGACGAAGCTCCGGGTACTTTTGAACTGTATCAGGGAAGAAAATACAAAGTATACCGCGGTATGGGATCTCTTGCAGCCATGGAAAACGGCAGTAAAGACCGTTACTTCCAGGAAGGAGCAAAGAAACTTGTTCCGGAAGGCGTTGAAGGACGTGTTGCATACAAAGGTTCCGTGGAAGACACTGTATTCCAGTTAGTCGGCGGTATCCGTTCCGGTATGGGTTACTGTGGCTGCCCGACCATCGAGGACTTAAAAGAGAAGAGCAAATTCGTTAAGATCTCCGCAGCAGCTCTCCGTGAGAGTCATCCACATGACATTCACATCACCAAAGAGGCTCCGAATTACAGTATTGACGAATAATCCTCTTTCCGATATAATATATGGTAAATTTTAAACATTCCGGCGCTATTTTTGCTATAGTGCCGGAAAATTTTATATTTTAATGAGGTGAATTTTCGTGGACGCAAGTGCCATATCACAGATTATTTTTCTAATTATTTTATTGATTCTCTCTGCTTTTTTTTCATCCGCAGAGACAGCTCTTACGACCGTAAATAAAATCCGGATGCGTACACTCGCAGATGACGGAAACAAACGCGCCGAACAGGTACTTCGTATTACCGACGACTCCCACAAGATGCTCAGCGCGATCTTAATCGGCAACAATATCGTCAATCTCTCCGCCTCCTCACTGGCAACCACGCTTGCAATCAAGCTTTGGGGCAGCGTCGGCGCAGGTATTGCAACCGGTATCCTTACGTTTCTGATCCTCGTCTTTGGTGAGATTTCTCCAAAAACTTTTGCGACACTTTATGCGGATCAGATTTCGATCGCCTATTCCGGTATTATCGGTTTTCTTATGAAAATACTGACTCCTGTGATTTTTCTGGTAAATCAGTTTTCCATGGGCTTTTTATTTTTACTGCATGTGGATCCAAAGGCAAACAACAATCAGATGACAGAGGAAGAACTCCGTACCATCGTGGATGTCAGCAAAGAAAACGGTGTCATCGAATCAGAAGAACATGAGATGATCAACAATCTGTTTGATTTTGGTGATGCGCAGGCAAAGGAAGTTATGATTCCAAGACCTGATATGACTTTTGCAAATGTAAATAATACTTATGACGAACTGATTGATATTTTTCAGGAAGACAAATTTACCAGACTTCCTGTCTATGAGGATACGACCGATAACGTCATCGGTATCCTGAACATGAAAGATCTTCTCCTCTGCAAGGACAAGGAGCATTTTTCCGTGCGGGATATCATGCGTGAACCTTATTTTACTTTTGAGCACAAAAATACCGCAGAACTTTTTATTGAGATGCGTAAGTCATCTATCTCCCTTGCAATCGTACTTGACGAGTACGGTGCAACTGCCGGTCTTATCACGCTTGAGGATCTCTTAGAGGAGATCGTGGGTGAGATCCGTGATGAATACGACACGGATGAAGAAGATCCGATCCTGCCGCTTAATGACCGCGAATTTATCGTTTCCGGTTCCACCAACCTGCAGGATCTCTGCGATGAGTTAGATCTTAATTTCAGTTCCGAAGATTATGATACGATCGGCGGATATCTGCTCGGTCTCTTAGATCATCTGCCGGAAAAAAATGAGATCATCATCACAGATGACAATGTGCTTCTCCGCGTCGAACAGATGGACAAAAACCGGATTGAGAAAGTTTACATAAAAAAACCGGACTTTCCACCGGATGAATCAGACAAACAATAAACAATAGAAAGAAACGGATATAAAAATACCGGCCTGCAGCCTCAGATTTTATCTGATTTTGCAAGCCGGTATTTTTTATCCTTCTTATTTCGGTTTTTATTCAATATCGCACAGATCGCTTCCTGCCTCAGAACGGAACCGGAATGTATCCTCTACTCCATGATAGGAAATGGAAAAACTTCCCTCCATATCCAGATAGGAATGTGCTGCTGCAACCGCATCTAAAAATTCTGCGATATTTTCCAGAAAACCTTCTGCACATTCCGGTGAACTGCACGCTTCTTCCTCTACCTTTTCGTCAATATACAGACGAAGCGTAAAATCATCCATGTCGCTCTCATTGTCCACTTCCGCTTTCTGTAAATAGGAATTGGTGCAATTCTTAAACAGATTGCTTACATAAGATGCCGTAGAAGAAATCCGTGACTGCGAAATATCCTCCGCCTCTAAATATATCTTGTAACTGATTTTTAAACTGTTGTCTGCCATTTTCTCTTTCTCCCGTTTTTTATTTATACTTATATCGCATTTTGTAAAATGGATCGGTATATCTTTGTTATTTCTTTGTAGTGACTGCTTTTACCTTAGACCAGCCCGAATAGATCTTTTTTGATTTTCCATTCACTTTTACAGTCTTATAGGTGCGGACGCGTATGTAATATTTCTTTTTTGCTTTTAATTTTGAAACGTCCAGTTTTACCTTTTTGGTATTATTGACGTTCTTTGCCACAACCGACTTTTTGAATTTCGCATCCACTGCATACTGGATCTGGTAACCGCTTGTCTGTTTTGCCTGCTTCTTCCAGGACACCGAAAATGCTTTTTTCTTTGCCTTTACACTGGAAATGGCGGTTCCTTTCGGTATGATCTGAAATGTTTTCTGGTATTTTCCGGTGTAATCACCTTTCATTTCAATCGTGACCGTATAGATACCGGCATTTTTCCGCCCGGACGGCTTCTTTATTTTATAATCCGTTCCCTCTTTTAACTTCTTTCCAGCACTGTTTGTCACTTTTACCGCCGGCATATGGGACTTACCGTCATAAGTGTAGGAAGTCTTTGAGAGCTGAACCGTCTTTACTTTCGGAAGGGTCCGTACCGTTTCCGTCTTTCCACAGACGCTGCATTTCCGTTTCACTTTTCCGCTCTCTCTGTACTCACTCCACTTATGACCGGCTGCAGGAATTACTTTCTGTGCCACAAGCACTGTTTTACACACACTGCAATGACTTCCTTCCGTAAGACCGGTCGTCTCACAGGCTGCTGCTACCGCTGCATCTTTTACCGGTGTATGCCCTGTTGCCGGAATCACTGTCTGTTCTGTCAATATTTCCCCACAGACACTGCAGTGGCTTCCCTCTGTGAGACCGGTCGTCTCACAGGATGCTGCTACCGCTGCATCTGTCACAATTGTATGACCTTCTATCGGGATTTTTCCAGGATCTGTCTGCGTAGCTCCACTATCTAATGTACATACCGGCAAATACCCCTCCCAATAATCTTCTTCTGTATGACATGTTTTCGACCAGCTGCTGTATGTATCATAAAACTCATCACTTTTCACAAAAAAATTATAATAATAACCATCACTCTGGTCATCCCATGTACAATCCACATTATACCAGGAGCTACATATTTTTACTTTATTCCATTCATGGTTGGAACTCGTCACCACCGCCGTATCGATTCCTGAGCCATTGCACATCATTGCAAATGACTGGGCATATCCGGCACAGACAGTCTTATCCGTACAGAAAACGCTGTACACAGACTGTGAATATTCTGTACTCTCCGTTGCAAAATCGCTATTCACAAGAGCCTGATTATAATACACTTTTTCACAGATCAGATCATGTATCTTTTTAACCTTTTCATAATCTTTACTGCATTGATCGATCTGCTCCTGCCAGGCATCCACCTGTTCCTTTACTTTTTCCGTCTTTTCCATCCGGTCTGTACCGTTTTCAAACGCAGGATAAATACCGAATACCAGAGAAATTGTATCATTTGAATATGAAATTGTATAAACTGTCGCATTCAAAAAATAATATTGTGGATTTGAATACCGAAACATCAACAGTACATTTTTCTGCTGTGCCTTCGCAAGTGTGCTTCCAGAAATTGCCTGCATCCGATATGCCCCCGACTTTGTCGTCACAGCATCCGTTTCCGTCGTCAGGTACTTTTCACAGATGACATCTAAGGCATTCCAGTACGCTTTTTCTTCGTCCGATAACTGATCATAAAAGTAATCGCTTCCATACTTGTTCCAGTCGTCCGCTGCTATGTCTGCCGTTCGAAGCAAAGACTGTTCGGCAATATCACTTTCTTCTATGGATTCATAATCCTCGTCAGCCGCCTCTTCGGTTTCTTCCTCAAATACAAGTCGTCCTGTCGGCAATTCCATATCCGTTAGGACTTCATCCGCATAAATGCTGTTGTTTTTTTCTGAAAATGCAAATATCAGACTGCAAAAAATTACCGTCAATATTTCTATTTTTAATTTTGCTCTTTTCATAACATCCTTATCCTTACCTGCCGCTCATTTATCAGTCACAATCTTCTTCCCTGATTTTAAGAAAACTGTTCATTTTTCATGGCACTTTATGTCCATTATACCTTCCCGCTCGTCATCAAACAAGTCTTATCCACCATATCCTTTGTATTTTTCCCCGATCTTTTCTGTCAGGATTCTGCGATCAGTTCCGAAAGCGGTGCAAATGTATATCCCATCTCCTCCCATTTGGTCAAAAGTTCATCTAAGATCTCCTCATTCGTCTTTGAAGTGCTGTGCAGCAAAACGATTGCTCCCGGATGGATCCTGGTCAGCAGTTTATCAAATGCTTCCTCCTTCGTCGGCTGGTTATCGACATTCCAGTCCACATAGGCAAGGCTCCAGAAAAATGTATTGTATCCGAGTTCTTTTGCCATCTTTAGATTTTCCGTGCTGTATTTTCCCTGTGGCGGACGGTAATATTTGATCATTTCTTTTCCCGTGATCGACTGGTATAACGATGCGACATCATCGATTTCCTTTTGGAATGAAGCCAGCTCCGATATGGATGACATATCCGGGTGATGATAAGTATGATTGCCAACGGCATGCCCCTCTTCCGTCATGCGCTTTACGATATCCGGCGCTGACTCAAGGAAATGTCCCACGACAAAAAAGGTCGCTTTTGCATTGTGTTTCTTTAATGCATCCAGGATCGGTTCTGTATTTCCATTTTCATACCCGCAGTCAAAGGTCAGATAAATCGTCTTTTTATTTTTATCGCCCACATACCATGCGTTGTATTTTTTTAATTCATCCGCTGTCACATTGCCGGTCGGCTGGGTTCCCTCCGCTCCAAAGCCCAGTCCCCAGTTATCTGCCTGATTCTGGACAGACACTGCCTCCACTGTTTTTTTCATCTGCTGTTTCTGCAGCGAACCTGCGCCCCAGCCTAAAAAGAACATAAAAACAAACAGTGCCGTCACTTTTAAAATTTTCTTTTTGTTATGGTTCATGTTTTTCCCTTCCATCCCGATTATTGATATTGCATAACGTCTACGCATCGCAATCATGCATGAATGCTATACTTTACAATATTTCTTTTTGTATTCTATGTGGGAAGGCGCATGTACCATGCCCGGAAATATTGATCCGGAAAATCTGTTACAAAAAAAGTACTGTATACTGACATTTTTATTTTTGTCACATACAATACTTTTCTTATCTGTATTCTTTTAAAAATTCTCTGCTCAGACTGCAATGCAAATCTTTTCTTTGCCCTTACTCATAGCGCAATGCATCGATGACTTCCATCTTTGAAGCCTTGTTCGCCGGATAATATCCGAAAAATACACCGGTCAGCATAGAGAAGAACAGTGAAAGCATGATCGCCGTTACAGAAGGATGCACCGTCATAATAATATAATTTGCATACTGAGAGTACATATTCTGAATGACAAATCCTGCCACTTTTCCAAGCAGTGCCCCGATTCCTATACCAATCAGTATACCGATGATACCTCCGATCAGACAAAGCATGATCGCCTCTATGACAAACTGCATACGGATGGTACGTCTTTTGGCACCAAGCGCCATACGGACACCGATCTCTCTTGTACGCTCCGTGATGGACACCAGCATGATATTCATAACGCCGACACCACCCACGATCAGTGAAATCGCTGCAATACCGGAAACCGCGATCGTGATCACGTTGAGTACCGTATTGATCATGCCAAGATCAGATGCCATATTGTATGCACTGACGTGGAAATTTTTGTTGTTTGCATACATCTCATCAAAATAAGATAAAACATCCGTTGTTGCCTGATTGACATCTGCAAGAGGATCGATCATAAGATTAAAATAATCATAACCAGTCCTGTCAGTCCCCTGCAGTTTAAAACAGGTCTGAAGAGGGATCATCAATTCTGTTACACGGTCTTTTTCCGGTATGGACGTGTCCACTTTTCCAAATAATGCTTGGTTATATACATAAACGCCAACTACAACAAAATCAAAAATTCCGCCATCCGATGTTGCAACAGAAAGTGTTTCACCGATCGGATCTTTACCTGCAAAATATCTCTCTGCCATCGTATCTGCAATCAGGCATACTCTCTTTTTCCCCTGATTATCTGCCTTTGTCAGATTTCTTCCGGCATGCATTTCCAGTTTCATATACTCTAAATATTCCGGTGTGATACCATCAATATTGACATTTGCATAATTCTTGGAATCAGCATCATCTTTAATGGTTCCTGAACCAAGATAGTTCTGTGCTGCAACACCTGTTACCTCATCCGGATATTTTTCAATCAATCCATCGATCATATCCTGTGTAACATAATCACTGTCTGTCATCTCCGGCTGTTCCCAGGTAGCCCAGTCCTCATCATTTTCCGGATAACGTGCTTCCACATACGCCTGTACCATATTTCCGCCAAGGGAATTCATGGTTGCCGTCAGTGTACTCTGTATGGAACCACCGATCGTTGTGATAATGATCACTGAGCTGATACCGATGATGATTCCGAGCATTGTTAACAGGGAACGCATCTTATTGCTGGAAATACTCGTGACCGCCTCTTTGATATTTTCCCAAAACATTAATGCTCACCTCCATTATCTGCCACGATCTGTCCATCTAACAGAGTAACGATACGCTCTGTCTCCTGCGCAAGTTCCTGGGAGTGTGTGATCAGAACAATTGTTTTTCCCTGCTCCTCATGAAGCTTATGGAATAAGTCCATGACCATATGACCTGTCTTAGAATCAAGTGCTCCGGTCGGCTCATCCGCAAGAATGATCGCCGGATCATTGATCATTGCCCTTGCAATTGCAACACGCTGTTTCTGTCCACCGGAAAGCTCATTCGGTCTGTGATCCGCACGGTCTTCCATTCCTACCATTTTAAGCATTTCCATGGCATGTTCTTTTCCGTTTTTGGAATGTTCTTCTCCATATAGTAATGGAACCATAACATTTTTTAATGCATTGGCTCTCGGAAGGAGATTAAAGTTCTGAAATACAAAACCAATCCTGCGGTTTCTGATCGCACTCCGTACTTCATCCGACATTCCATTGACATCCTGTCCCTCCAGATAATAATCTCCCTGTGTCTGGCGGTCGAGGACTCCTATAATATTCATAAGTGTACTCTTACCGGAACCGGATTCACCGACGATGGAAACAAATTCCCCTTTATTTACGGTAAGGTTGATTCCATGTAAAATTTCAAGTTCATTTGGTTTTCCCAAATAATATGTCTTAACGATATTTTCCATTCGGATTACTGGTTCACTCACTACTCATTTCCCTCCACGCTGGTGCTCATACCTTCTTCATCTGAGGTTTCATCTGTAGATGCGCCTGTTCCCATATCCTGCTCGGAATACATCTGTTCCGGTGTAAACTGCTGTCCTTCTGTCACCGTTCCGGAGTAATCATAAATTAATTTATCTCCTTCTGCCAGATCTCCACCGGTTACTTCCGTATAGTAATCTACTTCTTCACCAACTGTGATATTCTTCTTCACCGCTGTAGCAGAACCGTCTGCATTTGCCTCTGCAACAAGTACGTATGTATTTCCGTCATCATCCGTCTTGACAAGATCATAAGGAATCGCTAATACTTCACCTTTTTCCTTGATCATGACTTTTGCTTTTACTTCCATACCGACAAGTAATTCTTTGTTATCTAAAGATATCTCTACGGAATATCCTCCGGATGTTGTCTGTCCGTCAGATCCCGTGGACTGTCCTTTGACACGTACCACTCTGGTCACAGTTCCATTAATGGTCTCATCTCCCATGGCATCCGCTGTTACAGTTGCTTTCATTCCCTCTTCAATCTTTAAAATATCAGCTTCTTCCACAGTTGCCACCATTTTTAAAGAACTGGTATCTTCGATCGTTACAAGTGGTGTTTTTGAATCTGCATTAACATCTCCGACAGAAACATTGACTGCCGTCACAACTCCACCGCAAGGTGCTGTAATATTGCAATCTTCTAACTGTTCTTTTAAATCTGTCAGTTTATCTTTGGAAGATGAATCCGATCCTTTATACTTGTCAAGTTCTACCGCACGCTGTGCATCCTCGATCGTACGGTTCGTGGTCTCTAATACTTTCTGGTAATCTTCCTCAGCAGTAGTAACTGCTTTCTGTGCAGCTAACAAAGACTGAAATTCTGCATCCGATTTATCTTCACTCTTATCCCACATAATACTCTGTGCGTTATAAGCATCCTTTGCATCATCAATTGCTTTCTGTGCAGCTGCAAGCTGTGTCTGCTGATCTTCTTTTGCACGACTGACTGTTTCTGCTGTCTGCTGTGAATTAATACTGTCTGTCGCATTTGTATCAGACATATTTTTTTCGAGATCCGCAATCTGATCCTGAATCGTAGAGGAATCTAATGTACATAATACATCTCCCTCTTTTACAATATCTCCGACCTGAACATTAACTGCTGTGATTTCTGCTAACGCTTTTGAAGTTGCATTATTCTTCGTGATACCCGATACAGTACCTTTTAATGAAATCGTATCAGATAAATCTCTCTTCTGTACCGGCTCCACCTCTACTGTATTGACTGCTGTTGCTACCTGGCTTGTCATTTTCTTTACTGAACTTCCAATGATCGCAGCTACAACGACCAGAACCACAAGCACAATAATAACTACTTTTTTCTTTCCCTTTTTCGGTTTTGTCTTGTCACCCATTTTTATTTCTCCCTTTTCTTAATTCGATTTACGGTGATTGTATCATTATCCTTTTGTCAAAAAAAGGCACTTAAGCAAATATTAAGAAATCTTAAGTTTTCCATCCGTAAATCTTTCATTTTTGTATTACTGTAATAATACAGTGGTTTTGTTGGAGTGTCAAGACATTTTTCGTATTTGGTATAATTTTGCATACCAGTTTTCCCTGTCTTTTAAAATCTACCGTATTCTTTCATCGTATCATGTGCAAAACCGGCACATGATCCAATTCACCGTTCGTCAATCATGCAAGCATGTTGACTCACTTGCGTTCATTATATCCCGGAAACAGAGCATCATTTCCCGTGTCAGACTAAGTCCCTCCGGATCATCCGGGACATCCTCAAAATCAACCCATTCTGCGCAGGCAAGTTCCTCCTCATCCAGTCTTATCACATCTCCCTCATCATCCAGTTCACAAAAATAGCCAAGAAGAAGATTACTGTCAAATCCCCAAGGCTGACTCTTGTAATAACGGATATTTTTTACGGAAAGCCCAACCTCTTCCTTCACTTCCCTCGCCACCGTTTCCTCCGCAGTTTCACCGATTTCGGTAAATCCGGCAATCAGTGCATATCTTTTATATTCACGGTTTGCATATTTTGTCATGAGGATTTTTCTGCCGTTTGTCACGCCCACGATCACTGCCGGTGCTATTTTCGGGAAAACCATGTTGTTACAGTCCGGACATGAAAGCATCCGGAGTTTTTCACTATGTACCAGTTTATGCCCACATCTCCCACAATAGACATTATCGCGGTACCAGACATACAGATGCCATGCGGTCGCAGCTGCAAGCACCCGCTCTTTCGGCTGCATGGTGCGTGTCTCAAACATTTTATAGTATACAAATCCCAGCACCTCTATCCCTTCCCCCGGATCTGTCAGAAAATAATCATCCTCCCCGATGGAAAAAAGATAAACGCATGCAGGGATTTCCTTTCCCATCCCACGACAGATTTCAGAAAGTTCTTTATAGGTCAGATAACACACCTGACCATCATTTTTTGCCAGAATACGGTTATCTTTAAAGATCATAAGAAAACTGTCTGCCTGTGGTACCTTTTTGTGATATTCATTACTAAGATGCATCGGAAATATATCCTGAATCATTGTATTTTTCTCCTTTATCTGCATTTATTCTGACAGAACCTGAAACAAATCACACCTAAAATCTAATCTTCTTTGTGCCATCATTCAAAAAACGGATGATATTTCGCTTTGAAATACCATCCGGCCTGTCATATTATTTAACCTTTTTTAATATGTTTATGTGTAAACAGATGATCCTGACAATATTCATAATTGCCGTCACACTTTGAACAGAAACGGAACTCTAAATTCGGATCATCAAGTTCTGTCCTGCCACAAATCGCACATTTGTGCCTGGTAATGCCGGAACCCGGTCTGGGTTGACGCATCTGGGACTTGAACTGCTGTCTCCTGTGTATTTCATGCGGCGAATAACGTTTGAAATTCCGCGTTGAAAAGAAGAAAATGATAAAATTGAGCAGGGACATAAAGATTGCCACTCTGCCGGCCCATCCACTGACAATAAACTCATAAAGCGTCAGTACCGCATAAACAATCGCCATCCATTTCATCTTGATTGGGATAATGAAGTAAAGCATTACCTGCATATCCGGATACATCACGGCAAATGCAAGAAAAATGGACATATTGATATAGTTTGTGGAAAATCCCGACGCAATCGAATAAGATAACTGTGCCGCCAGTGCAGGCATCTGCGAAATTACAGATGCATTCATTGCATAATAAATACCGTACAGAACAAATGCACCGATCACGGTAAATATCATTCCACCGAAAATATAGACATTAAACCGGAAGGTTCCCCAGGTACGTTCCAGTGCCATGCCAAGCTGGTAATAAAACAATGCCATGATCAGTAAGAAGATCAGATTGGACTCTGTCGGCATAAACACCCATGTCACCAGTCTCCAGATCTGTCCATGTAAAATATGATAGGGACTGAGTGTCAGATAGCTTAAAATACCAGGCGATACGGTTCCGAATACATAGCCGATCGTATAGGCTCCGATCAGCCATATAATAAGGTTTGGAACAGCGTAACGACCAATTTTACGTTCTAATTTATTTAACCAGTTCATCGGATAAAACCCTAACCTTTCTTTGAAAACACTACTTTTTTCAGTATATCCGTATGCCTGTGCTTTGTCAATCCAGGCTGATTTTATTCATAAAAAGTTTATATTTTTCCCCGATTTGCACATTGTCTTTTGTAAAATCATGTCGTATAATGTACTTTGCTTGGCTTTTGCCCGGCATTCTTTTTAATAAGAAGAAACAGCCACTTTATTTATATATTATCCGGATTTTCCGGAGTTACTGACTGGAGGAAATTATGGAAAATAATACGCTTCACAAACTTGGAATTGATATCGGTTCTACCACCGTAAAGGTTGCTGTGCTCGACGAGCATGACAATCTGCTCTTTTCCGATTATGAAAGGCATTTTGCCAACATACGGGAAACGCTTTCTTCTCTGATCCAGAAAGCATTCGATCAGCTCGGTGACCGGAAGGTTGCTCCAATGATCACCGGTTCCGGCGGACTTACACTTGCAAAGCACTTAGATGTTCCTTTCGTACAGGAAGTTATCTCTGTGTCTACCGCCTTACAGCACTATGCTCCACAGACAGACGTTGCGATCGAGCTCGGCGGTGAAGACGCAAAAATTATTTATTTTGAGGGCGGTAACGTTGAACAGCGTATGAACGGTATCTGCGCAGGCGGTACCGGTTCTTTTATTGACCAGATGGCTTCCCTGATTCAGACAGATGCCTCCGGTCTGAATGAATATGCGAAAAATTACAAAGCAATCTACCCGATTGCAGCCCGCTGCGGTGTTTTTGCCAAAACAGACATCCAGCCTCTGATCAACGAAGGTGCCACAAGAGAGGATCTCTCTGCTTCTATTTTCCAGGCGGTGGTAAACCAGACGATCAGTGGTCTTGCCTGTGGTAAGCCGATCCGCGGCCACGTTGCATTCTTAGGTGGTCCGCTCCACTTTTTATCTGAGTTAAAAGTTGCATTTATCCGCACCTTAAACTTAGATGATGAGCATGCGATCACGCCGGACAATTCGCACCTTTATGCAGCGATCGGTTCTGCCTTAAACTGCAAACCGGAACAGAATACCACTCTCTCTTCCATGCTTGAGAAATTAAACTCTGATATACATATGGAATTCGAGGTAGCACGTCTTGATCCGTTATTTAAAGATCAGGCAGAATACGATACCTTCCGTGCCCGCCACGACGGACACAATGTAAAGACAGGTGATCTTTCCACCTACGAAGGCAACTGTTATCTCGGTATCGACGCCGGTTCCACAACAACAAAGATCGCTCTCGTCGGCGAGGACGGTTCCCTGTTGTATTCATTTTACAGCAACAACAACGGAAGCCCGCTTTCCACTGCGATCCGTTCCATCAAGGAGATCTATGAAAAACTTCCGGCAAATGCACATATCGTACACTCCTGCTCTACCGGTTACGGTGAAGCTCTCTTAAAAGCAGCGCTGATGTTAGACGATGGTGAAGTAGAAACGGTAGCACATTATTATGCAGCGGCATTTTTTGATCCTGAGGTAGACTGTATCTTAGACATCGGTGGTCAGGATATGAAATGTATCAAGATCAAGAACCAGACGGTAGACAGTGTACAGTTAAACGAAGCCTGTTCTTCCGGCTGTGGTTCTTTTATCGAAACATTTGCAAAATCCTTAAACTTTTCTGTACAGGACTTCGCAAAAGAAGCTTTATTTGCCAAAAACCCGATTGATCTTGGAACACGCTGTACTGTATTCATGAACTCTAAAGTAAAGCAGGCACAGAAAGAAGGTGCTTCCGTAGCAGATATCTCTGCCGGACTTGCCTACTCCGTCATTAAAAATGCTTTATTTAAGGTTATCAAGCTCTCCGATGCAAGTGAACTCGGAAAAAATATCGTAGTACAGGGTGGTACTTTTTACAATGATGCCGTGCTCCGCAGTTTTGAAAAGATTTCCGGCTGTGAATGTGTCCGTCCGGATATCGCGGGTATCATGGGTGCTTTCGGAGCTGCTCTCATCGCAAGAGAACGTCATGAAGCTGACTATCAGACAACGATGCTTTCCATCGACGAGATCAATGCATTAACTTTTGATACCAAACTTGCAAGATGTCAGGGTTGTACCAACCACTGTCTGCTGACGATCAACCGTTTCTCCGGAAACCGCCAGTATATCACGGGAAACCGCTGTGAGCGCGGTGTCGGCGGCGTAAAAAACAAAGAAAATATTCCGAACTTATTTGAATACAAGAATAAACGCTTATTCGACTACCCTTCCTTAAAGCCGGAAGAAGCCCCGCGTGGAACGGTAGGTATCCCAAGAGTTTTAAATATGTACGAGAATTTCCCGTTCTGGGCTACTTTTTTCAAAAAACTCGGATTTTCCGTTGTACTGTCACCACAGTCCACCAGAAAAATCTATGAGCTCGGCATTGACTCAATTCCAAGTGAATCCGAGTGTTATCCGGCAAAACTTGCACATGGACATATGACCTGGCTGATCCATCAGAATGTAGACTTTATTTTCTACCCATGTGTTCCTTATGAGCGTAATGAATTCCCGGATTCCAACAACCATTACAACTGCCCGATCGTAACTTCCTACGCGGAAAATATCAAAAATAACGTGGAAGATATTACTTCCGGCAAAGTACGTTTCTATAACCCATTCATGGCATTTACCAGTGAAGAGACATTATCCTCACAGCTTGTAAAAACATTTACTGCACCGGAATTTGCCATCCCGGAATCAGAGATCCGCGACGCTGTTTCCGAAGGTTACAAAGAACTTGCAGTTGTCCGCATGGAAATGCAGAAAAAAGGTGAAGAAGTCTTAGCTTATATGGAGAAAACCGGCAAACGCGGTATTGTATTAGCAGGACGTCCATACCATGTTGACCCTGAGATCAACCACGGTATCCCGGAACTGATCAATTCCTATGGTATTGCCGTACTGACTGAGGACTCCGTTTCTCACCTTCATCAAGTGGAACGCCCTCTGATCGTTATGGATCAGTGGATGTATCATTCCCGTCTGTATGCGGCTGCAAACTTTGTAAAAACCAGGGATGACCTTGATCTGATCCAGTTGAACTCCTTCGGTTGTGGCTTAGACGCAGTTACCACCGACGCAGTCAACGACATCCTGACAAAATCAGGCAAGATCTACACATGCTTAAAGATTGATGAGGTTAACAACTTAGGTGCTGCAAGGATTCGTATCCGTTCCCTGCTCTCCGCCATCCGTGTGCGTGAGAAGAAACAGACAAAACGGACAATTATTCCTTCCAACTATAACAGAGTTGTTTTCACGGAAGAGATGCGTAAAAATTATACAATTCTCTGTCCGCAGATGTCACCGATCCACTTTGAGCTGTTAGAACCTGCATTCTGTGCAGCCGGTTATAACCTGGTGGTACCGGATGTTCCAAGCCGCACCTGTGTGGATGTCGGATTAAAATATGTAAATAATGATGCCTGCTATCCGTCACTGATTGTGGTCGGACAGCTTATGAGTGCTGTTATGTCCGGAAATTATGACATGAACAAAACCGCGATCCTGATCTCGCAGACCGGCGGAGGCTGTCGTGCCAGCAACTACATCGGTTTTATCCGTCGTGCTCTTGAAAAAGCAGGATATCCGAATGTACCGGTAATCTCCATCAACTTAAGCGGACTTGAAAGCAATCCTGGCTTTAAACTGACGCCTTCACTGATCCAGCACGGACTATATGCATTAGAGTTTGGCGATATTTTCCTTCGCTGTCTGTACCGCACACGTCCTTATGAAGCAGTAAAAGGATCTGCGAATGCACTGCATGAGAAATGGAAAAAAGAAGTAATCTCCTTTATCACACAAGATAAACTGTTGTCCCACCGCAAATTTAAGCAGATGTGCCGTCAGATCATCCGCGATTTTGACAACCTTGACCGTGTAGATGTGAAAAAACCGCGTGTCGGCGTCGTTGGAGAGATCTTAGTAAAATTCCATCCTGCTGCAAACAACGATTTAGTCGGATTGTTAGAATCCGAAGGCGCAGAAGCTGTCGTGCCGGATCTGACCGACTTCCTGCTCTACTGCTTCTATAACACCGGATTTAAGGCTGACAACCTCGGTTTCAGCAAAAAGTCCAAACGCATTGGACGACTTGGCATCAATTTCTTTGAATGGTTAAGAAGCGCTGCCAGAGATGAATTTGAAAAGAGTAAGCATTTTGATCCGCCTGCTCATATCGACGATCTTGCAAATTATGCAAGAGATATCGTATCCGAAGGTAATCAGACCGGTGAAGGATGGTTCTTAACCGGCGAGATGATGGAGCTGATCCACAGTGGTACACCAAACATCGTCTGTACACAGCCATTTGCCTGCCTGCCGAACCACGTTGTAGGAAAAGGTGTTATCAAAGAGCTGCGCCACCGTTTCCCGGAATCAAATATTGTTGCCATTGACTACGATCCGGGTGCAAGTGAAGTAAACCAGTTGAACCGTATCAAACTGATGCTCTCAACTGCAAACAAAAATCTTGCAAAGCAATCTTTATAAATCACACACAGATTTATCATCATGCATTACCGTTTTCACAGCCGCGCTTATAGGGTGCGGCTGTTTTTCTTTTGTGTCTCTGTAAATATTATTTCCAGACAGCATAATAATTCCGGTTCTGTTCGACCGGCTGTGAAAAATCTGCCTCATATCCCTTGTCGTCCTGCCAGCCTGCGAACTCCCTGTCTTTGTATTCCGGCACTGCGGGTGCACTGATCGTATCTCCTTCCGTCACACAGTACTTTTTATAACATTCACTGTTATCTGCATCTTTATAAAACTGTACATAATATTTCTGAATTTCTACTATTTGCAACTTGTCTGCCAATACAGTCCGGCTGCATTTCACAGTACCGGTTTTTCCATTCGGATGCATAAACGTTCTATCTACTCCCACAGAAAATAGTCCCTTCTCCTTATCAGCTCCCATGATCCGCATTACAATACCGGTTTGGGCATCCAGCTCCTTTGCAATCTGTTCTGTCACATCCGCGGTAAATTCCTGATTATCGGCTACATTATACAACTGTTTTATCTTTACATTACAAAGTATATTTTCTACAACCGCCGGGAGCTGGCTTTCCAGCTCTGTAGCGTAATTCATACGGCCGGTTACCGTTAATATTATCAGAATTGTTATTGCACCAATTACGATTCCAATCATCATAGTTATCATATTTTTCACTTTTCCCACCCTTTATCTGTCATTCATTTACCGGTATATTTACCACGGCATATCTGACTCTGTTATCATGATCTTCTGTCATCACACTTACTTCATACACCCCCGGCATCTGAAAATCCAGTTTATTTTCCAGCACTGTTCCATCGGGTGAAATAACTTTCATCAACTGTATCCGCAATTCATTTTCTGCATAATCCCACGCCTTTATAATATCTGTCATCTGATATGTTCCAATTTTCAGATATCCTGTTATGGCTGTTTCAAAATGGGGTGGTGCTTTTTGTGATTCCTCATAAAACGTTTCAAAATCTGCCGGGTTTTCCGTCTGCCGATCCATATGACCAGATACGATCTCAACGATTCCCTTATTTCCGTTTTCATCCGTCACTCCCCTAAAAACAAGCCACATTACCCCCACAAGGATTATCGCCTGAAGAATTGTTTTCCCATAAACTTTGATCACTTCATGCATATCCACCTCCTATCCGCCGCAGATACAATTCAGAAACTGCTGCACAAATTCATAAACAGCTCCGCCCTGCCTCATATTTTCATACCAGTAACCAACTAAAAAAAGTGTCACGGTAATTGTCAGAAATCCACTTCCAAATTCCTCAATGATATCCTCCATCTGCTTTCCCTTTCCTGTGTTCTTTAAAAAGATGACACATAATTTAAAATTTCATAAAACATTCTTATCACTGCACTGCCAGCCAAAATCCCCAGAAACGCTCCGCCAAATTTTTCCACGATCATCATAAGGCTCAAATCTATCACCTCGCAATCGCATATGTAATATTCTCTTCGTAAATTCCAAGTACCGGTATGCGGTAATGATACTTTAATGCCACCTGTGCAGCCCTCATATTTTGCCATGCGTCATAAACACAATCCGAAATCTCCAGTTCATATCCGTCCTCTGCCGCCTTCTTTTTACAGGCATCGATCACACCCGGATTAAAATTACTGTTTTCCAGTTCCGCAACCACCTGTGATTTATACTCTTTTGCAGCAGCAACCTGCCCACTCGCCCCGATCAGACCTGTACATATAAAAATATTTGCCATCATTATAAATAAAATACCAAATGCCCCGATTATCTGCCTCATTGCACTGCACCTCCCATACTTCCAAGCATATGAAACATCATTATCATTCCAACTGTCAGATCGATCAGAAGTTTTACGGTTGCCGCTATAACAGGATAAGAAAATATCATTTTCTGTCTAAATGCGATTTTTCCATTTCGGATTTCTTCTGCCCGGTTCTGCATTTCATTCACATGCATGATCAGATGATTCATCTGTGTCACTGCATCCCCGGTTCCCATCTCCGCAACAGCATGAAGCATTTTCATGCAATTCTGTGCTTCCGGCACATCAAATTCTTTGCAAAATTCTGTATATGCACTCAGTTTTTCCGGCGTTTTTTTTAATCGCTCCTCCAGACATTCAATCTCATATCTGAGCACCGGCGGTGCACTGTTTTTTGACTTTTCGATTGAAACCTGTACATTATTATTCTGCAATAACAGAGCAAGTTCCATAAACCAGCCCGGAAGAGCCAGATAAACAGCCTCCTTCACATCTCTTTTTGCAATCTGATACCCCACCTTATGCTGCATGGCTAAAAAAAGCGTCACCGGGAATAAAATTCCTGCGAGAATAAGTTTTCCGGCCAATACAGCAGCTAACATCATACCAGCCGCCGGCAATGCCCATAACATACTTTTTCTTTTTTCCTTTTTCTCATTGTAATGGTACACCATTTCACAGCTTGAACTGATTTCCTGTTCTTTCTCCACCTTCTCTGTGGCTAGCCAGTCATTCGTCAGATTCCTCGAACTCTTTACAAATACCCATAATAGGAAAAGCAGAAATACAAGTGATGAGACCTGAATGATCCCTACTCCAAAAATATTAAAATCCGTTTTCACCACAAAAAGATCTTTCATGGAATCTAACACATACAATGCCGTCGCACACAAAATAACGGATACAATCACAGAAATAATGTTATCCGTATGACTTTTTTTCTTCTCTGCCTGAAGCTGATAGCCTCTGCGCTTCCACAATTCGATATCTTCTAACAGGAGCAGTGCAGACTCACTCATCTCTCCCCCATGTTCCTCGGCATTGATCAAAAGCTCATGAAGCATTTTTATTTTAGGGCATTGATATTGACTTTCAATCGGTTCTAATGCTGATTCAAAGACATTTTCTCCTGCAGAGAAGTCTCCAAATTCCAGTTTCAGAATCACCTGCTCAATACAGGAACGCATCTTCCCTTCTTCAAATATTTCTCTGGTTTCCTTTAATGCACTTAAAATTTTTCCTGTTTTCTGAAATGCATATAACATCTGCTCCATATATTCCGCAGCATCCGCAAATCGTTTCTGCTCGTACATCTTATGGTACATATCCAGCACCAGAACCGGAAGCATCATGATAACCGCGGTCAACGCGATCACAACGCCGCCCGCTTTAAGCCGGAACACGGCACCTATGCCAATCACCCCTGCGAGTGCCAGAAAAATCATCACTGCATGGGTTTTCCACGAAAAATGATACCCATACATATCCACTTTTTTCTGCAGATTTTTCGGATTCCAAAAAGTCAGCCACCCCACGATACATCCTCTCCTTTCATCGGTTCTCTTTAAGATACGTTTCAAACTGTCTGCATACAAAAGGCTCCTCCACGCCTGTTTCCCTGAACCTTTTTTTGATATCCGGCGGCAATTCCTTCGATACGAGCGCCCCATCATCGACGATCATATAAATTCTGTTTTTCCCTTCTTCACGCGAAAAAAAACATAGCTGATCTATATAACGTCTGACCTTTCCATCGGAAGATTCGATTTTTCGGATCAGAACTGCTGCATTCACATAACGGTAAATCCGATTTTCCATACGCTGTGCATCATTGACATTATTCATCATATTTAATATCCGATCCGGAAGTTTTCTCACATCATCCAGATGGATCGTCGTAAATCCATGAACGCCGGTGCTCCATTGCTCCAACAATGATGTTACCTCCACAGAGCGCGCCTCCGAGAGCATCAGCCAGCTTGGATTCTGACGCAGTGAGGCTTTGATTGCATCTGTATAATCAAATCCCTTTCCGACACGAAGTTCAACCGCATCTGCACCGGGATTGATGTTCGCATAATGGATCTCCAACGAATCTTCTATCGTGATAACACGCTCTTCCTTTCTGATAAACTGCATAAAAAATTTTGCACATTCTGTCTTGCCTGCCCCCGGCTCCCCTCCAAAAACAAGATTCATCTTCGCCTGCACACAATTTAACAGCAGATGCAGCACTTCTTTCTCACAGTACTTCTGATCCAGCAGATTCTCTAAGGTATTTCTTACAAAACACGGGGATTTACGGATACAGATGCTGATCCCCGATATCGCCGCCGACTCATGAATAATACTGATTCTCAGTTCTTTTGTATCCGCTTCCAGTATTTTGTTTGCATTATTAAATTGTTTATTGATACAATTTGAGATATTGTGTGTAAATGTACTGATAAAATATTCCGGTATCTCCTCATTTGCACAGTACCTCCCCTCTTTCAGATCTGTGATCCATAATTTTTGCCCATTATAGTCTACATCCGTCACCTCCGGTCTGCTTAAATATTTCCAGAATATCCCGAACTGTTCCGGTGTGGGTTCAAAAATAATCTTTTCACTCATCTTTTCCAGATTCTATCTCCTTCTCCATTTTCTTTGCCTCTTCCTAAGGACGAAGCGCATTCATATTGTCAAAAAAACCGGTAAGTGTATTCTTAAATTCCATTGCAACATATCCGTCCGACGACAGTGCCGCCACAATGATCGCACCTAATGCCAATAATACGATTACCGCAAGAATTGCATTTCCATAATGTTTCATTACCTGTTCCATAATTGATATCCTCCATTTTCATTTTTTTCCATTTGTTTCATGAGAAGAAACAGATTATGTTCCATTTCTTCGAAAAAGTTTTCATTACGTTCTGTTCTCGATTTCTGTCTCCATGACTTCATAAAATTATCAATTTTTCCCTGCGCTGACACCCACTCCAATTCCCCGTTTTGCGGGATATAGCCTATCTGTTCCGGCGCAATACGATACCTGTCCATCATATCCGTCTTTAACCGGCTTGCATGCAATGCATAGCCTTCGACCAGATAAAGAACCTTTTTGTGTCTGACTGTAAAATTGCGTATGATCTCCTGCCATTCACTCGGATAGGTATGGATCCCTGCGACAATAACATCTGCATTTTTTAAACTGTTTTGTGTTTTTTTGTCTCTGCCACATCCACAATCTGCAAATAAAATTCTGTCTTTTCCACCGGAAAAAATACACTGCCAGCCATTCTCCCTATGCACAAAAATACTATGTGCCGGTCTGATTTTTGCCAGAAGCCATGACATCACAATCATATTTTCTGTTATATGGCAGGACTCTTCCATACCCCAGAATGCTATTTTTACAGACATGTCCGCTCCTTTTTCCCATTACAAAAAAGGCGGGATATCCCTCTGAAACAGCCTTTGGCAATAAAAATTGTTCTGTGAAATAAATTGACAATAATTGATTCTAATAAGATGGAAATCCCTGTCTGATTTCCAGCGATACGGTCTGTCATACAACCGTAAAAATGTCTGCTGATCTGTTCATCCTGTTTCAAAACCGCTCCAATCTCCTCAATATATAGAACGATCTAAGATGCTTCACGCAAACCCGATAAAAAGATAGTCATATATTACTTCATTTTATTATGTTTGTAAAGACCTTATTTTATTTTTTTCTTTTCTTTTAGCCATGTATCATTTATAATTGTGCATGAACATTGGATAATATCTGACTGACGCTATCCAAAAATATTTACAATATGATCTGGAGGAGTTCATGAAAGAGTTTGTAATTGTAACTGATACAACCACTGATTTACCAAGAGAATATGTTGAAAAACATCACTTATACATGATGTCCCTTCCTTACACCTTAGAAGGCACATCCTACACCTGGGAAAATCCAATGCCGGTCAAAGAGTTTTATGATAAAATGCGTGCCGGATCATTACCGACCACCTCACAGGCGAATCCCGAAGAAGCTGCTACTTTGTATGAATCGATTCTGAAAGAAAATGATGTGGATATTCTCCATATCGCATTTTCTTCCGGTCTCAGCGGAAGTTTTAACAGCTGCAGGATCGCCGCAGCAGACGTATGTGAAAAATATCCAGACCGCCGGATTGTAGTTGTGGATTCACTTGCCGCAACATTAGGTCAGGGGCTCTTAGTCTATAAAGCAGTTCAGTTAAAGGAAGCTGGAAAAAATCTGGATGAAATTGCTGCCTGGTTAGAAGAAAACAAATATCATCTCGTACATAATTTTACCGTGGACGATCTTTTTCATCTGCATCGCGGCGGACGTCTCTCTAAGACAGCTGCAATTGTAGGTACGATGATCAATTTAAAACCGGTACTTCATGTCGATGATGAGGGACATCTTGTCATGTTAAGCAAAGTGCGCGGCCGCAAGAAATCACTGATCGGACTGGTCGACTGCATGGAAAAACAACTCGGTGACTGGAAAGATAAAAATGATATTATCTTTATCAGTCATGGTGACTGCCCGGAAGATGCACAGTTTGTTGCTGATCTGATCAAAGAACGTTTTGGATATGAAAATTTCATGATTGATTATATCGGTGCTACGATTGGTGCACATTCCGGTCCGGGTACCGTTGCACTGTTTTATATGGGAGATCACCGTTAACCTCTATAGCAGCCATATCTTTTACACCTTATAAGTAATCTGTGATTCCAAAAGAGGCATTTGAAAAATGAAAAATCATTTTTCGCATACCTCTTTTCCTTCTTCCTGATACCATCCCTCGCCTGCTGTGCAAATCCTGTATTCTCCGCTCCTGTTCCAAATACGTTCTGTTTTTCAAATTCTTCTCTACTCGTAGTTTTCATAATAGTATTGCTCCTTTCCATTGACGGATTCTATCATCTGCTTCCCCATCGGAAGTACTTATAAAGTCTACAACTTAAAGTGCACTACAAGTCAAGAGATTTTTTACTAGTATACTGTATCATTGATATTTAATTAATTTTATGGTCTGACAAACAGTTTCATGATATACTAAAAAGAAACGGCGGTGATTTTAGATGGCAAGACCAAAAAAATATA
>ERZ772854.14-NODE-14-length-180322-cov-5.579146_pt1 | contig 180322 bp, 168 predicted proteins | sample MGYA00580844_ERZ772854 | MGnify/ENA primary metagenome ERZ772854 (study PRJEB29015, sample SAMEA2737727) | human gut metagenome | biome: human gut; feature: human-associated habitat; material: faeces | place: China | collected 2012 ...
AGAACGAATTACAGGGACACATATAGAAATTGGCAATGCATGTGTTCCATAGAAGAAAGTTTTCAGATATGATTCTTTTTCAGAGAGCCTCCGTTGCCGTATTTTTCCGTACTTTTGTAACAACTTGTGCAAAATTTGCACACTTTAAATTATTGAAAATATGAAGATTGAAGAGGCTATACTCTACTGTTTGGCAAGCCAGAATAGGGGAATGCGAACTGAATAGATTGCAGAGATGATAAACCGTCAGCGATTGCTCCATACTACCTTTAGGAGTAGGTAAAAATTAGAAGGCGTGATGCATCAGCACCTCTAAAAGTCTCATATATCAAGTACGCTTAAATCTGGTTCTTTGCACGAATCTAGTAAATTCACGCCCTTTATCTTTAATTCAGGGTAATTCAGAATTGACATTGGTATTTTCTCTCTTTTGAGATAGGATGTTGGTATTACTGTAGCTGTCAGCATCATTGACTTTACTCGGGGTGTAACTGCTACACCAATGTGTTTCGCAACTTCATTAATATGCTCCGTTACCCAGCGATGACGACGCAAATGTTTAAGAACAAGAGCTCTCTTCTTGTCTCTCTCGGGATTATCACCACGACCAAGATATTCATCCATCTCGGTTTTCATTTCCTTAATATTCTTGGCTGGATTGGTATTCTTACATTCTATCAAGTAGAGTATATCACGTGATGTATCATAAGCCATCACATCAATATCGCCATAATCTTTATCTGCCGCAAAATAACCTCCAGATTTGATAGTGACATCATGTTCCCATACTCGCATTATTGGTATCTTTGCCAAAAAAGAGCGTACCTCGTCATTGAACGCAGCCCCTTTTATAGCCTCAAATTTTCCAAGCAAGGTTTCTATCTTCCTTCCCACATAACGTAAGCGACCAGAATAAAGCAAGTCAGATAGCTGAATGCCGGCTTGAATACAGGAGCGGAACCCAAACATGCACATAACTGTGCCATCATCATATTGATAACGAATCACTGGGCGACGCAGATAACTTAATTCCCTATTGTATGACCAAGGGAAGATATCCTTGCCCGCTAATCCTACTGGCGGAGTGAGGTAGTTTTCCCGTTTATCCAAAGAAAGGCGAATGATACATTTCTTTGCTAAATCTTCAGTTAGTTCTGTACAATGCTCCTGCATAGCTTTGATGAGTTGAGACTCTTCCATCTCAATAACAGACTTCTGCTGCTTCATAGCTATGATGTAACAAACATAAAGGAACTGCAAGATGTTAGAATATGATACTCCCCAATCCTCTAAGAATGCCACATCTATCTCCTCGAGTTCTGCATCCTTGTTTTTTTCTTTTGTATCTGGACGTACTGCCATCCTGGCCATCTTACTCTCGAAATCTTCGATTTGCCCATTTACACTCTCAATAGTGCGCGTTGCTGCAAACTCTCCTACATTGTCGGAAAAAACATCATCGTAGATACCATAACGTCCAGAGCCTAATTTCTCAATGGTATGATTAGCTACATCTAAATGTATGGCGTCACATATACCACCAATGGATATCACTTCGTTCATGATAGCTAACAGGCTTTCTACATCATCATTGCCTGGTTTAACACCACCGCCACGATACTGTGTCGCAGCTATATATTCTATCATAGCACGGGTAGATATTCCAGCATCAGCAAGTCGTCTTTCTGTATCGAAGAATTCTTTACGTTTTGACTCATTTTCTCCAAAACAAAGAATCTGTGCGGGTTGTAAGACTCTGTTATGCTCTCGCTGATAAACCAATGTCTCGTGATTCTGCATGAGCATACGCAGCAACCACAATGTATCAAATGATGATAGGCGTTTATCAAGTTCATTAAGGAGCACATCTACTCCTTTGTGGAGGAAGTCTTCTTTTTCAGTTTTTGTATTGAGTTTACCTGCTATATCATGACCTTTCTCCTTCATCCACTGTGGGAATTTGTCTTGTAGTAGTTGGCTGGTGGCGGCATGAATATAGATAGGAGTATAAAGCCACAAGGGTATTGACAGGGGGTTGAGTGACTGCTCCATCATCAGAATCATCTTTGCTTGACCAAAGGGGATGCGAGTATCAATAATTTGGCATGCAGTCTCTTCGTCTATTTCCAGGAGTTTTTTTATGATACAACGCATCATGTTGCGCTCACTCTCATTGCCAGCTCCCATAAAAGAATGGATATAATCATCATCAAATGTAACGGAAACTCCGCCTTCTGTCTTGGATACGTTAAGATTTCCTCCTTGCGTAGGCTTTATGTCGTCATCATAGTGTATCCCTTTATCGGCCAAGACCTTTTCACTGAAGACAAGTTCTATTTCTACGGAGTGCTCATAGCGTTGGCTGATCATATCGGCTATGGCTGGTTGTAAAGTATCCATCCAGTATGCAACAGCTGTTATTACAGTATCGGAAATAGAGGATGGATTTATTCCCTGTTTTTCTTCTTGATAACAACTTACCCACACAGGAATACTATAAGATTCACAACTCTTGGCATTGAAACCTGAATGGACAGGCTTAAAAATTGCCGCATAGTCGAGATCACGTATCACTGGTATATAAGCATACTGTCCATTTAATCTCTTCAGCGTTCCGTGGAAATACAGTTGATCTTTACTTTTGAATATGAGATCACATCCATCATTTGGCTCAATATAAAGCATGTCTGATGGTGTGTTGTCTGTCATATAGAAACTTTCACCATAATGCTTATATATAGCATATACATCGAGAGATTGATTCAGAGGAGTCTCGAGAGATGATACGTTCTCTTTGGACCGAGCATAACGAACAAGACTCAAGCTGTCCCATTTCTCAGTCTGTATCAGTTGTAAGAAATCATAAGCAGAGAATTGAAGAAAATAGTCAGTTCCATTTTGCTTTTTCATGGCAAATCTGTATGTCTCCCCCATTGTAGAATACAGAACAAGCGTCAGGATATGGTCATCTTTCGACCTTTTATCATTTCTGATGGTATCAATACGTTTTTGTAAATGTTGGCTGAGATCTCGATTGTTGAAACTCTCATTGCCATCTATGGCTACATTACGGGCTAAATCATGAGCATAGCACACGTATGCAAGCCAGTTGACATCAATGCGGAATACATCTTCGTAATAGCCTTCAACAGGAGCAAGTATTTCATCCATTGAATTTTGTACCCAGCGCAGCTGTTCTATACAGGAACGCCCGATGCGCATCCAGACACCATAATGGGTCTGTTTTACTAGTTCTTCAAGACAACGATGTTTTAGAGCTGTTTTTAAGATAAAGTTGTTAATGGCACAGCCTTGACTGGAAATTCCGGCAAAGTAGAAGTTATTGTCAAACTCAACGATTGGTCTGTATAACAACGGATTCTTTTCTGCATCTTGGGTTAGTATATCAGTAGCATTAACTTCTAACAAAAATGATTTCAAAACATTTGGATTCAGCCTATTCCGATGAATGAGTTCTGTCATTGTCGGCAAATTAATAACAAAAGATTGGCTAGTTTTTGGTTCGTTAAGCGTCTCGCGAGGGGTCTCATTTCCGCGTACTAAGCCACTTATCCCTGCTTGGGTTGACAAAAGCTTGCTCAGTTCAAGCATGAAGAGTACTCCATCATAAATTTCATTACGGAAAGCTTCCGTAAATATATTTCTTTTATTGAATATGGCTTCTGTCATTGAACGGAAAATTTCTGTCGCATGTGTCGAGATGCCAGGAAAGAATGTGTAATTGCCTCCATAAAACACTACAGGTTCGGCAAACATGTTAATCGGCATGTCTTCCATAAGATCAAATGAGAACTCTTGGTCAATTATACTCTTGAACTCACTGATGTCAGGAATCTGGCTACTCTTTCCGAGATTCGCAACTGCTATTTGCAAAAGGTGCTCAATTCGGATATTCTTCCCTCGATTTTGTGGATTAAGTTGCATTGCTATCAAATAGTCCAATATGGGAGGGACTGCATGATTACTTAAATACGCTATCGTTTTTGGTACATCAAGCCAAGAAGATGGCCACAAAGCATGATTTGCTACTGGCAATATTCCTATTGCCTGTTCCTTTTGCATACAACAATGCTTATATTTCTTGCCGCTGCCACAAGGGCAAGGCTCATTACGACCTATCTTCTTTGACATTATATTTGAACTACTAGTAACATCTATCTAAACTTTAATCACTTAGCTCAGCCAAGAACTATTAATCATTTACAGTGCGAGACGAAGAATGTATTATGGGTTAGAGATGAAATGAGTGATAATCAAATTCTTACCACATTTATACTCTAAGTGATTTCTTATACAAAGGTACTGATTTTAGTCGATAACATTTAATGATAAACGATGGAATTTCTAAAATGAACTGTTTTCGACTCAAAAATGAGACATAATGGTCAAAGGGATTTGGCAAATTATGTGATTATTTTGCAGTCTCCAAAAAAGTCGGCAGATATAGTTCGGTTCGGCTTTGGCGAAGTCATTTCTTTTTCTCCCTCTGTTAGCTTTACTTTAATGCACGTATATATAAATACGGGGATAAAGTAAAGTTGTTTTTCATTTGAATAGCCAACTAATCTTGAATATATGTTGTGTGGAGGAATCGTATGTGTTTACGCAACAAATAACATATTGTTTGTTGTGTGGATATATTGGCGCTTATAAACAATATAATAGCGTTTATATTTCTCCAAAGCAAAATTATCTTGTTTTACACACTTTCCCCAAGATGGTTGTCGGAAGCTGCTGCAACTTTTATAAACATAGAATTCGTTTGAAAAAGTATAACGAATCTGATTTATTCGCTTGAAAAAGTGTATAACCGTTATATTGTACTTGGTCAAGCGTTTCTTCTAATCTTGTGATTTTTTACCTGTAATACATCATTAAATAGATGAAAAGTTATAAATTTACATATTATATGATGTGTTGAATATGGCAAAGAATACAATGGGGACTAAGCTGCCCCGAAAATTGGTGCAGAAGATGTCAATTGTGGGAGAGCAGATTAAACTGGCTCGCTTGCGCAGGAATCTGAGTGTGGCTCAGGTGGCAGAACGTGCCACTTGTTCTCCGTTGACTGTGTCCCGAATAGAAAAAGGCACACCGACAGTAGCAATCGGAATCTATTTGCGAGTGCTGTATGCTTTACAGCTTGACGATGATATTCTATGGCTGGCCAAAGAAGACAAGTTGGGAAAAGCTTTGCAAGATTTGAGTTTGAAAACAAGGAAAAGAGCTTCAAAAAAGGAATAGAGCACATGTTCTCCTATACATAAGTTGCAATTTGCTCTTTGGGAATAAAAAAATATGGCTCAAAAATTTGTGTTATGCAATAAAAGCATTATGTTTGCGCTGCATAATAAATAAGATATATGAAATTCGTTGATAGAATAGATGAAGCTGCACGATTAAAGGATGCTCTTGCAAGAGAGAAGTCCTCGTTAGTCGTGATGTACGGTCGCAGACGGTTGGGTAAGTCAACGCTTATCAAAAGGGTGTTGTCGGATACGGATGTTTACTTCCTTGCTGACCGTTCTGAAGGGCAACATCAGAGAGTATTGCTTGCAAAAGTAATAGCACAAGTGTTCCCGGATTTCGACAAACTGACATATCCGGATTGGGAATCTATGTTTCGTGCGGTCAATTATCGAACAGACAAGCGTTTTACTTTATGTTTGGATGAGTTTCCGTATCTTGTAGAGCAATCTTCTGAACTGCCGTCTGTGCTACAAAAACTGGTTGATGAAAAGCTGTTGAAGTATAATCTTGTGCTTTGCGGTTCGTCACAAAATATGATGTATGGATTGTTTCTTGATTCTACTGCACCTCTCTATGGTCGTGCTGATGAGATCATGAAACTTGCACCGATACGTTTGCCATATATTCAAGAGGCTTTGAGCCTTGATGCGATGAATGCCATTGAAGAATATGCTGTTTGGGGAGGTGTACCGCGTTATTGGGAACTAAGGGAAAACCAAAATTCACTTAATGATGCTTTGTGGCACAATATCCTTTCTGTAAATGGAACTCTTTACGAAGAACCGATAAAATTGTTTCAGGACGATGTAAAGGATATTGTTAAGACTTCGACGATAATGTCTTATATCGGTACTGGCGCAAATCGGCTTTCTGAGATTGCCGCAAGATGCAATGAGCCTGCAACCAACCTGTCGCGTCCATTGAAGAAACTTATTGATCTCGGATTTTTGGAGAAAGATGTTCCGTTTGGGATTGATGAAAAGAATGCGAAAAAGAGTCTTTACAAGATAGCCGATCCGTTTATGGCATTTTATTATCAGTTTGTCGTACCTAATCGTTCGTTCATCGAGCTTGGTCGTCGTTTGCCAATAGAACAGGCTTTGACTGCTCATTTATCGGAGTATGTGAGTATGCAATGGGAAAAATTATGTCGGGATGCCGTAACAGGAAATCTTGTCAATGGAGTGGTTTATGGCAAGGCAAAACGCTGGTGGGGTTCTGTGCTCAATGAGGATAAGAAGCCGGAACAAGTCGAGTTTGATGTTATGGCCGAATCGCTTGACAAAAAGTATTTGTTGGTCGGAGAATGCAAATGGACTACTCAAGAGAATGGCAAACAACTGACTGCCGAACTTCTCCGCAAAGCTAATCTGCTACCGTTTGCCAAGTGCTACACCGTCGTTCCAATGCTGTTCCTTAAGAATGCTCCGAAAGATGGTATAAGAAACGCCGTGTTGCCAGAAAATATTGTCGAGTTAATGAAATAAAGAAATAACAAATTCGTGATTTGCAGATGTTGGATTTTAGAAAACAATTCCAAGAGATTATAGAACAATCTTATATCCCTTTCAATATAGATAAAACTGCGACTTCTGACGTATGGAGTAATATTTATAAGTTAGTACTTCCTAATATACCGGAAAAACTTTTTAGGTATCGTAGAATAGACGATAAGGGCTATACAATTGAATCATTTAAATCTAAAACTATTTCATTATGCCATGCGGGAATGTTTCCAGATAAATATGATTCGTATTTATATATAGATCAAGATAAGATTCACAAAGATCTAAAAAATGCATTGAAAGATGCGTTGCGCATAACATTGTCGCATATAACACAGAAATCCCCTGAAATAAGGGCGGAAAAAGCAACGAAAATATGTTATTATAGAGAGTGCGGATATACGGATGAACAAATTATAGATAAAATATTGACAGATGATTATGTTGATTTTTGCAATAATATAGGGGCTGCGATAAAAAAACAAGAATCGCGTTTTAGAAATCCAAGAAATAGTGCAAAAATTGCCTGTTTTACAGAAAGTGTGCAGTCTAAGTATATGTGGGATAGATATGCAGATGGATATAAGGGGTTTGCATTAGAATATGATCTCAGACGATGCATTTTTAAATATAATTCATTGGGAATGAGTGTTAATCTCTTTCCTGTGATTTATACAGATTTAAGACCGGATGTTACATTAGATGAGGGAAATATTCATACTTACGAATATTTCAAGCAGATTGGAGATAAAAATTGGTTAAGCTTTTTGTCGTCTATAATATCTGTTAATCAATTATATTGGTATCGAGTTTATCTTTATAAAGACAGAAAAGAATACGAGCACGAACATGAATGGAGAATGATTTACTATAATTTAGAAGATGAGAATGATTATGTTGCAATACCGGATGTTGGATGCTTGAAAGCAATATATTATGGTCCAGATATATCACAAAAGGATAAGCAAGAATTACATCAGATTGCAGTTGAAAAAGGACTGAAAGAGTATGATGTCGATCTTGACACGGGTAGCCGTAGATATGATTTAAGAGTAACAGCAATTAAATAAGAATATTCTTAGCGCAAAAAAGAACCGATTAACAACCTGAAAGTTGTGTCATCTCAATTATTTATAGTACCTTTGCTTACCAAATAAGGCAAAGGTATTTTTGATGCATACAATGGCAGAAGATAAGATAGACAACGCACTGGAAGTAAAAGAGGAAACAGTGGAATGCAAAAGCGAAGATTGGGTTTGCCATTCGCAGGCTATAGCTGCAACCATGTCAAACCGAATGGAGGAACTTGGCATGACACAACGAGCGTTGGCTGAGAAAATGAACTGCACCCAGCAATATGTATCCAAGGTGTTGAAAGGTCGCGAGAATCTGTCATTGGAAACTTTGTGCAAAATAGAAAATGCATTAGGTATCAAAATACTACAAGCTGGAATAAATAAGTAATAACACCATAGTAGGGAAAGAATATGTCAATACAGAGCGAAGCGGCATTGGAAGCCGGACTTATAGCCACACTTCGGCAAATGGACTACGAGTATGTCCAGATTACCGAAGAAGATAATCTTTATGCCAACTTCAAGCGGCAGTTGGAAATTCACAACAAGAAACAGCTGGCGGAAGTTGGTCGTAACTCATTTACGGATGAAGAGTTTGAGAAGATATTGATATATCTGGAAGGTGGTACTCGCTTTGAAAAGGCTAAGAAACTTCGTGACCTATATCCTCTTGACACGATGAACGGGCAGCGTATTTGGGTGGAATTCCTTAATCGTACACAATGGTGTCAGAACGAGTTTCAGGTGTCGAATCAGATTACGGTGGAGGGACGAAAGAAGTGTCGCTATGATGTGACGATTCTTATCAATGGCCTCCCTCTGGTTCAGATTGAATTGAAGCGTCGGGATGTAGAACTCAAGCAGGCATACAATCAGATACAACGCTATCATAAGACATCCTTTCATGGGCTGTTCGACTATATTCAGCTATTTGTTATCTCCAATGGCGTAAATACTCGTTATTTCGCCAATAATCCCAATGGTGGATATAAATTCACGTTCAACTGGACGGATGCGGCAAATCTGCCATTCAATGAACTGGATAAGTTTGCTGTATTTTTCTTGGAAAAGTGTACGCTCGGTAAGATTATCGGAAAATATATCGTATTGCATGAAGGGGATAAATGCTTGATGGTACTTCGCCCATACCAGTTTTATGCTGTAGAAAAGATATTGGATCGGGTACAGAACTCCAACGATAACGGTTATATCTGGCATACTACAGGCGCAGGAAAAACCTTGACTTCATTCAAAACAGCACAGCTTGTTTCGGAGTTGGATGATGTAGATAAGGTAATGTTCGTTGTTGACCGTCATGACCTTGACACACAAACGCAGTCGGAATATGAAGCCTTTGAACCGGGAGCTGTTGACGGTACGGACAATACGGATGAACTGGTAAAACGGCTGCATAGTAACTCCAAGATTATCATTACCACTATTCAGAAACTCAATGCTGCCGTAAGTAAGATATGGTACAGCAGCAAGATAGATTCGATATGCCACTCCCGTATCGTGATGATATTTGATGAGTGCCACCGCAGTCACTTCGGGGAGAGTCATAAGAAGATTATGCAATTCTTCGATAATGCCCAGATATTCGGTTTTACCGGAACTCCTATTTTTACAGAAAATGCAGTTGATGGGCATACGACCAAAGAGGTATTCGGCAACTGCCTGCATCGCTATCTGATTAAAGATGCCATTGCCGATGAAAATGTTCTCGGTTTCCTTGTAGAGTATTATCATGGCAGTGAGGAAGTGCAGAACGGCAGTACTAATCGCATGACGGAAATCGCTAAATTCATCCTTAATAATTTCAATAAGTCAACATTTGACGGAGAGTTCGATGCATTGTTTGCTGTACAGTCCGTACCGATGCTTATCCGTTATTACAAGATATTCAAGGAACTGAATCCCAAGATTCGTATAGGTGCAGTTTTTACTTATGCAGCCAATGGAAGTCAAGATGATGATCTGACAGGAATGGGTACAGGTTCTTATCTGAATGACAGTGCCGGTGAGGTTGATGAACTGCAAGCCATCATGGATGACTACAATGAAATGTTCGGGACATCGTTTACGACAGAGAACTTCCGTGCATATTACGATGACATCAACCTGCGTATGAAAAAGAAGCGAGTTGATATGAGGCCGCTTGATCTTTGTCTGGTCGTCGGAATGTTCCTTACCGGTTTTGACAGCAAGAAACTCAATACGCTTTATGTAGACAAGAATATGGAATACCACGGCTTGTTGCAGGCATTCAGCCGGACAAACCGTGTGCTGAATGAAAAGAAACGCTTCGGAAAGATTGTGTGTTTCCGTGATTTGAAAAGCAATGTTGATACCGCTATCAAATTGTTCAGCAACAGTAACAATCCGGAAGAAATAGTGCGACCTCCGTTTGAAGAAGTCAAACAGGAATACAAGGAGCTTGCTACCAATTTTTTGAAGAAATATCCGGACACAAATTGTATAGACCTTTTGCAGAGTGAAAAAGCTAAGAAAGAGTTTGTTTTGGCGTTCCGTGATATTATCCGTAAACATGCTGAAATACAGATATACGAGGATTATAATGAAGAGTCTGATGATCTCGGCATGACGGAACAGCAATTTATGGATTTCAGAAGTAAGTATCTTGATATCCATGATACTTTTGCACTCGTTGTTCCAGCACCGTCACCCAAACCGGATGATGATACAGATGTTCCGGATGACGGAGACCTCGGTGATGTGGATTTCTGCCTTGAACTCCTACATAGCGACATTATCAATGTGGCATATATCCTTGAACTCATTGCAGAACTTGACCCATATAGTGCCGATTACGCGGAACGCCGCCAGAATATCATTGACACGATGATTAAGGATGCTGAAATGCGCAGCAAGGCAAAACTTATTGATGGCTTCATTCAAAAGAATGTGGATGACGATAAGGAAAATTTCATGATGCAGCGAGGCAAGGCTGACGGTACAAGCGATTTGGAAGAACGGTTGAACCGCTATATTGCTGTTGAACGAGAAAATGCCGTCAACTCATTGGCTGAGGAAGAGAAAATATCGTCATCAGTATTGAATCATTTCCTTAAAGAATATGATTATCTGCAAAAAGAGCAGCCAGAAATCATACAAAAGGCATTGAAAGAGAAGCATCTCGGATTGATAAAGACGAGAAAGGCGTTGACGAGGATTTTAGACAGATTGCGTAATATCATACGCACTTTCAGTTGGGATTAAAAGAAATACTGATATGGTAAAGACAAATGAACCCGGATATGTGTATATCTTGACTAATCCAAGTTTTCGTGAGGATTGGGTCAAAATCGGTAAAAGTGCGCGGCCTGTAGATATACGTTCCAAGGAACTTGACAACACGGCTGTTCCGTTGCCTTTTGAGATTTATGCAACCATTCAGACGGTCAAATATAACGATGTTGAAAAGCATGTACACAAGACTATTGATCGGTTGACGGATTTGCGTATTCGTCAGAATCGGGAGTTTTTCAATGTGCCGCCGCAAATAGCTTTGGATATATTCAATGACATAGCCAAGATGATTGATGATGCGGTTGTTACGGTCTATGTAGATAATAAACCGGTTTGCCATAACGAAAAAGATTCATTGCCTGTCGTGCAGAAGCGAACCGTAAAGCGAGGGCGTTTCAAATTCAGCATGGTCGGTATTAAAATAGGGGAATGTGTTACCTTCATGCCTACGAATACAGAAGTCAAGGTGGCAAGCGATGATTCCGTTGAATATCAAGGTCGTATTTATAAATTGTCCCCTTTTGTCGGTACGTTTATGCCGGAAGAGAAACGGAATACATCGGGTGCATATCAAGGGGCAAAATATTTCTCATATAAAGGGAAAGTGCTGGATGACCTGAGAAGTATAATTGAAAGCAATATACCATTGCCGGAAAGTGATGTAATACAGAATAATATAGAGCAATAAGGATATGAGTGAAGAACTGCAACAGAAACTCCGTGACCAGCTTTGGGAGGTCGCAAACCGTTTGCGTGGCAATATGTCGGCAAGCGACTTTATGTATTTTACCTTGGGGTTCATCTTTTATAAATATTTGTCAGAAAAAATTGAAAAATACGCTAATAGTGCGCTTGAAGACGATGAAGTGACCTTTAAGGAATTATGGAATATGACCGATGCTGATGCTGCGGAATTGCAGGAAGAGGTCAAAAACCAGTGTCTGGAAAATATCGGTTATTTTATAGAACCACAATTCCTGTTTTCATCAGTGATAGATACCATCAAGCGGAAAGAAAATATACTGCCTATGCTGGAACGTTCTTTGAAACGCATAGAGGACAGTACACTTGGACAGGACAGTGAAGAGGATTTCGGAGGACTGTTCTCTGATATTGATTTGGCTTCTCCTAAGTTGGGTAAGACTGCTGACGATAAGAATACATTGGTCAGCAATGTGCTTCTTGCTTTGGATGATATAGATTTTGGTGTGGAAGCCTCACAGGAAATTGATATTCTCGGTGATGCCTACGAATACATGATTTCCCAATTTGCTGCTGGAGCCGGAAAGAAAGCAGGAGAGTTCTATACACCTCAGGAAGTCAGTCGCATATTGGCGGAAATTGTTTCTATTGGCCACCAACGTCTGCGCAATGTGTATGATCCTACTTGTGGCAGCGGCTCGTTATTGTTACGTGCAGCAAGTATAGGAAAGGCTGTTGATATATTTGGACAGGAAAAGAATCCGACTACCTATAACCTTGCCCGTATGAATATGCTTCTTCACGGAATCAAGTTCAGCAACTTCAAGATAGAAAACGGTGATACGCTCGAATGGGACGCATTCGGTGATACCCAGTTTGATGCGGTAGTCGCAAATCCGCCGTTCTCAGCCGAATGGAGTGCCGCCGACAAGTTCAACAATGATGATCGTTTCAGCAAGGCCGGACGGCTCGCACCGAAGAAAACAGCCGATTACGCCTTTATCCTGCACATGATTTATCACTTGAATGAGGGCGGTACAATGGCTTGCGTAGCTCCTCACGGCGTGTTGTTCCGTGGAAACGCAGAAGGTGTTATCCGCCGTTTTCTCATAGAAAAGAAAAACTATATAGATGCTATTATAGGCTTACCTGCCAACATATTCTATGGTACAAGTATTCCGACCTGTATTCTTGTCTTCAAGAAATGCCGTAAGGAAGATGACAATATCCTGTTCATTGACGCAAGCAAGGAGTTTGAAAAAGTAAAGACTCAAAACAAGCTTCGTCCACAGCATATACAGAAGATTGTTGAAACCTACCGTGACCGTAAGGAAATAGAAAAGTACAGTCATCTTGCCACCTTACAAGAAGTGGCCGACAATGACTACAACCTGAATATCCCCCGGTATGTTGATACCTTTGAGGAAGAAGAACCTATCGACATCAAGGCCGTAATGGCAGAAATCAAAGAACTTGAAACCAAACGTGCCGAACTGGACAAAGAGATTGAGGTGTATTTGAAAGAATTGGGACTAGTTGAATAAATGAAGGTATAATGGCAAAACGGTTTGAGATAAGAAACAGTACGGCAGAATTCCTAATCTTCGCTATTGAGGGCAAGGAAGATGGCATACAGGTGATGTATCAGAATGATACCATCTGGTGTACGCAGAAAGCTATGGCAACCTTATTTGATTGTTCGACAGATAACATAGGCTTGCATCTTAAGAATATATATGCCAGTCAGGAGTTACAGAAAGAAGCAACTACCGAGTTTTTCTCGGTAGTTCAAACAGAGGGTGAACGTCAAGTCAACAGAAAGACCCTGTTCTACAATTTGGATGCCATTATATCTGTAGGGTATCGGGTAAACAGTATCAGAGCCACACAATTCCGCCAATGGTGTACCTCAGTCATCCGTCAATTCTCTATACGTGGTTATGTGATAGACAAGAAACGTATGGAAAATGGATCATTTATCGGTGAGGACTATTTTGAGCACTTACTGGCAGAGATTCGTGAGATCCGTCTCAGTGAACGCCGGTTTTATCAAAAACTTACTGACATTTACGCCACAGCTATTGATTATAATCGTGATGCTCCAACCACAAAGTTATTTTTCAAGAAGGTTCAGAACAAAATGCATTATGCGGTACACGGCCAGACAGCAGCAGAACTGATTGTGAACAGAGCCGATGCTGAAAAAGAACACATGGGACTGACAACCTGGGAGAATGCTCCAGACGGGAAAATAGTCAAGACTGATGTAAGTATTGCCAAGAACTACCTGAAAGGTATAGAACTGGAAGATATGGGACGTTTGGTCAATGCAGTTCTGGACATGGCAGAGCGTATGGCAAAGCGTCATATACCTATGACAATGGAAGATTGGGCAAAACGTATCGACATCATTCTGGAAGCAGGTGGTGATGCAATCCTTACTGATGCAGGCAAAGTTACGGCTGAGTTTGCCAAGAAATTTGCTGAAGCCGAATTTGAAAAATACCGAATCATTCAAGACCGCTTGTTTAGTTCGGATTTTGATCGCTTTAATACCGGTGACAACTTTCTACCGTTTGATATTAATCCTGATAAAGAATAATGATTATGACAAATAATAAAGATAAAAAAGTCCTTAATGTTCCAAATCTGAGATTCCCTGAGTTTACGGGGGAATGGAAAAAGTGTATTATAGGTGAATTAACTACTAAAGTAGGTAGCGGGGTGACACCAAGAGGAGGTGAAGCTGTATATAAATCTGAAGGTCATCCTTTTGTCCGTAGTCAGAATATTGGATTAGGACATCTGATATTAGATGATATTGCATATATAGATGAAGATACCCATCAACGGCAAAAGAATACAGAATTACAGTTAGATGACGTACTTCTTAATATAACGGGAGCTTCCATTGGTCGTAGCGCCTTGGTAAATCAACAGATAGTGGGTGGTAACGTAAATCAGCACGTTTGCATTATTCGTGCGAATAAAAAGCTTATACCCTCTTTCCTTTGCAATTTTTTGCTGTCTCAATATGGTCAAAAACAAATAGAAAGTTTTCAAGCTGGAGGGAATAGACAGGGGCTAAATTTTGAGCAAATCAAATCTATTAAAATCGGATTGCCATCAGTAGAAGAACAAAAGAAAATTGCAGATTTATTACTGCTTATTGAACAACGCATTACTACTCAAAACAAAATCATTGAGAAATATGAATCCTTAATTCAGGCAATATGCGATACCTTAATAGAATCAGGACAACCTAAGGTCGAATTATCCTTTAACGATTTTGGAGAGCCATATTCTGGCCTATCTGGTAAAAGTGCAGAAGATTTTGGTAAGGGGTGGCCATACATAACATATATGAATGTCTATCAGAATCAAATCATTGATATAACCGATGTTGGTTTAGTAAAAATCAATGAGACAGAGCAACAATCGGTTGTCCGCTATGGCGACATTCTTTTCACCTTATCATCTGAAACGCCGGATGAAGTTGGAATGGGTGCAGTGTATTTGGGAGATATTTATCCTTTATACCTGAATAGTTTTTGTTTTGGTGTCCATATTACAGACGAAAGTAAGATTTACCCTCCATTTTTAGCATACTATATTTCAACCAAATCATTTAGAAAGGCTGTTTTTCCATTGGCACAAGGCAGTACACGTTTCAATTTGCAAAAGAGCGATTTCATGAAAAAAAAGTTTCTTTTTCCAACGGTAGAAGAACAGAACAAAATATACTCCGTTCTCAAAGCCTATTCGGACAAGCTTTCTATCGAAAAGAATATAGCCAATTTACTTTGTGAACAGAAAAGTTACCTTTTACGTCAGTTGTTTATATAAACATCTGACGTAAAAGGTATTGTTTTTCTTTCTCATACGAACATAACAAACTTTTCTCTAAATCAATCTTTGTTTGAATGCTTGTCAGGGCGTTAGCAATATAGACTACTTCATCCTCTGTTTTTGGAAGAGGAATGGAGTTTTCCAAGAAACGGGCGTTAGTAATGTTGATTGTGTTCTTCGCTCCTTTCTGTATAAGTGGATGCAAATAATTGAACGCATTGTTGGACTGCATGAAATAGAAGTGCAGAAAAACTCCGATGTTATCATTAATCGGCTTATATACACCATACAAAGGTGAAACCGCAACAGCATTTTTTATATAGCTGCGTTTTACTATCCCATAAGGGAAATCACCTGTTGGGCTTTTTGTATAAACGATGTCACCATATTTAACAATATTGTAATGCGATGTTTCTTTGGCAGCAAAAGAGCGTCCAAGATATTCTATCTGATTAATGACACCTTGACTTACAGATACAGAACAAACAGTATAGCCATTTATATTCTTTTCTGTTCTCTCTTGTAGAACTTTGCTTAATTCCGTTTTCTGCCAATTCCCCTCGCGTATTCCATCCATCTTTTTCTGATAAATAATTGCCTGAATTAAGGATGAAATTTCTGAAATGTCCGCAATCTGTGAAAAACTTTTTTCTAGTCCCAAAGATAAGCAACCACAAATAAGATTATATGGTTTTTTCGGTGATTGGCACTTTGTACGGCTTTCTGATATTTGCCATAGAATCTGCAGAAAAAATACGGGAGAGCAATGTAAGCAAGTTTTAACGATAGCAGCTCAATATGGTCTTGTTAGTCAAGAAGAATTTTTCAACAAGAATGTTGCTAGTGAAAATTTGTCAGGATATTACCTTCTACAAAAGGGAGATTTTGCATATAATAAAAGTTATTCGGGAGATTATGTTTGGGGGACAGTAAAACGTTTAGACAATTATGAGCAGGGTGTACTATCCCCATTATATATTTGTTTTCGTCCAGACCCAGCTAGAGTGGATTCTGATTTTCTCATCTATTATTTTGAATCAAAAAAATGGCATAAAACTGTCGCAAATATAGCTGGTGAAGGTGCAAGAAATCATGGTTTACTTAATATCTCTGTTGTAGATTACTTTAATACTATTCATTGTATTCCATCTATGGATGAACAGAAACAAATAGCTCAGATTATAGGTACATTGTTATCAAAGATAGCACGAGAACAACGCATGTTGAATTGTTACGCTGCACAACGGCAATACCTACTTCGTCAGATGTTTATATAAACATTTGGCGAAGTAAATATTGTTTTTCTGACTGTACAGCAATTAAGATGTCAGTTTCTACTTGGACTTTTCTTTCAAGTAAAGAAAGAAAAGCAGAAATTGTTTTTTGTTGTTCTATTATCGGTACTATTACCCTGAATTTAGCTAAATCTTTCTTCTGAATATTAGGTAATCCTGAGCCAATGCGAAGTTTCATAATAGTATCCTCATTACATTTAAGGTAATGATACAGATATAGTTTCTCTACATTATTTGTGATATTTTGAATTGTATAGCAATGTCCTCCACTCCAAAATGGAGTGGTATTGAATTGTACATAACCACAAGAATTTCCGCCTTCACTTATAGATATGGTGTTGGCTTCAGTATTATAATCATCATAATAACCTGATGGTTCTATGCCTCCATTCATCACATAGTAAATGCCACTATCTGTAAGAAATTCTCCATTGACTTGTTTACCTTTAACTATATCACATATATCAGCTAATGTAACAACATCACCATTTATAGACGTAAAGAATCTTTCTGAAATTGCGGACTTTAGTTTTTTCAAATCCTCAATGATTTTGTTTTGGGTTATTATTCGTTGTTCTATTAAACTCAATAACTCAGCGACCTTTTGTTGTTCTTGTAAAGATGGTATAGAAATATGCAACGAAAGTATTGATTTTCTATCAATACCAGGTATTATACCGGTTGAACGTTTTTTAAGTTCGGTCATTAACCGTGACAAATAATGATAAATGAATAATTGTGATTCTGTATTCTTGGCTCTTATACCCATTATTTGCCTAGCGATGTGTGCTTTATCAACATTAGACAATACAGTTAATTGACCGACTCCTGAACCTTTGCATACTAAAAGAATATCTCCTCTTTTAACTATTTGTGTTGGCGTATGTGTCCATCTATTTAATATTATCCCTTCACTATTTAAAGAACTTGCCCCAGTTATATACGGATAAACGTCTTCTTTATCTGTATATTGTTCCGAAGACAAGTCTTGCCCAGAAACAAGTAAAATATATTCTTCTAGTTTACCTGCTTCCCATTTATCTGTAAACTCCGGAAATCTCAGATTTGGAACATCTCTTATTATATTTCTTTAATTATGAGAATTAATTATCAGAATTTTATGAATAACAAGACAATTAGAGAAATTGCGGTTGCTTGGAAAGAGTACAAGCGACCTTACGTGAAGCAGTCCACAATGGCTGCATATTTATTGATTTTGGAAAACCACCTCCTTCCTGCTTTTGGAGAAAAAGACTCACTTCCAGAACAGAGTGTACAGAGTTTCGTATTAGAAAAGATTGAATGTGGATTGAGTGTTAAATCAATTAAAGACATTCTGATCGTTCTGAAAATGGTGATGAAGTTTGGAGTAAAGAATGAATGGATGAACTACTATGAGTGGGACATCAAATATCCTACAAATTCAGCGAACAAGGAACTGGAAGTATTGTCTGTTTCTAATCATAGGAAAATACTTGATCATATTCAGAGTCATTTTACGTTTACAGGGCTTGGCATTTATATAAGTCTTAGTACAGGTTTACGTATCGGTGAAATATGTGCCTTGAAATGGAATGACATCAATATAACAGAAGGTACTATAACTGTTAGCCGTACCATTGAACGTATATATATGGTTGAAGGAGAAAAGAAACATACAGAACTTGTTATCAGTTCCCCAAAAACAAGAAACTCATGCAGAGAAATCCCCATGAGCAAGGAATTGCTTGCTATAGTTAAACCACTAAAGAAGATTGTCAATGATGATTTCTATGTACTTACCAACGATGAACATCCCACAGAACCACGTACGTACCGTAACTATTATAACGGACTGATGGAAAAGCTCGGTATTCCCAGATTGAAATATCACGGTTTACGTCATAGCTTTGCAACACGCTGTATTGAGGCCGGATGCGATTATAAAACAGTGAGTGTTTTGTTAGGTCACTCTAATATTTCTACCACACTTAATCTTTATGTTCATCCTAATATGGAGCAGAAGAAACGTTGCATTACAAAAATGTTCAAATCATTAGGAAAGTAAGAGTATATTTACCTTTTATATAAGATTACAAAAATCAGTAGATTATAAATACAAAGCCAAATGCCTTTTTCACATAGAGGCGTTTGGCTGTATTAGTAGGGGTGTATATAGGTTATACTTGTTACATAAGTTAACATTTCTTATATGCTATGGTAGGAAGTGAGCATCAGCTCACTCCATGCCAGTAAAGGTAATAAAATTCTTTTCAGTTTCATAACAGAGGGATTTCAAATCAAAATGCACAAAAATAAATGTCTGTTAAGAAGAAAGTCTAAATATAGTATCTGAAATTCTACAGATGACTATATTTAGACTTTTATTTATTTGGTCGTATATATAGAAATTACCGGCCTGGATTTATGAGGTTGATCTTTCGGTGTCTCCTGAATAGTTCCTGACTGCATAGAGTAAAGCCAAGCCTTATTCTCCTTTTGCCCTTCCACTTCAGTAGAAGACCATAACCAGCATTCACCCGGATTCAGATTAATCGGAGTTCCCCCGACTTCAGTTATACATTTATTAATCTGATGCCGAACAGAAAACAAATAATAGAGTTGCCGGACAGAAGGAATATAGGCCGATTGTCCATAACTCCACAAATCAAAAGATTTGATAGCCATTGGTGATTGGACTTCCTCATTATTGAACAAAGAATAAGTATTCTCATTTCCGTCCTCATCAGTCAATGATGCAGAAGTACCCTGATCAATACCAAGACTGTCGGCAAAAGCCAGAGGTTCCATATCATGAATGTAAACTGCATAACCAAGATTGTCAGTTTCAACACTACGGTTTACATGGAAAACTATGGCAACAGCTTCCTTGTCAGATTGCTTGAATTTGTCCATGGACAATATATTCCCGTCTGAACAAACCACATTGCCGACTTGAAGGGAAGATAAAAGACCGTCATCTTCTTCATGTTCACAATGACAGGAAGTGAGCAGCAGCCCACTCCATGCCAGAATCGGTAATAAAAATCTTTTCAGCTTCATAACAGTGGAATTTCAAATGACCTGATTACACATTGTGCCTCCTTATCCATAATAAACCAGTATTCAGAGCGGTAAGGTTGCCCGTCAGAATCAGTGGCTTCATATTCTATCTTTACCTTCCAACCGCTGAACGGCTTGCGTTCCTGACTGGCTTCATCACCTGCAGGCTTCAGTTCCCCCGTAACCATCAGAGAGCGGAGTGCCGTCATGGCATCCATCTGACGTTTCATCTGTCCGGACATCCCGTGACATTCTGAATCCGGATTATCAAAATCCGTATCCTCCATAAACCTGCGGCTGATTTTCATCATGGCCACAGAAAGAGCCATCTTCTCCTTCATGGTAACATACTCACGGCCAAATACAGAATCCGGTTTGCTGATGCCGACAATCTTTACGGATTCCGGATTGTCCACTGAAGCCATCAGTGCCTTTTTGGCCATATCCTGTGCCTTATTCCCGCTGTTGTCGGAACAGCCGGTTCCCATTCCGAGCAGAACTGCCACTGCAGGCAGTATCAGTAGTTTCTTTCCCTGTTTCATATCTTTACGATTTGAAGTTTGTCCGGAGCCAAGCCGAGGCGTTTGCGGTAAATGGAACCGTCTTCCCGGTACATCTCCAGTTCGGATGAAGTAATGTTCTTCTCACAAAGTTCCTTCGCCTCTTCCAGTGTCAGCTGATGGCCGCCTATATTCCTCCAGATGGCGAATGAACACGGTGCTTCCTGATTGCTGTAGTTGGAACAGTTGAAAGCCCTTGTTCCCACACGTACCTCGCCGCCGCAGTGCGGACACCTACTGATAACAGACTGCATATTGACTGCACCGTCATCAGCAAGTTCCAGCACTGTCGGGAAAGTCTTGCCTTCCTTGGTGGAGAATCCGTCCAAAAGAATTCGGCGTTTCTCCAGAAACTCGGCAACCTCCCCGTCATTCATTTTCCGGTTGCCGATGATGGTATTGATGTTGAGCACACAAGAAGGATGCTCACCTGTGTTGTTTTCGCAGCGATACCCCTTGCAGGTCTTCACCACGTTGCCGCCGCAGAACGGACAGCGTCCTATAATCTTCTTTTCTGAATCCATATTCCTGATAAATTACAATGTTTGAATTAATTGAATGAGAACCCCCGATTCCAGTCCGCAACGATTCCTCCTATGATGTTCTTGCCGGACATCACGTTTGCCCATCCTTCCGGGTCAAGAGAGAACCAGAGGTCGTTCCATGAGAGTGTGCGTACCTGCCATGCCAGGATAAAGAGGTCGGTATTAACAGCCTCCAGTCTGGTCAGTACCTCATTTGCAATGTAGTACCGCTCGGAAGAACTGAGCAGGTTTACCTTGTGCTTCTCCTTGCCTCCGTCAGAACCGCCTGTATCATAGCTTCCGGAAGTCACCAGCTGCTTCATGAACGGATAAAGCGCAGCCATCTGGGTTGCGGCACCAGCCAGCTCGTCCGAGACGATTGCAGCAATGGCTGTTCCCTTCAGGTTACTGCCGACCGATTTGAGCAGCAGGCTGCAGTTCTGAGGTATCTCCGTGGCCACCAGTTCCCCGGCACGCTTAATCTGATAGAGATTCTGCATGGCACCCTGTGCATTGGAAAGATATTCCAGCATCTTGTTCTCCACACTGTGTACCCTGTCGAGTGCAACCGTTACGGCAGTCTCGGCAGCAATGATTTTCTCATGAGCCTTCTGGCGTTTGTCATAGATATTCTTCAGGGTAGAAGTCTGTGCAAAGACAGCACCCGTCAGCGTCGGGTCTGTCTGTTGTGCAAAAGTGTCCGCACCTTTCAGTAGAAAAACTGCAAGGGCAGCCACTACCGTTATTCTTAACTTGATTTTGCCCATATCATTCAGATTTTACGTCCTTTATTCCTTTGTTCGCTCAGATTCTGTTCACGTTCCTCCTTATGAGGTGAAATGACCGGCTCCATCGGCCTGTTCAGCAGACAGTCGTTCCAGTCCTTGAAAGCCTTCGGAGGAAGCCACTGTCCCATACGGTACCGGATGTTCAGCTGCCTGGCAATCTGGGCCAGTAGGGGACGCTCCATGTCAGGCTCGAATACCTTTCCCTTCGCTTCAATCCGGATGCCGCCGTCAGTCCTGCTTATCTTCATCTGAATACCTTCCTGCAGAGCCATCATGCGCAGTCCGTATATTCGCCCTGCCAGGTCGTTGTCAAAACAGTCGAAGGCACGTGCATTGGGAAACCGTTCCATGACTCCGGTTATCTGCCTGTCGGAAAATGTGCCGCCCAGTGAAACCAGAGCCGCACTGTCCCCAATCTGTATCCGGTTCATCTGGTAGAAGGCCATGGCATCAAATGCAGATTCACAGAAAAACACGCTTCTTACATTGTCCGGACTGATACCCGAAGGAACGGCCACCCATGCCGAGGATGACGAATCCGTACCGGCAGCCTTCGACTTGTAGCCGCCATGTCCTCTGATTTCATACCCTCTGACTTCATTTCCCTTTCCGTCAGTATATGGGAATCCGATATTGTAGCCTTCAAACTTTCCGTTGTTCCTGTCCCTTATAAGGGAAATAAAGGGCGAAAGATCCGTTACGGTCGCTTTGGACAGTCCGCGCCGGGAAAACAGTCCCGGTATTTTTTCAGTGTCAACCGGCTTCACCTCATATCTGGAAGCGTCAAACACACCGGATGATTTTCCTGCCGATTTAACATACTCCCTGTATTCAGGTTCAGGCATGTTGGCAAAACGTGCCATGACCTTGGCTATCTTCTGCCACTCATCTTTTCCTGATACCGTAAAGGAAGAAAGATTCTCACGGATGAGTGTCACCACATCGCCCTTGGAACCGTCACGCCGGAAGAACGTCTGTGCCCCCTTGTCGTTTGGATGGCTGACAATCAGCGTATCCCTTCTGTTGCCGCCTTCACCAAGTACCAGCTCGATGTAACGTCCGACACCGGCCTTCCTGTCCAGACGGTATCCCAGGGCATATGCAATATCGTCAATCCCAACACGGGATTTCATTTCCCTGAAATTAACCTTGTAGTCGCTCATGCTTTCCGATTTAAGATGTTATACAGAATTTCATATACCAAGTCCTGTACCGGCACTCCGGTTCCTGCCCATCATGGTAATCTCCGGTTCGTATGTCTTCCGTGCAGTCATGTTCAGGAAAGCCTCCTTGTCCTTCCAGTCCGTAAGCTGGAAGAATGTCCTGGCCGTTTCCTTGGAAACCTTCTTAAGTCCCAGCTCCACACCATCGTATGACGCACGGATGGCATAGTCTCCGGAACGGGTCTTGACAATGGCCGCATTCTTGAAAGATTTCTCTTCGTCAGCACTCATTGAAGTCAGCGGATCATTCTTTGCCAGATAAGGCTGCTCACCGAGAGCCAGGCGCTGTTTGTCCACATGGTCAAGAATCAGGTCCGAAGCCTTGTTCACGTCAGCCATGACCGATACGATAAACTTGGGTTCCTGTTTCAGTACACCAATCCACGAGTCCAGATAGGCAGCCGAGTTGTCCGTTATTCTGGAATCAAAGCCCATGGAATGGCTGATCATGGCAGCCGTAAGTTCCGCCACCAGCTCCTCTTTGGCATATTTCGGGTCACCGAACCTGCCGCCCATCTCCCTGTTCAGACGCTCCGGTGTCATGGTGGAGTGAGTCATTTCATGCAACATGGTAGAATAATATTCCATTCCGCCACGGTAGGTTTCTTCCGGAGAATCACCGATATTGAACTGCGCCTTCATGGGCAGTACCACAATATCCTTTGAGGGAGAATAATAGGCACCGTTCTCACGTTTGTCGGCACGTATCGGACAAAGCCACTGCTGCGTCTCCACCATACGGTCGAGTGCGGCATGGGTGTACATACCTTCCGTATCCCGAAGCTCCGGAACTTTGAACCTGTCCATTAGTTTCTGCATCCTCTCCGGCTGTACTTCTGCTAGATTGGTCTGTGCCACATTGTATACCGGGAATGATTTGATGAAAGGAATGACATCCATATCCTTCTTCTCTTCCTTGCTCATTGCACGGTATTCCTCCGTGCTTATCCTCTTGCCGTGACTGTCCTTTATCATCATATCCCAGTACACCACAGGGAAGGCCTTTTCACCCTTCAGGACATGAGCCTTCAGGTTATGTGCCTGCTTGAAGGTCAGATATACCGGAAGCTGGTAGTTCATGGCTGCGGTATGCATCTGAAGGAAGAAGGAATTAGAACCGGAATAGTTGCGGCCACCCACATTCTGCGGCAGTCCGGCATAACCTGATGCACCGCCAATCCATCCCTGTTTCCATCCGGTATCTTTCATCTGCTGCATACGCTCAATCATCATTGCAGCGAAGCGGTCTATGGCCGCCTGTCCGCTGTTCCCCTGAGAGTCAGTTCCAGATGCCATAGCTGTCGTCATCCATTACCTGACGGTTCATCTGCTCGATGTCCGTCTGTTCCACATAGAACTCGGCCGATTCATCCGAAGGGTCCGTACCGTGTGACCGGCACCACTCCAGATAATCATCTGCATTCTCACTGTCCATAACAAAGCGGAGGAAACCTATCTTACCCTCCTGTAGAAGCTCCACAAGCTCCTCATGATTCATTTTAGCTGACATATCTTATATCTTTAGTTTATTACATAAAATTGATTAAACAACTCTGATTATGTTACATTTTCATAGAAGCCGTTTTCTCCACCTTTGCGGTGTTGGCGGCAAGCATACCGGTTATTTCCGTATTCAGGTACTTGGCCGCAATCTGTTCCCTTGTGGCCGTCTTGGTCTTGAAAAGAGAATAGCCGTCATCGAAGGAGATTTCATGCCGGGAAGTCTGTCCCTTTTCTCCGAGGTCAACCGACACCTTCCATTTGTTGTCATTCCTGTCCTTGGCTACACGCACACCCTTGGGGTCAACACCTTCAGGAAGCTGATATTTCTCGTATGCGGATTTCAGATGCAGACGTTCCCCGAAGTTCTTTTCAATAAGCTGGTTTGGAGTGGCCACCCTGTCAAAGTAGGCATTCAGGTCCTGGTGTGAAGCCACGGCAGACATGTTGGTATCCCCAACCTGAACATAGAACTTGTATTTCCCAAAGTCAGGACGCTGTTCGTCCTTCTCTTTATAGACATTGAACTTGTTTACGGTTATGGAACCGTCCGGTCCTGCAATCTCCATTGGCATACGGAAGGCTTCCTCAGATACCTTTGGCATAAGTTTTGTCGGATAGTATCGTTCCATCAGCTGCGGCACCGTCATTTCCTTGTTCTGATAGGCAGCAAGGTCGGATGCATCCATCTTCTGCGGCTTGAGCTGCTGTCCGTCAATTTTTGCGGTAAAATACCAGTCGGCAGGATTGGTGGTACTTTGGTAGGCATGACCATGAGTAACCTTTTCACCGTTGGCCGTTACCATCTGCGGCTCACGGGGCTTTCGTTCCTGGGCTGCCTCCGTTTTCTGTTCGTCCTTCTTTTCAGTCTTTACCTCATTATCCGTCCCGTTCTCAGCTTTGGTTTCAGCTTTGGCCTTCGACTTCTTTTCCCTTGCAGGTTTTACATCAACAGTATTCTCTACTGTTCTGTCAGGAGTTTCCTGCGCACCCTGTTCCTTTTTCTTCTTTCCCATATCTGTACTGTTTTGAATGGTTCTCTCATTATTTTCAGCCTTATCCTGTCCGGCCTTCTTCTTCAAAGGACTGTCCAGTGCATCACAGATTGCAACCCTAATTCCGGAACGTATCAGTTTGGGCAGATAAACGTCAAGTGCTGATTGAGGGAATGATGCAACCTTTACCGGTCTCTTGTAGTCAGGCAGAATCCTGTCTGCAATCTCGATGGCAAGCACTGCGGCAGCCTTGACGGCATCCTGCTTATAGAGTTCATAGAAACTGTTCCGTCTGAACAACAGCATAGCATCCGGATGCTTCTTCTTCAGTTCGTTGAACTGCCGTATGATACCGTTATTATTATCTGAATCTGTCTTTTTGGCCATAGAAATCAGTATTAAAGTTTAAGGCTGTTTGCTTTTGTTTCCTTTCGGGATGGAGAGAGGGAAATAGCACGCTCCACGGCCTGTTTGTCTACCACCTTCTGATATTCCCAACGGTTCTTGTCAGTCATGACAAGGCCGAGATATTCTGGATGAATCTCGTCATAGCGGAGTTTCTGCTGCCTTTCCCATTCCTTCATGTCTCCCTTGATAAGCTTGAATCCCTGCTGCTCCTTCAGGTCAATGCCGACTGAAACCTTCTCACCGCCCACATTCAGTTCAACCGGTTTTCCCTCCCGTACCTGCTGTTTCTGTTGCATGCCCAGTTCAATGTCGTTCACTTTCTCCATATCCTTCAGACGCTGCTCCAGCTTTATGTCAGTGACACGCTTGTGAATGACGGATTTCGTTTCCGGATCAAGCTGCAGATACTGCTGAGTCTTTTCACCGTTTACGTTGACTGCCTTCTGAATTACCTCACCTCTGGCCAGACGTTCAGCCTCCTGCTGAGTGAGATTGAGAACCTTGTTGCGTTCCCGGTCCAGTTCGGCACGTACTGGATATGCAATCAAAGCCGGAGCACCGTTTTTGTCTGTAGTCATCTGAAGCTTCATCGGCATGGTGATGATGCTGCCGTTCCTTGCGTTGATGGATACCTGCATGATGGGAGTCACTTCACCTGCCATCAGCTTCTCCTTCACTTCCATGGGTAAACTGTCCGCCTTTTCACGGTCGATACCCAGTATTGCCAGTTTTTCGTATGGCAACAAATCGGACTGATTTCTGTTGTGCATTTCCATATTACTGTAATTAAGCTGTTATATTTGCGGTTCTAACCGCCTGAATACCACAAATGTATTCACGGCAATCCCCTGAAAAAGAAATGCGCAACACTATTCTGATTTCACTGCTGTTAATGCTGCTACCGGTAAGCGTATCGGCACAGTTCTATACGATAACCAGAGATTCGGAAATTCTGCCAACTGAAAGACGAAAAGAGGCCTATAAGCATGTAGAAAAGGATGTTACAGGAGGGAAAAAGAATGAGATGGTGGCAAAGGATACCCTGATTGTCAGGCCGGATAATCAAAAGGAATTGGATGATAACAGCCGGAATAGTGACAGGAAAGCATCCCTTAAAACAGAGCAGCAAAAGAAAACAGATGATATTACTAAATCAGAGAACAATCTTCCTGAACTTACTATCCCCAACCTTTATAAAGAAATCATAAGAAACGGGATCCTATACCCAAAAATAGTTTTGGCTCAAGCAATTCTAGAAACAGGCTGGTTCCGCTCATCAGTATGTCGGAACAAGCATAATCTATTCGGGCTTACCAATCCACGTACAGGGAAATACTATGAATTCAACCATTGGACAGAAAGTGTCCGGGCTTATTATACTAAAGTTCAATACAAGTATAAAGGTGGTAATTATTTGTTTTGGCTTGATGAAATAGGATATGCCGAAGATCCGGATTATATAATTGCTGTAGAAAATTTACTAAAGCTATTATAAAAAAGTGTTGTGGAAAATAAATATTGATATTTGATTATTCTTTTATTAATTATTACTAACTTTGAGATATATAAGAATCTGGCAATTAAAGTTTCTTATTTATATGGAGTTTTATACTCTGATTTATGAGAAATTATTTGGGGGCTGGAAGCCAAAAAAATACTATAATTATAAACATATAATTAGTTAAATAAATATGTCGAAGTTAAATGTAGATCAGAAATCAGTAAAAGACTTATTTCAGAATAATAAAGCGGATTTTTTAATACCAGATTATCAAAGACCATATGCGTGGGAAGATAAGGAATGTCAAACTCTATGGGATGATATCTTCGGGTTTGCATTTCCAGATAATGATTATTCAAAGTTTGACAGCAGTAAAGATGAATATTTTTTAGGCCCAATAGTAACATTCAAGAATGAAGAAGAAAAAATGGAAGTTATTGACGGCCAGCAAAGACTAACAACACTGATGCTTTTGTTAAGAGCATTCTATAGCATGTTTGATAATATGCAGGATGCACAGTCTATAAAGACAAGGGAGAACATAGCGAAATGTATCTGGAAAACTGATGAATTTGGAAGCCCGGACATGAATGTGTTGAAGATTGATTCACAGGTAGCAACAGATAATGACAAAAATGAGTTCCTGTCCATCCTTAAAACAGGAAAAGTTGATGCCGGTCAAAAGAGTAAGTATGCCGATAATTACAGATTCTTTCAAAAGAAGATAGAGGAGTTTCTTAAAGGATATCCAAGCTATTTTGCATATCTACCAACAAGAATATTGAATAACTGTATTCTATTGCCTATAGAGGCTGAATCACAGGATACAGCATTGAGAATATTTTCAACACTTAATGATAGAGGTAAGCCTCTTTCAGATGCAGATATATTTAAGGCACAATTCTATAAATATTATACAAAAGAAAGAAAGAAGGACGAGTTTATCAATGACTGGAAAGAACTTGAAGAACTCACTGAGAAAATCTTTAAGCCAATATACGGTACTCCGATGGATGAGCTATTCACCAGGTATATGTACTATGAGCGTGCTATCAGAGGTATCAAAAGTTCAACTACAGAAGCGTTAAGGAAGTTCTACGAGAGAGATAACTATAAGATATTACATTCAGAAAAAACATTTGAGAATCTTAAGCAGTTGGCAGCATTCTGGAATGATATATCAAACCAGAATAAGGAACGTTTCTCTGAAAGAGTGCTTAGACTACTCTTCGTATTGAACTACGCACCAAATGGTATGTGGACATATTTCACGTCTGTATATTTCATGAGAAATAAGGATGAAAATGCGATGCTTGATGACCAGAAATTCTATGATTTCTTGAACCGTACTACAGCTTTTGTTTGGGCATACGCTTTGACGAATCCAGGTGTAAATGCACTGCGTACACCTGTGTATGCAGAAATGGTAAATATTGTAGAGGGTAAAGACGTAACTTTTGAAGAATATAAGTTTGATGAAGTACAGTTCAGAAGTGTATTTGGTAATTATCAATTCCTGAATGGAAGGCCATTAACGAAATCTATGGTGAACTACCGCTAAACTAAAGATTTAGCGGCTTCGGAGATACCAATACCTCCTCTCTTTTCCTGCTTCTTCCTGCCATTGCTTTTTAGGACACGAGGTCGGTCATCCACAAGAGGACAGTCCACAGGCTTGACTTTCCCACGCTCCGTGGGTAGGGCTTTCAAGCCAAATTCCTTGATGTTGCAAGCGGCATTGAAGTCCCGGTCGTGATGTGTACCACATTCCGGGCATGTCCAACTGCGCTCGCTAAGATTCAATCCTTTGTACACATGGCCGCATTTGCCGCAGGTCTTCGAACTTGGGGCAAAGCGGTCTATCTTAATGAGGTTCACGCCATACCAACTGCACTTGTATTCAAGCAAAGTTAGGAACATACCGAAAGAAGCATCTCCTACGGCTTGTGCCAAATGGTGGTTACGCTGCATCCCTTTCACGTTCAAATCTTCCATGCAGATAGTGCGCACTTGGCTGTCGTGCGTGAGTGCATGGGTGATTTTGTGAAGGCTGTCCTTACGGCTGTTAGCTATGTGTTCCTGTAGCCGGGCTACACGGATGCGTGCCTTGTTGCGGTTGGCAGAACCTTTCTGTTTGCGGCTCAACCGCTTTTGTAGCAACTTCAAGCGGTCTAAGCTTCTCTGCAAGTTCTTGGGATTGGCAAACGTGCGTCCGTCAGAACATACGGCAAGCGACTTGATGCCCAAGTCAATGCCGACGGTCGTGTCACGCATCGGTTCGGAAGGCTTCATTTCTTGCATGGACGTGTCCACCAGAACGGAAGCAAAGTATCTCCCCGAAGGGGTCATGCTGATAGTGACAGTCTTCACCGTACCCTTGAACCTGCGGTGCAGCACGGCAGGAATATCTTTCGCTTTGGGGATTGTGATTGTTCCTTTTTCAAAATCCACACGGCAATGCTGTGGGCAAAGGAAGCTCTGCTTGTCCTTGCGGCTCTTGAAGCGTGGGAAACCGACAGCCTTGGTGTTGCGAAAGAAATTGGTATAGGCTGTATCAAGATTACGCAAGGAACTCTGCAAGGACTGGGAGTTGACTTCAGAAAGCCACTCATGCTCCACCTTCAGCTCGCTCTTCATCAAATTGGTCAAGTATACGTTGCCGAGCGTTTCCTTGCGTTCCTTGTAGGCTGTGATTTTCAGGTTCAATGCCCAATTATAGACAAAACGGCAGCAGCCGAAGGTCTTTGCAAACAAAACCTTCTGCTCATCTGTCGGATAGATTCTATATTTGTAGGCACGTAACATATGGCAAAAGTAACGATTTAAAATGAGACCATGATACAGAAAGATTACATTTCAAAGAACCACTCGAAGTTTCTCATCAAATATCACGTGATATTTGTATGCAAATACAGGAAGAAGCTACTCATTGGAGCAGTGGAATATGACATGAAGCAAATCATGCAGAACATATCAGACCTGTCAGACTTTAACATTGAGGTCATGGAAACCGACAAAGACCATATTCACATGATGATATGCAGCGAACCAAAACTCTCTCCGCTGCAAATCGTAAGGAGGCTAAAACAAATGTCAACAACTGCCATTTGGAAAAGACATGAAAATTACCTTAGACATGTATTTTACTGGGAAAACACATTTTGGACGGATGGATATTTTGTGTCATCAGTCGGAAATGTCAGTCAGGAAACCATCAAAAAATACATCGAAAAACAAGGGTAGCTGCGCTACCCCGCATTTTTCATCCCCTAAACTGAAGATTTAGGGGTTTTCAAATGCGAGTTCCTATAACTTGGTATGCTTTCAATAACATGAACCAAAAACTTCTGTCACTTGAAACAATATTTGAGATAGAACATATCTACGCCAGAAACAGATATGAGAAAGAAAAGTCACTATCAAAAAAAGAGGTAGTAGAATCTTTAGGGAATAAAGTCCTATTGGAAAAGCGCATCAATATAAGAGCTTCAGATTATCGTTTTGAGGATAAGATTAAGTATTATAATGGTTTTGAGACCGCCAGAGGAGTTAAGGAAGGAACAAATATCATTGAACTTAAGGAAATATCAAGGATGAATGACTTTACAGAGAATGACATTAATCAAAGATATAAAGCTATGCTTGATTCATTTGTGGAATATTTGAGATTGAATAATTTGGTAAAATAAAGAAAAGTAATAACAAATAAAGTTTAGATATAGACACCTAATAGATATTCAAGAACATTAATTATTTATTGGTAAATAAATTTTATACAACATGAAAAGATATAAAGATTGTACTTTACATTGTACAGAAAATCAGACACCTTGTGAATTACTTGATATAGTAATGGAGGAATCCAAAACACAAAGTTTTTTAACAGAACGTTATTCAACATTAGATATAAAAGATACTCTTGCAGTATATATTCAAGAAGAAAAGTTTCCATATTCCCGTTTAATTATATGTACAGATACTAATAAAAATGGTGTATCTATTGTTAATATAGTACCTATGCCTGAAAGTGGTATATCACATATAGACTATTCTGAATATAATAAGATATTAGACTACTTTCGAGATAAAGTATTTTACAAAATAATCAATGATAGTCATAATCATATTTCAGAGAATACTGAAGATTTTAATATTGAGGAGGTTATCCCTTATTCTTTTTCAAAATTAAATACATGGTTAAGTAATTTCCCACTTTCTGGTCATCCTTTAGATGAAAGACGCTGGTATGACTTTGTTATTTCTTTGCATAAAAATAACGAAGACCTATCTATTGATGTTTTTAAGAAATATCTTCAAGAGAAATATAATTGGGAAGAAGATGTTGTAGAATCTTTTGCATTAAAATTAGAGTCACAACTTGATTTGTTGGATTATTATGACAGCCATTGATACCCTTAATATTATATTGACATCTATATCAATAGTAGTAACTATAGTTTCTATATTTCTTTCAATTTGGGCTTCTAGTTCTGCAAAAAAAGCAAAGCAATATAAGGAAGAGGTACTGGAATTTAGAGATGTATTAAACTTGGAAGGTTTACTTAGTGGTTTTCTAACTGAGAGTAAGTACTTCTTAGATAAAACAAGAGATAATAACTGGTATAAGGGGGTAGATGTGACTTCAATTATTTCTCCTTTCAAACAGGTATTATTCTCTTTTGGTAATTCATATCATTTAATAAGTAATTATACTACTATAAGAGATAAGGTGCATGAATTAAATGAAATAGTACAAAATTATGATAAAGCAAGTTCTTTTCAAAGAAAGAGAGCTAATAGCCTTATTATGGAAATTGCTGATATTTTGCAGCAAGAACTTCATAATAATAAAGTAAAGATCATAAAACTGTAATTCTTTTCGGAATGGCCGATTGTATGGAATATAATAACAAAAGATTGTCTATTTATGTTTCATAGGAATTATGAAGTTGTTATAGTATTTTCTTAACCAACTATTATGGAAAATTCGATAATATTAAAAGCAACATATTATCATGGAATGTACAGGGTAAAAAGCATAGAAACCGTATTTGGCTATGCTTCCCTGTACAAACCCTCTTTCCCCATTATAAAGATATAATATCATGCAGGCCAGTATAGCACCAATTACCCCAAAGTGCATCATCAAAGCAAATGTGCAAAAAAATTGCATACCTCTACTATATGGGAAAGAGTGACTATATCCGTTAAAAAGATAAAAGATAACGATTACAATAATTCCTCTCCACTCATAATCCACTCCAAGCCATGAAGAGAGTCCGGCCATGCCAAGTGTCCAAAGAAATCCAAGTACCATACTACGTTGCAGAAGATTTTCAAGAACCATAAGCGTGGCCACACCCAAAGCCAATGTAAACATCACATTATGTGTCCCGTCAGCACCATTCAGCAGATACCAGGGTATTTCACTGATTACTGCAAATCCCAGTAGGGTAAAGAAATACCTGTACCTGCTTCTTGTATGAATAAACCCTTCCGCTATCAGGAAGGCAAACACTGGAAAAGCGATGCGCCCTATACAGCGCATCGTTTCATATAATAGGGTACCGTGTTCCATCAGATAGAGAGCAATATGGTCTATCACCATGGAAATCATGGCAATGACTTTAAGGGCACTGCCGCTAAATCCAAATGCCGGTTTTAAGGTCATATTCATAAATTACATATTTAACTGATACCGAGAAGTTCCTTTACCATATCCTCCACTTCCTGGTTCACACGCTTGAAGTTACGGTTGAGCAGGATTTCCTTCTCTTTGTCGTTTTTGAACTCATAGATTTTGGGTAGAGCCACATAGTGTTTTTCCTCGTCCTTAATCTTCTTCATATCAAAGTGCGTCTTACAGAAATACTTGGTAGTCCTGAACTCTTCTGACTGCTCGATGTCAAAATGGTCAAGCATACTGTCATCGGTAGCCGTAAAGTCACGTGCCGCCTGTCCGGCCAGCCAGCCTGTTGCCATATCCGCAATCTTGGCAGCAGGAACCAGAAAATCCATCTTCTCGGATATTGTGGTTGATACCTTGTGGTCATTGATGGAAACGGAGCGTGAAGTCTGCTTTGCCTTTCCGAACACATCATTCTGTGCCCACTCCAGCGTCTCCTTGTTACGTGCCGCACCCATGAAGATATTACCGCAGGTAGTGATAATTTTCTGCATACCGACCTTGCCGTAGTCAGCTTCCAGCTGTGGAAGCTCCTGGAAACCTAAAGTCACGGCAACCTTGTTGGAACGAGCCGTACCGATAAGACGGTCTATCTTGTGAAAGTACAGGGTCGGAAGCTCATCCACGATGATGCTCACCGGGATATTGCCCTTTGAGTTCACCCTTGTAATCAGACGGTTCAGTACCAGTGCATTCAGCGAGCCGATAACCTGTTCCTTTTCCGGGTCATTGGCAATCACCAGATAGCTCGGATTTGCCTTGTCAGAAATCTTCAGATCGAAATCATCCCCAGTGAATACCCAGTATGCTTCCGGAGATACAAGGCGTGCGGCATTCACACGTAGCGTACCGACCATACCTTCCAGCTGGTCATTCGCCTTGTTTTCGTAAGCACTCTTGAACGGAGCCATCAGCGAAGCAATCCTGTCATCCTGCATCAGGATATTAAATACCTGGTCGTATGGCCTTCCAAGGAATGAAAGTACATGCGGCATGTCCGAGAATTCGCCGGTTACGGTATCCGGTTCCACCACATTGCCATGCTCGTCCTCATACCAGCACCTTTGAATCAGAATCTTTCTGCCTGTCCGGTCCTTATAGCTGTATCCGTTCAGGTCCACAAACATACGGTCCTCGTCAGTCGATACATCATTGCCGTTCTCATCCACGAAATCAAGCACCACATTGCCGTCCTTGTCGATGGCGTTGAAGTCATCCCAGTTGCGTATGACAATTTCCAGCTTCTTTCCCTCCAGTGATATGAAGCGTCTAAGCTTCTTTCCGTTCCTGAACCCGACCGGATGGAAGTTTACAAAGAAATAGATGATGGCAGCCAGAAAGTTTTCCGCAGAGTTGGTGAAGAAGGCTTCCGAACCGCCCTTCTTCTCTCCACCTCCCTTGTTGAGTGAGGCCAGCAGAGTAGCCGCCGTTTCAGAAGCTGCAGCCAGATCCGGAATATATTTCCGCTGAATCGGATTGATGCGGTTAGAGTATTCCACATCGGTAAAGTTGATGGTACGGAATCCGCAGTTCTGAGGCAGTTTGCCTGCCTTGCGGTTCTTGCAGTACTGATAGAAAAGCGTCTTTGCCAGTGTCGGATACTTGAAATCATATACCATCATGGCAAATCCCTTTGCTGAATGCTGCCTGATGAACGGGTCAATGATACCGAAAGACTTACCGGAACCTGGTGTACCCAGAACAATCGTACCACGGAAAGGATTGATGATATTGATCCATCCTTTGTGCATTTTCTTCTTCCAGTAGTATATCATCGGAATGTTCACCGAATAATCATTGCTGACCAGCGTTTCCGACTGCTGGAACGATTCGTTCTCAAAGTTGAAACGGTCCTCACCGACCTTGTAGTTGTAATACTTGGCAATACCGTCCAGTCCCTGATGTACCAGCATGGTACCCACCACCGAACATACCGCATACAGAAGACGGTTGGCAGGAAATCCCAGCCAGCTGAATCCGAAACTCATGCCATGAAATACAAAACAAAGTCCCACAAGTGTCAGACCGGCCAGTACCGGATAGATGACCATTGTCCTTACATTGAACTTCAGGGACTTTTCTGCTTTTGTGCCGATACAGACAATACAGATGCATATCAGTTCGGCCACCTTGCATCCCGATACGGAATTGAAAACCCTGAACCGTGCCAGCAGGTCGAGTACGAACTGCGTAACCCTGTTGTCAGCCGTAACTGGCAGGTTCATGATAATTTCAATAATCAGAAAGATATAGATGCAGCTCCTGAAGTAGTTGTACATCTGCTGCTGTTCCCTTGTCTCCTCAAATGCCATACGCTCTAACTGTATATGAATTTACTAAAATGGAACCTTTATACCCAACAGCAGACCGTTGCGGAAGGTATCCCCATGCAGGAAGTTCACATTGTTCTTCTGGATTATTGAAAACTCCAGTCCGCTGCGGAACACATAGCTGTATTCAAATCCGGCCTCCAGCCCGAAGAAGAACTTCTTCTGTACCGCACCGAACTGAGACCCAAGACGAAGGCGCATCATGCCGTTCTTGTACCGTGCCAGACGGTGCTTGTAAACCATACCTCCATCCCAGAAATATCCTTTCCAGAAATTGTGACATACCGGCTTCTGCCAGTGATTCCCGACCTCACCATATACTTCGACCGCATTTCCGTATGAAAGCGGATACTCATAACCCAAAGTGGCATTCAGCGTACTTGGAAAAAGGAATCCGGCATTGACGGAAACCTTTCCGGTCTGTGCCGATGCACCGATGAATGCAACCGGGCAAAACAGAATGAACAGAATCTTCTTCATGGCCTATTTTTTTATGGAATGATCAATATAATAGTAGGGGTAATAGTCTGCACCGTCCAGAATATCCGAGTCGAAGCCGTCTGCATTGAGAATGTCCTCATACTCGATGGTGAGTACCACCACACGTCCGCTTATCTGGTTCTCGGAAATCTCCAGACGAAGCACCTTCTCTTCAGGGAAAGTGAGCTTCGGAATCACAAGCACGTTCCTGTAGTCCTTCCTGAACTTACGGGTGTTGTTCATGGAAAATACAGGGGTAAGCTCTATGGTCTGTGAATTGGTTGCCTTTGTCTCCTTTTTGTCAGTAAGTTTTACCCTGATTTCCTCTATATCGTATGCAATCCTTGTCTTGTTCTTCAGTGTATAGTCCAGAAAGAAATAGTCACCGATGGAATAGATATTGTTGATGTATGCCCTGATTCCATTTTTGTTTGATACAATCTGGTTGAATTTTCTTCTGCTTCCATAGACAGCCCAGGCATATCGTGCAATCTCAGCCATCGGCATGGAAACCTCCGGATTGATATAGGACTGTGTCTCATTGTAGGATACATTGTAGATGGTAGAAGCATATTTGGGTGATTCGGTATAGAGGATGTCATACTGTGCGATATGACGCTCACCGATAATGGTGAGTGTACCCAGCAGTTCGTTTTCCCTGTAACCTTCAGATGATATGGAATCATTCTCCAGATAAGGCTTGATGCGGACGATATTGTCTGTACACTGATTGCCTATAATCCTTGTTGTGGAAATATCAACCATTTTGATGTTTTCGGGCATGACAATGTGTGTGGTCACTTCCCGGTTGATGTATATCTTCTCGTTGGCCGACAGATGTACGGCTATGCCTGTGATAAGGCATATTATCAGAAAAAATCTGGTTTTCATATTGAGTAATCTTTATAGTTTATGAATGGTACTGTTATAATCGGATATAAAAGCAATGTTAATCAGCGTGCATCTTCCGAGTTTATCAGGTAAACGATGGTATTGTACTTGATTTTCGCCTTGTTCTTTCTGATATTGGAAGATATGGCAGAAGTTGCAGAGTTATACATGTTCTGCAGTGACTGGAGAGCAATGGCCTCCGTAGAAATACCGGTACCGTAACCGTCACTCGATTCAAAACTGATATTCTGCTGTACCGTATTCGAACCTGCATCCTTCATGAAATCACGGAAAGCCGATTCAGGAACATAGAAACCTTCCATACCGTCATTGTCAAATACAGAAAGCTTAACCTTGATGAACCTGTCGCCGACAAGAATACTGGTTATGGAAGCCCTGACACGCTGCTGTCCGAAACCTGTTACCGTTCCATAGAGGTAAGTTCCCTTTTTCAGCTTTGTACCGCTTACCGTCACATCGTCCAGAAGCTTGAACCGCAGACGTGTACCTTCATGCGCCTTTGTAGTCTGGTCAATCATGGCACGTATAAGCTTGTTCTCGGCAAATTCATCCGGAGCAGTAACCGTATTGAATCTGTCGGCATTGGTGTCATCGGACTTGATTACCAGACTCGGACGGTTGCGTTCCCTTTCCTCCTGACGCACTTTAGCTATGGAATCAGCCCTGTGCTTTCTTTCCGCTTCCTCTGCTTCCGGGTCTTTGATACCCAGTCCGCTTTCAATGGCCTTCTGCCGTTCATAGCTCCTCCGCTGAATCTCTTCAAGGTCACGTGCAAACTCGTCCTGTGAGGAATATCCCATACCTCCGTAACCCGTTTCACTGTTTCCCGAAGGACCGTTCCCGTAGGCATATGCATTGATATGCTTTCTTGATTCTGCAAGGGAACGCTCCAGTTCTTCAAGTTCCCTCTGCTGCCGCTGTCTTTCAGCTTCAGCTGCATCCAGACGATTCAGCTCTTCCTCGCTGTAGCCGTGTTCCAGTTCCTCCTTCTTCTGTTTTTCCTCCCCGATACCGCTGACGGCTGTGAAGGCATCCTCGTCACCGAAACGTCTGGACATCTCATACATCTTGTCTCCGGCTTCCTCGGCATTGGCTTGGGGAAGTTCCATGTTGATACGGTCTGTAGCTACCGTTCCGGCAGTCTCCTCACCGCCGGAGAAAGTCTGCATCACAAAGTATACCAGTGCGCACAGCGGAACGAATATGACCAGCGGAAAGATATACTTGGGCTGTTTGAAATTAATCTTAATCATGGGTTATCATTGTTTTTAATGGATTTGACTATATTTTCCAGCTGCCGGTATTTGAGGATGATCCTCAAGGAATCCTCACGGCTCTTTACAGGTATGGCAATCATGGAGTCCAGTTCATGACGCAGTAACTGTCCCTTCACCGTCATGTCCGTCAATACACTGCGGTGAATGTCCTTGTTTGCCTGGATGGTACGGAATCCCTGAAACACCGGTTCCATTGCGGCTATCGAACTGACATCCGGCTCACTCTGTTTCCCGTTGCCGGAATCTATGGCAACGGTACTGACAAGCAGCAGAAGCAGTGTCCCTGCTACACCTGCGAATGTCGTTTTCGGATGTTTAGCCGCCCATCTGTTGGCCAGTCTGATTCTTGCGGCCAGACGGTATCTTGTTCCGATGACACCCAGTTTGGGCTGCAACCACGACCTGACAAGCAGATGCGTTTTCAAACGGCTTTCCTGTATCTTTTTTCTGAATGATTTCATAATATCAGTATATCAATAGTCCAAATCCCTGTTTTCAAGAGTCCTCCAGCCGGTAATGAGCAGACCGTGCGGATTGTTCCTTGTCCTCGGTACGGACTCGATGTAACCTGTTGTCACCATCGAGCGTCTGATGTCCCTGGTCCTGCGCTTGATAAGCTGCGTACCGTAATAGGTAAACTTCCGTTCATGTTCGTCAAACTGAATGGAGTCGCACATGATGGTGCAGACAGCCGAAGAGGAAATGATGTCCGAATAGAAACCGTTCTCGTCCATGGCCTGTTTCTGTTTCAGCGCAGTCCCGTCAGCCATATACATCGCTTTCCCTACCGTCCATTTGATATAGTCGTTGTCGGGCGGCAGGTTGAAGAAATACTGGTGGAACAGCTGTATGTGCGCCTTGGCCTCCATAGTGAAGTTGGCTTCCAGCCGTGCACGCTCGGCAAGAAACGGAATGTCTCCGTCAAGTACATAAATCTGCTGCCTTTCCTCGTTGACAAGGGAAATGCAGCACCAGATGGTAAAGGCACAGATGACGGTGCAGCCTCCGATTACAGCAAATACCGTCATCATGGCCAGTCTGGTTTTCTGTGCAAGGGATTCAATAAGCATATTGTAAAAAGATTTGAAGTTATTTGACTAATGACCTGACAGCCGAACCTGTTCCTTTCATGGCAGAACCTGCCATACTTCCGGCCATACCACCTGCAGCCGAAGTGATGCCCATTGCAGCCGAACCGGCAACGGAACCTGTACCCGAACTTACACCTCCCGGAATCAGCCATGAAGCCACTTCAGGAACGAAGCGTATGATATAGGCACCCACGAGCATACCCATGGCATACATACAGTTGGAGCCTATTCCCTGCAGTCCCAGTGCGCCGATCTGTTCCCATGAGTTTACCGAGCCGTGCAGCAGGTGGTCGTATGCCACCAGATCCTGCTGGAGGTTATAAAGAAGAATGAAGTCTATATAATAGATGCACATATAGGTCACGAATCCCCATAACGAGAGGGAAAGGAACTTGGACATCCACTGGCTCCAGGCCGAGTTCCATGGCGGTGCCAGCGAGAGGGCAAACATGATCGGACAGAATATCATCATGATGGCCATGAAAATCCTCTGTGCCACGAGCATCCCGTAATACGACATCTGGAAAATCAGTTCTCCGACAAAGCGTATTACATCGTTTACCCATTCACTGACCTTTGTCTCAGCCGCCACGGCAGCCCTCTGGGCGTAGTTGTTGATGGTCGAGCCCAGATTCTCCACATTATATATCAGCTTGTCCCACCAGGCAGCATCCTGACCGATTTCGGCCACCTGCTTTGCCGTGGCTATGGAGTCCTGTACGGTTCTCAGCCTGTCGAGATATTCACTCTGTTTCTGTGCCACCTTCAGCTCGAAGGCCGCCACTTCCTTGTTCTTTGCCTTGGCCATAGCCCATGTAGCTGACTCCAGACTCTTTCCCGGAACCTGCAGAGCAGAGCATATCCATGAAGAGGATGAAATACACAGGGAAATGCCAATGATACGCAACAGCTTCATGACATCCATACCACGCCTTCCGAGCATCATCATCCAGCATTCGTATGAACCGACACACAGGGCCAAACACAGACCGAGAGCCTTTGCCATTGAAACGGCATCACCGAGAACGGCCACATTGGGAAATGTCTCCATGGCCGTCAGCAGCTTTTCCAGACTTTCGTCAATGGCCGGAAGTCCTATTGTCAGCGGAATAAACAGTAAATTCATGATTGATTATATTATTTGTTTAATATTATTACCTGTATTATCGTCAATTATAGAGAATGTCTAATAGTGTGTAGCGGCAACGGCACAAAGGTGTGCAGTCCTGTTGACCAGTTCTGCCATCCTGGATTTGGCTTCCTCGTATGCCTTCTTCCGCTTGGCGTTCTCCAGTCCATAGCCGACACCGGTTTTATGTATATAGGCTATATCCGCACAGAGTATTTCATTCTGGCGGCTCAGCTCGTCTACCTGATAGCGGAGCTTGCCGTCACTCTTCTGCATACAGTAGAGCAGTCCGTCCGTGATACAGTCCTGCATACGGTTGAACTCGTCCTTGTAAGTGGCATACATCAGGTCAACATTTCTGTCAGCCTCCCTTGCCAGTTCTTCCTTATACAGTTCCTCGATATATTTGCGCTCACTCTCCACTTTCTTGATTTTCTGCCTCTGCGTCTCTTCGGCAGTCACACGTACCGGCATGATACGTTTCACATCAGACTTGGGTTCCTTGAAACGGACACGGAATCCGGAGTTGAACCAGTCCCATTTCCAGTACATTTCCGCACCGGAATATTTCTTATGCAGGAAAAAGTAATACCAGTCAGGAGCAAAATCCCACGGACCGTTCTCCATTGACTTCCACTGTTTCTGCTTTTCACTGTCACTGACTATGCTTTGGGAATTGGCAACAGTAACTGTACCTGAAACCGCCATACAGAACAGGCACAATAATATAATTCTAACCTGCATATCCCTGATTCCATTTATTGATTACACGCTCAGCTATCTCATTCTTCACATTCGAGTTCAGTATCTCCCAGATATAGTCCGGCTTCCATCCGCAGTCCGTAACAAGGAAACAGTACAGATTGGCATTGTCTATTATGTACCTTGCCCTGTCGATGGAAGTCTTCAGTGTCATTACCAGATTCAGCTTTTCATCCATGGAAGCCTTCATTAGGTTTATACCCGAAGCGGCCACGGTTGCATACAGTTTGTAACAGTGCTGTATCTCCCTTGATATTGCCACGTTGGCATCGGCATAATACCAGGCCACGAAAGGCTTCTTCGATACATGGCTGAAAGTATTGCCGGTAAAGTCCTTGTATTCCGTTACCAGCTGATACAGTGAGTTGGCCGTTGAAGAAATGGCACCGGCCAGCACCAGGTATGAATAGGCATTGTTCAGCCTTGTATCCAGAGTAGTCCGGACATCATTGAACTTTTCCGCACCCTTTTCAATGAGCGACTGCTCGCCATAGCTTGTGGCCACTCTTGTAAGAGCCTTGTCCTCGTCCTTCTTTATGGCCTTGTGCAGGGCAATGAGTGCTTCGATGGTCGGCAGGTCTTTGGGTATTATGAAAGCGGAAGCCTTTACAGGCAGCAACAGCATTATAATACCGGCTGATATGATACTTATATTCCTGATTCTCATGACAGACTCATACATATTAAGGGTTAATAATTTGAAGCAACCAGTCCGTTCCAGTCCTGTACAAGATTCCCCACATGATTCTTCATGGTCACCACATTTGCCCATCCTTCAGGATCTATGGCAAAGAAGAGGTCGTTTGCAGTGGCATACTGTGCCATCAGAACCATCCCTTCCACCTTGTAGCGTATCCTGTTCAGGTCAGTATAGATACTGTTGGCCAGTGTCAACCTTTCATACCTGTCCAGCAGGTTGTAGCCGTCATCCTTTTTTTCTGCAGTTGCCTGTCCCTGCAACGGATTGGGAATTCTGGCATTGTTAACGATATTGACAAAGTTGCCGACCAGCTGCTGGGTTTCCGCTACAAGATTGCCAAGTTCGTTCAGACAGAGCAGCTTGTTTGAAAATTTAGCCTTGTTTACTGTACTGACAAGTACCGGAACATTTCGCAGAATATCCAGAGCGCACAGGCCTATTTCCTTATAATAAAGACTTTCAGTCCCGAAACCGGATATGTTCTCCATGCTCAGCTTGTATAGTTCCTTCATTGTAGCCATGCTTACCGTATAGAGTTCCACCTTCTGTTTCTTGGCTGCAATGGTATCCACACGCTGGTTGTGCTGTTCCTCGATAAGTTTCTGTGAAGCGGTATTGGCCAGGACAATCTTCAGGCAGTTGCGGTCGAATACGATTCTCCAGGCAGCATGTGCATTAATACAGACAAATGCAGAAAGCATTATAACCGATATGATTCTTAATACTGTTCTTACCATAGTGACATAACTTTTTGATGTTGGTTGACTTTTCTTGCAAACTCCAGATACAGAAGCCCTCCGTCCGCCTTGCGGTCTTCCTCGATGCGGGTGATGGCCTCCTGCAGCGTACCGTACCGGGCAAGATAAATCTTCAGTGCCTCCTTCTCGGTACGTTCTGTAGTATATGCCCAGTAGCATTCCGGTGCTTCCTCCACGCCGTACACATCCGAGTGCTGTCCCCGGCAAATCCACACCTCCTTGAAGTAGCTTCTTCCCTCATGGTTGTTCAGCGCATTGATGGTGAAAATCTGCTGACGCTGTATGTCAGTGAGTCCCAGAATGGCTGCAATATCCTCATACCTGTCCTTGAACTTGGTCTGGTCAAGCAGAATCTTCACATCCGAGTTGTTGATGATGGCCTCCTTCACAATAGGGGAATCAATCACGTCATTAAGCTCCTGAGTAACCACACCGGCTATTCCGTGGAATTTTCGGACGGTTTTATACAAATACTTTATATATTCCGCCATGGTAGGTGAAGCGATTGCCTTCCATGCCTCTTCGATAATAAGAGCCTTCCGTCCCTTCTTGATACGCATCTTCTGCAGGAACACGTCCATGATAATCAGCACCACAATCGGGAATAGCACCGGATCATCCTTTATTTTATCTATTTCGAACACAATGAAACGCTCGTCAAACAGATTAATGTCCAGGTCGGAGTTCAGCGTCATCTCCAGCTCGCCGCCACGGTAGAATTGTTTCAGTATGGCTGCAAAGTCATGTATATTGAAACTGATTTTCTCCAACGACGTAATCTGCGGAATGCGCTCCAGGGCAAACTCATAGTAGGAATTGAATGATAGTTCCTGAACCTTCAGCCTGCGCTTCTGTTCTTCTATGTGGTCAATCTGCCTGTCAATCTTAATCAGCATGGAATTGTTATAAAGTTCCCTTTTATATTTTTCTATGATGGCAAGTGCACGTTCCTTTTCCGATTCTGTGGCCGCTTCATCATTTATCAGAGCAGTCAGTGAGCGGCACTGTCGGATCAGCTTCAGACGGCGTACTTCGGAAGGCAGCAGCAGGGCACGGCTTTCAGCCTTCTCCTGAACCTCTTCCGTATTTATCTGCCTGTCGATGTCCTCCATGCTGTGCGTGTACTGTTCATAGTCATCCTCCATCTTGGCGGCAACCAGCAGTTTCTGCCTCAATGCCTCACGCTCACTGTCGCTGAACTTTTCAAACGGATTGAAATAGGCCTCGTAATATTCCACGATGGTCTGGTTTATCAGCATGTCCTCAATCTTTGTTGGAAATGCGTTACCTTTGAATATCAGGAATATCAGCGATTTGAGAAAGTTCTTCTTCTCACCGAAATTAAGCTCGTACTCCTCCTTCGTGACCTTGAACGGATTCATGGAAATGGGCTTCTCCTTCGAGTAGGCTATGTATGTACCCTTGTAATATCCGCATATGCCTTCGTAGGAATCCCCCGTGTCTACCATGACCACATCCGTATTCTGCTCCAGAAGCTGGCGTACCACACTGTTCATGTGGAAGGACTTGCCGGAACCTGAAGGACCGATACAGAAGAAATTGGCATTGTCCGTCATCTTCCTTTTTCCTTCCTTGCCGGTAATGTCAATGCATACAGGCAGTCCCTGACGGTCGGTGTAGTATGTGGTCAGCGGTGTGTCCTCAGACTCCTTCAGATGCTCCTTGAAGAAAAAGCACAGGGCAGCATCCGAAAGTGTCAGGAACAGGTCATAGTCCGGATTGAAGGCATAGCCGTTACCGGGAAAACAGTCCATGAAAAGCTCCAGCTGGTTGTAGGCTGTTCTTGACGGCATGATGCCGCACTCATACAGCTTTGTCTCCAGAAAGGAGGTTACCGGAGTTACCTTGTCAGGGGGGCAGCTCACCAGAATGTTGAAGTTACAATATACAAGCATGGTACTGTCAACGGCCAGCCTGTCCAGCACCTCCTCAATGTCGGCCTTGGCAATACGGTTACTCGGGTCCGGCATGGAACCGTGACGCTTCGCCTTGGCCTGAAGCTTGCGCAGCAGCTTCCTCTGTCCCGGTATCTGAATGACCTGGTTGAACACCACACAGTCTGAGTAGGGGACGCCGGTAAGAAAAGAAAGCAGGTCGGTTGCGATACCGTAGCCGTTGATGTTCATCTGTGTGTACGGCTTTACCATGGAAGGCAGGTTTATCTCGTCAATGTCCACCAGCGGATAGGAACGGATAATCCGGTCACCTGTCCTGAGATATTCGTCTGAAGCCTTGAAGTTGGTCATCGAGAACGCTCCGTGCCGGAACTGGAATGCCATGAAACGGTGACAGTACTCGCTGACTTCCTCCTTGCCGAGCTTTCTGTGCCGGATATGCTTTTCCGTCAGAATATCATCCGTCTTTGATACCTTGGAATGGAAATCGAGCCATCTCTTCGGGTCATACTGGATGAACTGGCTTCTCTGAGCCTCTTGGGTAAGGATAAGAAAAGTCCTTATCTCTGTGAACTCCCTTCCCTCGAAGTATCTGAAATAGCTCCTTGTCAGGAACTCCGCATCATCCGGCACGTCATGGTGATATGCCTGTCTGCACAGAATATCCTGCTTCTGCAGTGCATATCCCTCACCGATGGTCTGAAGGATATTGGATAGCACGTCATGAAACAGCATGTACTGCTGCGCATCCGTACAGAGCTGCTGGACCGGATTGGTTATCTCAAAGATAACGGACGGCTCGCCTCTGGCCGAGAACAGCACGACATTGCCGTCCGTTTCCTCCAGCTGCGCATAGAGTCCGTCAAATATTCTTTTCCTTTTGTGTGCCATACTGTATAAAGTGATTTACTGTTCTTTTCTCAGGCTTCTGTAGATAAAAATGCCTCTTGCCCTTTTCTTATTGTGGAGTCCTCCACGCTGCTTGATGTAGATGGTTATCAGTCCCACCAGTGCCATGACCATCATGGCTATGAATCCTGCAACCTTTCCCAAAGCGATTGAGAAACCGATGAAGCCTACGAATGATACGCCTATGGCTGCCGCTGCCAGAGTGAGGAAACGGCCACGTATGCCCATAAACTCCAGCGGTTTCTGCAATCCCTTGAACACAGGGTATCCTTCCTGATTCATTGTCATGCCGGGAAAGGATTACTGGAAGAACAGCGGGAGAGCTTCCGAGAGTGCGATGAATGCAATACAGCCTCCGATGGTAAGCATGATGGTCTTTTTCACGTCCTGGTCTCCGTTCTGCATCTTGAAATAGACGTTGAAGGCACCAACCAGGACGATAACGGCAGCAATGGCCTTCATCAGGTTCGATACCGGAGTCTGGTAGGAACTGACTTCCTGGGTGGCCTTGGTAAAACCTGCTGCACCCTTGCTTCCTGCCATTGCATTGGATGTGGAAATAATCAGTGCAATGGCCGCCATCACACTCTTCTGTGCAAAACTTGAACCGATGAAACGCTCCGTAAGATTCCGGGCACTTTTCTTTATTATCTGCATTTCTGAATAATGTTAAAGGATTTCATCGCCAAAGAAACAGATGTCACTAAAGGAACGGTATATATATCAGGCATTCTCACAGCTGAAGATAACGGCACCGAGGTCACTAGTACCGGTCTCTGCCAGCCGGTTTATTTCCTGTATGATATTCTCAACCAGAATGCCGTCAGTCATGATTGCCTCCCGGTAAACGTGTCTGGAAGATTCTGATTTGGATGCAGATTTCTCTGTACCGTCAGAATTATTGCTTTCATTATTTGATTCGGGATTCTCCGTATTACTCTGTTCTGAACTTTGTTCTTTGGATTCAGGTTCATCCCGGTTTATTCTTATCGGTCTGAAGCTTCGTGCCTCTTCCGATATGTCTATGTCCTCTTCTTTATTGCTGTCCTGCCCGGCATTCTGTGCGGCCTTTGCCCTCTGGAAGTCCATGAATATCATTGCCGCATAGTAGAATACCATTGCTACGAAGAGAAGGAATACTATCTGTCCGTACTGCATGGCTGTTGTAATATGATGTTGGATGAAAGAGCGGAACTGTCCTCCGGAAGCGGAAGGATATGCAGTCCCAGTCTGATGCCCCGGCTTTCCAGACGTTCCCTGCGTTCCGTACTGCCGGTATAATAAATCACGTTGTGTTCCTCACTGATGATGTATCCATTTGACTTCATGTTTGAGCGCACCCTTACCTTTGCCCTGTTTGAAATGACACGGATACCGGTTACAGGTTCCAGTCCGAAGACGATACGCCGTCTTTCCCTCTTTACCATCTGGGTACGGATACGTGAGGAAATCAGGTGTTTCTCTTCACTGCTGCGTTTCAGTCCGAGTGCAGCGGCTATGCGTCCGACACTCATCCTGGTAATGCCGAGAGCTTTCCCTATCTCAGAGAAGGAACACTCCTGAAAGTGGTTTCTGATATAGTCGGCACGTTCCATCCATCTGGATTTGGCCATTTTTACAAGTCCAAGTTCACGGGCTTTCAGCTTGACGGTCGATTCGCTCAGATTGAGAACGGCAGCTGTATAGGCTGTGGTCTCTACCGGATACAGCTCGACAAGAGCGGTCAGCATCCTGTCGGTCCAGTCTGTCTTTTTCATATCCTACAGATTATAACTGTTAAACAAAGATTTCTTTTCCCTTCTGTATTCTGCCAGACGTGGCAGGTATGACTTGAAGAATGCCCTTACGATGGCATTCACCAGGTCAGAACGGCATCTGCCATGTATATCGCAGTCGTCCAGTGAATCCGCAAGGTCACGGTCAAGCTTGCAGACAAGTCTTTCTGTTTTGTCTGTTTTGGAATCGTCCGATTGAAGGTATTCCATGAAGTCATCCCAGCATCCTGTATCCGAAAGGGAAACAGCAGTATCCTTTTCCTGTGCTTCATTATTATTTTCCTTTTGCTCAACCTGTGTTCCTGCGGTATCTTGCGTCAATATAAGTTCTGAATCATTGATGCCTCTTGTCAGGTCATCTATTTCCGGTATATCCTTACTCATAATGCTATGGTTATTGAAGTTTACTGATTATTCTGGTTCTTTATTCTGATTTTCGTTACTGTCCTGTGAAGCTTCATCAGACGGCTGTGCCTTCTTTTTCTTCTTAGGTTTGGGATTCAGATTTTCCGTCAGCTGTATGCCTTTGAGTTCTTTTTCCCTTATCGGTTGAAGCGTATCGAAGATACTCTGATAGACCTTGTCAAAGACCGGTGTAACGATAGCGGCCTGCATATCCAGTGCTGCCATGGTGCTGAACCGTTCCATATCCGCACGTTTGGGAATCTTCGCAGTGACGTATCCGTAGTTGGAGAAGGTATCCCTTGCATTGTCCCAGATAAGCAGTTCGGAACGCTTGCCGATTCTTCCGTCATTCAGATTGGGAATGATGAAGAGTCTGGCTTTCATCCTTTCACCGACAGCCTTTTTCAGCCGGTCAACAAACATGAGGAAGCTGGCTGTGGACGGAACGGTTACCAGGTCATAGTGAAATGGAACAATAATGATATCCGAGTTGACAAACATGGGTATCAGCCCTTCTGCTTTCAGACTACCGGGTGAATCCATAAGTACAATGTCTATTTCAGGATCGTTGTGAAGCTTTTCCATAAGGGAAGTCATCATTGCCTTATCGTTGGCTTCGTATGCCCATACCTCGTAAGGCATTTCCTGTTCGCCGTATTTTCTGATGTCAGCCTTTCGGCATTTCATGATGGAATGCTGGAAGTCGCAGTCTATGACCACAACTCTCACACCCTTTGTCACCAGATAGTTGGCAAAGGTGATGCAAAGGGTAGTCTTTCCCACACCTCCCTTCTGATTTGCAAATGTCACTATAACCGGAGTTTGTATCATTTCAAGTATTGATTGATTTTGTGACAAATGTATTAACCAAGTTTTTTTGGTAAGAAATGTGCAACACATTTGTGATTTGGGATGGATAAACCAGAATATTCAGATAGATGAAATCTGAATCGCATATTTTATTTAACTATAAAAGTTACAATAGTACATTACATTGTACAATAATTGTTTATGTCATATGATTTCGTGTAACAATACTCATACATTGCACAAATATAAACTTGTCACTTTTTGGACATTTAATTAACTTTGTACCAAAAACAAATAACAATGGATAAATTCATTAAAAATCTCATAGAAGGCAATAATTTCCCACCAAAAGGTTCTGTTACTTTCACCTCTTCAGATCACGTAAGATTTCAAAATAATCAAGATATATCTGGCCATAACTATGGAGCAAATAGAAGATTAGTTATAGAAAAAAATATTGAAGATGGAGAAGGATATACCGTCACTATGTTTAACTTGGACGGTATGCACCCTTTGTGGCAGAACAATATACAGATGTCTCCAAAACGTATGCGCATTACTAATGTTAGCGACAATATAGTTCAACTTCGTGGTTATGGGTATGATAGCATGGGGGCTTCATTCGCGGATTATGGTGTAGTTTTACTTATTGAAAATGAGGAAATTATACGTGTTCAATTAAATATGTACGACCGAAACATAAGTATAGTTTATCTAAAATAAAATAATATGGCTGAATTAGATAGAACATTCACGGAAGAATTATTTACAGAGGTACTGGAGTCAACGCCATGTATTATTGTATACTCTCAACAAGCCTTTGAGTGTAGCAAGAATTATCTTAAATCTACAACTCAGACAGCAAAAGAAATTTTCGAATCTATTCTTGGTGTCCATCAATGCAAAATTATTTATAAAGGAAAGACCAAGAAAGACTTTCGAAAATATCAATTTATTATCGAAGAATTGAAGTTATCTATATATGTTACGCCAAGACAAAATCTAACTGAATTCTCGTTAAGCTATATCTCAGACGAAGAATTTGTTGTCCCAACTGATCCCTCTGAATATAAGAGCATGAATCTGAAATTCATGGCTGAAGAATACATAAACCACAATTTTATGGATTTCCTCGATCGCAATGACCTTATGACATCATATCGTGAAATCAAGGATTTCTGTACAAGTCTTCTTTCCTTGAAAGAACCAGTAAGAGAGATAAATAGAGAACAATCTCGAAAAATGTGGAAAGCATATATTGATGGTGAAAGAGCTTTAAATACAGATAAGAAGGAATTATTTATTGTAGAAGAAGTCGGAACCATAGAGAAAGAGCACTATAATAACCGCACGTATAATACATTAACATTAAAAGTTAAAGCTCCAACTCTTCAGGAAAGATTGACTTCAGCTATAAAAAATGTTCAAGCTACAAAATACCGTAATCCTAATATAGATTTTGTAACAAATAAAAAAGGAGAAATATCATTTGTCGGTTACGTTGATATAACAGAAGAAATTCTTGAAGAGTTATCAAATGTAGCAGCTGATAACTGCTATAAAGTAGCTGAAGATGTAAAGCATATTCTTTCTGGTAGTTTAACACTTAAGTCATCAGAAAATCTTGATAATTTGTTGGAGAGTATAAATTCAAACCTAAATGATTATGATCCGAACTATAGCTATGCAGATGGGGTATATACCTTTAACGATGATAGTCAAGCGTTATATCTAGAAGAATTAATAAAATCTGATTATCCTGAAACATTGACAACTGAACGCAGGACTGTTATAGTCGCATCGTTTAAAAGCAACCAAAATATAGCTTCAATTATATCTGAGATTAAAGAAATGCCAGGAGTGATAGATGTACTTGATTCTGTTAGTGGTCAACTACTTATAAAAACTCAGGGAAAAAGTTATCTTAACTTTAACTCTCAAGCAATACAAAGTATAAGAATTGCTGCTTGCAGAGCTATCTTTACACCTACAGATTTTAGACCAGATGTGCAAATTGAAGGTCTTTCTGTAAGTGGGAATTCATATATTTTTACTTCTAATGATTCTTATTCTTTTTTCAACACTGCATACGAGATGCACCAGAAGGTTATTGCTGCATATGATAATAAGACCTTCATAAAAAAAGAATACGACTATGGCTGTTTTGTAATTCCGAATAAGGGATTGTTGCGTGAAATGCAGTTAAAATTTGTTTCTAACAAACGGATTAGAGTTAAAGCAGCATCAGGATTGGTTGAATTTTATCCAGCTGATTATAACAACTATATAGAATTACTTTCTCAAGTTCGCCAACATTGTGGTGAATCTTTAAGTATTCAAGAACCGGAATATCATCCTTCTGTTGCTATCAAATTATTAAGTGATGATATTAGCTATTGTAAGAAAGTTTATAAGGAGGTAGCGGAAAAAATAACTGAGATTGCTCCTTCTTTTACAGCCTCTTTTGAAAATGATGAAACATGTCAGGTTCTCAATTACACTATTGAGTATACTGAGTTGGAAGAATTAGCTTCATTTCATGATGCTATCAACTCTAGTATAACTTTATACCCATCTTTGCTTACAAATGAATATGATTTAAATGATGAAGGTAAAACTATATTGTCTTTTGAGTTTGACCATCAATTAAATATAAAATTTGAAAAGAATCTTAGAAATGGTTATATAAATGAGAACGTAAATCTCATCAAGGCTAATGAATATGATGCTATTAATGAAGCGATAGATTTGGCATATGAGGAAGAGTATCAGGATTATGATGAAATTAAAGAACTGAGAAATAACAGAACTCAAATACTGAAAAATGCTTTGAAGCTAGGAAAATGCATTGGAAGAAAACTCAATAGTATTAAATTTGAAATTAGCTCAGAATTTATTGAATACATGGAGGATCGCAATGCCCAAGGACGAGTTGAGAGATTTATACATGTTGGAGACTACTTGCAATTTCCGATGGTTGGCAAATCTTCTGAGTTACAAAGATTGGCCGATTCAATGTTGCGAATTACCAATCCAAACCAGTTCTATCCACATTCAAAAACTAAAAGGATTCCTGCACCTGCTAATCCAAGATTATGTGACTTCCTATTTGATCCTAGATATGCAGGTGAATTTGATGAGAATCTTGAAGAGGTTAAGAAACGAATAACAGAAACAAAAATTGAAAAGTTCCTTAATGATAAGCAATTGGAGGCTGTAGCAAAAGCTGTTTCTGCTCCTGATATTGCAATTATTCAAGGCCCTCCTGGTACAGGTAAGACAACTGTTATTGCAGAGATTATATGGCAACAAATACTTAAGAAACCTGATTCGAAGATTCTTCTAACTTCACAAACTAACCTTGCAGTTGACAATGCTCTTGAAAGATTGCAGGGGCGTAGAGGTATTAGACCTGTACGAATCCAGAATGCATCAACGGAGAAAGAAATCGGAATAGAAGCAAAAAGGTACATGTTGGACTTTATGGAAGATTGGTGTATTAAACCAAGTGCTGAGAATGAAGACAATGGTACAAACATTTGGATAGACTCCATTCTTAAAGGCATGACAGATGATACTAAGTATGCATCTGTTATAAATCAATGGAAGAGGGATCTTACTGTCAGAGATCGCAATACAAGAGAGTATTTCTATGAAGCATATAAGAGTAATGTAAATCTTGTTGCTGCCACTTGTAGTATATGTGGCTCCAAACAACTTCAAGAAATATATAAATATTTGTTTGGTAACAATGAGAATGCTTTTGATGTTGTTATTATGGATGAAGCAAGTAAGGCTACACCATTGGAGATGTCTGTACCTATGGTATGGGGAAAGAAAATCATCATCATAGGTGACCATAAACAGCTTCCACCGATGATGAATGAAAATAACATCATAACATCCTTGAAAAAGGCAAATCAAAAAGTATTGGCAGAAACCATCGAAAGCTTCAAGGAGTCACAATTTGAAATATTATTTAGAACAGCATTCAAACTCAAACCATCAATAGTCGCAACTTTGGATACACAATACCGAATGCATAAAAAGATTATGGATACGATTGGTCATTTCTATAGTGAAGAACTTGAAGAAGGTCTGAAATGTGGACTTGCTGATGAAGACATGGATAATGAACAATATAATGCTAGAGGAAGTCGTTATCATGGACTTACTATTCCTGGGTTTATTGAACCACAAACACATGCTATTTGGGTTAATGTAAATACATATGAAAGCCAGCCGAGTGGCTCTACATCATATGTAAATTACGGTGAACTAGATGCTATTAAAACAGTCATTAAAGCCTTGCAAAAAGCAGACGGTTTCCAAAAGTTTATGGATTCTCAAGAAAAACCAGAAGATAAAGAAATAGGTATAATAACTTTCTATGGAGCACAATATGGTAAAATTAAAGAAATGTACAAGGATGGAAAAATTGACAAGTCACTTCCTTGTAGAATTAATGTAGTGGACAAGTTCCAAGGTATGGAGCGTAACATAATCATAATTTCAACCGTGAGAAGCAATAAAGAGAAACATTACGGATTTGCTGAAGATATTAGACGTATAAATGTCGGTTTCTCTCGTGCAAGAAGACTTCTAATTGTCATTGGGAATAGAGACTTCTTTAGAGAAAATGCTCATTATAAAAAATCAATTGATGAGATGGACCATTTTGATATTAAACAACTTCAACATTTGGTAAGATGAAACAAAATACATATAACAAGGGACGAAACAAAAATTTTACCCCAAAGTCTAAGAAGTTTAAGTCACAACCTCTAAAAGAGGATTTTGACAAAAAGGAAACTATTGAAGAGACGTTGGATCAACGCCTCAATAATGTCATTGATAAAAATAAAGCAATATCTGAACTCATTATCGGATATATACCATATACTATTAAGTTTGTAGCTCAGTTATATAAAGGAGTTACAAACAAACCGGAAAAAATTTCAGCATTTGAGAAAGCCATTGTTGGAATAATTAGTATTGACGGACAAACATCACTTTCCAATATTGGCAAAATATTAGGATTGGATATAGAGCATGACATTGCTGAACAAAAGATGATTCGTAATGCTATTGACTCTATGATTCGATACAATCTTGTGACGGGTGACGAGTCCGCATATTTTATCACGGAACAGGGACAAGAATTTGCCGCTCATGGTGAGAGAATGAAATCATTTAGTTCCGATTTTGAACTTTGGTATTTAAATAATAATCATTCTTTTGCCGGTTTACGTGACTGTATCTCATCTGATGATATTCAACTTATCAATGAATCAGATTTTTTAAAAGAGGAAGAATCTTTAACCCCTCTAAGCTTTGAAGAAATAAAAGCGCTTTCTGAAATACAAGCATCAAATATGCAGAGTTCAAAGGAAAGATTTATTCTTCAGAATGCAACCCCACAAAATCATAATTTTTATAAGTACGAATTGATAGTTTGTTTTGTTCAGAGCATTAGAACAAAACAAGTCAGGGCTATTGTTTATGACGATGTAACACAGAGTGTTTTGCCTCAGTTATCTCAATTAATTGAAGATGATGAAGATTTAAAACAGACTTTGTTTTCCCAAATGCTTCAAGCTGCAAGTGAGAGTGAAGACCTTACGATTTACAATGATTTAGACCTTGCCAAGTCTGATCCTTTGGTAAAGGAAGATGTAGCAAATATTATTACAGCAGAAAAGAAACTTATTGAGCAAGAGGATAAGCAATCTATAGTAAATGAAGAAAATAAAAAGGCAGAGGAAATTAATTCTAATGATCTTTCAGAAAGGCTTCATAAACGTGCATTATATGATACTATTGCATTTGAATCCGAATTGCATAATATTTTCCAAACTGACAAACCTGATGAAATATGGTTATCCAGTCCATGGGTAGCAGATGGTACATTTATGCGCAACAGACTTCCTTTAATCAAGAATTATCTTAAACAAGGAGGTAAAGTGTTCATATCTTACTCTGCTCCAGACGAAGGGCTTGACAGCCACAAGGATAAGATGGTAGGAAGCCAATCCCAAAAAGCACTTGAAACTTTAGAAACTGAATACAGTAAACAGTTCTTTCATGTTGAGCTTCCTGCATTCCATAAGAAGAATGTTATTGAAGTAAAAAATGGTCAATGTGTATTGTTTACAGGAAGTTTTAACGTTCTATCATTTTCTGTGACATCTAAAAATATCACTCATGTTAGAACAGAAGAGATGTGTCTTGCTCATTATCAAGCTGCAATTAATCAATATCTTTTATCAAAGAAACAATTTGCAGAAAAGTACATTGAAAAAGCATTGCAAGAGATTTCCATATTGCCTTCTGCCGATGTACAAAACTACAAAAATGAGAGGATTGAGTATTTTAGAAAAGATGCTAACCTTGAGGAATTATTTATTGATTACGACAATATTCTTGAGGAACGTAGAACTATGGCAAAATCAGACCTGCTTACAAAAGAGATAGAGGCATTAAAGAATGAAATTGAAAGCAAAATGTCAAATGGCCTATCTCAAAAAGAGGTTGGTTTTTATAGGGCAAAATTGTTTAAATTATCATCTGCAGGCAATGGCTCTATCATAAGTGATGATATTCAAAATGTAATTATTCACTTGCAGAAGCTAATTAATTCATCCACAATGAAGTCAAAGGTGAATAATGCAAGTGATTCATATAAACCCAAAAAGAAAAATGATGCAGGTAATACAGAATCCTATGATAAGATTTTATCTTTAACAATGTCCTTCTATGAATTAGAGCCTACAGATTCAATATCTATTATAAAACATCTCACAGCTCTCTTTTACTTGTCGTTATCCGATAATGCTATAAAAGCAAATATTGGGGACAAGTGGAAGGATAAGTTGATTGCTTTATTGAGCAGCTCAGAATTAAGGAAACTATTCAAATACAATATATTAAAAGATAAACAAGAAGGAGCTTCTCGTGTATTTATAGCTATAGATGAAAAGTTGTATGCTTTTTATAATATCAGATTGGGTAATAAATTGGTAAAGCAATTGTTTCCAGATAAAATCTTTTTGAATAAAGATGATTACCATGATCCATTAAAAAATATTGAAGAATTGTTATTTTCGTTATAATTATGTCAAGATTTGAATCATCTAGGTTTGTACGAAACCCTCAAATAATGAATGCTAATGTTTTAATGGCTGCATGTGAGACGTTAGGATGGAAGTATTCTTTGCAAAACAATATATTATTGGTTACTGAAGTTGGAAATGATTCTAACTTCAATGGTGAGTTTGCCTTGAGATTAGATGTGTCAACTAACGAGGTTACTTACAATACTTATTATATGCCAAATGCACATGTAAAAGTAGAAGAATTAAAGGAAAAGTTTCAAGAGCTCAATGCTGAATACTCGAAAAATGCTTTAATCTCTGAATTTGAAAAAAACGGATTTACCTATAGATCGAATTATACTTTTACACCTACAGAAGAAGAAAGGTTTAGTTTTTATATGGAGGCAAAATCGTATGACCCACTAGAAGATGAACCATTTGCCTCTATTAAATTTACTATACTAAAAGACGGAACCATTATAACAGATTCTGACTATTTACCAAATGATGTAAACGAAAAGGCTCATGAAGCTATGGATATATTGGAGCAACATTTAGGTAACAAACGTGTAATGACAAAAAAGCCTGTTCCTGCCAAATATTTAAGTAAAATGAAGCCTCGTAGAACAATTAATTTAAATCAAAATTCATAATAGTATGGAAGATGTTTTTCAGAAACTTATCCTAATGATTAGGGCATACTACCCTGTATTATATCTTCATAGTTACGAATACTACAGAACGAAACAAAAGATTAAGGGTATTGTAGAGCTGTTGCGTAGAGAAGGTAAGAAAGTAAATTACTATCAATGGGATTGTGTATATGGACTTGTTCAGATATTACCTGATAAAACAGAGAAAAGAATTGAGCGTATGCAAAACCCTCTTGAAGTGTTAGCTTATATTCTTAACTCAAAAAAGTCTGGGGAGAAAAATATATTTGTTCTTGATGATATAAATAATCATATTGATAGGGATGAAGTTAAATTGATGTTCCGTAAAATTGCAGAAGCAACAAATAACAATACCCATGCAATTATTCTATCGTCAATTTACAGACTTCCTGCTGAATTGGAAAAGTATATTACTGTATTACAAATACCACTTCCTAAACGTAATGAATTGGGAGAAGTTTTGGATATAGTGGCGAAGCAGTCAAAAGTTGAACTCAAAACAAACCTAAGAAATAGACTGATAGATGCTGCGTTAGGAATGACATCAATGGAGGCAGATTTAGCTTACTGCCTTGCCTCTGTTAAGGATGGCTTTGACGATAAGTCTCCTTTTACTGTATCTTCTGAAAAGGAGCAGATTATTAGGAAATCTGGCATTTTGGATTACTTTCCAAAAAATGAAAGTCTAAAAGATGTCGGAGGTATGGAAAATTTAAAGGAGTGGCTTAAAAAAAGGCAGTTAGCATATGACAAGGAAGCTCGCGATTGGGGGTTAAAAGAGCCTAAGGGCTTACTTTTGTTAGGTGTCCCAGGATGCGGAAAGAGCTTAATAGCTAAAAGTATTGCTTCTAGTTGGAATATGCCTTTACTTCGGTTAGATGTAGGAAAAGTCTTTCAGGGCATTGTAGGGTCGAGTGAAGATAATATTCGAAAAGCAATTGCAACTGCCGAAGCTGTTGCTCCATGTGTATTATGGATTGACGAGATAGAAAAAGGTCTTAGCGGTGTACAATCAAGTGGAGCTACAGATGGTGGTGTGACCTCTAGAATATTTTCTACAATATTAACATGGATGCAGGAAAAGACAGCACCTGTATTCGTTGTGGCAACTGCTAATAATATTAATCAACTGCCTCCAGAACTACTTAGAAAAGGCAGATTTGACGAAATCTTTTTTGTGGATCTTCCAAGTCAGAAAGAAAAAGAGAATATTTTTTCCATACATTTGCAAAAAAATCGTCAAAATGTATCTTCATTTGCTTTAGATATTTTAGCCCAAAAAGCTGAAGGATTTAATGGAGCAGAAATTGAAGAATGTGTAAAGGAAGCTATGTTTACTGCATATGTAGAATCACAAGAATCTAATATTGCTCCCAAATTACAGATGATACATATTTTGGATGCTATCAAAAATACTGTACCTCTTTCTAAGACTATGGAGAAACAGATAACTGATCTTAGAAAATTTGCTGTTTCAAGAGCTAAAAATGCTTCTAAAGAGATTGTCTTAGAAAATAGAATGGAAATGCCAATTCTGCTAACTCGTCCAGAATTGGAACTGGAACGCTCATTCGATTCGGTGTTATCTGAGAAAGATAGTAATAGTAACAATATATAATTAGGCGTTAACAAAACGTTGCTCCACCTCTAACCATTCCGAACAGAGAAGTGAAATGCGTTTATGCTAATGGTACTGCAAATGCGGGAGAGTAAGTGAATGCCAGCCCGGAAGCAAACAGGGATGATAACATGTGATGCAATAACTATCAAATTTTACAGAATTATGTTCGATAAATTTTATTTTTTGAACAATGGTGATGTATAGTTTGAGCAGTCTCGCAATAAAGGGGCTGCTCCTAAAAAGACATCTCCTTTTTGGGAAGAGTTTTAGAAACAATTGGGTAAGCGATTCGCTGATTTAATTTGGGTATCAATTATGATACTTCTGATATCTCTTCTCTAAGCAGACCTCCTGAGCATGAGGGTAAAAGGCTCATTTATAATATATATGCTTGAATTAGAACTAAAATAATACAGTAGTGATATTTGTGTATTATACCAATGGAAGTTGCTTTATACTTGGCCTTCTATAGAAGGCTCTTGCCACGTATGGACATCAGCATCACTATCGCAATGAATATTTTTGCGAACCATGGTCAACTTCAATATGATTGACATAATGAGGGAGATCAGACAAGTAACGTCTCTATGCTTTTGTTTGATTTGTTTAAAGAAATGAAATTAAACAAACTAATCAAAACAGATGGACGGATTTAATTCCTCAAATGATATTCCGTCTGAATTAGACGAAACTAACGAGTAGTAAATCAATATAATATCGAAACTTAAACATAACATTATGTTATTTGGAAATAGGATTAGAGAACTCAGAGATAAGCAGGGTGTGTTACAACGACAATTGGCAGCACTACTGGAGATAGACACACCTATGTTCAGTAAGATTGAACGAGGTGATAGACGAGCAAAGCGTGAACATGTGATTAAGCTTGCAGAATACTTGCATCAAGACGTGAAAGAGATGTTGACGTTGTGGTTAGCAGATAAAGTTCTTGATGCAGTAGGTGCTGAAGAGGAAATAAGTTATGATGCAATAACTGTTGCACAAAAACATGTTCAATCTTCTATAAAAGACTATAGTACGTTTTAAGCCTCCCCAAATAAAAACAGCATTCAATATAATTAGAACTGTATCAATCTTTGATTTAGATACTATTTAAATTAAACTTGTTCTCAGATACTTATCCATAAAATAATTTAACCTAATAACTCATGGATTGATACAGTTCAAACTATGGTCTCTACTTTGACCAAAAATTATGTGCTTTATTAATCATATCATATTCAAACATTTTCCCATTTTTTAATTTTTTCCAATTTCCAAAACCTAATTCCTCTGCTAATTTAAAGAAACCGTCACCTTGTTCCATGCTTCTAGAAACAACAACTGAAGATATAAGTGGACGTCCATTTTCATGTTCATATCTTGAAATGTGACCTAAAATTTCACCTATTTTACCTCTGTCAGCAGGGATTGACATATCAAGTCTTAGATTTGCTGTTTTGCACAAATCGGAATAATATATTAGCTGTTTTTTTGATGCAACATTTATAAGTATGTTGCGTACTGTTTTTTCTTCTTTTGTTAAGTTCATAATGATAAGTTAATAACGAACTAAATTAAACTAATCAAATTTTTATGTATGAAACAGCCGTGCAAATTGTTGAAACGTAGTAAGTCAAATTAAGACAACTGTTAATATACGCTTTTTATGCACAGACGATATGCAATATTCGTGAAATTTTTGGATAAAAGCAAAAAGTAGCACGTAATTTAATCAGAGTTATAAGATATAAATATACAATGAATAGTAATTACAATAAACTGTATCATACTCAGATAATAATGAGTGATGAAAATTAATAACGGCATAATTAAAATCATCTTCTTATTGAATTGCCATCATCAACATCATCATAACTACCTTTCTGTCCAACTTCCCACTCACGTTTCTCGCTATGGCTGCCACCACCTGCATCACGCAGCTTGCCCTTGCCTGAGAAACGTGAAGTAGGCTTTGTTTGTTGCTGGTATTTTTGCCGTTCAATTTGCTTCACAAACTGTTTTCTTGGCCGGTCAAGATTGAAGTTTTCTTCAGTAAGATTTATAATGATGTGTTGCTTGAAATTGATGGCGTAAGTTACATCTTCATCCTGACGGACAATAAAGCCCTCTTCATGAAGTTGGCTTCTGACCGAGGTTACAGTATCATCATTGAATATCTCACGCAAACGGTTTACAGCATCAATATGATAGTGTGTTCTTTCCGGAGATATATCCACTAAATCAGTGCGGGATACTTTGAAGATTTTGCAGAGCAGATCACGTTCAGCTTCATTAGCCGGACTGAACAGTTCAACCATGGCTATACGGTTGTTACGGTCGATAGCTTCTGCCATAAAAGGTTTCAACGGACGGCTTTGGTCATCAAAGTAGATAATGCCTTTCTTGATATAGGCACGCTGCTTCCTGATTTTACTGTATATTTCCCCCTGGGTAATTTTCGGATTAAGTGTCAGTAATCGGTCAATATAGTCCTCAATCCGGTTGAATCGTTCTTCAGGAGTAGAGAAGTCCAGGAGTTCCTCTACAGCCAGTACTCTTGCACCATGAATGACTGTCTTGTTTGCATGATCAACGAGCATATATCCGTATGGTGTATCCTTCTTGCCGAAGAACACAATGTCAATACCGAACTTCGTTTTCAATTCCTTCTGCAGTTCCTCCTTGTTGGAACTTACATCACGGTACTTCTTTAATATGCTTCTTAGCTGACGGCAACGTGTCCTTTCCCTATAACCGCTCTTGAAAAGACTTTCTATTTCAGAAAAAGAGATTTCCTTCTGAACCTTTCCACCATGCTTGACGAATACATTCTCATCTTTCTGATAGACCTCATATCCCATGGAAACCATTATTGCCTTGAACTGGGCAAATGAAGAGAACGTGTATAGCTTGGCCAAATTAATGTCATCTTCCGTTTTCTTCTTCCTGTCGTTACCAAGAATACGGTCTATTACCTCCTGGGAACGTCTGCGTTCATGGCTGTGCTGAATCTTTCTTCCATTAGGTGCCACTCTCGAAGTGATGATATGAAGATGGGTATTCTCCGTGTCATAATGAGAATAAACAAGCAACGGCTGACCGGATTCTCCGTATCCCATTTCTTTGAGATACTGGTGTGCAAAATCCAGCAACTCATCTTCCGACATTTCGTGTCCCTTGCATGATATGGCCACATGAAACTGCGGTTTTCTGATTCTGCTGTTCTGTGAACTGTACTTCTGGAGATAACCGACCAGTTCACTCGGGGTAGGTTTGTGAAATGTTCCGAGTGAACCGAAATTCTGAATCTCGATAAGCCGTGCAACACCTTTCGAGACTTTATGTTCATTGTAACCGACAGCATGGAAGTTCGTGCTTCCCGGTAATATGGTTGCTATCATATTGAATCCTAATTATCATGGTTTAAGTTACTGAGTAACCGAAATACTTCAGGCTCATTAATCTACGGTTACACAATAATAATATCTGAAATAATTGAATACCGTGTAACTAATAACTCAGATTCTGACAGCTTTCTGTGTCAGAGAATCAAGGTCTTTCTTTATTCGGTTCAATATTTCCTGAGTTTCGAGGATAACAGGTAACAGAACTTCCTGAATATAGCCGGGAGCGAGTAACCCAGCTACCGCAAGCTCATTGGCACGTTTAACTGACTGATTAAGGTTTCCTCCTGCCCAGGAAAGTTCATTCTGGTATTTGCGATACAACAGACCGAGGTCATTCATCAGTTCGAGTTGCCTTTTGGTTCCGATATTTGAATACTCTGCCAGTGCCGAGCGTATATAATGACTCACAGATGAATAGGAGGCAGATTTCTCCTTAAACTGTTGCACTTCCTCCGGTGTCATCCTTACCTTGATGTACTTGGTTCTCTGATTCTTCATACTTGGATACATTGGTGATTAGGTTTCCCGGACCATCTTTCGTCGTACGAAACAGCGGCCAGCCGCTCCGATGCGTCAGCATTCGGCATGTTACTTTTGTGAGTACGAAACGGAGTTTTGTGGCCACAAAAGTACAACTTGCTTGGGAAACTCTGCACGGCAGAACGATGCCATCCGGGAATGATTATTACACCCAAATTTACCGGAGAAAACTGTTGCAAACCGAAATCTGCAACACAATTCTTTGGAGGCATATTCCGGCTTACCATGTGCTGTAGCATCCGGTTGTTTTGGAATATCCATATAGCGGATTATTGTTATATAAACTTCTAAGACTTTTGAAACCAATTCCCGTGTATTCAGAAACAGATGCTACAAGTGTTATTTAATCTTTGAATTATACTAATTTCGGTAGTCAGAAAGCAATGTTTTACATTCTTCAGTTGGATAAACCAAAGTTTCAAAAACACACAAGATGTAGTTATACAGGATAAATGGATATTGTTCTCATAAAACCTATATCCAATATAATATGTAGTCCCGATACCATGATAGTATGGTAAAAGTAACCTGCTTATCTAAGTTATTGGAATCCCAATAAAAGGGAAAATATAATCTTGTAGCTGATTCAGCTGATGAAATGGCTATCGGGAAATTTTATTTTATCTGAACTGTATTGCAGAAACATTCAGACAGAACAACCTCGTTTTCAGAGTCTAGAGATGCTTTATTATCATGGTGATATAGCACTGATAATCAGTAAAAATTTACTCGAACAACAAGAAAATAGTGTTGCGTAAATTTCTGTATCTCATTGATTTTTAGTATATTTATATAATTAATAAGCTCTTATACTCATAAATATTATACATCATGTTTGAACTGCTGTTGATTATATATCTGCTGCCGGTACTTATTATCGGTATGCTGCTCCTGAAGCTGGTATTCTGGCTTTTGAGGATTTCCATACGTCTGGCTGTATGGCTAGTAAAGAAGACTGTCATACTTATATGGAAGCTTATCGTACTTGTCTTTGCCATAGTTATAGGTCGTGAAATCATGCCCTGGAACCAACTGGACAAATAGAAAAGAACCGCACCAATATGATAAATGGTACGGTTCTGATAAAGATAAGTAGAATCCTCCCTTTGTGTTAATGGCTTGTTCAGTTTTGCCGATTACATGAAACCTTTTCCCTTGCTTCTTTCATATACAACTTCCTTCTTGGAATCACAATTCATAAGACGGAACTGAACCATACATCCGGTAGGGATATCCTTAGGTAACTGTTCAACCAGTCTGTCGATAACTTGGTCCACATTACTGAAACCAATATCTGTTATTTCACCGATTACGTCACCTTTGAAATATGCACGGCCATAGATCATCATCTTCTTTGTGATGCGGAACATCTTGTCTGCCGGTGTCTCGAAGTCACGTGCCTTGCCTTGCTTGCTCTTCTTGCTGCTGAAGAAAATGAAGTCAATCACTTTTGCATTGAGTTCCCAGGCAGGAGTGAAATCTATCTTGACATAGCCTCTTGTTATATTCAGTCCATGGCTGTGATTCATGCCGAAAGCAACTTCATACAGATTGGCATCACAGTCATTTTGGGCAATTGTAGCCCATGTATGACGGAAAGTGTAATAACAGTAGTAATCCTCCTTCTTCATTCCCATATCGGCACATATCTTTCTGATTCCAATATTAACGTTGGCATTGAAACTGTCCGGGTTACTGTAACGCTTATGGAATTTGAAAAGATATTCATCATTCTCGTCTGAAAGATATTTGTCAAATGTGGCCTGAATGAACGGTTCCACGCGCATTTCAATATAGGCTTCGTCTTTCCGGCTGTGCTTTGTCTTAGCTCTTTTATATCCGATAATACCATCCTTGTAGTTTTCTTTTTTAAGCTCAAAAATATCTACGGTGTTTATTCCACCCAGACACAAAGATAGGAGTGCCACGTCTCGGCCCAGTTCCGGAAGAGAGGAAATCATTTTGGTTTCCGGTAGGGGGCGATTGAAGAATTCCCTACATGCCTCTGCACTGATGGCCCTTTGAACCGTACTGTCAGATTTAGGAATAGATACCTTTAACCAAGGATTGTATTTGATTCGCACGATACCACGTTCTTCATCGTTCAGCTCTATAAGTGCCCTTTTGAATATCTGTCTTAAACAAGTCGGATACATTTCTTTCGCCCTGTTCGTCAACGAAAGGCTATTAATCCATCTTGTCAAAACAGAAGATGACAAGTGAGTAAACATCACTCTGGTTGTTCCCAAATATCTTTCAAGGTGGTTTACAGCCAGACGATAGTTCTTAGCATTACGTTCATGTCCTTCAGAAGCCATACGGTTAATGAATTTTGTAGCATAGTCACTAAAACATATTTCTTCATCTGAATGGATAAGAAATTCAATTAGTTCAGCAACAGAATAATTTGAGACATCCTTACGGTTTATCATATCGCTATAACGTAGGATTTCTCGTGAACAATATTCGTTGACCACAATATCCTTGATTTCGCCATTCTTGGTGATTTGCTTGTCCGTAATGAGTTTATCGGTTTTAATATAGCCCATTCTTGAACGGTGGACAACACGAATGTACACTGGATAAAATCCGTCAGCTCTCTTTTTTCTTACGACTACTTTAAATGTTGCCATATCAGATTGATTTATAAATTATTAAATGGTGTATGCGTTGGTGTATGCGCCACTGTTCAAAAGTGTATGCGTGGTGTATGCAAGTACCGTTTATTTGGCTCATCTTTTGTGGACAAATGCACGAACCGCCTAAAAACAACTTAGGCTGTAACGCCTGATAAACAGTTCGTTACAGCCTAAATCAAATATTATCCTATATTGCTTATGCTTCCTCAATAGCCGCCTGCGCCGCAGCCACACGTGCGATAGGTACACGGTAAGGACTGCAAGATACGTAGTTCATACCGAGTTTGGCACAGAATTTCACAGATGAAGGTTCACCACCATGCTCACCGCAAATACCGACTTTGAGCGACGGTTTGGTGGAACGGCCTTTTTCCACGCCCATGCGTACGAGTTGCCCTACACCTTTTTGGTCGAGAACTTCGAACGGATCGGTTTTGAGGATGCCTTTTTCTTTGTAAATCTTTAAGAATTTACCGGCATCATCGCGAGAATAGCCGAATGTCATTTGAGTCAAATCGTTCGTGCCGAATGAGAAGAAGTCGGCAACTTCGGCAATTTGATCGGCCGTAACGGCTGCACGGGGAACCTCGATCATCGTACCTACTTTGTAGGCAACCGTGTCGCCGCGTTCTTCGAATACTTGTGCAGCGGTACGGTGGATAACTTCGGCTTGCATTCTCAATTCTTCTACAACACCTACGAGGGGAACCATGATTTCGGGGTGAACGTCGATACCTTTTGCTTTTACGTTCAAAGCAGCTTCGATAATGGCTCGGGCCTGCATTTCGGTTATTTCGGGATAGGTACAACCTAACCGGCAACCGCGGTGACCTAACATGGGGTTAAATTCTTCCAAAGCATCGCAAGCTAATTTTACTTCGTCGATGCTCATTCCCATCTCTTCTGCCAATTCTTTTTGAGTGGCCAATTGATGCGGTACGAATTCGTGTAGAGGAGGATCGAGCAGACGAATGGTTACACCCAGACCGTCCATAGCTTCGAATATTCCTTCGAAGTCGCCGCGTTGCATGGGCAACAGTTTGTCGAGTGCGTGGCGACGTCCCTCTTCGTCTTTCGACAGAATCATTTCGCGCATGGCTTTGATACGGTCGCCTTCGAAGAACATGTGTTCTGTACGGCATAATCCGATACCTTTTGCTCCGAATTTGCGGGCTACCGCTGCATCGCGCGGAGTATCTGCGTTGGTGCGTACGTCTACTCGGGTATATTTTTCAGCCAAATTCATAATGGCTGCGAAATCCCCGCTCATATCGGCGTCTACGGTAGGAACTTGTCCGTCGTAAACATCTCCGGTGGAACCATTCAAAGAGATCCAATCGCCTTCTTTGTAGACTTTTCCGCCCATTTCTACCGTACGGGCTTTATAATCGACTTTTATTTCACCGGCTCCCGATACACAGCATTTACCCATACCACGGGCAACTACGGCTGCGTGGGAAGTCATACCGCCACGAGCAGTAAGGATGCCTTGCGCCACGCTCATGCCTCGCAAATCTTCGGGAGAGGTTTCGATACGTACCATGATTACTTTTTTCCGTTTTTCGGCCCACGCCTCTGCGTCGTCGGCGAAGAATACGATTTGTCCGGTTGCTGCACCCGGCGAGGCAGGAAGTCCTTTGGCTACGACTTTAACGCGTTTGATGGCATCCTTGTCGAATACGGGGTGCAATAGTTCATCGAGTTTTTGAGCCTCCATGCGTTTCAAGGCAGTTTTTTCGTCGATGATTCCTGCGCGGAGCATATCCATGGCGATTTTTACCATAGCGGCTCCGGTGCGCTTTCCGTTACGAGTTTGCAATAACCACAATTTGCCATCTTGAATGGTGAATTCGAGGTCTTGCATATCTTTGAAGTAGTCTTCGAGTTTTTGTTGAGTTTCGATAAGTGCTTTTGCACATTCGGGCATAGCCTCTTCGAGAGAAGGATATTTGGTTGCGCGTTCTTCTTCCGATATACCTTGCAATGCAGCCCAGCGGCGAGATCCTTCGAGTGTGATTTGTTGGGGGGTGCGTACACCGGCAACTACGTCTTCTCCTTGTGCATTGATGAGGTACTCTCCGTTAAAGATATCTTCGCCGGTAGCAGCGTCACGGGTGAATGCTACACCGGTAGCCGAGGTATTTCCCATATTGCCGAATACCATAGCTTGTACGTTTACGGCAGTACCCCATTCTTCGGGAATCTGGTTCATACGACGGTAGAGAATGGCGCGTTCGTTCATCCAGCTATCGAATACAGCACAGATAGCTCCCCATAATTGTTCCCAGGGAGAAGCAGGAAAATCTTTTCCCGTATTTTCTTTAACGGCGGCTTTAAAGAGTTTTACTAATTCTTTGAGGTCTTCTACTTGGAGTTCGGTATCACTCTTTATACCTTTGGCCTCTTTGACTTTGTCCATCACTTCTTCGAATGGATCGATGTCTTCTTTCGTTTTAGGCTTCATACCCAGTACGACATCGCCGTACATCTGTACGAATCGGCGATAGGAATCCCATGCAAACCGCGCATTTCCCGATTTTTTAGCAATGGCTTCTACGGCGTCGTCGTTCATACCTAAGTTCAATACTGTGTCCATCATACCGGGCATGGAAACACGAGCTCCCGAACGAACCGATACCAATAGCGGATTCGAGGCATCTCCGAATTTCGTGCCCGTGAGGCTTTCGATATGAGCGATAGCCTTTTCTACATCGCCTTTGATTTCTTTTACAACAGCTTCCTTCCCTTGCTGAGTGTATGTGGTACAAACTTCGGTAGTGATTGTGAATCCGGGGGGAACAGGAACTCCAATTAAGTTCATTTCCGCCAAGTTGGCTCCTTTACCGCCCAGCAGGTTTTTCATGTCGGCACGGCCTTCTGCTTTGCCGTTGCCAAAAGTATAAACTCTTTTCATAAATAAATAAGTATATGATATTTTGTATTAAATATTGTTTCCTTTATTCGACTTTGTGACCCATTCGGAAAATCTTGTATAGAAACAATACGCAAAAATAAAGGATTCGTGCAAACCACAAAAATATTTTGCTACAAATTTTAACGCTGTGCACTATTTATTTGCTTTACCTGTCTCTTTCGTGAAAAATACTTATCTTTGCCGAATGTGGAGCCTGTGGTTTTCTGCATAATTGCATAGCCGAATTTATTTAGATGTTCGGTTCGTATTGTTTTGTTTGGCTTTGTAACTTATTAATTTTTTGTTTTGGCACGAAAAAAGAAAGAGCTACCCTTGTTGGAGCAGGTAGAAATAACCGGAGTAGCAGCCGAAGGCAAGGCTTTGGCACGAGTGAACGATTTGGTAGTATTCGTCCCTTTGGCAGCACCGGGAGATATAGTGGATTTGCAATTGATACGTAAGAAGCATAATTATGCTGAGGCACGTATCGTGAAATTTCACGCTTATTCTTCTTTGCGGGTAAATCCTTTTTGCGAGCATTTCGGTGTTTGCGGCGGGTGTAAATGGCAACATGTGGCTTATGACTATCAGTTACAATTTAAACGGCAGCAAGTGGAAGACAATCTTACCCGCATAGGTAAAATCCCTTTGCCGGAAATTTTACCTACCAAAGGTTCGACCAAGCAACAATATTATAGAAACAAGCTCGAATTTTCATTTTCCAATAAGTCGTGGTTGACTTATGAACAGTTGCAGACGGAACAGGAATTCGACTGTCGTAATGCGTTGGGATTTCATATACCCGGTATGTTCGACAAAGTCCTCGACATAAAAAAGTGTTGGTTGCAGGACGATATATCCAATCGCATTCGACTCTCGATAAGACAATGTGCTATCGATAATCATTATCCATTTTTCGATTTGAGGGAGCAGATAGGATTCATGCGGAATATTATTATCCGGACCTCTTCGACAGGAGAGGTTATGCTCATAGTCGTATTTTTCGAACCCGATATGGTGCGTATCGAACGAATGATGCAACATATAGCGGATACGTTCCCCGAGATTACGTCTTTGCTTTATATTGTCAATCAAAAACGAAACGACACGATTGCCGATCAGGAAGTTTGTGTGTTCCGGGGAAGAGATTATATTTGGGAAAGTATGGAAGGATTACGATTCAAGATAGGACCGAAGTCTTTCTATCAAACCAATTCCGAACAGGCTTATGAGTTATATAAGGTTGCCAGAGAGTTCGCCGGATTGACGGGAACCGAGTTGGTTTATGATCTATATACTGGCACGGGTACTATTGCCAATTTTGTGGCAAGACAATCCCGTAAGGTGGTAGGTATCGAGTATGTTCCCGAAGCGATAGAAGATGCCAAAGAAAACGCCCGTATAAACGGGTTGGATAATACTTTGTTTTATGCTGGCGATATGAAGGACATTCTTACAGAGGATTTTATAGAGGAGCATGGTCGTCCAGAAGTCATCATTACCGATCCGCCTCGTGCCGGCATGCATGACGATGTGATTAAGACTATATTGTTCGCTTCTCCTGAACGTATCGTTTATGTAAGTTGTAATCCCGCCACTCAGGCGCGCGATTTATCTTTGTTAGATGCAAAATACAAGGTCGAGCGGGTACAGCCGGTCGATATGTTTCCTCATACTCACCATGTAGAGAATGTAGTATTGTTAGTGAGGAAAGAATAAAATCTAAAATTTCGAGAAAGTGTAGGCCGGGTATATCGATACCCGGCCTTTTTTGTGGATAAAAGTATAAGGAATAGATAATAAAGTATTTGTCTTGATTTGCGAGACAGAGGTATTTTTGTACATTGAAAATATCTTAAAATTTTATCCATGAAAAGAAAAGCTTTTATAAGATTACTTGCAGTGACTGCTTTATTCCCATTTTCCGTGACTGGAAATGCATACTCCGAAACTGTTTCTTCAAAATCGTATGGATTATCTCGCATGACCGATGTGGCTCGATTTCCAGTATTGGATCGGGAAATGAAAGTGAAGTACGAGGGCAGTATCGATAAGAAAGGTGGTAATGCCGATTGGGATTGGAGCTTGTATCAAGATAAGAAAGGAGAGTGGGTAATATTCGATGTGGCGGGAGCCGGCTGTATTTATAATATGGTACAACATCGTTATCTGAGTTCGGAAGAACCCGTATTTCGATTTTACTTTGATGGTGAGGAGACCCCCCGTTTTACTATTCGTTTGTCGGAGTTCGGAGAGAAATATCCTTTTACCGAACCACAAGCATCGTGTTACATCGGCCCTTTGGATAATGGACGAGGCCCTATCCGGGTAGTTCGCAGTTTTGTTCCTATGCCGTTTCGTAATGGCTGCCGAATCACTTCGAGCGTTAAACTCGAAGGACCTCACCGGGATAAAGGGCAAGGTGGCTGGGGACATGTTGTGTATCACAGTTATCCCACTGCGCAAGGGATAGAGACTTTTACTGGAAAGGAGGATTATAGTTCTTTGGTTCGTCAGTGGAAACAAACGGGAGTCGATCCGAAGATTGGTAAGGATAGAATGTTTCGTATGTCGGAAAAGAAATTAGCACCCGGGGAGTCATTGTCTATAATAGATGTGCATGAGGGGGGTGTCATCAATTCGTTGAAACTTTATATGGCTGATATGAATCCCGATAGATTGCAAGATGTATGGATACGTGTGAAGTGGGATAATCACGAAGGGGAAGATGTTCTGTGTCCTATCGGTTGTTTTTTCGGTAATTCCTTAGGATATAATAATACCCGGTATTTATTAATGGGAGCGACGACAGACGGTTGGTTTTATAATTATTTCCCTATGCCGTTTTGGGAACGAGCCCATGTAATGTTGGAGAATAGGAGCGGAGAGACCGTTACTTTGGGCTTTGTTGAAGTAGGAGTAGGGGAGAATAGCTATGATAGAGAGTATAGCGGTTACTTTCGTTCTTCTGACTATTATACTCGTAAACATACACCGGGGGCGGATAGCCCCATCGCGTCGATAAAAGGAACCGGGAAAATGGTTGCCGCTCATGTGACTTGTTATGGGGAACGTCCTCATATTATTACTTGTGAAGGAGATGTAAGAATACATATAGATGGGATTAAGACGCCGCAGGTTGAGAGCGATGGTTCGGAAAGTTATATTTGCTACGGGTGGGGATTCCCGACTCCGGCCGAGTGCAATCCGTCGGGCGGTTATGACGGGCTGAGCGATAATCCCTGGTCGATGACACGATTGTGTTTAGGTGATAGCTATCCATTTTATTCGCAATTGGATTTTAATATAGAGTCTGGTGAGAGCAATAACCAGTATCTCGAACATCTGGGGATTGTTTTTTATTATGGGCAGGATAAAGTTTCCTTAGTTAAGACCGATAGCATAGATATGGCCTCGAAAAAGTCGTTGAAACGACATAAATATAAAGTAGAAGGAGATGTATCTGTGGAGATGCTAACTTCTTGTTTTGAGGGGGATGCCGATGATGTGGAAGTTACGGCTATGGTTCATAAATTTACCGGAGAGAGTTCGTTTCGTATAACAGTATTACCGAATAATCATGGAGTAAGATTGCGTCGATGCAGCGATCAGGAGCTTCCCAGACAGTGTGCGAGAGTTTGGGTCGATGGACAGGATGCCGGCGTGTGGTATTTGGCGGACAGTAATCCGTACAAACGCTGGATTGAAGATGAGTTTGAAATACCGGAATCTCTTACTCGCGACAAATCGGTTTTGAATATACGCATTGTTCCAGAATCTCGCGAAGAGGGCTGCCCTGTGAGTTGGAACGAATCGGCCTATGAAGTGTTCTGTTATATGGAATAATTTTATTGAAAGAGAGAAAAAGGCTTTATACCGATTCGGTATAAAGCCTTTTTCTATTTGTCGGGGATATTTTGTTTCACCCATTGCATGACATTGGCTGGTGGGCGTTGATTATCCAATTCGTGTTTCATGAAGTCCATATAAGGAGCTGCGTGTTTAAAGAATCGGTGATAACCAGCGCACAAATAATTTAATCCCGGTTCTCCGGTGGCCGTTTTTACAAACCTGTTTTTGGGGCACTCTCCGTGGCAGGCAAATAGAAAATCACACTCTTTACATTGTTGGGGCAGAGCATTGCGCTTGTTTTGACCGAAAGCAATTTGTCGGGGACTATTCATCATTTCGATTAAAGATTGGGTGTATATGTTTCCCAATTTATACTCAGGAAATACAAAATGGTCGCAACTGTACACATCTCCATTAAATTCCATAACTCCGGTATGACCGCAAGTTTCGGCCATAGAGCATATTCCGGGTGTTACACCAGCCCAATTGGCAAGAGTAGCATCGAATAATTGTATGTAGTATTCTCCTACGTCATTTCGAACCCATTCGTCGAATATCGTACAAAGAAAGTTGCCCCATTGTTCCGGAGAGACGGAGAAGTCTGTTACTCCGTCTATTGATTCTTCATCGGGAGAGGCTAATATGCGCCCGTCTTCATGTTGCCGAATACGTTCGACAATGGGTGTGAATTGTATATATTTACAGTTGATGTCCTTGAAAAAATGGTAGAAATCTAAGGGATAGTCCCCATTAAAGTCGTTAACTACTGCCATAGCATTCCATTCGACGCCATGTTTATTGAGCAGATTTATCCCTCGCATGACATTTACGAATGAGGGCCTTCCCTGTTTGGTCAATCGGTATTCGTCGTGAAATTCTTGTGGCCCGTCTATACTGATACCGACCAGCCAGTTATTTTCTTTGAAAAAACGACACCAGCTGTCTGTTAATAATGTTCCGTTGGTTTGGATGCTGTTATCGATAATTCGACCTTTTCCGTATTGAGCTTGAAGTCGTACTACTTTTTGGTAGAAATCCAACGGTCTCATTAGGGTTTCGCCACCATGCCATGTGAATAAAATATGGTCGTTTGCCTGACTTTCGATATATTCTTTGATAAATTTCTCTAATAGGCTTTCGCTCATGATGTGCTTGGGAGAGTCCCGATAGAGTTTCGCTTTTTCGGTATAGTAGCAATATGTGCAGGCCAGATTACAAATTGCCCCCACCGGCTTGGTCATGATATATAATATCCGGTCGAAAGGTGTGTAAAGAGATTGGTTCATGATTGTATCAAAGATAGATTTAGTAAGCGGTTCAAAATTAGTAAAAATAGGGAATACAATAATTCGGTACTCGAATTATTTTTAAGTTTTATGTTTTAGGAATCGAATCTTTCGTCTTATATTTGAACCGAAAAAGAATAAGATATTATAAATTTTCGAGGTAATTATCAATGAAATATAGCCGGTTATTATTTGTTGGAGGCGGAATGTTGGCCTCTGTTTTCGCTGCATTTTCGGCAAAGAAAAGTGATAAGCCCAATATCGTTTTTATTTTATGTGACGATATGGGTTATGGAGATTTAGGGTGCTATGGGCAGAAATATATCGAGACTCCGAATATAGATCGTATGGCTTCGGAGGGTATGAGATTTACACAGGCTTATTCGGGTAGCCCTGTTAGTGCTCCTTCCCGGGCTTGTATAATGACCGGACAGCACACCGGACACGGAGAAGTACGAGGAAATAAAGAGTATTGGCGAGATAGTGGCGAGGTGCGTTATGGAGTTAATACCGACTATGCCATCGTAGGCCAACACCCTTATGATCCCAATCGTGTTATTCTTCCTGAAATTATGAAAGAAAACGGTTATAGGACGGGAATGTTCGGTAAATGGGCCGGGGGATATGAAGGCTCTGTTTCTACTCCGGACAAGCGTGGTGTCGATGAGTTCTTTGGATATATCTGTCAATTTCAGGCTCACTTGTATTATCCCAACTTTTTGAATCGGTATAGTTCCCGGTTGGGCGACACTGCGACTATTCGTGTGACGCTCGAAGAGAATATCAAATATCCCATGTGGGGGGCCGGTTATGCTTTACGGCCTCAATATTCGGCCGATCTTATTCACGAAGCTGCAATCGATTGGTTGGATCGTCAGTCGGGAGACAAACCTTTCTTCGGTTTTTTTACTTACACATTACCTCATGCCGAATTGGTACAGCCAGAAGATTCCCTTCTAAATTACTATCGAGAACGGTTGGGGGAAACCGGTGTGTTTAATGGCAGTTATGGTGGGCGCTATAATCCCGTGACTCATACCCATGCACAGTTTGCGGCAATGATTGCTCGGTTAGATATTTATGTAGGTGAGATTTTGAAAAAATTGAAAGAGAAAGGGCTCGATGAGAATACCATCGTTATTTTTTCATCGGATAACGGCCCTCACGAAGAAGGGGGAGCCGACCCCGGATTTTTTGGACGAGATGGGAAACTGAAAGGAATCAAGCGTTCTTGCCATGAGGGAGGTATACGTATTCCTTTTATCGTTCGTTGGCCCGGTCATGTCCCGGTAGCTGTCAATGACCACCAGTTGGCGTTTTATGATATATTGCCTACTTTCTGCGACTTGATAGGGGTGAATCATATCGAGCGATATGGAGAGAATAGGAAAGACTATTTCGATGGACTTTCATTCAAACCTACCTTGCTGGGTAAAGACAAACATCAAAAGAATCATGAGTTTCTTTATTGGGAGTTTTGCGAGACCGATCAAATTGCTGTTCGGCAAGGCGATTGGAAGTTATTTGTTGAGAAGGGTAAATGTCATTTGTATAATTTGGTCGATGATATTCATGAGGATTGTGATTTGGCTGCCCAATATCCCGATCGTGTAGAAGATATGAAGCGTATCGTATTTGAACAGCATGTAGAAAATCCTTATTTCAAAGTGACTATGCCCCAATAAAGTTAATGTATTTATATATGGATTTATGGAATTTTTGATTGACTTTATTTTGCATATAGACAAGCATCTGATTGAGATAGTACAGGATTATCATACTTGGGCCTATGCTATATTGTTTATGATTATTTTTTGTGAGACGGGTTTGGTTGTCACACCCTTTTTACCGGGAGATTCTTTACTTTTTGTTGCTGGGGCTATTACAGCGTTGCCAGGAATTCCCTTAGAAATAAATGTTTTGGTACTTATTTTGTTTGTCGCTGCGGTATTGGGAGATTCTTGTAATTATGCAATAGGCCATTTTTTCGGTAAGAAGCTATTCAGTAACCCCAATTCAAAGATTTTCAAACAAAGCCATTTAGAGAAAACCCATGCTTTCTTTGAAAAATATGGAGGGAAAACCATAATTATAGCTCGGTTTGTCCCTATCGTTCGTACTTTTGCTCCTTTTGTGGGTGGTATGGGGAAAATGCACTATTATTATTTCATGATGTATAATCTAATCGGAGGAGCTTTGTGGGTAGCGATTTTTTGTTATGCGGGCTATTTCTTCGGTGATTTGCCTTTTGTTCAGAAAAATTTAAAACTTCTGATTGTCGCGATTATATTTGTATCTTTGTTACCTGCCGTAATAGAGTTTGTACGGGCAAAAATGAAATTCAGAAAAGTAGACCAATAAAACAAAAAGGCTGTTTTCTATTTTGAAAACAGCCTTTTTTGCATTCAGTCGTCGAGTCATATTATTTTTTCAAGGTAATCCATATAATGCAATCTTTGTCGGTCGCTCCATATTCTTCCTTCGATTTTTCATCTTTCAGGACTGTTATACTTTGTATATTGTTGGGATCTATATTTTTTAGTTCTGTTTCCGAAATCTTTTTCCCGTCTACGATGCAAAGTGTATTTTTCATGATATCCTCAGAAGTATCTTTCTTGGTAATCGTTATGGTTTTTATCGGATCTGTCGAAGTTGCAGCGTTTCCTTTGGTTTGTATGATAAGGGCTCCATTTTCACCATCTTTTCCATAACTTTTGATCGCTTCTTCTCCTTTGAGGACAGTTATCGATTTTATTTTGTCGGCATCGAGTTTTTTGAATTTGTCTTTGGAAATTTTTTTACCGTCTAAAATATATATAGGATCGTAAAAGACTCTGGTATTGTTGTTTTCATCGACTATGACCGAACCATCTTTTTGGATATCTACATTTATATTGCTAATTTTTCCCTTCGTATCGATTTTCTGTCTATTGTTTTCTGCGCTGTCTTTTGTCGTAATGGTTATGCTGTTGATTTTTCCTTTCGTGCCGATCGAAGTGTTCGGCTCGGTTTTGTTTCCGACTATGATAATTTTCGAACTGTTATTCTTTTCGCTGCTTTCCCCGAGGTATATTTTCAGATTTTGCCTGTCTTTGTCATTGCAACTGATTTCGGCCGAGCCTAAACCGACATAAGAGATGAGCAAAGTTTTTCCTATGGGCGTTTTTAAGGAGAAGTTTCCGTTTAGATCGGTTACTGTTCCTGTATTGCTGCCTTTGACCAAGACGGTGGCTCCGACGATAGGTTCGTTGGTTTCTATGTCTAAAACACACCCGGATATTTCTATCTCTTTATCCTTTATGGTTGCGGTGTTTTCGGAACTACCGATCATAGCTGTCAAGTTACTCAAATCGACCGAGGATACTTTGTTTAATTCATCGGAGATTTCGGGGTGGGCGAATACCGAAACGGTACATAATGCGACCGGTATGACGTAGAGATACTTCAAGGTCGCTTTGCGGTTTGATTTCTTTTTTAACATCATGGTAATTCTTTTGTTAAGTTTATTGTGATTAAAGTGATTGGTTATGTAATAAAACTTGGAACCGACCGATTGTTTTATTAACAGTAATTGGTATTGTTTGGCATCGATGCCTTGTTCCAAAACGTAATTATCGGCTTCGTATTCATGTACGGTTTGCAGCTCTCGTTTCAGTAACCAAGCGGCCGGATTGAACCATTGTAATCCTATACAGAGATCGGCAGCCAGTAAATCCCATGAATGATGTTTGCGAATGTGTGCAGATTCGTGTAGGAGTATTTCTCGGCGATGGTTTTGGAAGTCGGCTTTTGAAATGACTATTTTCCCGAACCAACTGAAAGGAGCAATGGATTGGGAGATAACGACAAGAGAAAGTCCGTCGCTGTCGGTATATTTTTCCCGCTCCGAATCAGTCGCAGAAGTTTTATAATTGTGCAGACATATCTAGTGATAAAGTATAAAATCCCGATGAGATAGATACTTAATACTGCGATAATACCTATCGGAATTTTACTTTGTGATTCGTTTTCTATATAAGATGTTGCCGGTAGACTGTCGAGTATAGTGGTGTTTGAATACGTTTCGGGAACAGCCGTATGAACCGGATATAGCGGAAGAATAAACGATAGAGGTATCAATAGTAGCAATGCTGTTCTATTGTAGCGGTAAAATGTTTCCTTACTTAGCAATATACTGTAAAACAGATACAGAATGGCTAGATAAACAGAGGCTTTTAATATATAAACAAAGAATGTGCCCATTGGTGGTGATTGGTTATTGTTCTGCGTTTCCTTTTTCTACTTTTTCGATAAGCTCTTTCAATTCTTTCAGTGAAATATCTTCTTCCTCGATTAAAGAGGAAACGACTCCCAAATAGGAGCTGTTGAAGTATTTACGTATGACTTGTCGCAAGGTCCGTTTTTTGAACGATTCTTCGCTTACAACAGCAAAATATTGATAGGTTTTACCATATGCTTTGTGTGACACATAGCCTTTTTCTTCGAGTCCTCTTACGATGGTCGATAACGTATTGAAGTGAGGTTTGGGTTCGTCATAAAAATCCAACAGTTCTTTCACGAATAATGGCCCTTTATGCCAGAAATAATTCATGATTTCCTCTTCTTTCGATGTAAGTCCTTTCATATTTTTTCTATTTATGATACAAATAAACTAAATGTTTTAGTTTTTCAACTAATTATTATAGTTAATAAAACTAAATAAAATAGTTTATTAACTACTGCTTATAGTTTGATTGGGAAGAAAAGAAAAATCGGCAATAGAGTGTAAACATCTATTACCGATTATATTGGACTAATAACTAATGTATTATTCTTTTTCTTTTATCATTATTTTTGAATATTGGGAAGTTCGAGCCCGTATCCACGTTTCTTGTCCTCAACTTTTAACCATAACCCGAAGAGAAGAGCCAACACACCTAAACTTGCAAATATAAGCATAGGGGTTGTATAGTTGTATTGTAACGGATCGGTTATGCCGGGATTCGAGATTCTCAATGCTGCACCTATAATCATGGGGAATGCATATAATCCTATGTTTTGAATCCAGAAAATAACGGCGTATGCCGAACCTAATAGTTTGTTGTCTACAAGTTTGGGGACGGACGGCCATAAAGAAGCTGGAACCAATGAAAAAGAGATTCCCAATAATATGATAGATAAATAGGCGACGATAACTGCTGCGGTAGTACCTTTCAGGGCCGGCAACACCAATGCGAATACCAAATGGCAGGCAATCATCAGCAGTGCACCGAAGATGAGCATAGTAGCTCCTTTACCACGATGGTCGAGAAAATTTCCTAAAATGGGAGTAATAGCCGCCGCGCCCAAAGGGAATACGAAAAATACCCAACCGGCTTGTTCGGCCGTGTATCCTAAATTACATTGCAGCATATTGATTGCATATTTTTGGAATGGGAAAATAGCCGAGTAGTAGAGTACGCAAAGAAGAGCTACTAACCAGAATACTTTGCTCGAAAAAATGAGTTTGAGATCTTTCAATTTGAAAGGATCGTCTTTTTCCTCACCGCTTTCGCCCATCTGTCGTTCGAGTTTTTTATCCATGAAGGCATAAGTGATAAAACAGATGAGTCCGATTGCCAGTAATATAACTGCTACGAGAACAGGACGAGATACATCGATAGGAGAGATTTTATTGGCCAAGACCGGAGAGCCTAAGACGACTACGGCGACTCCCACACGGGCAATAGCCATTTCTACCCCCATGGCGAGTGCCATTTCTTTCCCTTTGAACCATTTGACAATTCCGCGGGAAACTGTAATTCCCGCCATTTCTACGCCACAACCGAAGAACATGAAACCGATAGCCGACATTTTAGCCGACGCAGGCATGCCCTCGTAAAACGGGGTGATGTTCCACCATTCCAAAGGTAAATTCATAAATCGGTTCATGAGAGATTCTGCTTCGCTACCGATAAATGCATTGCTGACAGCGAAATAGTTGATGGATGCCCCTGCGAGCATAACGGCCCCGGAAAGAATAGCCGTGAAGCGAACACCCATTTTATCGAGAATGATACCCGCAAAAATTAAAAAGAATACGAATACATTCAGGAATGTTTCAGAACCGGCATAGTGTCCATAGGCATCGGGAGACCACCCTCTTGATGTTTGCAAAAGTTCTTGTAAAGGCGATAGTATATCCATGAAAATATACCCGAAAAACATGGCACTTGCCAGTAGAATAAGGGCCGTCCATCGTATGGCCGGGACGTCCTTCATCAATTGGTTCATTTTTTCAGTCATTGTGTTTATGTGTTTTATATATTAACTTCTTAGAAATAGACAGAAAGCCCCATTTTTATTCCGTACTGGTTGAATTTATCGGTAAAACTGTGCTTCCAATATACGGCCGGATCCAGAGATATGTTGTGACTCACGAAAATCGCATATCCCAGCTCGGCTCCGACATATAGGTAATCTCTGCATTGAGAATCACTTCCTTTGGGTTTATACCATGCATGGGTGTATCCTGCGTTTACGCCGAGAAACAGAGTCGTGAGCGTATAATATCTAATGCTTCCCATTATATCGATGCTATTGTCTTTGTACTCTTTATTCCATGCGAAGTCACCGCCGATCCCGACAAGAATAGCCAAATTATTGGCAATGAAATTACCTGCTTCGACTTTTAGTCCGAGGTCGAACGTTTCTTTGCCCGTATCTTCCGTGTGGGTACTGCCTAAATTAAAGCCGCTTAATTGAGGGTTGATGATCCATGTGTTTTTTAGGATTTGAGCCGAACCGGTGTTCGAAAACAACCATATAACCAAAAAGGTTAATAGTACTTTCTTTGTCATAGTCCGATGAATTTTATTTATGGTTTATGATATATTGTCGTTTCGTAGGGTTCTTCGTTCAGAGGCGTCTTGCTTTTTCCTTCGTTCTTCTCTGATTTTTTCTCTACGTTTCATTGCCCATCTGAGTATGAAAATGACGAGTAAAGTAACACCGATAATACTAAAATATTCCCAGTAATTTCCGCTCAAAAGCATACCTCTGCCGAAGTAGGCCATCACAGCCAAATAAATAATCAAGAGCAATGCTATAATGTCGTATCGTTTCATAATATTGTAGTTTTATAAAGACGAGGGTTGAATTTTATATATGGGGGATTTGAATTTTCCAGATTTCAAAACTTCGTATATTTTTATGCAACTCCAAGCATCGGTCGCTGCATAAAGTTGTTGATTTTCGGTAAGATGATCGGCTTCCCAGTTGGATAATCGTTGCCCTTTGGAAATTTTTTTTCCGATAACTATACCATAGATTTTTTGTAGACTTTGATCTTCGATGTTGTATTTTTTCACAAATTTTTGTAATTCTATAAAATTTCTCGGTATAAATTGTCCGCCGTTTAGCCGACTCAACATACAGAAGTCATCTTTGAGCGATATTCCTACTTTCAAGAGGGATTCGTTTTCGAGCAGATTCTTAATCGCAGGTGTAAATCCTATGCGATTTATACGAAACAAATAACACGTATCGTGGGTCGATAATTGGATAAGTGCTACATGATTGCTTTTTCCTTTTTTGAAAGTTGGCCGAGTCTCTGTATCGAATCCGATAATTCTCTCGTTATTTAGTTGGAGTACTGCATTATCGGCATCTCTTTCATTATCGATTACGACTATTTTCCCCGGAAATGTTTCTATGGGTAAAGTAGCAATGATTTCTTTACTGATTTTTATTTTATTGGGTGTATCGTTCTCCATAATTTTTTAATCCAAATCATCGTTCAACTTGTCGAGAATATCTCCGTTCTCTTGTTGATGACCGAATATATCGGTGTAATTATCGGAGTGAGAATGATGGTGTCCACAGTCGCAATTGTCGTCACATTCATCATCATCGTTATCCAGAGTGTATCTTATGTTGTGTAATGCTCGGAGTACATTAACTAGTTGTTGCCCCCAGTATGTAACGAAATTTTCGAAACAAATGTAAAGAGCTTCGAGCATTTGAGGCTCATTTCCCATGCGATATACCGAAATAAAATCTTTCAAGTCTTGATAAATATCGGCAAGAGCTTCCGAAACATTGGCTATTATCGGGGTTTCACTGTATTTCATATCGTTTTGAAATACTTCCAGATAACTGTCGTCTTCCCCCAATAGACTTTCTATGTTTTCCCGAACGCTCTCGTACATATTCTCTGTGACGAATTTTTCGGAGAATCCATCTTCTTCGGGTTCTTCCGGTGTTAATAGTGTTGCTTTCAGATATAGCAATGGTAGTATTTTTGTGATTTTATCGAGAAATTCTTCTTTCTCCAATTCCGGAACACGTTCGATAAAAGCACAATATTCGGCACTGACCGTTACAAATTCGATGATATTTTTTGAATAAATACGTTCGTCCATTAGTCTTTATTTTTATAAAGTCCGTGATTTATGATATAATCATATACCGGTCGAGGTATAAAATAGTTCATATTTTTCCCTTCTGAAATTCCCTGTCGTATTTGGGTCGATGAAATTTCTATGATAGGAGCATGACACAATTTTACGTTTACAGGCAGCGATCTTTCGTCTATGTCGTACCCCCGGCGCGGATAGATATAAATAAGATACTCTTCGATAATTTTATTGTAGTCTTTCCATTTGTTGAATGAAAGCCAGTTGTCTGCACCGATAATCAAAGTAAATATTCTTTCGGGATATTTCTTTCTGAGGGCTTCGAGTGTTTGAATCGTATAGGAGGGGCGGGGCAGGGTAAATTCTATATCGGTCGTCCGAATCTTAGAATTGCCGTTCACGGCCATATTTAACATTTCGATTCGTTGTCTATCATTATTCGAGGACAATTTTTCTCGTAGAGGATTTTGAGGAGACACAGACAGCCATATTTCGTCGAATCCTTCATATTCGCACAAGTAGTTCGCTAATATGAGGTGGCCGGTATGAACCGGATTGAACGTCCCGGAGAAAAAGGCTGTCTTTATCGGTTGCATGTTTTACTTATCATTTATCGAGAAATTGTCTTATTGAACGGTATGCCTCTTCTTGGGCTTTTTCCAAAATATCGTTCACTATGATTTTATCGAATTTTGGTGCGAACGACAATTCGTATTCAGCTTTCGCTATCCGATGAGCTATAACTTCCGGGGTATCTGTCGCTCTGTTTTTCAATCGTTGTTCCAACGCTTGTATGCTGGGTGGCTGGATAAACAAAGCGAGAGCTTGGTTTCCGTAATATTTTTTTATGTTGAGTCCGCCGACAACGTCGACATCGAAAATAACATTTTTCCCCGAGTCGAGAATCCGTTCTACTTCGCTTTTCAAAGTGCCGTAGAACTTCCCGGCATAGACTTCTTCATATTCCAGAAATTCGTCGTTCGCTATACGTTCGCGAAATTCATCGGGTGTGATGAAATAATATTCGATGCCGTTTTTCTCAGTCCCTCTCGGAGCACGACTGGTGGCAGAGATAGAGAATGACAAGTTCAAATCGCGATTCAATAACGATTGTATGATGGTGGATTTACCCGAACCGGAGGGGGCCGAAAAGATGATGAGTTTACCTCTTTGTTCCATTACATTACATTTAGTACTTGCTCTTTGATTTGTTCCAACTCGTCTTTCATACGCACGACAATGCGTTGCATCTCGGCATGGTTCGATTTGGAACCGAGTGTGTTGATTTCACGTCCCATTTCTTGACTGATAAATCCGAGTTTTTTGCCTTGCCCTTTGCCCGATTGCAGGGTTTCAAGGAAATATTTCAAGTGATTGTCTAGTCTATGTTTTTCTTCATTGATGTCGAGTTTCTCGATGTAGAAAATCATCTCTTGTTCAAATCTGTTTTTGTCGTAATCGAAATTGTCGATTTTGTTCAAAGCGTCGATTATCCGACCTTTTATCTTTTCGATGCGCTCTTTTTCGTAAGGTTCTACCTCTTGTAACAAATGAGCTATGTTGGCGATTTTCTCTTCAAAAAGGTGCTGCAACATGGCTCCTTCCTGAATTCTGAACTCTTCCAATTGAGAGATGGCTTGGTCGACTGCTTTTCTCAAAGCGTTGAGTTCTGTTTCGTCTATCTCTTGACTTTCGGAGCTCATGGCATCGGGCAGACGTAACAAGATGGAGAACCAATCGTCGGGCATCGCAATACCTAATTTGATCGAGGCTTCTTTGACTTGTTGGAAATAACCTTCCAAAACCGGAATATTTATTTGGGCAGAAGCCTCCTTGCCGATAGCTTCGCTGTATACGAAGAAGTCTACTTTCCCACGTTCCAGACGTTTGGCTATTTCGGATCGAATTTCCATCTCCATTTCCCTGTATTGCTGAGGAATACGGGTCGATAAATCGAGTTGTTTACTATTTAAGGATTTTATTTCAACAGTTATTTTTTTATGCGGTAATTCCACTACGGCTTTACCAAAACCGGTCATCGATTGTATCATAAGTCTGTAAATGTTTTTGCAAATTTAATCTTAATTCCGATGAGAAAGCAATAAATTGAAAAAAAAGAGCTAATTTTGTACACTCGTTAACGTTGATTACATCGTTGGTTTATCGCCTTTCCGACCGGGTATCGGGAGATAAATCATACTTTACGGATTGAATTATGCCGAATATTATACATATAGAGACTTCTACGTCTGTTTGTTCCGCCGCCTTGTCTTCCGATGGTGTCGTTCAATGCCATTTCGAGAATTTCGAGGGGCCTTCGCATGCTTCGTTGTTAGGAGTATATGTAAAACAGATTATGGATTTTTCGAGAGATAAAGGAGTCAAGGTGGATGCGGTTGCCGTGAGTAGCGGTCCCGGTTCCTATACGGGATTGCGTATCGGTGTTTCGGAAGCCAAAGGTCTTTGTTTCGGATTGAAAGTTCCTCTCATCTCAGTTCCTACGCTCGAACTTTTGGCTTGTACGACCATGTTTAGAAACTATTTTGAGGAAGATGTGTTATATTGTCCTATGATCGATGCCCGTCGCATGGAGGTCTATTCGGCAGTTTACGATAATGCGTTGAATGATGTCGTTCCTGTCGGTGCGTATGTAATCGATGAGCATACTTTCTCGGACTTGTTGGACAATCGTCGGATTGTATTTGCGGGAAACGGCTCGACAAAATGTAAAGATGTGATTAAACATCGCAATGCCATATTTGTAGAAGGAATAGTTCCATTGGCTACCGATATGTTGGCATTGGCCGAGCGTGCTTTCCGTAACGGGCAATTTGAAGACGTGGCTTATTTCGAACCTTTTTACCTGAAAGAGTTTATAGCCACGACTCCTAAAAATAAAATATTATAAAAGTTATATCAATAGAAATTATATGCAATATACTTCGGAATTGAAAAGACTCGTGTTGCCCGAATATGGCCGCAATGTGCAGCAGATGGTAGATCACTGCATGACCATAGAGGACAAAGCGGAACGTACCCGTTGTGCCAATACGATTATAAATATCATGGGGAATCTGTTTCCTCATTTACGGGATATCGAGGACTTTAAGCACAAATTGTGGGATCATTTGGCAATTATGTCCGACTTCAAGTTGGATATCGATTATCCGTATGAAATCATCAAAAAAGAAAATCTTCATACCGTGCCCGAGTCGGTTCCTTATCAGGCTTCTCCCATAAAGTATCGTCATTATGGGAAAATTATGGAAGAGATGTTGAAAAAGGCGGAGTCGATGCCCGATGGACCCGAAAGGAGTGCATTGGTTTCCATGCTGGCGAATCATATGAAAAAGTTGTTTTATCAATGGAATAAGGATTCGGTGGAAGATGAGAAGATTTTGAAAGATTTGCGGGAGTATACACATGGTGTGATCGATCTCGATGCATCCACATATCATTTGAGAGATGTGAGGGAACCGGTCGTGCAGCAGCGTAAATCAAAAAATAATTCGAAAAAAGCGGGTAAATAACCGCTTTTTTTGTATCTTTCACTCATTAACCTTAATAGAGAAAGAGAGTATGGCATCTTTTATTATTGAAGGCGGGCATCGCTTAAATGGTGATCTTATACCGCAAGGAGCTAAAAATGAGGCGTTGGAGGTTTTGTGTGCTACACTGTTGACCCCGGAAGAAGTGAAGATATACAATATTCCCGATATACTCGATGTAAATAATTTGATACAGCTTTTGCGAGATTTGGGCGTGACGGTAAAACGCATAGGTCTGAATGCGTACAGTTTCAAGGCCGATAAGATAAATCTCGATTATCTCGATAGTGACGAATTTTTTCAAAAAGGAGCTTCTTTGCGGGGGTCGGTAATGATTATCGGACCGCTTGTGGCTCGTTTCGGGTATGCCGTTTTACCGAAACCGGGAGGCGATAAAATCGGAAGACGCCGGTTGGATACCCATTTTCTCGGTATCCAAAAGTTGGGAGCTACATTCAATTATTGTCCCAAAGCCCAGCGTTATGAAATTAAAGCCGATAAATTGCGGGGTAGTTACATGTTGCTCGATGAAGCATCGGTTACAGGTACGGCAAATATTCTAATGGCAGCTGTATTGGCCGAAGGCGATACGACGATTTATAATGCCGCTTGCGAGCCCTATTTGCAACAACTTTCAAAAATGTTGAACCGTATGGGGGCGCATATCGAAGGTATCGGGTCTAATCTGCTCACCGTTCACGGGGTTTCATCGTTAAAAGGGTGTGAGCATACTATTCTTCCCGACATGATCGAGGTGGGTAGTTTTATCGGTATGGCAGCGATGACACGTTCGGACATTACGATTAAAAATGTATCGTATAACGATTTGGGAATTATTCCCGATAGTTTCCGACGGTTAGGGATAACCGTGGAACAACAGGGCGACGATATTCATATACCCGAACATGAATGTTACGAGATAGAGACTTTCATCGATGGTTCGATTATGACTTTTGCCGATGCTCCGTGGCCGGGATTGACTCCCGACTTGTTAAGCGTATTCCTCGTTGTGGCGACACAGGCGAAAGGTAGTGTCTTGATTCATCAAAAGATGTTCGAGAGCCGTTTGTTTTTCGTGGATAAACTTATCGATATGGGAGCGCAAATCATTCTTTGTGACCCGCATAGGGCGGCAGTTATCGGTCAGGCTCACGCACACACGTTGAGGGCTACCAATATGGTTTCACCCGATATTCGAGCGGGAATAGCCATGCTTATCGCCGCAATGAGTGCCGAGGGTACAAGTCGTATTCATAATATAGACCAAATCGATAGGGGGTATCAAGATGTCGATAAACGACTCAATGCGATAGGTGCACGTATTACCCGTTTATAGATCGATGAAAGAGTGGTATTTTTGTGTTGCCGTGGCGGGATTGCTCCTGTCTTCTTGTTCGCAGCAAGTACAGGAGCGTGCCGACGGCGGGAAAACTTCCGATACAATAATAACGGAAGTTCCCGTAGATGAGACTTGCGATTCTACCGGATACCGTTTGTATCGGAAATATTTGGCTGCGATAGGAAAGAATCCTTCTTATTTTCAATGGAAGGATTTCCCCAAATATTTGGGGGCGGCGTATGTCGATGAAAAAGGTCATTTTGTGATACAAGTGCTTGGCGATTCGGCAAAAGCGAGGAAACAGATTGTCGAGGTCGTCGGGAGCGACGAGGTAACGGTTATTCCCCGGCGAAATTCTCGGCAGTTATTAGATTCGTTGTATGCCTATGTGTGTGAGATACGCCGACTTCGGGCCGATGAACCGACGGTTGCAGTGTTCGATACGGTTTGTTACGATGCCCGTAACAGTTGGACGATTTATGTACATGTCAAAGCTCTCGATTATACCATGCCCGAATATGTCGATAGCCTGTACCGGTATATCGGGGAGTTCCGAAAAAAAGTTTTACTTTCTCGATGGGTGCAGGTAGAGGGAAAATACACGGTTGTAACCGGTGTGGATTTGGACGAAATAAAAGTGAAAGAATGATTACAAGGGAAGAATTGATAAGGATAGGAAGGTTTAATAAGCCTCATGGAGTGAAAGGCGAGTTGTCTTTTACTTTTACCGATGATGTGTTCGACCGCACGGAGTGTCCTTATATCGTATGTGAGATAGATGGCATATTCGTACCGTTTTTTATCGAGGAATATAGGTTTAAGAGCGATACGACGGCTTTGATTAAATTGGAAGATGTAGATAATGAAGCGGATGCGCGTCCATTTACTTTACTCGATGTTTATTTCCCGAAGTCTTATTACAAAGAATTGAATGAAGATGAAGCTCCGGGGGATTACTTTATAGGATTCACAGTGATCGATAGCGAGAAAGGAGAGTTGGGAAAGATTGTCTCGATCGATGATTCTACGGAAAATATATTGTTTGAAGTGGAATATAACGGGCGATTGTTGCTTATACCGGCTGTCGATGAATTTGTTTGTGAAATAGACGAAGATAATCGCAAGTTGTATCTGAATATCCCCGACGGATTATTGGATTTGTAGTTCGAAAAATAATCGATATGGAAACAAAAAAGGAGGTGTGTCAAAACTAAAATGTCCCCTCCGAAAAGTTATAGATTGTAACTATGACATTTAAAAGGGTCGTATCAAGCTCTGTATTGAGTAATGATACGACCCTTTTTTAGCCTTTTGAGGGCACTCAAATTTCAAATTATAAGTTCATATCTTCAAAAATTGAGTTTTGACACACCCTCTTTTTGGGAGGATAATACGAAAATCATATCTCGATGATTTCATGTTGTAAGGTTTGTGTGTCGAGCAGGAAAAGTTTCCCGCTTAAAACTTCGCCATAGCCGGTAATGATTTTAATCACTTCTGCGGCTTCCATGCAGCCGATAATTCCCGGAATAGTACCGATAACTCCTCCGGGACGAGCCGGGGGAATAACTTCGGGGCGGGGATAAAGATAGCTGTATCGAGGTCCACCTCGGTAATTAAAGACGGAAACCTGTCCCCGAAATTCCGAAATGGCCCCATATACATAGGGCTTTTTGAAGCAGGAACAGACATCGTCGATCAGATAACGGGTCGCAGCATTGTCGCATCCGTCGACAATGATATCGTAAGTGGAGACAAGTCGATCTGCATTGTCGGAGGTGAAACGATTGGGATAGGTCTCGAATCGAGTTGAACTGTTCAAAGCCGACAGTCTTCGACAAGCGCACTCGACTTTCGATTGTCCTATTTCTGCCTCGGTATAAAGAATTTGCCTTTGTAAGTTGCTACTTGAAACGATATCATCGTCGATAAGTCCTATTTGTCCTACTCCGGCTGCGGTCAGATATAGAGAGATGGGAGAACCTAACCCTCCTATACCGACAATCAATACCTTGGCATTCTTCAATTTTTCCTGTCCTGCTTCCCCGATTTCGGGAATCATGGTTTGGCGGATATACCTTTCGTTCATCGATCGAATATTTTGTCCCAGTCTTTCCATACGACCTCATACCCCATAGCTTTGACAGCTTGTTCCACTTCGGCAGGTGTCCGTTCGTCGCTGACCGAAAATTGTTCTAACGCTTGCGGATAAGTGGCATAACCTCCCGGGTCGGTTTTCGAACCTGCGCTTATCGAAGTCGCTCCGAGAGTGGCGATGTGATCTCTGAATTTTGCGTTTTCTCGGGTGGATACGGAAATATCCACGTCGTGGTCGAAAATACGAAATGCAAAAATCAACTGTGCCAGCTCTTTATCCGTCATGATTACATTGGGCTGAAAATGACCTTCGGACGGGCGCATGCGGGGGAAGTTGACACTATATCGAGTTTGCCAATAGTGCTTGCGCAAGTATTGCAAGTGTATGGCCATCATGGTTACATCGGTACGCCAGTCTTCCAATCCGATGAGCACTCCCATGCCTATTTTGTGTACACCGGCTTGTCCCATGCGGTCGAATCCGTTTACTCTCCATTCGAAGATAGATTTCATGCCTTTCGGGTGGTATACTTTGTACCGGTCTTTATGATAGGTTTCTTGAAAGCAGACCACGCCGTTGAGACCCGATTGGGTCAAGCGATAGTAATCTTCGCTTTTGAGGGGCATGACTTCTATCGATAGGTTCGAGAAGTAGGGACGTGCGATTTGTAGAGCTCGTTCCAAATAATCGACTCCGGCATCGCGTGGATTTTCTCCGGTTACGATAAGCAAATTCTCGAACGGTCCCATTTGACGGATTGCCCGGCATTCATTTTCAATTTCTTTCTCGGTAAGAATAATTCGGGCGATGGGGTTATTGTGATTGAATCCACAGTAGACACAGTGGTTTGTACATGAATTGGTGATATAAAGCGGTACATACATCTGTATCGTTTTGCCGAAACGTTCTTGGGTATAGAGCCTGCTCAATGCCGCCATATGTTCTATATAGGGGGCGGCAGCAGGTGAGACGAGCGCCATGAAATCGTCGAGTTGTAAATGCTCTTTGCCAAGAGCGATTTCGACATCACGACTCCGTTTCGAAGCTATGCAGGCAGTTATATCTTCCCAAGAATATTTTTCTAATTCATCGGAAAACATATCTTTCTTTTGTTTTTAGTAATCGTTTTTTATCATTTATTTCTCGATACAGTCGGTAATATCTTGCGACAGGCGCATGGCGCAGAAATTCGGTCCGCACATGGTACAATAATTACCGTCGTGGAACGAGCCCTGTTTGTAGTATTCGAGGGCACGTTCGGGGTCAAGTGCTAAATTGAATTGGTCTTTCCAGCGGAACTCATACCGGGCCTTGCTCATGGCATCGTCGCGTATTTGTGCTCCGGGAAATCCTTTGGCAAGGTCGGCGGCATGTGCTGCTATTTTATAAGCGATAACACCGTTGCGCACATCTTCTCGATCGGGTAATCCCAAGTGCTCTTTGGGGGTTACATAACAGATCATGGCTGTGCCTAACCACGCGATTTGAGCCGCTCCGATAGCCGATGTAATGTGGTCGTATCCCGGTGCGATGTCGGTCGTCAATGGGCCTAACGTATAGAAAGGAGCTTCGTGGCAACTGTTCAGTTCTCTTTCCATATTTTCTTTGATTTTGTGCATGGGGATATGGCCGGGGCCTTCGATAATGACCTGTACATCATGAGCCCATGCTTTTGTAGTGAGTTCGCCCAACACATCGAGTTCGAGGAATTGCGAACGGTCGTTGGCATCGTGTATCGAGCCCGGACGCATACCGTCACCCAGAGAAATCGCTACGTCATATTGTTTTAAGATTTCACAGATTTCATCGAAATGTGTGTACAGGAAACTTTCCTGATTGTGAATGACGCACCATTTTGTCATAATAGACCCTCCGCGCGATACGATTCCGGTAAGTCGTTCGCCCACCAAATCGGCATGAGCTTTCAACACGCCGGCGTGAATGGTGAAATAGTCCACTCCTTGCTCGCATTGTTCGATGAGTGTGTCGCGGTAAATCTCCCACGACAGATTTTCGACTTTTCCATTTACTTTTTCAAGGGCTTGGTAGATGGGGACAGTTCCCACGGGGACAGGACAGTTTCGGATAATCCACTCGCGGGTTTCGTGTATGTGGTCGCCGGTCGATAGATCCATCAGTGTATCGCCCCCCCAGTGGCAACTCCATACGGCTTTGTCGATCTCTTCTTCTATACCCGAGGATAGCGCAGAGTTCCCGATGTTGGTGTTTAATTTGACCAAGAAATTACGGCCGATAATCATCGGCTCGGCTTCCGGGTGGTTGATATTCGCCGGAATGATCGCTCGCCCGGCGGCTATCTCTTGTCGCACGAATTCGGGTGTGATGTGGCTTTTAATACCTAATTGTTCGTTTTGCAAGTTTTCCCGTATGGCGACATATTCCATTTCGGCCGTGACGATTCCCTGTCGGGCATAATACATTTGCGTGATGGCATGTCCCGGTTTGGCTTTGTAGGGAAGGGGAGTATTTTTGAATCGTATAGGGTCGAGAGACGGGTCGTCGCGACGGGCACGGCCGTATTCCGAGGTGATATCGTCTTGTCGCTCCACATCGCCTCGCGCCGTAATCCATGATTCGCGCAGACGTGGAAGCCCTTTGTCTATATCTACCGTAATATCGGGATCGGTATAGGGCCCACTGGTGTCGTATACATATACGGGAGCATTTGGCGTGTGTATCCGTTTTCCGTTTTCTACGGTGACTGTGTCGGTGAGGTTTATTTTTCGCATCCCCACCTGTATGGGGAATAATTTCCCCGGAATATATATTTTTTCGGAACTGGGATAAGAATCTTTGATTATTTTTTTTGTGTCCATATTACTTCTGTGTTTAATCTAAGAAAGAGGTTAACGGGCTGCTGGCTTGTGCAAAATGGTATTGTGCGCCTAATCCGGCTTCGTATGCCCGGCGGCCGGCTTCGACAGCCTGTTTGAATGCGATAGCCATTTCTACGGGATTCCCGGCGACGGCGATAGCCGTATTTACCAACACAGCATCGGCTCCCAGTTCCATAGCTTCTGCGGCATGGGAAGGAGCACCTATCCCAGCATCGACGATAACAGGTACATTACTTTGTTCGATGATAATTTGCAAGAAGTCGCGAGTGCGCAATCCTTTGTTAGTGCCTATTGGTGCGCCTAAGGGCATTACGGTGGCAGCGCCGACTTCTTCGAGCCGTTTACAAAGTACGGGGTCTGCTTGAATATAGGGAAGTACCACGAATCCCAGTTTTGCCAGTTGTTCGGTAGCTTTCAAGGTTTCCACAGGATCGGGTAGGAGATATTTGGGATCGGGGTGGATTTCGAGTTTAACGAAATCGGTCCTGAAACATTCTCTGGAAAATTGAGCCGCGAGTACGGCCTCCTCGGCATTGCGTACTCCCGATGTGTTAGGTAGAAATTGTACTCTATTGCGGTCGATGTGTGTCAACATATCGTCTGTGGCTTCTTGGGGCATGTTGATACGTTTCATGGCCACGGTAATCATTTCGGATCCGGAGGCTTCGATGGCTTTTTCCATTAGTTCATTTGAACTGAATTTCCCGGTTCCTACGAATAAGCGGGAAGAAAATTCCCGTCCTCCGATAATTAATTTGTTCATGCTTTACGATATTTATTTAATAGGTCTATTATTTTTTTAGTTTCCTTTTCGGGATCTTCGGCTTGCAGGATCGTTCCCGATAAAGCGATTCCCGACACTCCGGTTTCCATGATGGCTGGAATATCGTCGGCTGTGATACCTCCGATGGCAACCACCGGAATTTTCAAATCGTTCGTCCGGCATTGTTCCATGATTCGGGCATAACCTTCGAGGCCGAGGATAGGACTCAGGTTCTTTTTCGTCTCGGTATATCGGAATGGTCCCAAACCGATATAATCGGCATCTTGCCTGACTAATCCTTGTATGTCTTCAAAGGTATTCGCCGTTCCTCCGATAATGTATTTTTCGCCGATAAGCAGACGAGCTTCAGAAACAGGCATGTCGAGCTTTCCCAGATGAACGCCGTCTATGTCGAGGTCGGCCGCCAGTTGGGCATAATCGTCGAGGACGAGTATGGCTTCATGTTCTTTACAGAGCGGAATAAGTTGCTGGGCGGTTTGCCTGACAGCTTCGATAGGAGCATCTTTCATGCGGAGCTGTATCCATTTGCAACCTCCGTTCAAGGCGGCGACTGCTCCCTCTATGATTCCGAATCGGGGTGTCTGGTGGGTAATGAATTGTAACATATTTTGTTCGTATTAATCGTTTCTTAATCGCGTGAGTTGTCGAATAACCCCTGCAATGGTCGGTTCCTGCCACAGGAAACCAAGTACGGCGATCCCTCCGAAATTCCAATCCTTTATAGCAGTTTTCTTTTCGGGGGTGATACCGCCTAAGGCAGTGACTCTCTCGTTGATAACACCTTCCTTCCCGGCCTTAGTCAGTTGTTCGGGCGAGAATGCGGAACGGTATCCCTTTTTCGATATGCTGTCGAAGATGGGGCTTAAAAACAGATAGTCGTATTGTTGTCCGTCCGTCAGTTCCTCGATGGAATGGCAAGAGCGGGATAGGGTGGGGATATAGTCGTTCGACAGAGGTCGGTAATGCGGATTCCTTCCATTGAGATGAACACCGGCAAGCCGGTATTTTTCTGCCAGTTCGAAATGGTCGTGAAGTACTATTCGAGCGTAATAGCGGGGAGGAATCGAGAGTAACAGTTGCTCTGTCTTTTCTCCGGAATACTTCGGTTTGCGGAGGTGGAGTAAATCCAATCCGTTGTCGAGCAGGGCGGTGATTAAGCGGCTTTCCTGTTCTATGGGGCGTTCTTCTGTGATGCCTATATATTTCATTTCGAGAAATCCGTTCGTTATCTATCCTCCGAATGTAGCCCGGATAATCGTTATCTTGTTTCCATCGGTTAAAATACGGTCGTTCCATTCATTTTTGGGAACCAGCTTGTTGTCGATGGCGATAGCCGTACCTTCGATGGAGATTTGTTGCATATCGAGTAACTCTTTTATGGAAATGCTGTCTTGGGCTTCTATTTCCTTTTGATTAATATAGATTTTCATCTTTAATTGGGTTTAATGGGGTTAAAACACGAGGGGCGAAAAAATGGTTTACCGAACCATGACCGCTTCCTATTGCAATGTCGGCCCCGGTCTGTAAAGCTTGGGTGAGATATTTTTTGGCGAGGGAAACGGCATCGGTCAACATGTGTCCCAACGCCAGATAAGAGGCGATGGCAGAAGAAAAGGTACACCCTGTTCCGTGTGTGTTCCGGGTAGAAATGCGGGGTGAGGTGTAGCGAACAGGAACAGAATCGGGCATAAAGAGTATGTCGCAGGATTCTGCTCCTTTCAAATGTCCTCCTTTCACGAGAACGGCACGACAACCGGCTTGAAACAGTCTGTTGGCTGCTTTTTCCATATCTTTCTCACTGTCGATGGCAAGTCCGCTCAGTATCTCGGCTTCGGGAATATTGGGAGTGATGACTGTCGCCTGTGGCAACAATAGTGTTTTAACGGCAGAGATAGCTTCTTCCTCGATTAGCCGACAACCCGAAGTAGAAACCATAACCGGATCGAGCACGATATTCCGTAACGGATAACGTTGTAGGCAATCGGCAATCGTTTCGATGGTCGCGCGAGAGTATAGCATGCCTAATTTAACGGTTGTACAAGGTAGGTCGTCGAGTATGGCTTCGATTTGTTGCCGCACGATATCGGGTTCGATACCTTGTATGGCCCTCACTTCGCAGGTGTTTTGTGCCGTAATGGCCGTGATAGCCGATGTGCCGAACACCCCGATGGCCGACATGGTTTTCAAATCGGCTTGTATTCCGGCTCCTCCACTGCTGTCCGAACCGGCTATTGTCAATACGACAGGATAAGTTTTCATACGGTTTGTTTCATTTAAGGGGATGCACATAAAACCGTATTGAAAAAGATAGAACTATGAACAATTCCTGCGCCGGCATTATCCGTATCAGGTTCATAGGGTATAATCTCAGCCGCTTTTAGGCACCCCTTTGTTTGCAAACAAAGGTATGGATTATTTTCTTACAGCTGATATTTCTTAATATAAATTAATGAAGATATGCTTATTCGAATAAGACGATAGAGGCGTGTTTTAAGGGGGGGGGGCGTGTTTTGTTTTTGAAGAAAGATTCTTTTTCACCGAAAAGCTGGTTTCTGTTGATCGAACCAAGTTGCTTTCGGGTCGTATTGGACGAAAAAGAGCGCCTCCGGTCTGAGGTGGATTTTCATATTAGGCATATTTCCTGTATATTTGCCTACATATAATAAATATTAGCGTAAAGATTCATGATGAGTATTTTGTTTTTACTTGTGGGTTTGGGCTTAATTCTGTCTGGTGCTAATTTTTTGACTGATGGAGCGGCTGCATTGGCCAAAAGGTTTAACATATCGTCGTTGGTAATAGGTCTAACTATCGTGGCCTTTGGAACTTCGGCTCCCGAGTTGACAGTTAGTATCGTATCGGCTATTAATGGGAGTGCCGAGCTTTCTATCGGAAATGTTGTGGGCAGCAACATTTTTAATATTTTGATGATCGTGGGTGTGACAGCAGTTGTTGCTCCTATAACAATAACCAAAGGAACATTGACAAAAGAAATACCGCTCGCCATTCTCTCGTGTGTGGTTGTCTTAATTTGTGCTAACGATGTATTTTTGGAAACCGGTGCGGAGAATATACTGAATAGGGCGGACGGTTTGCTTATGCTTTGCTTTTTTGCCATATTTCTCGGGTATACGTTTGCTATCGCACACGATAATACAGGAGAAGAACAAGCTGAAATTAGACCGTTATCTACATGGCGTTGTTTATTGTATATTGTTGGAGGGCTTGTCGCTTTGATTTTCGGTGGTCGGCTTTTTGTCAATGGGTCGAGCGAGATAGCCCGGTCGTTGGGAGTAGGAGAGTCTGTTATAGGATTGACTCTTGTTGCTATGGGGACTTCTCTTCCTGAATTGGCCACTTCGGTGGTAGCTGCTTTGAAAAAAAATCCTGAGATTGCTATTGGGAATGTGATCGGATCCAACCTGTTCAATGTCTTTTTTGTATTGGGCATGAGCGCTACTATTACCCCATTACCTTTGGGTGGAATAACGAATGTCGATCTATTTTATTTATTAGCGGTTTCTTTGTTGCTGTTCTTTGCCGGGAGATATTATAAGGTACGTACGATTACTCGGGTGGAAGGTGTATTTATGATTTTTGCTTATGTAGTTTACACAGGATACTTGATATATATGCTGTAAATACACCCATTTTTTATATTACGTTGCATTCGGTAATATTCAAAAATGAAAGAGCGGCTGTGTTGTATAAACTGTTGTCCGGTGGTTTCTGAACTATACATAAATGTCAGTTTTTTATGTGATTATTAAGTGTTTTTAATTTCTGTTTTTTTACTGGTTTGTTTAATATTTAATAAATAATTTGTAAACTGCTCAATACTATATATTTATCTGGATTTTTGTAGAATGGAAGTATTTTTTGTAAGATTTTATTGTGTTTTTTAAAAAATGTAGCTACCTTTGCAAAACTCTGTGAAGTCAGAGTTAGTATAATATACAGATATGTTTAAGTTATTCTGTTGTTATTTACCCTGTTCTTCACAGAAAAGTAAATGTAGTTCTTCTGAAATTGATAGTTTATAGTAATCTATCTCTTGTATGAAGCGTTATATTTATTTACCCTTCCAATAATGATTATCCACTGAGATAGGGATGGGTTAAAGAGGGGTTATAAGTGATTCTTAGAGCCGGGAAAAGCTTTCTTTTTGGTGTCCCCCAGTAGTATAGAGGCGTATATTTAAGGAATGCATAAAAAATAAAGTAATTTCTTTCGCCTGAGATTTTGGGTTAACAGATAGGATTGATTTCTTTCATAGAGGGGGCGTTAGTGGATAAAGATATTTTTGCATAGAATTGGGTCAATATGTTGAAAAAATTGGGTTTATTAGTATTGAAAATGATGAATTAAATCTAATATTTTATGGGTTATATTTCGATTTTATTGTTGTCATTTTTTATTAGTTTGGGATTTTCTATTTTTATTATTCCAAGAATTTTATTGATATCGTTTAAAAAGCATTTATTCGATATGCCAGATGAACGAAAAGTGCACAAGGGTATAATACCTCGTCTGGGAGGTGTTTCGTTTTTCCCTGCCGTTATTTTTACTCTTTCTTTGATGATAGGGCTGAATAGAATTTACGGGGAGGAATTGTTTCCCTCTATTATCGGAGTGAGTGATACGTCCGTTCTATCTTTTGGGTTGAGTAGTTTATTGCTGTTGTATTTGACAGGTATTACCGATGACTTGATCGGAGTTCGCTATCGTCAGAAATTTATTGTTCAAATATTCTGTGCCATTTTGTTGGTGTCTTCGGGATTATGGATCAATAATCTTTATGGAATCTTCGGAATTTACGAATTACCTCCGGTAGTGGGACTCCCGTTTACTGTATTTACTATTGTTTTTATTACTAACGCTATAAATCTGATAGACGGAATAGATGGACTGGCTTCTGGATTGAGCGGAATAGCATTGTTATTTTTTACTATATTGTTTATTTATCAGAGAGAATGGCTGTATGCGGCTCTCGCTATCGTAACTTTGGGAACAATTATCCCGTTTTTCTATTATAATGTTTTCGGAAATCCAAACCGAGGTAGAAAAATTTTTATGGGTGACACCGGATCGTTGACCATTGGTTTCGTATTGAGTATATTGGCAATTCGGCTTAGCATGTATGATAATTCGGTTTCCTATCATATACCCGATGTAATTGTGGTAGCCTTTTCGTTGTTGATCACTCCGGTATTCGATGTGGTTCGGGTTATTTTACACCGGGCTCGTTTCGGAAAGAATATTTTTAGGCCCGATAAGAACCATATCCATCATAAATTTTTAGCATTAGGATTTTCGCATCGAGCAGCTATGATTACGATATTGTTAATCTCTGCTGGTTTTGCAGCCATGAATTTGTTGTTATTGACTCATGTAAATATAAATTTATTATTGTTTTTAGACATTTTTATTTGGACCATTATGCAACTTTATCTTACTAAAAAGATTAATAAGAAAGTGGCCGGTTCAAAGGCTTGATATGTTAAATTGTTATTTTAGACAAATGAAATATATTTCGAAAATTCTCTTGGCTGTGATACTTGTAGGTTTGGTATCATGTGTGCCTTCTAAGAAAATGGTTTATTTGCAAGGAGCCGATGGCTTGGAGCAATCCCCTCAAACCATAGCACAAGACTATGAATTAAAGATTGTCCCGGACGACCAGTTACTCATAACAGTGAGTAGTAAAGATGGTGAGTTGCTGGAAATATTCAGCAATAGCCAGGTATTAGGTAGTACGGGGGCATCGACCACGATACAGGAAACTGTTGGTTTAAGGGTCGATAAGGACGGAAAAATAGAAGTTCCTATTTTGGGTGAGATGCAGGCCGGTGGATTATCGAGAAGGGAGTTGGCCGATGCCGTCGGGAACAAGCTCATCGAGGGGGAATATGTAAAAGATCCTGTGGTGAATGTACAGATAAAGGGATTTAAGGTTTCGGTAATGGGTGAAGTAAACAGTCCCGGTGTGCAAACTATATCGGGAGACCGTATTACGCTTCTCGAAGCCTTGACTATGGCAGGTGACTTGACACCCTCGGGAAAACGGGATAATATATTGGTAATACGCGAGGACGGAGACCAACGAAAAACTTATACCGTAGATTTAACTTCGGGCGAAAAAGTATTGGAATCACCTTGTTATTATTTAAAGCAAAACGATGTAATCTATGTGCAGCCTAATAAATCGATAGGAGTGAAAGGTAGCTCGACCTTGTCGTTTATTTCTGCCGGTAGTAGTATTATATCTCTTGTAGCATCGGTGCTGTCTATTGTGTCTATGATTATTGTGTTAAAAGATAAGTAACATCTCTATATGGAGCTCATTCAAGAAACTAAGAACGATAAGAAAAATGAAGGAGGGGTAACCCTGCGGGATATTGTCGAGTTGGTATTCGATAATTGGTATTGGATTGTGCTATCGGTCGTTATATGTATGTCGGTCGCATGGTTTTATTTAGCTATGCAAACACCGTTATACAAGAGAAGCGCGGTAATGTTAGTGAAGAGCGAAAACAAATCGGGAAACGATATGTCGGCTGTTCTTGAATTAAATGGGGGCATATCGGGTAGCGGAGTCGAGAATGAAATCTATATTTTGCAGTCGCATCAATTAATGCGTGAAGTTGTCGGACGCTTACATTTGGACGTCACTTATCAGGTAAAAAATTGGTTGCATTATGATCAGTTGTATGCCGAGTCACCTATCCGGGTGAATTTCTTGGATGCTTATACGGCTCCGGTTTCTATGGAAATTAAGCCCTTAAATGGGAATCGTTTTTTACTGAATCAACTCAAAATAGGTACGAAGAAAAGTGACAACGAAGGCCAAGAGTTTTTGTTCGGTGATACTATAATTTCCGCAGCCGGTCGATTTATTGTAGAGGATATCCCCGATAAAATATCGGCCTATTATAATGTACCGGTCGAAGTATCTCGTATAGACTTGAATACTGCGGCAAATATTTATCATTCGTTTATTTCGACCTCTTTGGCCGGAGAACGTACGACATTGGTACAAATAAACTGCGTGGACTCGAATATCTCGCGTGCCGAGGCTATATTGAACGCTTTGATTGATGTTTATCGGGAAACGATTATCGAAGATAAAAACCGCATTGCGACCAGTACGGCTAAATTTATTAATGAACGAGTCGAAATTATCAGTAAAGAGTTGGGTGATGTAGAGAATGAATTGACCGATTTCAAGCAAAAGAATCGCATTGTCAGTATAGATGCAGCGGCCACTCAATTTATGAGCGAAAGCAGTAAGATGAGAGACGAATTGGTGCAGCTGGAAACCGAATATGCCATCGCCCGGGCGGTAGAACGTTATTTGACCGATAATGAACATAGTAAGCAGTTGATACCCAATGTATCGGGGGTAGGGGATAGTGGCTTGCAAAATCAGATAACGACCTATAACGAGATTCTGTTACAGAGAGAAAGATTAGCCGCTAATTCGGGTGAGAATAACCCTTTGGTAAAAGATTTAGACAATAATTTAGCCGCGGTAAGAGTCAATCTTACAGCCTCGATGGATAGTTATCTGTCTACACTGAAACTAAAATTGAAAAAGGCCCGGGAGGTCGAGTCGCAAACTCTCGACCATATCGAGTCGGTCCCTCAACAAGAGAAAAAGGCTTTGGGCATTATACGTCAGCAAAGTATTAAAGAGTCGTTGTATACATTCTTGCTGAATAAACGAGAAGAGAATGCTTTGCAGTTGGCTATTACCGAGGCCAATATACGGGTGATTGAGTCACCCTTCGGTTCGTCGGCGCCCGTCGCCCCAGCTCGCAGAATGTTATTGATGGGAGCCTTTATCGTGGGACTCATTATACCGTTGGCGATACAGCTTTTGCGATTACTGTGGAACACCGGTGTGAGGGGGCGTAAAGATATTGAGGATTATACGTCGATGCCTATATTGGGCGAAATCCCATTGATGAAAGACCGAGATGGAGAACATGCCATTGTCGTGGAAGAGAATAAGACCAGCAGTGTAGCCGAGTCTTTCAGGTTATTACGTTCCAATATGGATTTCGTCGCTCCTCAGGCACGGGTCGTTATGTTTACGTCTACTATGCCGGGAGAGGGAAAAAGTTTCGTTTCCCGCAATTTTGCCGTAACATTGGCTATGACCAATAAAAAAGTGGTTTTGCTCGATATGGATTTGAGAAAACGCACATTGAGTAAAACATTGGATCTGACTACGAAAAACGGTGTGTCGACTTGGCTTTCCGGGAAAAACAACAGTGTGTCCGAGCTCGTTCAGTCCAGTAACATTCATGCGATGTTCGATATCATCTCGGCCGGTATTGTACCTCCCAATCCTTCGGAATTGTTGATGAGCGATCGATTACCCGTTTTGGTGGAAGAGTTGAAGAAACAATACGATTATATTATATTGGATTGCGTGCCGGCATTAGTCGTAGCCGATTCTTCTATCATCGGTCGGGTAGCCGATCTTACGGTCTATGTAATCCGTAACGGAATGTTGGATCGCCGTTATTTGCCGGAATTGGAAAAACTCTACCGGGAGAATAAATTCAAGAACCTTACGGTTGTCATCAATGGTGTCGAAATGGAGAGCAAAAAGTATGGATACGGTTACGGCTATGGTTATGGATACGGTTACGGCTATGGAGTGGAACATGGAAGAAAGAAAAAACGTAATGTCATCTATAAAATTGCTCATAGAATAGGACGGATTTTTAGGGGGTAAATTTATCTGTCTTTTATCTCTTGCTTTGAATCCTGTTGGTACTTTAATGCTATTGCTTATTACCCATGATGAGATAGAGGGAAAACAATAGTTTAAGCGTGGATTTGTAAAATAGAATTGAAAATAAAACTGCTCCTGCGTCGATGTAAATCCAAGACAGTGGAGATGCTGGAAGAAACGATGGTTTCAGAGGAAAAGGGTTAAGTCTTTCTTCCGGTAATAATAAAAATAGAATATCTTTATATTATATGCCTCAACAAGAATCGCGGGTCAAAAAATCATTGTTGAATGCAAGGGTCAATCTCATATTCTATTTCCTGACTCTTATTCTCTCGTTCTTCTCCCGGAAGATATTTCTCGATACGCTGGGAGCTGATTTTGTGGGACTCACCGGCACGTTGCAAAACCTGCTCGGGTTCCTTAATTTGGCAGAATTGGGGATTTACACGGCTATTGGTTATGTATTGTATAAACCTCTTTTTGAACATGATGAAATTAAAATTAGTGAAATTGTATCTGTTTTAGGTTATTTATATAAATGGGTGGGATTTATTATCTTGGGTGCTGGTATTGTACTGGCTTGTTTTCTTCCGTTGATATTCCCCAATACGGAGTTCGAAATGGGGATTATCTTTTTTGCCTATTTCTCGTTTTTGGCCTCCTCGTTGATCGGTTATTTTGCCAACTACAAACAAACGCTCTTGGGAGCCGACCAAAAAAATTATGTGGTCACCGCCTATTTCCAAACAGCAACTATTGTTAAGACTCTCATTCAAATGGCTTCGGCCTACTATACCGGCAGCTACTATCTGTGGGTTGCCATTGAATTAACCTTTGGCATTATCTATTCTTTCATATTGAATTGGAAAATCAATCAAGTCTACCCGTGGCTTCGTAGCGAAGTCCGCTTAGGTAAACAACTTTTCAAGAAATATCCCGAGGTGATGAAGTACACCAAGCAGTTGTTTGTGCATAAAATAGGTGGTTTAGTACAATATCAAGCAGCTCCTATATTAATATATTCATTTGTTTCTTTGAAAATGGTTGCATATTATGGGAATTATTCTATAGTCATAGATAAAGTACAAACTTTGATAAATAGTTTATTTACAGGAATAGAAGCTGGTATAGGAAATTTGATAGCGGAGGGAAATCAGATAAAAATAGAAAAAGTATTTTGGGAAATCAATTCTGTTCGTTATTACATAGCAGGCTTTGTCATTTTTCTAATTTATCATCTTGTTAATCCTTTTGTCTTTTTATGGTTAGGAGAAGAATATATATTGTCAAATACAGTTGTTGTAATTATTTTGTTAAATACATATTTAAGAATATCGAATGGATATAATGCAAGTTTCTTATTTGGATATGGACTATTTTATGATACGTGGGCTCCATTGACAGAAGCTGCAATAAATATCGTCATAGCAATAGTTTGTGGGTCAATATGGGGACTTTCAGGTGTTTTACTGGGAAATGTAATTAGTTTCTTATTAATTGTCTGTATTTGGAAACCATTTTTTTTGTATTGGAAAGGTTTTAAGAAAAGGAGTACTAGTTATTGGTTTAATATACTTAAGTATTTGGCAATTTTAGCTGTTTCGTGGTATTCATTTATCTTAATAGATAAGAACTTTATAACAGTATCTCCTAATCAGAATTATAAGAGTCTTATTTTTTATGCAGTAATTATTACTTTTATTTTTGGTGTAATTTTTTCGCTCATGATGTTTGCTGTGGGAAAAGGATTTAGAAGTTTTACTTGTCGGTTTTTTAAAATAGAGAAATGGATAAAAATATAATTCCGAAGATTATTCATTGTGTATGGCTTAGTGGGGAGGAAAAGCCTCAATTGATAAAAGATTGTATTGCCTCTTGGAGGTCTACTATGCCCGATTTTGAAATAAAAGAATGGGGAATGGAGGATATTAAAGATATAGCATCTTTCTTTCTGAAAGATGCTATTAATGCTAGAAAATGGGCTTTTGCAACAGATTTTCTTAGAGTATATATCTTATATCATTATGGTGGAATATATATGGATATGGATGTATATGTGTACCGCTCGCTTTCTCCATTTTTAGTTCATAAAGCTTTTAGTGGAATAGAGTTTTGGCCAGGATTGTACTGTTCTACAATAAAGAAAAAAAAAATAGGGGGTATTGGTATTGATGCAGCTATTATGGGGGCTGTAAAGGGCCATAAATGGATAGGTGATATATTGTCATATTATGATAATAAGAGATTTGATCCATCTCCTAAGGAGTATATGAAAATGATAATGCCCAATATTATAGCAAAAATTTCCATGGATATATATGGATTTAGTCCATTTCCTGTATTTCAAATGCTGAAAGAAGATGTGTATTTATATCCACCCGATGTATTTTCTGCAGTATATAAAAATCCAATAGCTGTAATAGATTCAACAACGGAAGTATATTTGAAATTTGGGGAGTATAATAAGATTCGTTATTCTTGTCATTTATGTGCAAATAGTTGGGGGTATCAAGAGAAACAGACTATTTTTAAGAAAATATCTTTTAAAATAAAGAGATGTGTAATAATTTTTTTTGGGAAAGAAAATATTGTTGAGTTGAAAAAAATATATGAAAAAATATGCAAAAAATCAGATCGTTAATCTCCTTTTTAATTGTTAATAGGAAAGTATTGTTTCACATACCAAGAAGTTTATATTATAATATTCGATTGGTGGGTGTCTCTGCTGCATTAAGGTGTCCTATATTTATTCATAATAATGTTAAAGTTAATTTAGGAAAAGGGGGGGCTATTTCTATAAAGACGAATCTTCGTAGTGGGTTAGTGAAAATTGGATTTAATACGACAAATTTTTATAATACTTCATTTGATAAATCGATATTAACTATATTAGGAGAATGGGTTATTAATGGTCCAGTGAATATTGGGCCTAAAAGTAGAATATCTATTGGAGAAAATGCAAAGTTAGAAACTTCAACTCTTTGGATTACAGGTGATATTCTATTGATTGTGAGAAAGCATATTTGCATCGGGGATAATGCTGTATTTTCTTGGAATATAACTATGATGGATCATGATGCACATGGTATATTTGATGATCAAGGAAATAGAACAAATATAGAAAAAGATATAATTATAGGTAATAATGTATGGATTGGTTGTAATTCAACAATATTGAAGGGGGTGGAGATCTCACATGACATTGTTATTGGTGCAAATTCTGTTGTGGCTAAAAAGATAGAGGCTTCTAATGTGGTTTTAGCCGGAAATCCTGTTGAAATTAAGAAAAAAAATATTACTTGGGGGGGATTCTACTAATAATAAGTAAATTGGGTTTATGAATATACTATTTGCATATCCCACTTGTTTTAATCCTCAACGAGGAGGTGTGGAACGAGTGACAGATATTTTAGCAAAGTCGCTTTTAGAAAAAGGGCATAATGTTTTTTATTTGAATTGGAGTGGAGAAAAGGATAATATAGAATATCCAGCCTCTATTTTTTATTTGCCCTCTTCAGATCTAGAAGATCCTAAAAATTTAAGAGCTTATAATAACTTTTTAGTGAAAAATAGTATTGATGTTGTTATTAATCAACATGGATTATATGAAGGAACCTATTTTTTATCACGAATAAAGAATCCAGAAGTTAAACTTATTTCAGTATTGCATAATGATCCTTTTGGTTATTATGATCATCTTTTTGCCGATTTAATGACATTGAGAGATTCTTCTATTAAAGAAAAAATAAAACGTGTGGCTCGTTTTTTCTTGTATGGAAAAGTAAAGGGAATTATACATCGTTCGTTGGTTAATCATTATACATTTATTCAAGAACATCCTCAGTATCTTTGCCTTTTGTCGGAATCTTATAAAGAACGATTGAAAGAGTATTGTGATTTGCCGGAGAATTATGTCCGATGTATCCCCAATCCGAATACTTATGAAAATATAAAAATTATACCACGTAAAGAGCCTATTTTGTTATTTGTGGGGAGGTTATATAATAAGGCAAAAAAAATAGACTATTTGATTGATATTTGGCAGCAATTATATAAGCAATGTCCTCAATGGAAATTGGTAATTGTAGGCGATGGCCCTGATAAAGATACATTAGTTAATAAATCAAAAGATATTCCGGGTATAGAGTTTGTAGGACGTCAAGATCCTTGTCCATACTATGAAAAAGCATCTATTTTTTGTATGACCTCTATTTTTGAAGGTTTTCCTATGTGTTTGACAGAAGCTATGCAATTTGGGTGTGTCCCTATTGCCTTTGATAGTTTTTCTGCGGTATATGATATAATTAAACCGGGAGAAACAGGAGAACTTGTGAAATCATTCGATAAGAAAGAATATGTAGGGAAATTGATTCATTTAATCGATGATGAAACATATAGAAAGAAATTATCGAAGAATGCTTTTCAATATGTAAAGCGATATGATATAGCGAATATATTGCCTAAATGGATAGAGTTGATAGAAAAATGAAACATATATTATTGGTATTGAGAGAACCTTTTTTAGATAGAATACCTAGTCTAAAGACATTGGTTTGGTTTCTATTAAATCATAATCATCGGATAACACTTATTACATCAGAGTCAAACAAATTTATTTTGTTATCTTTTGATCATGAAAATTTGCAGATAATAAAAGTAAAACAACGTAGTAAGAGATTTGAGTCGCCAACAACATTAAAATTGTTATGGAAAACTTTGTCTTTTGTATTGACAAGAAGAGTCGATTATTTGATGGGGGGGGATGCGATTGGAAATATTATTGCTTCGAAAATATCTCGACTCTTGGTAAAAAAACATATTTTTTTTATGTTGGAATATCCTCAAATCATAACAGAAAAAGTGCAATGTTTAACTAGGCTTCAACGATTGGAAAATAAATCATTGGAAAAATCAGATATTATTATTACGCATGATAAATGGCACAAGCAATTTTTATTGACTCATTTTAATCTAAATAATAAGATACTTTTGTTGCCAAATTCCTCATTTACTCCAGAAATATATATGGAAAGCAACTTCTTGCAAATGCGATTAGGAGTACAAGGTCAGAAAATAGTATTGCATTCGGGGGGATTTGGTAAATGGTTTAAATGTAAAGAACTTGCAGATTCTACCTATAATTGGGATAAGAATGTTAAGTTGGTTTTTCATGTTAGTCACCGAGTTGAAGATGATAAATATTTTGAGGAAGTCTATGAGTCTGATTATCGAGGAAAAGTCTTGTTTTCTTTAAATCCAGTTAGTACTTATGAATTGGATTCATTAGTAGCTTCTGCTGATGTTGGTATCGCATTATATTCCGAAAAAGAACTTGGTTATAGAGCCACTTATATGGGGTTGGCTGCTGGTAAAATAGGAAATTACTTAAAATGTGGAGTCCCAATTATAGCGACAAAATTACTTTCTTTATCATATATAGAGACGTATCAATGCGGAATATTGGTTGAAAAGGAAAAAGATATAGCATCTGCCATAAATAAGATACTATCTAATCGGGATATGTATTCCAAAAATGCGTATCGCTGTTATCGTGAATTATGGCATCCAGAATCATACTTAAAAAAAGTAGGAGAGATTATTTAATGACTATCCTCATTTGCATACCTTGTTTGATGACCGGTGGAACGGAGATTCAGACGTTGAATCTCGTACAGGCACTTGTTGCCGGAGGACATCGGGTAGTGACGACATGCTATTTTGAATATAGCGATGATATGGTCGTCCGATTCCAAAAAGCCGGTAGCGAAGTGGTTTGTCTGAGCCCTACCGGAACGCGAGTGAATGGTTGGCGGGGAATACTTTTTTTATACAAAGGATTACGCAGGGTATTGAAGCAGTATAAACCCGATGTGGCTCATGTGCAATATATGGCTCCGGGTGCTATTCCTATCCTGTTGCTGCGATGGTTAGGAGTACGGCAGATTATTACCACGGCACATACGGCAGCCGATATCTATCCTAATTTACGGCTGGTACATTTTATTCAACGACATTGTGTGCGGGCGTTTACATGTATTACCGAGCTGGCCGAGCGATCTTTCTTCGGGACATCTCGATTGTATAATGAGAATACTCCTTTGAGCAAACGCAACCATTTTACGATTTATAATGCGTTGCCTCCCGGCTTTTCTATTGTGAGAGAGAATAGGAGCTTTGTTCGCCCAATCACGATAGGTGTTGTCAGCCGATTAGAAGAGATTAAGGGTATGGATTGGGTTGTTCCGGCATTTGCACAGGTGAAAAAGCGATATCCCGATACCCGATTGGTGATTGTGGGGGACGGTTCTTTGCGGGTGAAAATGCAACGACAGGCACAAGAATTCGATTGTACCGAATATGTCGAGTGGGCAGGTCGTCAACCGCAGGAGAGATTGACGGAATGGTATCGCCGCATGGATATCGTACTGATGCCCTCCCGTAGCGAAGGGTTTGGACTGACGGCTATCGAGGCTATGGCTAACGGTTGTGTGGTGGTCGCTTCCCGAACGGGAGGATTGCCCGAAGTTGTTCAAGATGGAGAAGTCGGGCTGTTGCACGAGGTTGGTTCAATCGACGATATGGCAAATAAAATCATATCGCTGATCGCGACTCCTGAGTTGTTGCAAAAATATTCATCAAAAGCGATACGGTATGTTCATAGGTATAGTTTCGAACGCTATTCTCAGTTGTTTAATGATTTGTATAAAAGATTGATAACTACTAAGCGGTAAATATGTATTTACTCAACTACATATATTTTCTTATTATCACTCTGTTGGGATTGAAGTTTTTGACAATGAAACGGGGAGTGATGGTCAACCCGCTGAATCGGGAGCAGAAGATGGTGATGGACGGCCCGGAGATGTTTTGGGTGTTGACTTTTTCTACCGGATTATTAGCACTATCGGCTCCCGGAGCATTAGATTTGATGGCTATTCGCTTAATGGTATTAGAGATCTTTTGCATAGTGGGCCTGTTTATTTGTAAGCGATCTCCGCAATGGAGTCCGGCCATAGTACTTTATTTGTTATATATTGTTTGGTTAGTAATCGGGTTGAGTTATTCTCCGGCTCCCGGATATGGATTCCGGGTAATTTTGAAATACCTCTATCCTCTGTTAATAATGCTTTTTGCTTCGGCGGCAGTGCGGGATAAAGAGGTTTTTCTCAAAGCCGGATTAGGAGCCCGGTTAGTAGCGGTTATTTCTATACCGGTATTAATAATACCAATGCTGAATTGGATTTTGTTTCCCGGAGTATTTTGGTATGGTACGGCAAGTGCGATACACTATATTACGATGTGTGTGTTTTCTCTGGCTCTCTTTTATTATACCGATGAAAGGAAGAAGAATCTTTTACTATGCGTGTTGTTTATGCTTCCTTGTTTGGTGTGGGTGTTTCGTACCAGTATTATGGGCACTACATTGGCTTTGATGACATTTTTCTTCTTTAAATACAAGATGAAATCGTTACCCGTAATTTTTGTTGTATTGGTACTGTTTGTTGTAGCTGTTTTTGCTATACCTTCAGTACGGGAGAAGATGTTTAAGGATAGCGAGAATGTATCTATCGAACAGTTGCAGCGGGGCGAAATCTCGAAAGACGATATTAATAGTAACGCTCGTTTTGCTATGTGGGAAGATTTACAAAGTCGGTTTTATGATGGAAAAGAACTGATGGGTTCGGGGATAGGAAGTGTCCAAAACTATATGTATAGTAATTTCGTGTTTGGAGGCTTGAAAGTGCCTCATAACGATTATGTTCAAATCTCTTGTGACAGTGGTATCATAGGTGTGGTATTATATCTATTGGCGGTTTTTGCTATTATTGTGCATAGTTTTTTTGTATATCAAAAATATACCGATGTATCTATAAAGATGTGCGCTATCGTAGCCGGGAGTAGTATAGCCGGGGTTGCTCTTACGATGTATACCGATAATGTGGTCAATTACTCTATGGCGACACTTTCTTATCCGTTCGGATTTTATGGAATGATGTTAGGACTTATAAAAAAAGAAAGATAGTATGAAGAAAAAATTATATGTATATATAGACCCAATTAATATAAAATTTCCGGGCTTTTCTATTATTGCAAATAGGATGGTAAGATATATCCCGAATTGTGAAATTATAGATAATTTATCGAAGTGTAATAAATCGGATTGGATTTTACCAATGGGGATTGTTGCCGGGTTGAATTTATTGAAGGAAGGGGGACATTGTAACACTATTTTTTTGGTGGATGCATTAACCTTAGGATTTAAAAGTACTATAAAGTTTAGTTGGAAATATAGTTCTATTTTTAAAAAATCTTGTATATTTGATGTATTACGGTTAATAAAATATATACCTATTGAGAGAAAGATTGTTGAAAAATATAAAAAAATTATTGTTGTATCTTCTCATGATCAAAAATATTTAGAGAGAAAATATAAGAAAGCAAATTTTTATACAGTAACGAATGGCGTCGTACTTCCGTCAGAAGACTGTATAAAGGAGAAGCAATTTGGATATACTTTAGGAATATTACATTATTGGGGGTGTGGCGCCCTTATTGAAATTGACTGGTTTGTAAAATCTTATCTTCCTAAATTAAGATTGAAATATCCTCAGTTAAAAGTTATAGCTGCAGGCCGAGGTGCGGATAATACAGTTAAAGAGTATTTTGATAGAAATCGGATAATATTTTTGGGTGAAGTAGAAAATTTATGTGATTTTTTTAATTCTATCGATATATACATAACAACTGTTCGTAAGGAATGTGGAATTTTGAATAAAGTGTTAGACGCATTTGCGTATAAAAAAATAGTATTGGGTTTGGAACATAATATGTATCCTTTTTCTTCAATTAAAGATGCTTATTTAACGTATCATAATTATCAGGAATGTGAGGACGCTATAAAATATATTGCTAATAATAGTCAAGAAATACGTCAAAAAACTTTGATTGCATATAGATATGTACAAGAACAACATAATTGGGAGAAAAATATAAAATTATTGGAGCAAATTATAAATAATGATTATGAGTAAGTTGCTGTTCTTTGCATCAGATTTTAAAATAGGGTTAAGTACGCTTTTGACTGATGAGTTGATAGCGCTTTATCGATATGGTATTGAAGTATGTGCTGTTGCCGGAGAAAATGAACAAGAATCTGGATTGTCGGAGAAAATAAAAATAGAGGCTATTCCGATCTTTCGGATTGATGGTCTAGACAGACATGAAAAATTTAAGGAATTAGCGATTTCTTTAATTGATATAATGGTTAAGAATAAGATACGAGTTGTTCATGTACAAAATAATTGGCAGTTAGCATTGATGGCTTATGTTAAATTCAAATTATGCTTTAAGCAAAAAATTCGAATTATATATACTCTACATGGATTTCGTCATAATCATTTATTGAAATCTTATGTAGCACAAGTAATAATTGGATTGGGATTATTGTGTTTTGCGGATAAAGTAATTTGCATGAGTGGCTATTTGCGTAAAAAATTTAAGCTATTGTCTTATAAAATTGAATTATTGCCGTTAGGAGTATCTACTTCTTTTTTCTCAGGAAATTATTGTCCGTTACCTCAAAATGGTTTGCAAATGATTTTTCCTGCTCAGTTTAGACATGGTAAAAATCAAGATATCATTATTCGGGCTTTTGCAGAGCATATCAGGCGGACAAATGATAATGATTCAAAGTTAGTACTTCCTGGGGCTGGTGATTTATTGAGTGAAATGAAAGGTTTAACAGAAAGATTAGGTATTTCAAATCGAGTGGAGTTCCCGGGTTTACTGTGTAAGGAAGATGTACGATTATTGTACTTGAAAAGTAATATAGGAATAGTTTCGAGCAATAGTGAGACTTTTGGACAGAGTATTGTTGAACCTTTTGTATTAGGACGATGTGTTATTTCAACCCCCGTTGGAATAGCCAATGATATAATACAAAATGGTGTAAATGGTTATATATATACTTCTCAAAAGGATTTGGTAGAAAAATTTGATTATTTGTATACTCATCAAAATATGATTTATCAAATGGGTGAAAATAATTATAAGGAAAGGGATTTATTTAATTGGGAGAGAATAAGCCAAGTTTATAAAGAAAAAATTTTATTTCTATCTTGATAGACTACATATTCTTATTAATTATGAAAGTCCTTATTGTCCATAATAATTACGGGAAGTATAGCGGGGAGGAGGCTGTTGTCGATAAGATGGCAGACATGCTTACGTCTCATGGTCATGAGGTGGCGTTTTATCGCCGGACAACCGAGGGGGTAAGAGAATCGGCCGTTGGGAAGATAAAGGGATTCTTGTCGGGGATTTATTCACCGTCCGGAGTGCGAGGTATGTGGGATGCCTTGCGACGGGAACGTCCCGATATTGTGAATGTGCACAATCTGTATCCGTTTATCAGTCCGGCTGCACTTTTCGAATGTAAAAAGTCCGGAGTTCCGGTCGTTATGACTATACATAATTTCCGATTGATTTGTCCCACGGGATTGTTTATGCGTGATGGTTTGCCGTGTGAAGTGTGTTTGGAGCGAGGTAATGAGTGGAGTTGTGTGCGATATAATTGCGAATGTAATCGATTAAAATCGATTGGATATACCCTTCGCAATGTATATGCCCGTTGGACAGGTGCTTATCGAAAGAATGTAGCTGCGTTTGCTTGCATTACCGATTTTCAACGACAGAAGTTGATCGCTGCCGGATATGAAGCCGAAAGGGTAACGGTTATTCCGAATGGCATCGATGCTCCGACCTCGTATGATTTAACCGGGGGGAATTATGTGGCGTACATCGGGCGATTGAGTTATGAAAAAGGATACGACTTATTGATAGAAGTAGCTCGCAGAAACCCGTCTATTCCGTTTCGATTTGCTGGGGCTAAGCGGGAACAAAGCGATATGGAGATTCCCGGTAATGTCGAGTTCATGGGATATTTACAGAAGGAAGAGCTTTCGGACTTTATTTGTCATTCCCGTTTTGTCGTGATGCCCAGTCGCTGTTACGAAGGTTTCCCTATGGCTATTCTCGAAGCTGCTTGCTACGGCAAACCTACTATTGGGCCGGCTCATGGTGGTTTTACCGAGATTATCGGCCGGGGAGAGCAGGCGATAGGAGACCTGTTCGAACCTAATAATTTTGATGATTTGGAGCAAAAAGTGGTATCGTTGTGGAACCGTCCCGACGAGATTGCCAGATTGGGTGAGAAGGCTTTCGAGAAACTGAAACGGGAATATTCGTCGGAAGTAATTTATCAAAAATGGGATAATCTATTTCAAAAATTAATAAAAGAGTAATTATGCAAGAACAATTTAGGGGGGGCAAAAATCGTGCCAAAATAATTTAGGGAGAGATTCTAATATAGAATTGTTACGATTGGTATGCATGTTATTTATTTTGTTGCATCATTCGTTGGATCTTGGATTATGTATTTCAGGGTATCAAGGTATGGCTACTCCTATGGGGGTGGTATTAAACAGTTTTTTTATTGTTGCTGTGAATTGTTTTGTCTTAATATCTGGATATTTTGGAATAAAAACGAAATGTAAGGGACTTATACATTTGTATATAATGTGTGCCTTTTACAGTGTTATTCCAACGTTATTCTCTTTTTATGAGGCAGGCCAGTTTGTGTGGAGAGACTTTTTTTATTCATTTTTAGTTTTTTCTCATTCCAAATGGTGGTTTATAGAATGTTATATATTATTATTCTTTTTTGCTCCAATGTTAAATGCTATAAAAAGTGTATCAAAAAGAAGATATATAATAATTCTATTATTATGGTCTGTAATTACATTCTATTTTGGCTATTTATGGAAAAGTAGTTTGAATTCAACAGGATATAATACAATTAATTTTATGTTTTTGTATTTGATAGGTCAGTTTATTGCATTATATATGCCCAATTTAAAAATGTATAGGATAAAATTGATCTTGTTATATATAATCAATTCATTGATTATTGCTGGAATTGGTATTGTCATATTGAAAGTTAAAATAGATTTGGAATGGATATCGTTATTATCTGTGCCTTATAACAGTCCATTCGTAGTGCTAGGTGCAGTTCTTCTTTTTATGATATTTCGAACATTTTCATTTCAATCTAAGAGCATTAATTGGTTGGCTTCTTCTGCGTTGGCTATCTATTTACTTCATTGTAATGCTGTTGTTCGTGAATATTTGTGGCCATTTATCGCTCATTTACAGGAGATAGTTAATAATGGTTGGTTATTGTCATTATATCTTGTATTTTTGGCCTTGACTATTATGATGGCCTGTATTTTAATAGATAAGTTACGGATGTTTATTACCAATCCAGTAGAGCGTTTGATTCTTAAAATCAATTGGGACGAATATACAAATAAATTAGTTACAAAGATTGATAATTGGATTGGTTAAAAATTATTAAATTTAATATGAAACAATTATGCAAGAACAATTTAGGGGGGGGCAAAAATCGTGCCAAAATCGAATAATAGGGCTGGATCTAGTTCGAAGCTGTGCGATATTATTTGTGATAGCAGGCCATTTTTTTGTCTTGAATACTCCATTTAAAAATACAGATTTTGGAGGCTTTTCGATGTTTTTGCAGGCAATGTCCATTCCGTTATTTATGACGGGAGTTCCGTTATTTCTTCTGTTGACCGGTTATTTGAATGCTAATAAAACAGTATCGAAACGGTATTATAAAGGCTGTATTCGGGTACTGGCTTCTTATTTTCTGTTTTCGCTCCTTACGATTTTGTTTCGTAAATATTATTTACAAGAGGATTTGACTTGGGCAAAATGGATTTTGAAGATATTCGATTTTTCGGCTATACCATATGCATGGTATATCGAGATGTGGATAGGATTGTTCCTCTTGACACCGTTCTTGAATATGTTGTATAAAGCAATACCTACTCGGTGGCAGAAACAGATTTTGATATTGACATTGTATGCGATGACGGCATTGCCCGATTTGTTGAATCGGTATGGGCTACATTTGGTTCCTGGATTCTGGGCTTCGTGCTATCCGTTGACATTTTTCTTTGCCGGCTCTTATATTCATGAGTATAAACCACGGTTTGAAAGTTGGAAGTTGTGGATTGTGATTTTGTTATTGTGTCTGATAAATCCTGTATTTAATTCATTGTTCGTACATAATCATACGCTTATTCAAATTGCGGGAGGCCCGTGGGGTGTATTTGGAACGGTTATTGCTTTGGCATTTTTTCTGCTGTTTTATCAGACCGATTTCAAATTACCGGTATTGCGTAAAAGTTTGACAAAGATTTCGCTTTTGTCTCTCGATATGTATCTATGTTGTTATCTGTTCGACGCAATGGTTTATCCCTATTTCATGGAACACTATTTTGTGAATCAGTCGCAATTTGGGATCTATTTCTTTGTTATTGTTCCCATATTGTTTATTAGCTCATTCTTATTGGCTTGGGTGAAAGAGGGTACATTCTGTTTGGTGAAAAGGTTGATGTAAAAATTTGTACAGTTTTAATTTTTTTTATTTTCTTCTTAGTGAAATTACGAGAAGCCGGGACTTTTGAATCGTAAACAAGAGGTGTATTGTTTCAGTAAATATTTCTCTGTTTCTGTGATTCCCGTTTTGGGGGGAGGGAGAATGGTGTGAAAAAGATTCGGAACGGTGGAGTAGATAGGGAATAACGAGGGATTATATTTCAAGTAGAGTAATACATTTACAAACCGAGTAAATAAGTCATCGATGGGCTCGGTCTGAAATCAAACAAGCGGGTAAGATTGTTTTATAGTCGGGATAGGGGAGTTCCGACAGTCACTTTATATATCAATTTTTATGGAGAATTATTTCAATATCAGGTATGAGTTTGATAAACGAGCTGTTTTACAGGCTATCGACGAAGCGTTGTTATTGGGGAAGCCGGGATATATATGTGTCTCGGACGGGGTTATTTTAAGTACGGTAAACCGGGACCCGGATTACAGACAGGTTGTAGATGGAGCGATGTTCTCTATTTGTGATAGTGGTTATGTACCCTTGTATTTGCGATGGATTTATGGTATAGAACGTCACCAGTATTGCGGAAGCGAGATTTTTATGGATATTGTCCATATGAAGCGATATAAAATGGCTTTTCTTGGAACGACGCAAGCGACTTTAAACGGGCTGCAAAATAACTTGTCGGAGATAGATCCACGAATTGCAAACATGTGGTTTTACTCATTACCTTATAAGAGAGTTGAAGAGTTTGACTATCCGGCTATTGCCGAGATGTTGGAAAAAGATGGCTCCGAGATTATTTGGATTGCATTGGGTGCTCCCAAGCAAGAGATATTTATGAGCAAATTAAAACCCTATTTGAAACGAGGGGTGATGATCGCAGTGGGAGCGGCATTCAAATTTTATAGCGGAACCGATGTGAACAGGGCTCCTTATTGGATGGTGCGGGCTCATTTGGAATTTTTGCACCGAATTTATTGCGAACCGAAAAAGCAAATAGGGCGTTGCTCGATGATTGTGGAATCTCTGCCTAAATTGCTTTATCAAGAGTGGAATCGCAAGCGAAAACGTAAAAAATTGGCGGGAAAAACCGAGTGATTGATTCGAAGAAGTAGGCCGGTAGTGCCGAATTTGAAAATTTGATACTACATTTGTCTCTGCTCTCACCTTTCGCTATATTTGTAAAATGAAGGAATTGCTTCGGTAAGGAACTCGAATAAGCTCGTTTTTTGCATTCGGCTATATTTTTATGGTGACATTATAAATAGATGAAATAATCAATAAAAGCGAATAAATACAGTTATGAAAACAGCGCTAATTACCGGTATTACCGGGCAAGATGGATCATTTCTTGCAGAATTTTTATTGGAAAAAGGATATGAAGTGCACGGAACGATTCGTCGGTCTTCGGTAGACTATCGTGAACGTATAGCCCATTTGGAAGGGCGACCTCATTTCCATTTGCATTATGCCGATTTAGGAGACTCGATGAGTCTGATTCAAGTGGTCGGGAAAGTAAGACCCGATGAAATATATAATTTGGCTGCTCAAAGCCATGTACAAGTGTCATTTGATGCCCCGGAATTTACAGCAGATGTAGATGCCACTGGTGTGCTTCGCATTCTTGAAGCCGTCCGCCAATGCGGTTTGGCCGAAACTTGTCGCATTTATCAGGCTTCGACATCGGAGTTGTATGGTAAGGTAGAACAAGTTCCACAAAACGAACAGACTCCATTCCACCCGTACAGCCCTTATGCAGTGGCCAAGCTCTATGGATTTTGGATTGTCAAAGAGTATCGTGAGGCTTATAATATGTTTTGCTGTTCGGGTATCTTGTTTAACCATGAATCGGAACGTCGAGGGGAGACTTTCGTGACTCGTAAGATTACGTTGGCTGCCGCTCGTATTGCACAAGGGAAACAAGAGAAGCTCTATTTGGGAAATCTTTCGTCGTTGCGAGATTGGGGATATGCCAAGGATTATGTAGAGTGCATGTGGCTTATTTTACAGAATGATAAACCGGAGGATTTTGTGATTGCTACCGGGGTACAGCATTCGGTACGGGAGTTTTGTCAGTTGGCATTCCATCATGTAGGTATAGAATTGGATTTTGTAGGCGAAGGGGAGAATGAAAAGGGTATAGATCGGGTGACCGGAAAGGTCGTTGTCGAGGTCTCTCCTGATTTTTATCGTCCTACCGATGTGGTGAATTTGTGGGGTGACCCGACGAAAGCAAAGAAAGAGTTGGGGTGGAATCCCATGAAGACCTCTTTTGAAGAATTGGTGAAGATTATGGTCGATGCCGACATGGCGAAAGTGGCGGTCGAGAGAGCCGGAGACGAGATTCGCATGAACTTGGCTGAATATCTGGAAAAGGGTATTGTTAAATAAGAAAAGAATCGGTATGGAAAAGAGTGCCAAAATATATGTAGCTGGGCATCACGGATTGGTGGGATCGGCTATTTGGAAGAATTTGCAGGAAAAGGGTTACACCCATTTGATAGGTCGTTCTCATAAAGAATTGGATTTGCTCGACGGGGTTGCTGTGAAGAGATTCTTTGACGAAGAGCAGCCGGAGTATGTGATTTTGGCGGCCGCTCATGTTGGGGGGATTATGGCAAACAGTATCTATCGGGCAGATTTTATCTATCAAAACTTGCAAATACAGCAGAATGTCATCGGTGAAAGTTTCAGACATGGAGTAAAGAAATTGTTGTTCTTGGGCAGTACTTGCATTTATCCGCGTGATGCTCGACAGCCGATGAAAGAGGATGCATTGTTAACTTCTCCGTTGGAATATACGAACGAGCCGTATGCGATTGCCAAGATTGCCGGTTTGAAAATGTGTGAAAGTTTTAATTTGCAATATGGAACCAACTATATTGCTGTAATGCCTACTAACCTCTATGGCCCTAACGATAATTTCCATTTGGAGCGAAGCCATGTGTTGCCTGCTATGATTCGTAAAATCCATTTGGGAAAATGTTTAATGATGGACGATTGGGGTGCTGTTCGTAAAGATTTATCGTTGCGGCCAGTGGAGGGTATTGACGGAACCGCTACGACAGGAGCTATTCTCACGGTGTTGGGTAAGTATGGTATTTATCCCGATTATGTGGAATTGTGGGGGACCGGGAAACCGTTACGTGAGTTTTTGTGGAGCGAGGAGATGGCCGATGCTTCGGTATATATTCTCGAACATGTCGATTTCTCTGATGTGAAAGGTGATAACCCGGAAGTAAGGAATTGCCATATCAATATCGGAACAGGTAAAGAAATAACCATAGCTGCTTTGGCTCATCGGATACGGGAAGTTGTCGGTTATGAAGGAGAGATTCGGTTCAATGCCGATAAACCGGACGGGACCATGCGTAAATTGACCGATGTTTCCAAACTACATGCTTTGGGGTGGCATCATAAAATCGAGATAGAGGAGGGGGTACAAAAGATGTACGATTGGTATATCGCAGACCACACGGATTTGTTGCGTTAAGATAGTTCTACCCAACATATAAAAAAGCCCAGAAAGATTGAGGTCTTTCTGGGCTTTTTTATATTTGACTTTTACAGAATATAGCTTGGCTCAAAATAGATCCGTTTTATTTTGAGTCCGCCTTCCGTAATGTTTTTTGTTGAAGATGGTTAGTCTGTCCAGCTCATTAACTTACGGAGAAATGGAGTCAGTTCGTCAGCCATTCGTTGTTGTTGTAAAAGGCTGGGATGCCAGCTTGCTCCGTATCCTAATTCTCTGGTTTGGGGAGTCATATCGAAACGATATACTTCGAGGTCTCCGGCTTTGTGAAGTGTATCGGAGAGTCGGTCGAGCGTATTTTTAACCAGAGACAACGACTCGCCATGAAGCATACAGCCTGTAAGCCACACGATTTTGGCTTTTGGATAATTATTGCGTACTGTTTTATGGAAAGCGAGATAGGCATTATACAAACTATCCGTATCATAACCGGGCGTGCTGGTATCATTTGTACCGAGGTTTATGCATACGACATCTGGGATATATCGGGAGAAGTCCCAAATTTCGGAGGAATCATTGAAAAGAGTTTGATAATACATGGCAGGCATACAGTCTGGACTGCCTTCACGTGGCCCGTTATAATTTCGGTAGATACCTATTCCACTACGAGCTATTGCAAAATGTTGGGCATGGAGGTTTCGGGCAGTGATTGCAGCGTAGGTGTAATAGTGATTTTCCGTTTCTTCGGTAAAGGGATCGGAGGCTTCAACACTCTCTATTCCATATCCGCATGTGATGGAATTACCGATAAATTCGATTTTGCGTTGTGGAAGATTGGGCGGGGATACCAAGTTTTTCCCTTTGTCAAGCAAAAAGCCTTTGAATTCCGGTTGACGATGGAAAGCCTCTATTGCATTCATGATAGTCACGGTGTGAACCGTATCGTTTAGTGCAGTGGCAAGGGGAACGATCGAGTCGGAGGGGGAGTTGAATGAAATTTTGAAAGGGGCAGCGTTGTCGATCTTTACCATAAAAAATCCACTCATGGGCTTGGCATACATTTTTAGAGATGTACCCCGGAATGAAGCCCGTATTTGAACTCCGGGATAATTGAAACAAATAGCATCCGGAGCTTTATGGCTGATACGACCTATGTATTGAATGTATCGGTGCGAGGAATTTATAAACTCTCCTTGCAAAGAAAGAGTTTTCGAGAAAGAGCTGAACCCTGTCCATAGCAGGGCAATAGTAAAGAAAAAAAGTTTTTTCATCGTTTTTTATGAGTATTATAAGGAGACAAAGATAATATTATTTTGTAATTATTGCAATGAGTGAAATCGATAGAAATGCCTCCATTTTTATAAAAAGAAAGAGGTATCCTCACGGACACCCCGTCTGAAATTATAAACATCAAAAATAAAAGTTCTTTATAGAATTAGTTTAGTGTCGAAGGTCTGTTATATGTTATAGAAAATAGTTTACTGGTTCTGTCGCCGTTATTGGTCGATAAATTGGAACTTTCGGCATTGTATCTTACAACGACGTTAATATCTGTGTCACTCGGATATTGAGGTAATTTGAAAGAAATATAGTCCGAGCTTTTGCTATCTTTGATATTCCCTTTTTCATATATGAGAAAGAGAGTATCTGTTTTAGCCTCTGGATTGTATAATTTAGGTTGGACTAGCTTCAAAGAGCTCGGATCACCGTTTTCTACATCATGTTTGACATATGCAAAAGTCAATATCGTGTCGTCTTTGCGATAGCTTAGGAAAGGTTCTACACCATATAGTGTGGGCAATGTGTCACTAGCGAAAGAGGATATAGAATTGTCGAATGTATAGTTTTTACAATCGAATTTATGTACCCCTGCAATCGTGGCATTGTATATACCTTGCGCCAATTGGGTTCCCTGATTATCGAAATCGATGGTCGTGGTAGCTAATATTCTGTCGCCTACTTCTAACCTTTCACCTTGTAATTCTGCGCTTGTCGCAGATATACCGGCTCGGTCTATAAACATATAGGAAGTTCCTGTCGAAGTTTTATAGATACTGCCCGTAGAGTATACAGATAAGGTATTTCCACCGTCACCTAAACAGCCGGAAAATGATAAAACGCCACAGAGTAAAATTAGAATAGATACAAGTTTCAATGTGTTCATTATTTTTTTGTTCTTAGTTTATAAATGTTGTTCGTTTAAAAGCCAGTTCTTATTCCCAACGTTAATCCAAAGTTGAAAGGTTTATCTTTCCATATATTGTGTATACTCGAATTATTCTCGATATAATATGCGATATGAGGCTCCAAATAAAGTTCCGTTTGCTTATACAGTGTGAGAGCCGCTCCCAATTTGGCCTGTACAGAGAATTGTACATTTTCATGTTCGAGCTTTTTATACCCAGACCCGGAAATTCCTTCGTCGTGTCCTTCGTCTTTCTGTTGTCCGGTAAGGTAAAAATCAACCTTTCCTCCCGCAGAAGCATAAAAAGATGCTCGTTTCACTCGGGCAAATCGATATATAATATCTATGGGAATACCTAAATAATGTAATTCTTGACTACCGTTTCCGTTGGTTGAATGATATTTGGAGTATAAATAAGTGTATATTATACCTGATTCTAACTCCCAATTTTTTGCCAAACTTTTGGAAACTGTGGCTCCCACAGATAATGGCATCTTGTGGTCAAATTCATAAACTGGATTCCTTCTTGCCGACATCATCATTAGCGGATTTCTCGTGCGAATAGCTTTTGCTGGATTCTTACTGTTTCCAGAGGTCGCATTGGATGCCATAAGTCCGAATTTTAGCCCATTGCTTTTACCCTTTTTCATCGATTCGGTAATTGCAAGATCGGCCTCTTTCAGTTTTTTGCCGTCATTTTCGAAATCTTCTAACTTTTTCCGATAGGATTGTGAATCGTATTGTTCTGATTTTGTATTGTTAGATCTGTTTTCTACTTGGGATTCATTCATTTTATTCGTTTCGACGATTTCAATTTTTGAGTCAGTTTGAGTTTCTTGCTTTGTTTGACTCTGAGACTGAGGCGATGAAACCGGTAAAAATTTGGGTGTCTCTACCGAAGGAGATTCAATACTTGAATGAAGATTTGAAATAGAAGGTTGTGTTATTGTGGGAGCTGTGTAATCCTCATTAACAGCGAGAGGTGCGGATATTTCTTTATCCGGATATTGCCATAAAGCCACCGTAACGATAACACCCATAACGATTGCAGCGGCCGAATACCACATGATACGACGATAGAGGGGTACTTTATTGGGTACTCTTTTAAGCAATCTCGACTCAATACCCGACCACATGGCATCCGGAACATCGGATTCATGTTGTACCAGTTTGGTGCGTATTGCTTTTTCGAAATTCTGATCGTCTATCATTAATAGATTGTTATCAATACCTGTTTACTTTAATTCTTTAATCCATTTTTGCAGCAATCTTTTTGCCCGTGTATACTGCGATCTCGAAGTACTTTCATTGATGTTTAAAGTCTCGGCTATTTCTCTATGTGAATAGCCTTCGATAGCAAACATATTGAAAACCGTCCGAAAGCCCGGAGGTAGTTGCGCGATGAGTTCCATCAATTCATCGGCCGAGATTTTTTCTACGGCAGAGTAGTCGGCCTCTTGCTGTGGTTCTAACGCATTTAACTCGACTCCGTTTCTTAACAGATCGTTTTTGCGTAAAGCCTCTAATGCCGTATTGACAAAAATACGCCGCATCCATCCTTCAAAAGAACCTTCGTAACTGTAACTCCGTATGGAAGAAAAAACTTTGATAAATCCGTCTTGCAAAAAGTCTTCTGCCATTTCTCGATTATCGGCATAACGCAAACACACTGACATCATTTTGCGAGCAAAAGTTTCGTAAAGTAACTTCTGCGCTCGAACGTCGTTGTTTTTACAAGCTTCTATCAGCTCTTTTTCATTCATACCGATTTACTCGGCCTGAGTTACTTCTACATTAAATAGATGTAATCAAACCCTTTTTTGCTGCATGAGATAAAAAATAATATAGCAGTTCTTTGTTAAATAATATTATATCAAAGAACCGCTAAGTGTGGAAATAGGCCAGCCTTCTCACTCCAATTTATGAATAATCAGCCCAGATCTTAATTTAGGTTCGAACCATGTTGTTTTGGGTGGCATTATGTTACCCGTATCCGCTATGTCCATCAGTTGTTTCATCGATACCGGATATAGAGCCAAAGCCATTTTCATTTCACCGCTGTCGACTCTGTGTTGCAATTCTTCGAGTCCCCGGATTCCTCCGACGAAATCGATTCGTTTGTCCGAACGTAAATCTTTTATACCCAAAATATCCCTGAGAATTAGGTCGGAAGATATAGTTACATCGAGTATTCCTATGGGATCGTTATCGTCGTATGTACCTTCTTTTGCCGTTAAGGAATACCATTTTCCATCTATATATAGAGAAAAATTATGTAGCTTTTTCGGTTTATATATTTGCACTCCTTTTTCTTCGACAATGAAATTTTCTTTTAGTTTTTCAAGAAATTCATGAGGGGTAAGTCCGTTCAGGTCTTTTACAACTCGGTTGTAATCGATAATCTGTAATTGAGATGCAGGGAAGCAGACTGCTAAGAAATAATTGTATTCTTCGTCACCGCGATGATTGGGATTTTGCCGGGCTTTTTCATTCCCCACTAGGGCGGCAGCAGCCGTTCGGTGATGTCCGTCAGCAATATATAAACTGGGAATTTGTGCAAATAGTTCTGTAATTCGAGCTATCGTTTTATCGTTGTCGATTACCCAAAAATGGTGTCCGAATCCATCGGGAGCTACAAAATCATATTCAGGAGAAACAGAAGTTTCTTGTTTGATGATTGCATCGAGTTCTGTATTATCAGGATAAGCGAAGAATACCGGTTCGATGTTGGCATTATTGATACGCACATGTTTCATACGGTCTTCCTCTTTATCTCGCCGAGTAAGTTCGTGCTTTTTAATTGCTCCCGACATATAGTCTTCGACGCATGCACCTACGACCAATCCATATTGAGTATGTCCGTTCATGGTTTGAGCGTAGATGTAATAATGTTCTTTGTTATCTTGTACCAACCAACCTTTCTCTTGGAACATATTAAAGTTCTCTACCGCTTTTTGATAAACTTCTGGGCTATGTTCGTCCGTACCGGAAACGAAATCGATCTCAGGTTTAATAATATGGTAGAGCGATTTTTCATTGCCATCAGCTTCTTGGCGCGCTTCTTCTGAATTGAGAACATCATAAGGCCGTGAGGCCACCTGCTCGACGAAATCTTTCGGAGGACGTATTCCCTTGAATGGTTTAATCTTTGCCATAGTAGATAGAGGTTAGGTTAGTTATTATTTATTGGAGAGGATAATCGTTTGTTCACGATCCGGTCCCACCGATACAATTTGGATAGGTACTTGTAATTCTTTTTCCAAAAATGCGATATAATCATTGAACTTCTGGGGAAATTCTTTTTCTGTGTGAATCTTAGTCATATCGGTTTTCCAGCCCGGAAGTTCTACATAAACCGGTTCAATATTTTCTTCAATAGAGTAGGGGAATTCAGTAGTTTCTTTTCCATTTATCCGATAAGCGACACAAGCCTTAATGGTTTCGAAAGAATCGAGAACATCGCTTTTCATCATGATTAGTTTGGTTACTCCATCTATCATAATTGCGTATTTCAAGGCTACCAAATCGATCCAGCCGCAGCGTCGTTCTCGTCCTGTCACAGCACCGTATTCATGGCCGAGGTCTCGTATTTTCTTTCCGGTTTCGTCGAATAGTTCAGTTGGAAAGGGGCCGCTTCCTACCCGGGTACAATAGGCCTTGAATATACCATACACTTCTCCGATTTTACTAGGAGCAACTCCCAATCCGGTACATGCCCCGGCACATACGGTATTCGATGACGTGACGAACGGGTAAGAACCGAAATCGACATCGAGCATCGTTCCTTGCGCTCCTTCGGCGAGGATAGATTTTCCTTCTTTCAGGTAATGATTGATAACGTGTTCGCTGTCAATGATTTTAAATCTTTTCAAGTATTCGATAGCTTCGAACCATTTGGGTTCCAATTCGTCTATGTTGTAATCGTAATTAAGAGAGCGAAGAATATTTTCGTGTTTAGTTTTTGCCGTGGTATATATTTTTTTGAAATCGAGGAATATGTCGCCTACGCGAACACCGTTTCTACTGATTTTATCGGAATAGGTGGGTCCGATACCTTTTCCTGTGGTCCCGATTTTGGAGCTTCCTTTCGCAGCTTCATAAGCCGCATCGAGAATTCGGTGTGTGGGTAAAATCAGGTGAGCTTTTTTTGAAATGTAGAGGCATTGGGTGAGATCGTGTCCGCTTTCGGCTAAACTTTCGGCTTCTTCTTTGAACAGAATAGGATCCAAAACTACGCCATTCCCGATGATATTTATTTTCCCTCCTTGAAAAATACCCGAAGGAATAGAGCGTAAAACATATTTTTCGCCTTTGAATTCCAGTGTATGGCCGGCATTGGGGCCTCCCTGAAAGCGAGTGATTATATCATAATTGGGTGTCAATACATCAACGACTTTACCTTTACCTTCGTCGCCCCATTGCAATCCTAAGAGAACATCGACTTTCATAATTTGAGTGTTATGTAAACTTTAATTCGGTTTATTTCTTTTCGATTTTATCTTTTTTGTTTTTGTTGCTACATCGGCTACAAATGCCATAGACATATAGGGTATAGTACGATGTATTGAATTTATTGAATTTGCGAGTATTCAAATTGGACATCAAATCCAAATCTTTTACTTCCCTGACTTTACCACATTTCATACAGATGAGATGATGATGGTTGGCATTATATACTCGTTCATACTGTGCCAGATTACTCCCGAATTGGTGTTTGCGCACTAAGTTGGCTTCGAGTAACAGATCTATCGTGTTATAGACCGTGGCTTTGCTTACTCTGTATCCATTTTGGATCATAGCTTCATATAGAGTTTCTACATCGAAGTGTTGAGTTGTCGTGTATATTTTCTCCAATATAGCAAACCGTTCCGGGGTTTTTCGTAAATTCCGGGATTCTAAAAATTGTATAAACAACTGTTTTACAGTTTCTTTTGATTTTTCTTCTGGCATGGTAAACAACCTATGTTACAAATTTAGCTATTTTTGTATTACAAGCAAAACAAATTCAGTTTGAATCGTATCTCGAAAATTCTTTGAACAGTTCCTTTTCTTGGTTTAATTCATCGAATAAGTTACTGTATAACTCATTGTTCTCGAATGAGTTTTTTGAATTCGACAGAATATAGACAGAAAGTTTGTCATGATGCATGGCTTGTTTGAGATAATTGACGGCAGGAAAAGCTAAATTGACATTTGGGTCTGCCACTTTTTTTAGTGCGATATCGGCTATCTGCTCGAATATCGAAATGTCGTTTATTTCGTGGTGGTCGATAAGCCAAGCTGTCGCTAACTGCAATCCGGTATACTGTCGTATCATCTTGTCGGAGAGACTCCATGACAGTGCTTTTCGAGGTGCGAATCGGAGTCGGCGGAACAGGCTTTTACAGCATATATCGGCAATTTCGATATTGGGCATATTCGTGACCCACTTTTCTGCTTCATCTTCGTTAAATTCATCTGAGGGGTAGAGCATAGGCGCCAGCATCATCGATTCACGCACGGCGGTATCGTTCCACAAAGCATTTGCCAGTTGAGCATCCGCCGGTATCTCTTCGGCTATTTTTTTTAACAGGGGTAATGTTAGTCCAAAGTTTATTTTGTAGTTGGCTCCGAGATTTCTCATGTTTTGAGAAACGATCCCGTTCATTGCCTGTCTGAATTTAAGTTTTATGTCTTTGATTTTTTGTTGCATGATGTGTAATTGAAATTTGTTGCAAGATACAAATTAAAAATAAGCGAGTAAAGATGTTTTGTAGAAAAAGAGCACCCCGATATATCTGGCATATATCGGGGTGAGGATAGTATCGTTGTATCGATTATTTACAAACAACGGGTATAGACGTATAGATAGGCAGAGGAGAATAATCTTTGGAGTATCTCAACATTTGCTCGGCATATCCTTCGTTATAGGAGATTTGTATGTCGGTTATATTTCCGTTCTCGTCGGTGATAGGTGTATAGACCGGATTTACAAATCCTTTGTACGGAGCTATGTGTAGGTTTTCATATCGAGCCAATACCTCATTGTGCAAATCTTGGTCGACAATTACTCCATACTCCTCGACTAAGTTTTTACCGCTTTCGTAATCACCTTCCGATTTTATCCGTTGTACTTCGGTCAGTAATTTACCGAACAAACTCCGTAGTTTTTCATAATCATTGATGACAACGTAAGTTTTTCCATCACGTTTGGCAAATTCCACGACATTGTCGGCTTTACCATGTTCGTAGGCCCAACGGGCGATTAATTGGCGATTACGCATGTGCGACTCTTCTATGTTTTTTCCCGGTTCTATGCGGGTGAGCTGAGTCATGAGCCCGTTCATCATGTATTTGTAATAAGCTGCTTTGTAAGCATCTTCCGAAGGAAGAAGACCTAATTCCAATATTTTGGGATCGGCCATATAATATAGAGCGAACAAGTCGGCACGAGCTTCTTCCAATGTGGAGCTATATGCTTTTAATGCATCGGGATCTACACCGGGTAACAATTTACCGGATCCATGACCCAAGCATTCGTGTAAATCGGTGTGAAGGTTGTCGGCTTGGAAGAGGTAGTTATTCATCAAATTCCGTTCGGTATCGCTCCATACGAACTCATCGTTGAATCCGTTACCTTGCGCGGCTTTCTCGTAAGCCTCGGTAATGTTTTCGATCGTTACCGATTTTGATCCGTGAATGTGGCGAATCCAGTTAGAGTTGGGTAAATTGATACCTATGGGGGTGGAGGGGTAACAGTCTCCGGCTAACATTGCCGCTGTGATTACTTTGGCTGAAACACCTTTTACTTTATCTTTTTTGAATCGAGAATCCACCGGAGAATTGTCTTCGAACCATTGAGCATTATCGCTGATCGTATGAGTCCGTTCCGATGCTTCGAGATTTTTAAAGTTGACGATAGATTCCCAGCTCGCTTTCATGCCCAATGGATCGCCGTAAGTTTCGGTAAAACCGTTGACAAAATCTACTTGGGAATCGAGATCTTTTACCCAGAGAATGGCATATTCGTCGAATTGTTTCAAATCACCGGTTTGGTAATAATCGATGAGTTTCTCGATGACTTCTTTCTGTTGTTCGTTTTCTGCTACGCCGGCAGCTTTTTCGAGCCAATATACAATCTTCTCGATAGCTTCGGTATAGAGTCCGCCCACTTTATAGGTTTCTTCTACGATTTTTCCGTCACGTTTTACTAAACGGCTATTCAGTCCGTACGAGATAGGAGTTTCGTCTTTGGGATTTTTCATTTTGTTGTAAAACGCTTCTGCCTCGGCCTGAGTCACACCATCGTAATAATTGCATGCCGAGGTGACGATGAGGTCCTCACCGGCAGCTTGATTTACTCGTTTGGGCATGACCGAGGGATCGAAAATAACAGGAGTCAATGTATTGAGTAGATCGTCTACACTTGCACCAGTGGTTAGAGGAAGTGTTTCAGGGTCGAGCGATTTAACAGCTTCGGTAAAAAATTCTTGTGAAAATTCGGGAACAAATTTGTCACAGCCGTAGTGATGGTGAATTCCATTTGAAAACCACACCCGTTTCAGATAAACTTCAAAATTTTTGAAATTCTGACTTTCGCGGTCTCCGGTATAGTTTTGATAGATTGCTTCGAGAGTGCGGCGAATGGCCAAGTTCCATTTTCCGTTTTGGTCATAAAGTATATCCCGGCCGTATGCCGCAGCTTCGGAGAGGTAATAAACCAATTCTTTTTGTTTTAAAGATAATTCCTCGAATCCGGGAACTTTATAACGCAGGATTTCAAGATCGGCAAACGATTCTACGGTGTAATCGAAGTCGTCTTTTTCCTGTTTGGTAGCACAAGATGCTAAGATAAGCAATGAAGCCATTGTACAAACAATTTTTTTCATATAACGTGATTTTTTGAAATTTGGTTTATTCTACATACAAGACTAACCCTTTCAAGTATTCACCTTCCGGGTGATAGATATTAACCGGGTGGTCGGCGGGTTGAGTCAGTTGGTGTAAAATGCGGACATTGCGTCCCGATTGTGCTGCGGCACTGAAAACAGCCAATCTGAAATTTTCTTTACTTACTACTTGCGAACAAGAGAATGTGAACAATATTCCTCCCGGACGAATTTTTTCGAATGCTTTTGCATTCAGTTTCCGATAACCTTGCAAAGCATTATTCAATACTTTTTTATGTTTTGCAAATGCCGGTGGATCGAGAATAATTAAATCATATTGATCTCCCATAGTATCCAAAAATTTGAACGCATCTTCGGCAAATGCTTGATGCCTGTTATCTCCGGGAAAGTTCAACTCTACATTTTTGCAGGTCAGATCGATAGCTTTCGAAGAGCTGTCGACCGAATGTACCAATTTGGCATTACCCCGCATGGCGTAAAAAGAGAAACCGCCGGTATAGCAGAACATGTTTAAAACCGATCGTCCGTGAGCGTAGCGTTCGAGCAAGGCCCGGTTTTCCCGTTGGTCGACGAAGAACCCGGTCTTTTGCCCACGAACCCAATCGACATAAAATTTCAGTCCGTTTTCCGTGGCGATATTAGGTGCATCGCCCCCCAACAGATATTCGTTTTCTGCATCAAGTTCTGCTTTATAGGGGAGAGTAGTTTCCGATTTGTAGTAGATATTGTCTATCGCATTTCCCAAAACCGATTTCAACGCTTGGGCTATTTGATGACGGGCGTAATGCATGCCCGGAGTATGAGCTTGCATGACAGCCGTTTTATTATATAAGTCGATGATAAGCCCCGGTAAATTGTCTCCTTCTCCATGTACCAATCGGCAGGTATTGTTATACTCTCCGTTAAGGAGACCGAGACTTAATCGCACATTATATGCCTCTTGCAATCTTTTGAAGTAGAATTGCTCGTTTATTTCTTCCGGTTTAAAAGTCAATATACGAACGGCAATACTACCGATTTGGTATTGGCCTATACCGATAAAATTTCCTTGATGGTCTGTTACCTCGACGATATCTCCTTCTTCTGGTTGTTTCTCAAAGCGATATATCGCTCCTGAGAATACCCATGGGTGGAATCTGTGGAACGAGTCTTCTTTCCCCGGTTTTAATGTTATTTTAATGTAGTCCATAGTCTGTTACTTAAAGAAAAATCGGAATATATCGTTTCCATTAGCATAAATCAATAATGCAAATAGGAAGAGCATGCCTCCCATTTGTGCGTATTCCATAAATTTATCGTTCGGTTTCCTTCTTGTAATCACTTCGTATAGTAGGAATAAGACATGTCCTCCGTCAAGAGCAGGAATAGGTAAAATATTCATGAAGGCTAATATGACCGAGAGAAATGCTGTCATGCTCCAAAAAGCCTCCCAGTCCCATGTTGCCGGGAATATACTTCCGATAGCTCCAAATCCGCCTAAACTTTGAGCTCCTTCTTTGGTGAATACATATTTCATACTACTCACGTAGCTCTTCAATTTGTCCACTCCCAATTCTATCCCTTTGGGAAAAGATTCCCAGAATCCATAATGTTCTGTGACTATTGCATAACTATCGCTCAAAGGAGCAATGGCTATGCCTAATCGTCCCAAAGAATCTGTCGTGATTTCTGTCGTTTTCACTTCTGAGCCTCGGGAGTAGACAACCGACACGCTGGTGTTAGGTTTGGATTCCAGTATTTTGTGCATTTCATTTAGTGATGATGCCTTTTCTCCATCGATCGATTCTATATGGTCTCCCTTTTGCAGACCGGCTCGTGCTGCCCCGGTATTCGGGGAGGCTTCGAACACGACAGAAGGAATACGGTATAATGCGAACAGTTCTTCTTTATCGATCAATCGTAACATAAAGTTTTTGGGGATTTCGATGGTTACTGTGTCGTTATCTCGCAAAACTTTCACCTCTTTGGCGTCTACTATTTTTTGAAGGGTCTCGCTCGACATATAATTCAAATCGACACCGTCGGCCGAGAGAGGAATATCTCCGTTTTGGAATCCTATGTTTCTTGCCGACTCACAGTATTCCATACCAGCGTAAGCGTTTTTGAACGGTATATAAGATGTTCCCCATGTGTAGACGATCATCGAATAGATGAAGACGGCCAAAATGAAATTAAATACAACGCCCGCTACCATAATTAGGAGCCTTTGCCATGCCGGTTTCGACCGAAATTCCCACGGTTTGGGCGGCTGGCTCATTTGTTCTCTGTCCATCGATTCGTCGATCATTCCCGAAATCTTCACATATCCTCCGAACGGTAGCCAGCCGATTCCATATTCGGTATAGCTATTTTTAGGTTTGAATTTGAAAAGAGAAAACCACGGATCGAAAAACAGATAGAATTTTTCAACCCGAACCTTGAACATTCGGGCGAATATAAAATGTCCAAATTCGTGGAAAATGACTAATATGGAGAGGCTTAATAGTAGTTGTACTGTTTTTATTAAGAATGTTTCCATTAATAATGCTATTTTTTATTGATATGATTTAACAAGTTCGGTCGCATAATTGCGGGCTAATTTGTTTGTGTGGACGTAATCCTCATATTCGGGTGACTCGATAAATTCTATGTGCTCCATTGTTTCAGAAACAATGCGGGCAATGTCGGGGTAGGCGATCGTGTCGTTAAGGAAACCGGCTACGGCTATTTCGTTGGCCGCATTCATAATGCAGGGCATATTCCCACCTGTTGCGACAGCGTCAAATGCATATCGTAACAAAGGGAATCGTTCGAAATCGGGATACTCGAATGTGAGTTCGGAGTATTGTTCGAGTGTCAATTTCGGAGCCGAGCTTTCCAAACGAGCAGGATAGGACAAGGCGTATCGAATGGGGAGTCTCATATCTTGGGTCCCCAGTTGAGCTTTGACAGATCCATCTTTGAATTGAACCATAGAGTGCACGATAGATTGCGGGTGTACGGCAATTTCTATGTTTTGAGGGGATACGTCAAACAGCCATTTGGCTTCGATCATTTCAAAGCCTTTGTTCATAAGTGTTGCAGAATCTATGGTAATTTTATGTCCCATGTGCCACTTGGGGTGTTTTAAAGCGTCGCTTTTGGTAACATGCGCCATCTGTTCTGCCGTGAATTTTCGGAATGGTCCGCCGGATGCCGTTAAAATGATTTTCTCGATAGGATTATCTCCTTCGCCAACTAAGCACTGGAAAATAGCAGAGTGCTCCGAATCGACAGGAATGATAGGTGTCCGGTATTCGAGAGCAAGACGTTTGATGAGATCCCCGGCAACTACCAATGTTTCTTTATTGGCCAAAGCAATGGTCTTATGAGCTTCGATAGCTCGTATAGTAGGTTTTAACCCCGAATATCCTACCATTGCCGTGACTACTATATCGATGGGCGCTGCCTCTACGATTTCAGAAATGGCATTTTCTCCCGCATATATTTTTATAGGGAAATCTTTCAGAGCTTCTTTCAGCTTATTATAATGAGCTTCGTTGGCTATTACTACCGAATCGGGATTAAAATGTTTGGCCTGTTCTATCAGCAAGTCGACGTTATTATTCGCTGTTAATGTGTATACCTCGAATAAGTCGGGATATTCGGCGACAACTTCTAATGTTTGAGTTCCAATCGATCCGGTAGAGCCTAATATTGCTAATTGCTTTTTCATTCGGTTTAAGAGGTCAAATCTCAATTTTAACTTTACAAAGGTATAAAATAAAGTGTATCTTTAATGAATCGGGATTAGAAAGTGATATATTTTTCCGGGTCTAACGACTGACCCATGTGCCACAATTGAAATTCGGCCACACATGATTGTTTTGAGGATTTACCATCTTCCCACCCGGTCACGGCTATTTTTTCACCTCCCGATACTTTATCTCCTATGTTTTTAAGAATCCCCGAATTATATTTATAGACCGACAGGTAATTATTGCTGTGCTGTATATATACGACATATCCGTAATCGATTGTATAACCGGCGGAAACAATCGTGCCATCGAGGACGGCAGAAACAGCTGTATTTCTGGGGCACTGTATGTCGATACCGAAATGTCCTTCTTTGGGGTTATAGGCTTTGATTATTTTGCCTTTTAGCGGCGGGTAAAACAGTTTTCCGTCGATAGGAGTAGTCGGGGTAAAAACATTTAGCGTGTATTTTTCTTCTTGTTCGTATTGCTTGATATAGTTTGCCATCAGTTTAGATTCCGGTAGAAGAGTATCTGTCGTTGTGGAAAGCAGACTGTCGGCTTGTTGTCCGATAGAATCTATTTTTATTTCACCGGTAAGTATGGAAGCAAGATTTTTTATATATGCGTCGCGACGCTGTACTTCTGCCGCCAAAGAATCGACTCTAAGGATTTTATCAACCATTTCGATTCGTTCTTCTGTTTTCAAATATCCGGGTAATAAATTTTTTACAGGTGTACCTACGATTACAGAGAGTATAGCTACGACAATCAGACCAATGAGAAGAATGGCGGTCATTATGGCTCCAAATCGGGAAAAACAAATAGTCCATACATCTTCAAGAGAGCTTTCGTTGAAAAATGTAAGTTTGTATTTGGAGCGTTTTTTCGAGAAAAAATCAGAATTTTTTTTATTTCGTTTCATAAATATTACCTCTGTTATTCGATGGGTAAAAGTTTCGCATTCATCGGTATGTGCAAATTTAATAATTTATTACCAACCGGTATAACCTGTTTTCATTTTTTATAAGAAGCTTATATAGCCTAAATAATATAGAATTTTACTATCTCTTTTTTTGACGGTTGGTGAACACATTCTTTTATCTGTTTGTTTTAATTTACAAAAACGGATAATAGCGTTTGACTTATGCTCCTGTTTTTTTTGAAATGTAATTGCAAAATTGTATAACTAAAACAAATTAAAATGAAAACAAATTTCTTTTATTTAGCAGTAGCCATAGCTACAACTTCGCTTTTCTGTTATTCCGAATCGGCAGGAGCTCAAGCGATTATTGTTGAAGAAGATGTTTCGGTAACAGAGGTTGTACCTACCAAGCCTCGGTATTATTCTGATAGTCATAAAAATAACTGGTTTATTTCGATAGGAGCTGGAGGTCAAACTTTTTTGACCGAACATGTAGGAGATGCTCAATATACGCTGGCTATGGACTTTGCTATCGGTAAATGGATCAGCCCGTATTTGGGATTCCGGTTATCTGCGATGGGAGGTGCTTTACATACCAATTGGCCGCTTGCCGAAGGAGTGATGACACATATGCGTTATGCTGCGGTTTACGGCGATATCATGTGGAATATGTTTAATACTTTCCACGGTTATAACGAGGATCGTGTATTTTCTATCATACCTTTTGCCGGAGCCGGTGGTATTTATTCATTCCATAATACTCCATATAATAATAAAACGTATGCTTTCCCTATAACAGCCGGTATTAAGTTGAATTTCAGATTGTCGCATTATGTCGATTTCTTCTTGGAGGGACGAGGTAATTTAATTGGCGATCATTTTAATGGAATTGTCGAAGGAACAGAAGTCGAAAGTGTTATTTCGGCAATCGGAGGTTTTTCTATTAAATTCGGCAAAGACCGATTTAAGGCATACGATGCTTATGCCGATCAAATGGTTATCGGCGATTTGAATAATAGGGTTAATGCATTGAGGGCTCAATTGAACGAGTGCGAGTCAAGAGTTGTGGAATGTCCTCCATGTCCAGAAGCGGTTGTCGAGGAGGTAACTGTAATAGAGCCAGCTGCTTGTAGCCAAGAGTTGACGGGTGTAGTACGCTTTACGATCAATAGCGCTGTTGTTTCTAATGAAGAAATGGTAAATGTTTATAACATAGCACAATGGATGAAAAGCAATCCTTCTTGTAATATCTCGGTAATAGGGTATGCCGATAAAGCAACCGGAACACCCGAGTATAATAAACAATTGAGCCAGCGTCGTGCAGAGTCTGTTGTCAAATTATTGACCGAGAAATACAATATAGATAGAAAACGAATACAGATTATTGCTAATGGTAGTGATTCTCAATTATATCCGAAAAATAATAATTGGAATAGAATTGTCGTATTTTCTGGTTCGGTTCAATAGATAATTAGATAAGGAAGTAGCAAAAAAGCGGATAGTATTCAAAATTTACTATCCGCTTTATTATTGCTTTGATCAGTGGCTTTTTATCCATTCGACAATCCATTCACCTACGTCGTCGGTATGGTAGGATTTCGTACTTGTGCCGGCGAGGTCTTCGGTCACGATTCCGGCATTCATCGATTTGGACACGGCCGTTTGAATCGATAAGGCTTCTTCTTTCAACCCAAATGCATATTCGAACATCATAGCCGCCGACAATATGGTCGCCAACGGGTTAGCTATATTTTTCCCTGCTGCCTGAGGATAGGACCCATGTATAGGTTCGAATACAGAAGTATGCAGGCCAATCGATGCCGATGGCAGCATGCCTAAGGATCCTGTGATAACGGAACCTTCGTCGGTGAGTATATCGCCAAACATGTTTTCGGTAACGACGACATCGAAACTTTTGGGACATTGAATCATGCGCATGGCAGCGTTATCGACGAATAAAAATTCGGTTTCGACTTCTGGATACTCCGATGCTATTTCTTGCGTGATTTCTCTCCATAGTCGGGAGGTCGCCAATATATTCGCTTTATCGACCATTGTAACTTTTTTACGCCGTTTCATGGCGTATTCGTATGCTAATTGGACAATTCGTACAATTTCTTCCCGACTGTATATACAGGTATCATAGGCTATGTTCCCGTCTTCACTACGGCCTTGTGGTCGTCCGAAATATAGTCCTCCTGTTAATTCTCGGATACACATAAAGTCTGCGCCGTCGATAATATCGGAACGGAGGGGGGATTTATGAATCAATCCGGGAAAGGTGGTTATGGGACGAATATTTGCGAATAGTCCGAGCTTTTTCCGCATGGCAAGTAATCCTTGTTCAGGGCGTACGGTAGCATTGGGGTTATTGTCGTATTGGGGCGAACCTATGGCTCCAAACAAAACGGCATCGGAGCGCATACATAATTCATGAGTAGAGTCGGGGTAGGGCAATCCGGTTTCTTCTATGGCGCAAGCTCCTACCGGGGCTGTTTGATATTCCAGAGAATGTCCGAATTTTTCACAAACGGCTTTCGTTACGTTCAAAGCCTGTTCCACTACTTCTGGTCCAATTCCGTCGCCGGGCAATACTGCGATATGTAATTTCATATTCTTTCTATTTTAATTGTCTTGTATATTCAGCTCTTTATCTTCTATTAAGTTAAGCATTTTGATTGTGGCTTGTATGGCGGCTTCCATTTGGTCGGCATCCAATCCCTGTGTTTTCAAAATATTTCCATTATAATCCCATGAGATAACGGTTTGTACCAATGCATCGGTGTGTCCGCCGGGAGGTATGTTTACTGTATAGTTTGTCAACGACGGGAACGTTCGTCCGAGTTGTTCTTTGTATATCTTCCGTATGGCTTTTACGAATGCGTCGTATTGTCCGTCGCCGGTAGACGCTCCTTCGTATGTTTTTCCGTTTACTTCGATGGCAATGATTGCTACTGGCTTTAATCCCTGAGAAAGGTTTAAAGTATAATTTATTACCTTGACGTGCTGAGCTATGGTTTCGTGTTTTAATACGTCTGAAATGATATAGGGAAGATCTTCTGGGGTAACCATTTCTTTTTTATCACTTAACTCGACCACTCTCTGAGTTACTCTCTTGATGGATTCGTCATCGAGTTCGATACCTAACGATTCGAGATTTTTACGGATATTGGCTCTCCCGGAAGTCTTGCCAAGTGCATATTCGCGTTTCCTCCCGAATCGTTCGGGTAATAAATCATTGTAATAAAGATTGTTCTTATTATCTCCGTCGGCATGAACTCCCGCACATTGAGTAAATACGGATTCTCCAATAATAGGTTTATTGGCTGCGACTCGTATTCCCGAATAGGATTCAACGATACGACTCACTTTGTTTACCATGTTTTCGGTAATTCCGGTTGTTGCTTTTACGTGATCATGCAACACGGCTACGACACTGGTGAGGGGTGCATTTCCTGCTCTTTCGCCCAGCCCGTTTACGGTACAATGCACGCCTTGTATTCCGGTTAGAGTTGCAGCGAAAGTGTTGGCAGTCGCCAAATCGTAATCGTTATGAGCATGAAAGTCGAATCGTAAGTCGGGGTAACGCCTGCGCATGGCTCTGCAAAATTTTAGCGTTTGAAGAGGATTCAAGATACCTAATGTGTCGGGCAACATGAACCTTTCCACAGCTTCATTTTTTAAAGCATCCATTAAATGAAAAACGTATTGAGGGGAATGTTGTATCCCATTGGACCAATCTTCCAAATAGAGATTGATTTTCAGTCCGACTTCTTTCGCTTTCTTAATAGTTTGTTTGATATCTTCGACGTGTTCCTGTACCGTTTTTTGAAGTTGGAAGGTACAATGTTTTTCCGATCCTTTGCAGAGCAAATTCATCACTTTGGCTCCACAAGAACGAATCCATTCGATAGAAGCTCCTTTATCGAGAAATCCCAATATCTCGATTTTGTCGATGTGTCCTCGTTTCTCGGCCCATTCGCATAATTGTTTCGCCATTTCGTATTCTCCGGTGGAAACTCTTGCCGAGGCAATTTCGATGCGAGGAATTTTTAGGTCTTCTAAAAGTAAGCGAGCGATACTCAATTTTTCCTGTCGGGCGAACGATACCCCCGACGTTTGTTCTCCGTCTCGCAGAGTAGTATCCATAATTTCTACAACCATAGTACTTCTCGATTTCGTTATGAATGTTTTTTTTCCCAGTTTTCTATTTCTTGTTTTTTGCTCAGTAGATAATCGATGTCGTCATATCCGTTGAGCAAACAGTTCTTTTTGTAAGGATTTATTTCGAAATGTTCCGATTCTCCGCTTGTGTCATCTGTAATGGTTTGCTCTTTCAAATTGACTGTAACAGTCGATTGTGGGTTCGAAAAAATATGTTTGAATAAACTGGTAAGAAATTGCTCTGAGACAATTACCGGAAGTACTCCGTTGTTAAGTGCATTGTTCTTGAAAATATCGGCAAAAAAACTAGATACTACTACTTGGAATCCATATCCAGCAATAGCCCAAGCAGCATGTTCACGGCTGGAACCGCTACCGAAGTTTTTCCCCGCTACTAAAATGGAACCGGAATAGAGCGGGTTGTTAAGAATAAAATCTCGAATAGGTTGCCCTGTTTTATCGAAGCGCCAATCGCGGAACAGGTTTTCTCCGAAACCTTCCCGAGAAACGGCTTTTAGAAAACGAGCTGGGATAATTTGATCGGTATCTACATTCTCTTGGGGAAGAGGAATACATGTCGATGTTATGATGTCGATTTTTTTTATCATAGTCATACAAAGTTATAAAAATTTTCTGGGATCGGTTATCTCTCCTGTAATTGCTGTCGCAGCGGCTACCAAAGGTCCGGCAAGTATAGTCCGCGCTCCGGGACCCTGTCTACCTTCAAAGTTCCGATTAGAGGTCGATACAGCATATTTTCCCGGGGGGACTTTATCTTCGTTCATGGCTAAGCAAGCCGAACAACCGGGTTGACGTATTTCGAATCCTGCTTCCGACAAGATAAGATCGATGCCCTCTTCCTTGATTTGTCGCAACACGGCTTGTGAACCCGGTACGAGCCAAGCAATTATATGATTAGCTTTTTTGTGCCCTTTTACCAAATTGGCAAAAGCTCTGAAATCCTCAATACGGCCGTTTGTACAGCTTCCTAAAAAGACATAGTCGATTTTTTTCCCCATTAGAAGCTCTCCGGCAGAGAAACCCATGTAACTCAATGCCCGGCGAAACGAAATTTTTCCACTGTCTTCGATCGATTCTTCCAACAGTATTCTTTCGTCGATAGCGATTCCCATTCCGGGGTTTGTCCCATATGTAATGCGAGGGGAGATTTCTGCCGCATTAAATGTCACTTCCTTATCGAATGTAGCATCTTTATCGCTATATAGAGTTTTCCAATAGGCGAGGGCTTTGTCCCAATCTTTTCCCTTGGGTGCGAATTCTTTATCCTTTATATAACCGAATGTCGTTTCGTCGGGAGCAATCAGACCTCCGCGAGCTCCCATTTCGATACTGAGGTTACAGACTGTCATTCTTTCTTCCATACTGAGCGAGCGGATTGCTTCTCCTGCATATTCCACAAAATATCCGGTAGCTCCTCCTGTCGTCATTCGAGAAATGATAAATAAAGCGATGTCTTTAGCTGTGACTCCGGGAGAAAGTTTTCCTTCGATATTTATGCGCATTGTTTTAGGTTTGGGCTGTAAAATACATTGGGATGCCAATACCATAGCAACTTCGCTCGTGCCAATACCGAAAGCGACGGCTCCAAAAGCCCCGTGGGTCGAAGTGTGGCTGTCTCCGCAAACGATGGTCATTCCCGGTTGAGTCAACCCATATTCCGGTCCGATAACGTGAATGATTCCGTTTCTTTCATTTCCCAGTCCATAATGAGCTAAACCGAACTCGCTAGCATTGGTGGCGAGTGTCTCTACTTGATTGCGGGAAACCGGGTCGGCAATAGGCTTATCTTGATTTAACGTAGGAATATTATGGTCGGGAGAACAAGTTGTTCTTTCCGGTCGAAAAACCTTCAAATTTCTAGCCCTCAGTTCGTTGAAAGCCTGAGGACTGGTAACCTCGTGGCAATAGTGCCTGTCTATATATAATTGATCGGGGCCTCCTTTCACCGAGGTTACGACGTGGGTATCCCATATTTTATCAAATAATGTATTCATGTGATTTCGTTATATAATGAATTTATTAATAGCATCTATAAAGGCTTCGGCAGAGGCTGCGACAATATCTGTATTTGCCGAGAATCCGTAGTATGAGTTTCCGTTGTAGGTCACAGTCATATGTACTTTCCCTACATCGTCGCTGCCTTTGGTGATAGCTTGTATAAGAAATTCTTTGACTACCATTTTTCGGTGAATGATGCATCGTATAGCATTTATGGCGGCATCTACCGGTCCGTTTCCCGAAGCTGCTGCTTCGAATTTTTCACCGGCTATGTCTAATCCGATGCTGGCAACGGATTTTATTCCTACTCCGGCAGTTACTTGTAGGAAGTCTAGTTGTATGCGTGCATTGGCTGTTCTCTCTTTCCCTACCAACATTAATATATCGTCGTCATTGATATCTTTTTTACGATCGGCAAGTTTAAGAAATGAATCATAAGCTTTGTTCAAAGCATCTTTTTCCAATTCGATACCTAATAAATGAAGTCTATGTTTCAAAGCAGCCCGTCCACTTCTTGCGGTTAATACGATAGAGTTTTCGTCAATTCCGACGTCTTTGGGATCTATGATTTCATAGCTTTCCCGATTCTTCAATACACCGTCTTGGTGGATTCCTGACGAGTGGGCGAATGCGTTGCGGCCAACGATTGCTTTATTCGGTTGTACCGGCATGTTCATGAGATTAGAGACCATGCGGCTTATTCCGTAAATCTTTTGTGTATTGATATTAGTCTCTATCTGTAAGTTGTGGTGGCATTTGCAAATCATGGCTATTTCTTCAAGGGCTGTATTTCCAGCTCTTTCACCGATGCCGTTTATCGTAACTTCGGCTTGTCTGGCTCCGTTTTGGATTCCAGCCATCGTATTCGCCGTTGCCATGCCCAAATCGTTGTGACAATGAGTGGCTATCGTAACGTTATCGATTCCTGAGACATGTTCTTTGAGATATAATATTTTTTGCCCAAATTCGTCCGGCAAACAATATCCAGTTGTATCTGGTATGTTTATAACCGTAGCGCCTGCTTTGATGACGGCTTCGACTACTCTGGCTAAATATTCATTATCGGTACGGCCTGCATCTTCAGCATAAAATTGTACGTCTTCTACAAATTTTTTCGCATATTTGACAGCAGCCACAGCTCTTTCTACAATCTCTTCACGAGTCGAATTGAATTTATATTTAATGTGATAGTCCGAAGTTCCAATGCCTGTATGAATACGTTTATGTTTGGCATATCGAAGAGCCTCGGCTGCAACTTTTATATCGTTTTCGACAGCACGGGTAAGCGCACAGATCGTGGGCCATGTTACAGCTTTGGATATTTCGACGACCGATTCGAAGTCTCCGGGACTCGATACAGGAAATCCGGCTTCTATGATGTCGACACCAAGTGTCTCTAATGCCTTAGCTACTTGTATTTTTTCAACTGTGTTGAGTTGGCATCCGGGAACTTGTTCTCCGTCTCTTAATGTTGTGTCAAAGATAAATAATCTGTCGGACATGTTATTGCTATATTAAATTGTAAAAAGCCTTTCTCGACGTATTCGTGAGAAAGGCTATAATTTTTGTATCGTAAATTGCTAGGCACTATATCTCACTTCTATTCTGTTACATTCGATAGAAGATCAATAATTAGGCTGTTTAGCAATTCTATTATCATTATTGAATTATTTTGTTTCTTGTGCAAAGGTAGTTATTGTTTTGAGAAAACAAAATAAAATATCGTATTTTTCTTATTTAAATCTATAATCTGTAATTTTTATTGCTAAAAATATATTTATTTGTAATTAATAACTCGCGTTATTAGAAGCTTATTCCTAATCGGATAGATACGAGATGGCATCCGTTCATATCTTGGAAAGTTCCTTTTTCATCGGTAAATGGAGATATTTGATAAAAATTATATCCGATAAGAATATGAGACCCGAATTTTTTACTTACAGATAGGTTCATACCTAATCCGGCAGAACCAAAAAAGCCACCTTGATTTTCTCCTTTGTACATTTGATTGGTAGAATAACCCGCTCTGAAATCAACAAAAAGAAGAGATTTGTTGCTTAGCAAATTACAACGGAAAAGTGCATAAATAGGGAGGTAGTATCGATTGTTGGAAAATGAACTGTGAAGACCTATTCCTAAACCAAAGCATTTGATGGTGTGGGACCGGTAGCCTGCGAATAAATCTAAATCGAAAGAAGAAAAGTCATTCCCCGACATATCGATGGATGCTCCTGCTTCAACTCCAAATGTAACAGGTTTGATTTTTTTATCTTTGCTCATATCCGACAAGTTGCTTTCGCGCATGACGTATTGATTGTTCCCGTTTTCAAAACCTGTGGTCGATTCTTGTGCCGATGTATTTTGTAAAAAAAGGCATAGAGTTGATATTAACAATATCCGATATAGGTATTTAGCCATGATTTTATTATTTGTTGAGGACGAAGGTAAATTTTTTATTGCGATTGAGCAATCGAACGACTGAAAAAATAAATGAAGAGGTATTTAAAATAAAAAACCAACCTGAGGTGCAGGTCGGTTTTTCCTGCCATTGGGGCAGACAATCCAATAAGGTTACCCTAAATAAGTCTTTAACAGTTTACTCCTCGAAGCAGTCCTGAGTCTTCTGATGGCTTTTTCTTTTATTTGTCGAACTCTTTCTCGGGTTAATCCGAACTTGTCTCCAATTTCTTCGAGAGTCATTTCTTGACAGCCGATTCCAAAAAACATTTTAATGATTTCGCTTTCACGAGGAGTAAGTTGTTTAAGTGCGCGATCGATTTCTTTCGAGAGAGATTCGTTAATTAACGACCTATCTGCTATGGGGGAATCGTCATTAACCAATACGTCGAGCAGACTATTATCTTCTCCTTCAACAAAAGGGGCGTCTACCGAAATATGCCGTCCCGACACTTTTAATGTATCGGAGATTTTATCTACCGGTATATCCAATTCTTCTGCGAGCTCTTCGGGAGAGGGACGACGTTCGTTTTCTTGCTCGAATTTAGAAAGAGCTTTACTGATCTTATTGAGAGATCCTACTTGATTTAATGGCAAACGAACGATTCTCGATTGCTCGGCTAGAGCTTGAAGAATAGATTGACGAATCCACCACACTGCATAGGAAATGAACTTGAAGCCTCTCGTTTCATCAAATTTTTCGGCAGCTTTAATTAAACCCAAATTTCCTTCATTGATTAAGTCCGGGAGACTTAACCCTTGATTTTGGTATTGTTTGGCAACCGAAACGACAAAACGCAAATTGGCTCGTGTCAACTTTTCCAGTGCTGCATGATCGCCTTTTTTAATGCGTTGGGCAAGTTCTACTTCCTCTTCTACCGTAATCAAGTCTTCGCGTCCGATTTCTTGTAGGTACTTGTCAAGAGAAGCGCTCTCCCTGTTCGTAATCGATTTTGTAATTTTTAATTGTCTCATCTTGCAATATTGAGATTTTGGGACTGCAAATATACTATATTTATTGTTAATGGAGCTGTAAAAAATGTTTAATTTTGAACGTGAATCTACAAAAATACCATTTTACTGCTCCTGCCTTTTTCGTATTTATTATTATAACGTTTGAATATTTGTTCTGTTGTGTTTGTTGTGCTATATTTAATAATTATCTTTTAATTTGGAATATGACCCTTGTTTAGGGGTCATATTCCAAAAAGATTTAATCGGCCAAATCTACTGCATAATACATCATTTTTCCATTCGGATAAATACCCGTAATGAACATAACTTTTTGATTTTGATTTGATTTTACAATAGAGTCGTACATGGATTCCAAGTCACTAACCGACTTCATCGGGGTGTTATTGATTTCAAGAATGACAAATCCTTCTCGCATACCGGCCGCTTTGAATTTACCGTTTTTCAATCCAATGACCTGCACTCCATATCGGATATTCATCTCTCTCAAACTCTTGGTATCTAATTCTTTGAATCCAGCTCCCAAAGAATCCATTCCGGCAATCTTGGTTATCTCGGTATTGCCTTGACTATTTTTTAATGTCAGGGATACAGTTTTGGATTCTTTTCCTCGTAACAACCCTATTTTTATTTTATCTCCGGGACGATATTTACTCAATTGTTCGGAAAGCATAGCTCCATTTTTAATCTTTACGCCATTAATAGAGGTTATAACATCACCTTCTTTTATTCCTGCTTCCATCGCAGCGCTGCGATTGTATACTTCACCGACGTATATTCCTTCTTGTACTTCAAGATTTTCTTCTTTGGCCAATTCGGAGTCTATTTCTCTATACCCTATACCCAATACGGCTCTTTGTACGGTACCATATTCTTTCAAATCGGCAATTACTTTACTTACTATGGAAGTGGGAATAGCGAATGAATAGCCGGCGTAACTTCCTGTTTCGGAGTAAATGGCTGTATTGATACCCACTAATTCACCTGCTGTATTTACCAATGCTCCACCGCTATTTCCCGGATTTACAGCTGCATCGGTCTGGATAAACGCCTCTATACCCATTTTTTGGCTACGAGGGTTGAGTGCGCTTATGCTACGAGCTTTGGCACTTACGATACCAGCAGTAACCGTCGATGTCAATCCTAACGGATTTCCTACCGCCAATACCCATTCTCCGACTTTCAAATTATCGGAATCGCCAAATTTGACGATGGGGAGATCTTTGGCATCTATTTTTATCAATGCCAAATCGGTAGAAGGATCGGTTCCTATTACACGACCATTGAAAGTCCTATTGTCATTCAGGGTTATATCCAATTTATCGGCTCCTTCTACTACGTGATTATTGGTTACAATATATCCATCGGGGGTAATAATTACTCCCGACCCCAATCCAGCACGAGGCTGAGGTTGTATATTGCGCCCTCCTTGTCCAAAGAAATATTCGAAAAACGGATCGCTAAAACCGCCTAATTGACTTTGTTTGGGTGTAGAAATCGATTTTATACTAACGACGGCATTAACCGTGTTTTCGGCGGCAGTGGTGAAATCTGTTTCAACAGCCGGTCGATTGATTACTCTTGTAAAGCGAGTCGGCTGTGCATATCCACTGTCGAGCGATTGATCTTGTATTTTTGAATCGGCCGACTTATTCAATATACTAAATGCGCCGATTGTAATTCCGGAGCTCAGAGCTGCAATTAAGGCGATGCCCATCAATTTTTTTCCGTAAGAATTCATAATCTATTAGCTTTAAATGTTAATATTATCTTGTATTTAAGTTTTTCAGACGTTAAATTTAATACATTTATCGTGCCGTTGAAACCCCTGCATCTTCTTTTTAAGCTCTTTTAATAAGCAGGATAGCTACTTAACAGGGGTTAACGCAGATGACTGTCATGAGAATCATTTTTATATACTTAGGCATGTCATATTGTCCGTTAAAATTTACAAGATTAAAAATCATACTGACAGTATTCTGTCTTTGCCATTTTTATCGTATCTTTGTAACGTACAGCAGGACGGTCTGTCGCTCGTATGATGCGAGAGGAAAGTCCGGGCAACATAGAGCACCATATTTCCTAACGGGAAGCCATTCGCGAGAGTGGAGTAGCGTAACAGAAAATAACCGCTGCGAAAGCAGTAAGGGTGAAAAGGTGAGGTAAGAGCTCACCGGGTTTTACAGTAATGTAGAATGCCGTACGTCTTATGGGTTGTAAGGTTATGTATACCGGCGTTGTAGGGTTGCTCGCCCGATGCCGGGGGGTAAACCGCTAGAGCCTTGTGGTGACACAAGGTCGAGATAAATGACAGACACTCTTTCGAGAGTACATAACCCGGCTTACAGGCCTGCTGTATTTTTTTGTAGAAGTTTTCTGTACGATATATTCTATGGTTCAGCGTAAAAACAAGCCCTCTTTTTTTGCCCGCGCCAGCCTTTTGATAAAACGGTTATGGCAGTTTGTCTCGGTCGATATATGGCATGTGACCGAGTATAAGCTCCATATTCATATTCTTAAAACATTGAACTTGTCGGTACGCTGTTTCTTAAATGAAAAGTTGCAGGAAAAGGCTTCCGCTTTGACGTTTAGTACGATTTTGGCAATCGTGCCTGCGTTGGCTATGTTATTTGCTATTTGTAAGGGATTCGGATTCCAACATATTATACAAAGTCAGTTGTTCGATTATTTCCCGGCGCAACGCAATGCATTGGAATATATGTTAGGGTTCGTCGACCAGTATCTCGATCAGATGAAAGGTGGAGTATTCGTGGGGATAGGCCTTTGTTTCCTTTTGTGGACTTTGATAAGTTTGTTATCCAATATAGAGAAAGCATTCAATGATATTTGGCAGGTACAAGGCGGTCGATCGTTTTATCGTAAGGTTACCGATTATACCTCGATGTTTTTGATTTTGCCTATTTTGATGGTTGCATCGAGCGGATTTTCTTTGTTTATGTCAACCATGCTCAGTTCTTCGGTTCTATTCGATTTTATGAGCCCTTTGCTGCGTTGGGTCTTTCGATTAGCTCCATATATACTTACCGCTTTGTTCTTTACCGCTATTTATATTTTTATACCCAATACAAAGGTTAAGTTCAAATATGCGTTTATTTCTGGGCTTATTTGTGGTACGGTATTTCAGATTTTTCAATTTATATATATTTCGGGCCAAATTTGGGTATCGAAATATAATGCTATTTACGGGAGTTTCGCATTTTTGCCGTTGTTGCTCATTTGGATGCAATTTTCATGGTTGATTTGTCTGTTTGGTGCTGTGTTGACTTACTCATCTCAAAATGTAGTAAATTTCAATTTCGAAAAAGAGACCAACGATATATCTCGTCGGTATTCCGATTATATTATATTAGTCATAGCCACAGTTATTGTCCATCGGTTCAAGGAGGGACTTTCGCCGATGACCAAAGGACAGATATCGAGACGTTATGCTATTCCCATACAGTTGGTAGAGCGTACCGTCGATGAATTGGAACGGGTGAATATTATTTCGCAGACATTGTCGGAAGAAGAGAGGGTTCCTGCATATCAACCGGCGGTAGACATCAGCCGATTGACTTTGGGCTATTTATTGCGAGCCATCGACAGAGAAGGAGACGAGGATTTTATCTGTAATTTAAAAGCCGATTTCCCAAAGGAATGGGCGGCTATAATAGATACCCGTAGGCTTATGGAAGAGAAGGGTGATAGTATTGCATTGAAAGATTTGAAAATAGAAGAAAGCCGAGTGCTTTCCCATAAATTAAATAATAATGAGTGATATGAAAAAAGTAATTTCTACGACATCTGCTCCGGCTGCTATCGGACCTTATAGTCAAGCTGTTGAAACCGGAAATATGATTTTCCTTTCGGGTCAATTGCCCATCGATCCCAAAACCGGAATAATGCCTGAGGGCATCAAAGCTCAAACTCGTCAATCGTTTGCGAACATTAAAGCTATTTTGGCGGAGGCCGGTTATTCGGTCGAACATATTGTAAAGACGACCGTGCTGTTGGCCGATATGTCTCTTTTCGGAGAAATGAACGAAATATATGCCGAGCAGTTCGGGTCCGTATTTCCGTCTCGGTCGGCGTTTGCAGTTAAAGAATTACCGAAACAAGCATTAGTCGAAATAGAGGTTATTGCTGTGAAAGCATAGTTTTTAGCAAGTCGGCCACGATGAATGTACTGCCGCCTACGAAGATCAGATCATCGGGGCGGCTTTCTTTTTTCGCCGCTTCCACAGCTTGTTGAACCGACGGATAACACTTCCCTGTCAATCCTGCTTTTATTGCTAATTCGTACAGTCTTTCCTCGGGTAAAGCGCGAGGTATCGAGGCCCGGGTGAAATAGTAAACGGCATTTTGGGGGAGCATAGCCAAAACTCCCGAAATGTCTTTGTCATTGACCATACCGATGATAATACGCAAGTTTTGATAAGATTCGTTTTGCAACTGTCGAACTATATATTGTATGCCTCCGGTGTTGTGCCCGGTGTCGCAAATTAGTCGGGGAGACGATTCCAATTGTTGCCATCGCCCCATTAAACCGGTAAGACTGGTGACATGGGCGAAAGCATCATAGACCGATTGGTCGGAGATATTGTATCCTAAATTTCGTAATTGGCCGACTGCTGTCAGAACGGTAGCTGCATTTTTCTCCTGACATAGCCCGCTTAACTTCCCGAAAAGGTGCGGAAATTCGGGAGAATCGAATTCCCAACCTTTGTCATTTCGTTGGGCTGACCGGAAATGAATTTGTTCCTCTGCGAATATAATGGGGGCTTTTATCTCTTTTGCTCGATCGATGAATACTTGCTTCACCTCTCCCTGAGCTTCACCGATCACGACCGGTATTCCGGATTTTATAATACCTGCTTTTTCTCGGGCTATTTTCGGCAGGGTGTCTCCGAGCATTTGCACATGGTCATAGCTGATATTGGTAATGACACATAAATCAGGAGTAATGATATTTGTACTGTCCAATCTTCCGCCCAATCCGACTTCGACAACAGCGACATCTACTTGATTTTCGGCAAAGTAGTTAAACGCCATCATCATGGTGAGTTCGAAAAATGATGGTTGGATATGGAGTGTAGATGCAAGGTGTTTCTCTGCAAATTGAATAACATCTTCTTTGGAAATCATTTTTCCATTGATGCGGATACGTTCTCTGAAATCGATAAGATGCGGAGAGGTATATAATCCAGTTTTATATCCGTTTAATTGCAGAATAGCGGCTAATAGATGCGATACCGATCCCTTACCGTTGGTCCCGGCAACATGTATGGTGTGAAACTTTCGATGGGGATATCCGAAATATTTGTCCAGCGCTTCGGTATTTTGTAGTCCCGGTTTATAAGCGGCACTTCCTATTTGTTGAAAAACGGGTAGTTGTTTATATAAATATTCCAATGTTTCTTCGTAATTCATAATTCATATTTTAGTATAAGGCATATCCTGAAATACCAGCCAATACGATAACGAGTATGGGGTGTATTTTCGCATAGTGTACCAGAACAAATGAGATTATTGCAATACCGATACTTATTGTATAGTCTGGAAAGTTTTCCTTATTCATGAGGAGGAGTGCGGCAGAAGCTATCAGACCGACAACCACAGGACGAAGTCCGGAAAATATGCTTTTGATAGTAATGTTATCTTTATGTTTAAGTATAAAACGGCTCACTAATAAGACTAAAATGAAAGACGGCAAACATACGGCGAACGTGGCGATTATCGACCCCCAAATACTATTACCGGCAGCTACATATCCTACATAAGTAGCACTGTTTATTCCTATGGGACCGGGAGTCATTTGAGAAATAGCTACGATATCGGTAAATTCGGTCGGGGTAAGCCACGGTTGGCTTTCGCCATAATGAACGACTTCTACCGCTTCGTGTTGAATGAGCGAGAGCATGGCGTATCCGCCACCAAAACCGAATAGTCCGATTTTTAGGTAAGCCCAAAATAAGTTGAGATATACGATCCACATGGCTATTTTTCTTCTTTATTACTCTTTTGTTTTGAACTGGCGATGACATGATTACAGTAAAGTATTCCACCGATAGCTCCTAACAAGACGAACCAAATGGGGGAAATCCCTCCTAACCAGATTGATAATGCCACTATAATGGGAATAATAACCGTTTTAATATTGATACGTGCTGTTTTAGCCGTACTGAATACCGGAGACACGATGAGTGCGACCACTGCTGGTCTTATACCCTTGAATATACGCTCGACTACCGGATTGTCATACGTTTGAACAAACCAGATTGCAATAGCCAAGATGATTAGAAAAGAGGGTAGAATTGTACCGAGTGTCGCCGTGAGACAACCTTTTAATCCTCGCAATTTGTTTCCGATCAATATGGATATATTCACCGCCAAAACTCCGGGCAATGATTGTGCAATGGCAAGTGCGTCGACAAAATCTTCCCGTTTAATCCAGTTTTGTTTATCCACGACTTCTCTTTCAATGAGAGGTATCATAGCCCAACCACCTCCGAATGTGAACGCACCTATTTTAAAAAATGATATGAATAGTTTCAGATACAGATTCGATCTCATAGTTTCTTTTTAATGCGCTGCAAAGATAGTGCAAACGAGGGCAGAAACAAATTTATTTGGTTTTGCCGAGTGCCACCTATTTTCGCATTTTTGCAAAGATAGTGTAAGGCAAGAGAAAGATAAAACGAATAAGTTCGTTTTTCTTTTCGAACCGTAATCTTTTATCAAAAGATAATATAAGATTGGAACAGAAACAAGTTTAGTTGGGTATATCGAAGTATAACCTGTTTTCGTATTCAGTTATAAAAAAGTGACAATCTTATGAAACTATCGTATATAAGACAATAGAATTTGTTCTAATTCGTTTAACGACAGGGCGCCAGATTGTCGCCAAATGATTTCGCCTTGTTTCCATAGTACAAGGGTAGGGACTGACTGTATTCTATACTCCGAAGACAAGGAAATATTTTTATCGATATCTATTTTTAGTATAATGATTTTATTCCTCATTTTCTTTTTCAATTCTTCAAGGACTGGTTTCATCATTTTACAGGGACCACACCATTCTGCAAAAAAGTCTACTAGAACCGGGGTATCACCTGCGATAATATCTTGAAATTTGTTCATGTCTTGAAATTTAATAAGATGAATATGATTTTAACAGCGGTATGGCTCTGTTGGTTCGATTCGTTCCGTGAATATCAGAAAATAGTATTGTCACGACAATCGACCAACCAGTTTCCTCTACGGTTAACCAAAGTAAGATTAATTTTTCGTATGAGTTTGTGTTTATGTGAGAAAAATAATTTCCCTTGTACGAACAGGGTATCTTGTGAAGTATTCATCTCAGAATAAGAAATATTGAAATGAGTGGGTGTGTTTTTTAATTCATCGGATTGATTTCCGACTAAGGTCTCAAACAAATATAGTGTTTCGGCCGACTCGGGAGTCGATAGCTTTTTAGCTTCTTGGAAGTTAGCGTTGGATAGATTTTCGACGAAAGATATGGCTATATTTTCCGGCTCGAAATGCTGATGGATAGAAGGAGTGCTAATCAATATTAAAGGGAGGCCTATGGCAGAGATGGTTAGACAAAAAAAGATAATGCGAACACGTGTTTTTGCTTTCATTGCGATATTCAATTTTATCTTTGCTTTTGGCAAAGATAATAAAAGGTGAGCGCAGAGACAAACGGAAAATTCATTTCCGATTTGACTATGCCGAACCGAATCCCATCTTCGTATCTACAAAGATAGCGATTTTTTTAATGGCCTGTGCAAGAAATCCTATAAGAGGAATATGGATTTAATTTATCTTTACAACCTGTAAAGATAGGTTGCATTGAATAATTAAATAAAGCGTGTTTCAACTTTGGCTTTGCACGTTCCCCCCTTGTGAGAAATACAAAAATAGGTACGAAAAACGAACTTCTCCGTTTTATCCTACTCTTACCTTTCATTATCTTTGCAATCGAATATAAGAATAGAAAATATGAAAGATTCGTTGATCGTAGTATCTGGCGGTATGGATAGTATTACTTTGTTGTATGAGTATGCCGACCGCATAGCATTAGCCGTTTCTTTTGATTATGGAGCTAATCATAATCATAAAGAAATACCGTTTGCTCGTATTCATTGCGAGCGGTTAAAAATAAAACATATAGTAATACCTATTGCGTTTATGAAAGAATATTTCAGAAGTTCGTTGTTGGACGGTAGCGACTCTGTACCGGAGGGACATTATGCCGATGAAAATATGAAAAGTACGGTTGTCCCGTTTCGGAATGGCATTATGTTATCAGTTGCTTGCGGTATCGCAGAAAGCAATGGCTTGAAACAAGTTCTCATTGCTAATCATGGCGGAGATCACGCTATTTATCCCGATTGTCGATCGGAGTTTATCCAAGCTATGGATAAAGCTACGCGTTCGGGAACTTATGAGAATATAGGCATCTTTGCTCCCTATACCGATATTTCAAAAACAGAAATTGCCAGTCGGGGGAAAAAGTTGAATTTGAACTATGCCGAAACGTGGTCTTGTTACAAAGGAGGGGAGAAACATTGCGGGAAATGCGGTACTTGTGTAGAACGCAAAGAGGCTCTTCGGGATGCCGGGATTGAAGATCAGACAGAATACGAGGATTAATAACGAATAAAACGGTTAAGTTATAATGTATTACGTAGCTAAGACAATGGAAATTGCAGGCGCGCATTCTTTGCACCTTTCATATGAAAGTAAATGTGAAAAATTACATGGCCATAACTGGATTATTACGGTTTATTGTAAAGCGAAAGAACTGAATCAAGACGGTATGGTCTGTGACTTTAAACACATTAAAGATAAGATTCATGGTTATCTTGATCATGGGAATCTGAATGAATTGCTGCCTTTTAATCCGACCGCCGAAAACATAGCGAAATGGATTACGGATCAGATTCCCGAATGTTATAAAACCAAAGTTCAAGAAAGTGGTGGAAATACGGCTATTTACGAAATCGACGATTTTGAAAATGAAAATATTGACAGATGAAAGTAAATGAAATTTTTTACTCATTACAGGGTGAAGGTGTGTTTACAGGTGCGGCTGCGATTTTTGTGAGGTTAGCGGGGTGTAATTTGCATTGTGATTTCTGTGATACAAAACATGAGGATTATACTATTTTTACAGAAGAAGAGATTGTAAAGGCTATTTCTGATTATCCTGCGAAACATGTAGTTATTACAGGAGGGGAACCAACTTTACAACTTACGCATTCGCTTGTCGACCGATTGCATGAAGTCGGGAAATTTGTCCAAATTGAAACCAACGGATCAATCGCATTAGATACCGATTTGGAACGGTCGATCGATTGGATTACTTGCTCTCCTAAAACGATTCCTGTGAAAATACAGCGTATGAATGAAATCAAAGTCGTTTATCAGGGACAAGATATGGAACCGTATGAAAAAATCGCCACAGCTTATGAGTGTTTTTGTAGCTTGCAACCTTGTGATGTCAATGATGAGATAAAAAATGAAAACAATCTTACCGCAGCTATCGAATACATTAAGAGCCACCCCCGATGGAGGCTTTCACTTCAAACCCATAAAATTATTAATATAAGATAATAATGAAGGATAAAAGAATAAACTCTCTTCTACGGGATTTAATCGAATACATAGGTGAAAATCCAGATTGGCAAAGTCTCGACGAAACACCGGGTTGGATTTTATGAATATGAGCCGAGATATTTAGAAGTTGTGTGCAAGTCTATGAGAGGTGTTAAGAACGAAGGAAAAATGAGTGGGACAAACTTCAATAAGTATGTTTAATCAGATACAGATTTGCGTCACGGGTTTTATGAATCGCTCGATATGCAGATGTGAATCGGGAGAGGAGAGATGTAGTGAAAAATCCGTTAAAAATTTTCTTCTCTGATAATTTTATGCAAAACCATAAAAAAATCTTTGCAAGAAAAAAAGATAACGTTAACTTTACACAATCAACAAATTTAGTTAACCTTAAAAAGAAGAATATGGATATGACTCTTTCAGGATTGAATCCAACACATTTTCAAGGCTTAGTCGATGGTAAACAAACCGGTCTCTATATCTTGGTTAATAAAAATGGGTGCGAATTGACCCTAACTAATTATGGCGCGCGTATCGTTTCGTTAATGGTTCCCGATAAAAATGGGACGATGATAGACGTGGTTACGGGGCATAATAACATACAGGAATACCTTACATCGGAGGAACCTTATTTTGGAGCGACTTGTGGTAGATATGCCAATCGTATTGCAAAAGGGAAATTCACGATCGATGGAGTTTTGTATGATAAATTAGCGATAAACAATGGGCCTAACAGCCTGCATGGAGGGGTAAAAGGATTCAACTTCCATGTTTGGGATGCCAATCAATTGGATAAACAAACAATAGAATTTTCCCGATTGTCTCTTGATGGTGAAGAAGGGTTTCCCGGAAATCTGCAAGTGAAGGTCATATTTAAATTAACCGACGATAATGCCGTTGATATAACTTACTATGCAGAAACCGATAAACCTACCATCGTTAATCTGACAAACCATTCGTATTTTAATTTGTCGGGTGCGGGAGATCCTTACATCGGTGATCATCTGTTATGCATTGATGCCGATTACTATTTACCTACCGATGATACGGCTATACCTTACGGAGAGAAGTCGGCGGTAGAGGGAACCCCGATGGATTTTCGTAAACTTTATGAAGTCGGTAGCCGTATAAACGAGCCGTTTGAACAACTGGTTTATGGAAAAGGTTACGATCATACTTATATTTTGAATAAGAAGCGGAGCGGTGAATTTTCATTTTGTGCAGAGTGTGTTTCGCCCAAAACCGGGATCGTGATGGACGTCTTTACGACAGAGCCCGGTGTACAGCTTTATACAGCCAATTGGATGACAGGAAATTTTATCGGGAAAAATGGGAAACGGTATCCGATGAGAGCTGCTATCTGTCTCGAAACTCAACATTTTCCAGATAGTCCTAATCATGAAAATTATCCTTCTGTTATCTTACGCCCTCATGAAAAATTCGAAAGTCATACACAGTTTAAATTTTCGGTTCGAGAGAAATAATCATATAAGTTATACAATTATTTAATTTAGTATTATGGATATAGAATTTGTAAGAAGTCGTTTTATCAAACATTTTGATGGCTCTACCGGGTCGGTATATGCCTCTCCCGGTCGTATAAACTTAATAGGAGAGCATACAGATTACAATGGTGGATTTGTATTTCCGGGAGCTATCGATAAAGGAATGGTTGCAGAACTTAAAATTAATGGGACGGATAAAGTCCGCGCATATTCGATAGATTTAAAAGATTATGTAGAGTTTGGATTGAACGAGGAAGACGCTCCCCGTGCCAGCTGGGCTCGTTATATATTCGGTGTGTGCCGCGAGATTATTAAACGAGGCGGTAAAATAGCCGGATTTAATACAGCATTTGCCGGCGATGTTCCTTTGGGTGCAGGTATGTCTTCGTCGGCTGCATTGGAGAGTACTTATGCTTTCGCTTTGAACGATATGTTCAACTGTGGCATCGACAAATTCGAATTGGCTAAAATCGGACAGGCTACCGAGCATAACTATTGTGGTGTAAATTGCGGTATTATGGACCAATTTGCTTCGGTGTTCGGTAAAGCCGGTCATCTGATACGACTGGATTGCCGTTCGTTGGAATATCAATATTTCCCGTTCAAGCCCGAAGGTTACCGACTCGTATTGCTCGATTCTGTCGTAAAGCACGAGTTGGCATCTTCCGCTTATAACGACCGACGCAAATCGTGCGAGAATGTGGTTGCCGCCATACAAAAGAAACACCCGCATGTAGAGTTCCTGAGAGATGCCAATATGTCTATGTTAGACGAGGTAAAAGAAGAGGTGTCTGCCGAGGATTATATGCGTGCAGAATATGTGATCGGTGAAGTGCAACGAGTCCTTGACGTATGCGATGCTCTTGAACAAGGAGATTATGAGACAGTAGGGCAGAAGATGTATGAGACTCATCATGGAATGAGTAAATTATATGAGGTAAGTTGTGAAGAACTCGATTTCCTGAATGATATTGCCAAAGAGTGTGGTGTGACCGGCTCTCGTGTGATGGGAGGTGGATTTGGCGGTTGTACGATAAACTTAGTTAAGGACGAATTGTATGATGCGTTCGTGGAAAAAGCCAAAGCAGAATATAAGACAAAATTCGGTCGTCTTCCCAAAGTTTATGATGTCGTGATTGCCGATGGGGCACGCAAACTTTGCTGAGATAAAAGGCCATAAATAAAATAGAGCCCGGAGTTTTATAATCCCCGGGCTCTATTTTTATAGAAAAATTCGCTCGCTTAAATTGGGCTTGTTTCCCAGCCTCCACCTAATACTTTATATAAATTTACCATAGCAAGATATTCGTCTCTTACAGCATTGCTCAAACCTATTTGAGCATCGAAAAATTTACGATGGGCATCTAAAACATCGATGTAACGAATAACTCCGTTGAAATACTGTAACTGTGCTAGATCTACATACTTTTGAGCTGCTTCAAAAAGATTGAGTTGAAGTTCCGATGTTCGCCTTTTTTTCTGATAAGTTATCACGGCATCATTTACTTCTCGGAAAACTTCAAGAACCTTTTGTTCATAGGCGAAACGTTTTTCGTCATAGGCTGCCAATGACGCTTTATATTGGGCTTTCTTCTTTCCAAAGGTTAATAAAGGAGCTACGAGATTGCCAGATACATAGGAGAATGGAGATTCGAAAAATCCTTTTAGTTCATCGTTTTCAAGCCCTCCGACTAAACTTATAGTTAATCGTGGAAACCGATCGGCATATGCAATTCCTACCGCTGCCATAGCGGCTTGTAGCTGTTGCTCTGCTTGACGCACATCGGGCCTTCGTTGCAGTAGGGTAGAGGGAAGCCCGATAGGTATATTTTCGGGCCAAGTTACATTTAAGTCGAATTCTCCTCGTTCCACTTTCGATGGATATTCTCCGGCTAATACCGCAATTTGATTTTCTTTCAATGCGATTTTTTGCTCCAACTCGGGGATAAGAGCCGAAGCACTGGCCAGTTCTACTTGCGCTTGTTGATAAGCTGTCTCGGAAGTGAGACCACCTTCGAATCGTAATCGGGCTTGATTGACACTTTCTTCACGAGTTTTTACGGTTTGTAAAACAATTTCAAGTTCTTGATCCAATGCAACTAATTCGAAATAGGCAGTCGCTGTTTCGGCAATTAGGGTCATTTGCATGGCTCGTGCAGCTTCCACTGAGGCCAAGTACTCTGCCGCGCCCTTTCTTTTTCCCCAACGTAGGCTACCCCATAGGTCTATTTCCCAACCTAATGAGGCTTTAAGACTAAATTCGGGGCTTTTTTTAAACTTTTCACCGTAATAATCATTGGTTTCGTGATCGGCGAAAAGTTGAGCTCCGATAGTCGGCCAACGGGAGGCTTTACTCACGCGGTATAATTCTTCCATTTGCCTGATATGAGCTTCTGCGGCTTGCATATTCCGATTATTTCTTAATGTCTTTTTGATTAAATTACTAAGAGTTGAATCGGAATAGAGTTCCCACCATGACATATCGGCAATGGTTAATGTATCGTTTTCTCCCGCAATAATTTCATCTGGTAAATTCAGTTCGGGAGCCTGACAGCGTTTTTGTATAGAACAACTACTTAAAATGAATGCTGTCACAAATATATATATGAAAACTTTCATCTGTTTCATCGTTTCATCATTTTAGATTTTAACTTGTAAACCCATACGAAAAGAAGGGGAACAAAAATAATACCTACGGTAATCGCCACAATCATACCGAAAAACACACCAGTACCGATACCTTGGCGACTGGCCGATCCCGGACCGCTGGCAAAAACAAGAGGTAGCATTCCTAAGATAAAGGCCAAAGAGGTCATTACGATAGGGCGGAATCGTAAGTGTGCGGCTTTGATTACAGCATCCACTGCATTATTTCCTTTCTCAACTTCGTCTTTGGCAAATTCTACGATAAGAATTGCATTTTTGGCGACTAATCCCACCAACATAACCAAGCCGATTTGGAAATAAATATTATTTTCAAGGCCGCATATCCAGTTTCCTAAATAGGCTCCGACTCCTGCTATCGGAAGAGATAATATAACTGCTATTGGGATAGACCAACTTTCGTATTGAGCTGCAAGGAATAAGAAGACAAAAAGTAATGCTAAGGCCAATATGTAGGCTGTCTGACCACTTACATGTTTTTCCTGATAGGAAAGTCCGCTCCATTCAACGCCAATGTTTTTAGGCAAATGCTTGCTTGCTATTTCTTCGAGTATAGCCATCGCTTGTCCCGAACTATAACCCGGGGCCGCTTCTCCCGATATGGTTGTGGAGGTGAACATATTGAACCGACGAATGGTCCCCGGACCTGTTGTATACGAGGTTGTACCAAGAGCGGTAATAGGTATCATGGCGTTGTTGCTTCCTTTGACAAAGAAGAGTCCCAAATTATCTTTATGTGCCCTATACGGTGCTTCGGCTTGGATATATACACGGTAGATTCTGTTGAACATATTGAAATCGTTCACATAGATCGACCCCGTAAATGTTTTGAGCGTTGAAAAAATATCTGCTATTTTTACTCCGAGCATTTGGGCCTTGTCCCGATCTACATCAAAATAAAGCTGAGGTATATCGTTTTGAATAGAAGACGATAAACCGCTTATCTCTTTTCGTTGAGAGGCATAATAAAGTAATGTGTCGGCGGCTCGTTGTAAATCGGCATAACTCGCATCGCTTCGTGCTTCGAGCACCATTTCGAAACCGCCCGAACTACCTAATCCCGGAATAACGGGAGGAGTACTCAAATAAACTTTACTTTCGGGGTATTTTTTTAATTCTTCGCGAATATCCTCCATAATATCTCGGAGATTCGACGATTTGCGATCTTCCCAGGGTTTTAGAATAACCGTTAATTGACTTCGAGATTGGTTCGTACCGACACGGGGACTAGATCCTGTCACATTGAGTACATACTCTACGTCTTCACGAGACATTAAATAGTTCATGGCTCGTTCGGTTACATGTCGTGTCCTTTCCAATGTAGCGCCTTCCGGTAATTCTAACTCAACGGTAAAATACCCTTGATCTTCCTGTGGCATAAAGCTTTGAGGAACTATTTCGTTAAGAACCCATATCGCTATCAGAGATATACCGAAAGCCGCTACTACTCTACGAGCATGCTTCAATCCTTTTCGAATGAGTTTCTCGTAAAGTCTATTGCCTCGTGCTAGCCATAAGTTTATGTAACGAAAGAGTTTGTTTTTCTTTTTTCCTGAATCCGGTTTGAGCAATAACGCGCACATGGCGGGACTCAAAGTTAGTGCGACTAATGTCGAAATAAGGACCGAAACGGCAATAGTAATCGTGAATTGACGATACAATTGACCTGTAATACCGACCAAAAAGCTGACCGGGACGAATACGGCACATAACACCAACGAGGTAGCGATAATGGCACTACCCAATCCTTGCATGGCTTTTTTGGTAGCTTCGTAGGGACTAAGATGTTCCTCATTCATGATTCGCTCTACATTCTCGACTACGACTATGGCATCGTCGACCACGATTCCGATAGCAAGGATTAAACCCAAAAGGGTCATCATATTGAGCGAGAATCCGAACGCAAGCATGATTCCGAATGTTCCTATCAACGAAATAGGTACAGCTATAACCGGGATAAGTGTAGCTCTCCAATTTTGTAGCGAGAGAAATACAACCAAGATAACCAAAATCAGGGCTTCGAAAAGCGTATGGTAAACCTCGTTTATAGATTGGGAAATATAAGAGGTCATATCGAAGGGAATTTCATAAGTAATACCCTCCGGGAAGTTACGACTAATCTCCTCCATCTCTTTCTTCACAGATTCAGCGACCTCCATAGCGTTGGCTCCCGGTAGCATGTTGATGTTAAGTACGGCTGCGTTACCTCCGTTTATTCCGCTTTCCGTGTTGTAAGATTGTGCTTCGAGAGAGATGCGAGCGACATCGCGCAAACGAATCAAAGAACCATCGGGATTAGCCCGTATGACAATGTCCTCAAATTCTCCTACGGAAGATAATCGCCCTTGTGCTATGATAGGAGTCGTTATATCGATGTCGGAAATCGGTTGCTGACCCAATACTCCGGCGGCCGATTCCCGATTCTGGTCTTTCAATGCCTTTTGTAAATCGTCCACTGTAAGTCCCAGATTAGCCAAGCGGTCGGGTTGAACCCATATCTGCATAGCGTAATAACGGCTACCGACATTCGATACGCTACCCACTCCTTTGACCCGTCTCAACATGTCCAACACATTGAGCGTAGCATAATTACTGAGGTATATTTCGTCGAATTTCGGATCGTTAGAGCGCAAAGTGACAGTCATTAATCGACTGGAAGCCTGTTTTTCCACGGAAATGCCGTTTTGTACTACTTCGGCCGGGAGACGAGCTTCGGCCTGTTTCACGCGGTTTTGTATTTCAACGGCAGCTAAATCCGGGTCGGTCGATATGTCGAATGTGATTGTTGCCGAAAAACTTCCTGAATTGCTGTTCGTTGATTCCATGTAGAGCATGCCGGGCGTACCATTCAATTCCTGCTCGATGGGAGTGGCGACAGCTTGGGTGACCGTCTGTGCGCTAGCTCCCGGATAGGAGGCCGATACTTTGACTACCGGAGGAACAATTTGGGGGTACTGGTCTATCGGGAGTAAAAAAAGACCTAATACACCGACGATAACGATAACAATTGAAATAACAATTGAAAATATGGGTCTGTCGATAAAGAAGTCCGATTTCATAACATACTAGTTTTTAGAATGGTCTTCTTGTTCTGCCCGATAAGTCGAGGGGATAACTTTATCTCCATGAGTGAGTTTATGAAATCCTTCGACCACTATATTTTCGTGGGGAACCAAACCTCGTTCGATAATGACATTGTTTCCTACTTCCGGTCCCAATTCGACCATACGCCTTTCTGCAATACTATCGGCTCTTACGACGAATATGTAAGCGCCCCCCTTTTCGATAGCGATTGCTTTATTGGGGACTACGACTGCCGCTTCCCGAACATCGAGCAGTAACCTTACTTTGGTGAACTGCCCCGGTAATAATATATGTTCGGGGTTGGGCATTTCGGCTCTTACTGAGAATGTACCGGTTTGAGGATCGACTTGTGGATCGGCAAAATCGACTATTCCCCGTTGAGGATAAGGCGAATTGTCGGGTAAAGTAATAGTAATGTAAGGCTCCCACGTTCGGGTCGTGTCTTTTTGCCCTAAATTAACGTTACGGGCTTTGCTTTTCAAATAATCGAGTCCGGTCATACTGAAATCGACACGAACGGTATCGCTCTTTACGACCGTAGCCAATAACGATTGTCCGCCGGGGCCGACAAGTGTTCCTATATCGACGTTACGTTCCGATATATATCCCGAGATAGGGGAGCTCACAGTCGTATAACCCAATGCTGTTTCGGCTTGGGTTAAATCGGCCTCGCTCATCTCTACTTCGGCTTTTGCACTTTCATAAGAAGCGATGGCGTTATCTAAATCGAGTTGGCTGGCTGCATTTTGTTGATACAAAGGTCTGATGCGCTCCAAGTCTCTCTCGGCTTTCAATGCCAACGCTTTGTTTTTGTTTAGCTGAGCTTTGGCTTTATTTGCTCGAGCTTGATACTGTTTGGGGTCGATTATAAAAAGGGGTTGTCCTTTTTTTACATAAGTACCCTCATCGAAGAGCATTTTTTCAAGGAACCCTTCTACCCGGGCCCTTATTTCAACGAATTGCTGAGCACGAATGCGGCCTACATATTCCCCGTAAATTTCCACATCGTCCGTAACAACAGGCTCGACTTCGACTATCGGTAGGTCGGGACCCGGAGGTGCGGGACGCAGTAACCAATATAATCCTCCGCTTAATAGGAGAATACCTGCCCCCACGTACAACCATACCCGAGGAGAAACACGACGAATCTTTTCACTAAGCCGTAAAGCATAGTTGCCGATATTTTTAGCGGCTTGCCGAATATTTTCAAATGAAATTTTTATCATAAAGTCAAGAAACTTTTTGGAAGTAAATACACAATAATCCTGATATGAGAATGGAATAGTCCGCAAAAGTACTCTTTTTTCTTCAAATACGCCTTTTTTGTGACAATATTTAGATATTAAACGTAATACGGAAAGGGACGGTTCTGTGCCGGATAGAGATTCCGATAATAAATAAGAAATGCTGTTTGGGAGAAAATCATAGATAGTTTCTAAAAAGTGCAATCTTTGGGGTAATTTGTATTTGTTTATAAACCATTTCAATCGGTTTTACTACTATTTTCTTCAAAGGAGCAAAAAAAATTCCATTTTTCACTAGGGATTAAGCTTATTCTATGATATTATATAATCATTATTAATACATGACATACCCTTGTAGATAAGGCTTGGATATATACGGTCGATGGACAGTTGGTTAAATACGTAAACAACAATCCCGAATCTGTGAATGTCTCCGATCTGTCTTCTGCTATGTATGTAGTGAAGATGCAGAAAGGCAATGTGGTACGTAGCCAGAAGATGTTTAAGAAATAAAGAAGATTGTTTCAGGTTAATAACAGTCTGAAAAGACTGCCTCTCTCGAAAGGTTATCCGATGTGATATCGGGTAACCTTTCTTTTTTATGTTTTTCGGAAGCAATTTATTCCCCTTGTCGATTCATGCATCATGACGGTCGATAATACGACAGTAGAAGAAACGGAATGTACGATTTCGTTTTTATTTTCTGGGTCGCAAATCGATAAGAAAAGGCTTTAATACGCTTTTTATGAACTTGATAAGAAAAAAATAGGACAGATTTATTTTAATTCTTAACTTTACTCTGTTTTTTGGAAATTTCTTTTTTTAATTCGTTCCGGAATACATAGATTCTTTCGGACACAAATGCTTTGGAATATTCGAATTCATCAGCAATAGATTTTATAGAATATCCTTGTATATATTTTTCAATGATTGACCGGTCAACGTGGTTGAGCAATCGGAATATATTTGTAAATGTTTCTATATCAATCATGTCTATTGAACAAATTTGATGACGAATTGTTCTAAATAATCTAAGTTGAAACCATTTAATTTTAGTCATAACTTTTTTATATAAAAGCCTCCGACCATAATACACGATAATAAAAAGAACAGTGAATAAATTCGTGAAATGCAAAACTCTATTTGCATTTTATTATGGATCGGAGGCCTATGTCAAACCACCCGAAATGGCAATCGCCACCACGAATTTATTCACTTGTATGATACAAATATAAGGATTTGTTTTTGATTATTTTGTAAAATAATCCTAGAATTTTTACCTAATCTAAATTATTTTTTGCCCTTCTTTTATAAGAGATTGTAAACGTGGTCTTTGTAAATTTTATCAAAGTGGAAGGAAATAGTGAATAGGAATTTTGAATTGCATGTTTATTCCAATGGTTGAATCTCGATTTGAGTGGTGATATTCAATCTTTCTTTTTTGATGTGTGTCTAAGTACGATTTGTAGAAGCCATATTTGCCAAGTTTTTTTGCACGGAATTTGCACGGTTTTGAAACAAAACGCACCTAAGCACAACAAAAATATACGAAACGTCGATAATTTATGTATCGATTGAAAGTATATTTTTTGATGAAATATATAAAGAAAAAACACTGAAAATCATTTGATAATCAGTGTTTATATTTTGTCGGGGTAGCGGGACCTTATTCAAGGGAAGAGGGTTATATAAATGATTGATTCTCAATAATGATTTTAAAAGAAATACAGGGCATTTCTCCCGTATTTCTCCCGGTATTTTAGAGGTAAAAAATTAGTTTTTAGGTATGTAATATACATCGGCTTTAATGCGGTGACAATCACACAATATATTGGGTTCTTTATGCTCTGTTATTTGAATCACATTTCCGCCCATTCCACGAGCTAAATTTATAGCATCGTTAATGACTTCTTGATAAGAGCATTTCGTTGTAAATCCACTATCTCCGATAGATATAGAGCCGATAAACTTCACATCATTCGGTAATTTTTGACCAATACCAAAAACTTCAACCGGCGTTCCTGCTGGTAGTGGTGTTGAATAGTTCAATACACTCGTTGTTTTTGACGTTCCACAACTAATTAAAACAAGAGATATAAATAAAAATAAAAATACTTTTTTCATAATGGTTATTTTTTGTTGGTTAGTAATTCAATAGTTTTTTCTTGTATGGAGATAGTTTTTTCTTTTGATTCAACCAATTTTTCCAAATCGAAAATTCTTTGTTTAAGAGTAGAAATTTCAGCGGCTTCTTGGGATATAATTAAATGATTTCCATTTCCTCCAATTAGATTTTGATTTCCTGTTACATTATAGCCAATAGGATCTAAGTATAATAAAGGAGTATCACCTAATAATTTACAAAGTTTTTCAAACACAGAAACTGTAATTCTTTCGCCTTCGATAGATTGACGGAGTCCAGCCTCTGTTAATCCGACAAAAGAAGCACATTCTCTAAAAGTAATTCTACTGCTTTTTATTCTTTCTTTTAATAGCTTGTAATCCATATTGTTATAAATGAAAATTTGTTTTATAAATATTTTTAACTATAAAATAATATCTATTTGTAGATAAAATAGTTTTCTTTGTTGTGTGTAATCCTACACAAAATAAGTAAAACGACACAAAACAAACAAAAAAAGATATGAAAAAGACGACAGACACAACAAACAACGACAGGCTGTTAGCGTGGCTTTCGACAATCCCGGTCGGCATATTCCCGGAAATCAGGGAACAGATCATGCGGGATTGCGGAATATCTCGCTATGTGCTCTCTTATTGGCTGAGTGGACGCACGAAAATTCCCTATCTCGCCATGCAGAAGATAGAGAATATCGCCGGTAAAAGAATATTCGAATACTAATCAAATTACTAACCAATAAATTATTAAACGTATGAGAAAAAATTATGTAGGCAAACCTTTTACAAGGAGCGCGAAAGAACAGGAAGAAGATGCGAAAAGAATAATTCTTGACGATCTGAAAGATGCGATAGAGGATTTAAAAATCGAATACCCCAATCAAAGAGGTTATTTAGAATCTGTATTAAGAGAAGGAGAATTGATTGCGTCTAAAATTGTAAGAGCAGAAAGAAAGACAGTAAACGAAATTATCGATAATCGGGAGCGCGGATTAAACCGCTTAAATGATGATATGCTAAAACTGAATATAAACGGTTATTCATTCAACAATGAAGATAAGTTCAAGGAAGAGATTATTAGGCATATAGCATTTAATGACACCCGAAGTGATTTTATAAAATATCCGATGAGAGAAATCGCTATAAAATACTTTTATATGCCGGTATTAAAAGACGAAGCAAGGCGTAGGGGTATCAAGCCGGATAGTAGAGTCGGACAGGCTCGCAAATCGAAAAGATCGCCCCGGTTGAGAGGTCGTGACGATATAGATTGGTGGGTAGCTATTGAAAAAAACAATGCAAGGCGCACGAATAGTATGCTCGATTATTCAGGGAATAAAGAGGATATGTTGGATTTGGTAATGGCGCAAGTCGACGATTACGCATATAATCACAATGATAGCGACCTAATAAAATCCATAGATCGAGCGAAAACGGCAGAAGATCTATTTAAGAGAGAAGGGTATATAAGCAAAGACAAAGAGGAATATAGTATATCCGATATAGGAGATAAAAGTTTTGAAGTTCTTCATGTTACCGCAGAAAACTTTGAAAAACTATCGGATATTTACCCGGATATCTACGACCGATTTAAAGATGACTTTGACGAAGAAGATATAGATTATTAACCCCTTAACTGTCTGACACTATTATTATGGAACCATCGAAATTATACAGAGGGAGAGACGCCGCGGGAATCTGGCATTACGGATATTTCGTCGAACAATGGATTTACGGCATAGAAAAGAAATACGTACAGGTAGACGTCGCCACCGTTGGGAAAGCCATCGATGTGGAAGATAAAACAGGAACCCCCATCTACACCGGCGACACTTTCGAATACAAGGGATATAAATTCGTAGTCGAGTACGATAAAGACGGAGCCGGGTATGTCGGCAAAGGAATCGACAACCCCACTTACCAGATATCCGGCTATGACTTGAAGCGAATGATCATCACCGGAAACATTCACGATTAAAGTTCTTAAAAATGGAAAAGGCACAAGCTATAATGGAATTGATCCTATTAGGATCTATGCTAATATATGTATTGCTACTCATTATAGCACTATTTATATTGATATACAAAATTTTAAAGGATAAATAAACCACTGACATTATGGAAACGAAGAACGAACAAAATATAAGAGATATATTAGAATCTTTTGTAAATACAATAAAAAAAGATAAGGACGTTAAATCGGCTCTTGTTTTGATAGAAACAAAATATGATCGGATTATACAAGTAAAAGGGGAAGAGGAAGATCTCGCTATTTCGTTATATAAACTTTGTAAAGCAGTTCCAAAAACCAGACCTATATTGCAAGTCGCATTGTTAGTATTGGAGAAAGAGGAACAGGCAACAGCAACCGATGAAGCGAATTAAAGCACTATTTATCCTTCTTTTCCTCGCCTCCTGCATACCGAAGGAAATACCGGAAGAACCGCCTTTGCCGGACAACGAACGTCCGGGAATGAACATCACCATAGACACGACCGAAATTGTCGTTAAAAACGATACCATTCTGTTATGACACGATTAGAAGAATATCTCAATACCCGTTTGGCTAATATCGGGCTCTCTGCCGCTGAAAACAAACGAACCCTATACTACTCCGGTCAACCGAAGGAAGTACCCGTTATCGGGCTGAACGAGCGCAAGCAGGCCATTACATTGCCCTATTGCGATCCGAACGGAGAAGTCGCCACTTATGAATACGAAGGCCGACAAATTCCCTTCGAGCGGCTCCGGTACATGGAACCGCAGGAGTACGAGGACAAAGACGGGAAGAAAAAGACAATGCGGTACAGCCAGCCGCCGAAAACCGGTGTATATACCTACATGACGCCCGGCATAGTCAGGAGATACCGGTTAGCCGAGAAAATAAAAACATTGTTTATCGTCGAGGGCGAAATCAAAGCCCTTTCCGGCGATGTGCTGGGGCTCCCCATGATAGGGATCGGCGGTATTCAAAACATCAAGGATAAGGAGAACAACACGATCGACGACTACATACGAATGATTATCGATCGCTGCAAGCCCGACAACGTGGCGCTGCTTTTCGACGCCGACCTGCTCGATGTGAAATATTCCGAGGATAAAGATCTGGCTACCCGCCTGCAAAACTTTTGCTCCGCTGTCATAAACTTTATGGAGTATATGAAGCCCTTCGATGTCGATTTGTATTTCTCCCATATAGCCACCAAATACAGCGAATCGGCAAAAGGGTTGGACGATTTGATCTCCACGCTGAAACCCAAGAAGAAAACAAAGCTGGTCGAGGAATTGAACGACTTGATTACAGGGAGAAAGGATTTCATTAACTGCATGGCTCTTTCGCCCGGTATCAAATACAAGCTCGAAAAATACTTCTTCCTCGACAACGTGGCAAATTTTTACGAGAATTACAAAGCCATATTGGAGGATAGGATATTTAAGTGGAAAGGAGCCTCTTATTACTTCGACGGTAGCAAGGTAGTTCGGGATAATCTCACCAAAGCCAAGATGTTTATCAAGGTGGCCGACCAGTATTACCGAAAATGTATCGTATTCGACGACGACCACGACAAAGAGCACAAACAGCCTATTATGAAGCTGGTAAGATATAATGAAGGAACGGTAAAACAAGAAGTGAAGGATATTTCGCTTATCCCCCGTTACCAGATGTTTTTTAACGAACCGGAGAACACGAATAAATACAGGAGGATAAAGCGGGAAGTTTTCGAAGGCATAGAGACAGTAAGCTATAATAGATATAACCCGGTATATCACGACATAAAACCGGGGAGCTGGAAAACGATAGAATCCTTTTTGCGGCATATCTTTTCCGATACCAATTTAGCGGGGGAAACGATGTATGAGTTCGGATTAGATTACATACAGCACACCTTTTTCGAGCCCCGAAAGAAAATGCCGGTACTCTGTTTCGTGTCGAAAGAACGGAATACGGGAAAATCGACTTTCCTCTACCTTATGCGGGCTATATTCCAAGAGAATGTTATCGTTGTCGACTCTGACCGGTTAAACAGCCAATTTTCAAGCGTATATTCCGATAAATTGATTGTAGGTATAGAGGAAGCCTTCGTGAGTGAAAAGAGGACGGAAATAAAGGAAAAGATAAAGAACTGGGCGACCAACCCAAACATGTTGATGGAGCAGAAAGGGAAAGATGCCAGCGAGATAAAGAACTACATGCACATCATCGTATGCTCGAACAACGAAACGAACTTCATGCAAATAGACGAAGGGGAAAACCGTTATGCCGTACTCAAAGTAGGCGTACTGGAAAAAGACGATCCTTTTATCATGAGTAAGATGGAGAAAGAGATCGGGGCTTTTCTCTATTACCTTTCGAAAAGGGAGTATCATTACGAATGCGGGGAGTCGAGAATGGGATTCAAGCCGGAAGTATATATGACGGAAAGTTTGATCCGAGTACAGGAACGCACGGAAAACAAGGCCGTTAAAGAAATAAAAGACTTTATCCGGCAGAGCTTCATCGATTATGAAACCGTTGAATTATATTATTCTCCGAAAGATCTGGCGATAGAAATCAACCAAGTTGGAGGATTCACCATATCGAAATCGACGATCATCGATTTTCTGAAATACGATCTCAACATCAGGCCGGAACCCATGATGAGATATGACTACTATGTGATGAAAGCGGATCCCAATACCGGGACGATAAGACCGGAAAAGGGAGGAACTAAGACCGGAAGGCCCTATAAATTTATACGGAAGGATTTTATAAAGGAGGAATAGAAAATGAGAAAAACGATATTAGATGTATGTTGTGGGGGAAAGATGTTCTACTTCGACAAACACGATGAAAGAGTTCTTTTTCAAGACATTCGAAAAATTTCTACTCATTTATGCGATGGTAGATTATTTGAAATAAATCCCGATATACAAGCCGACTTTACAAATATGCCCTATGAGGATAAATCTTTTTCAATGGTAGTTTTCGATCCGCCTCATTTGAAATGCTCAGGTTCAAAAAAAGAAGCTAACGGTTGGCAAATGGTTAAATACGGTAATCTTGGGAAAGATTGGCGCGATATGCTGGCAAAGGGATTTAAAGAATGTTTTCGAGTCCTGAAACCCGGAGGATTTTTAATTTTCAAATGGAACGAAACAGATATCAAGGTTTCTGAAATTTTGAAGCTCACACCTGAAAGACCAATATTCGGGCATATATCCGGCAAACGTTCTAATACACACTGGATTTGTTTCATGAAAGAAATTATAAAGGAGGAATAAGAGATGTTTATTTTAAAATGGATAAAAGCAAAGAAAAACGGTATACCATTATATATTAAAGACAAATGGTATAATTATAGGGCGATGATGACAGAAAGTGAAGCGAAAACAACAGATCATATACAGATATATGATGACAATGGAAAATATATCGTCCCCAAAAAAGGAGTTACTGTTAATGTTTTTTTCTCAAAAAAGAAAGTTATAGCTACTTATGTAATAATAGGGATTCATGAAGAATCGCGGAATAAGGATTGGTTATATGCTTACGATTGGGTAAATGTAGATTTATTTTTCGTCGGAAATATAAAAAAGATATGAGAAAGGAGATAAGCCATGAAAGAAAAGGAAATAAACGAAGTCATGGAAGCGGTACGCAGGATGCGGACCTTCCAGAAGAAAGCCCCCGGTAAAAGAAATGATTACCAATTCCAAGACGCGAGGCGACAGGCCGAAAAAGAAGTAGACCGGTTAATCAAAGAATGGGAGGATCAAGAATTTCATAAACGACAAACACAATTATTCTAATTAATGTAATATGAACAGGTCAAAGTTTTGTAAGGAATGTCCCCACCGACATTTATGTAAGGTTATTAAACTGTACAAAGATTGTCCTAACAAAGGATCTTCTTTATGTTCAAATATTAGCGATATAGGTAGAAAAACTTTTAATACAATAATTTTTATTCAAAAAAAAGACATTTTTCTGAAATAAAAAATATATAACGCACTAAATAACATTATATGAAACACCGATTTTTTTTTGCCTCGCGCTGCTGGTGGCAGTGGCAGGCTGTAAGAGCAAACAGAAGTTAGTCAAGTCCGAGTTTATCGAGAAACAGACCATCGACACGATACAAGTACCGGCCGAGCGCTCCACGCTTACCGGTACTTTATCGTATATACCCGGAACCGGAATCGCATTTACCGGAATAGACCAGAAACAAACACCGGGGATCGAGACCTCCGTCTCCATCAGCGGCGACACGCTGAAAGTGGAAACACGGACACAGCAGAAGAATATCCCCGTCGTCACCGCCTCGACTACCGTAGAAAACAAATATGTGGAGGAAAAAGAAAACAACGTATTTAAAAAGATTATGGAAGCAATCGGATTGATAATCGTGCTTTTTCTTGTCATTTTGCTAATTCGGATAAGTCCGAGAAAATGATAAAAAAAATTTTTGACTGAAAACTTGTTACATTTGTTACATTTGTTACAAAATAGAGATAATAATATGATAATAAGGATATTATATAATAAAAAGGCTGTAACAAATCTTGTAACAAAATCGGAAATTGTAACAAATCGATTTTTGCGTTCCCGAATTGTAACAAATTTTTTTTACGAGAACATCTCTTGTAAAAAAGTTTGTTACACCGTGAAACGCTTTACACATCGGCTTTTTGAAAGATTTACCCCATCATGTAACAAATGTAACAGGATTTTCGCGCAAGTCACAGGATTTTTTTCGGACAAAAAGAGAATATAACGATAAAAACACAAAAGATTTTCAATAGATTACATTGTTTTTCTCAATAAATTCATTAAATTTGAAAAATCGTAATGGCTTTATTATTAGCTATTTAAAAATTAAGTTGATTTTTGCAACCATTTTCGGACATAAATAAAACATTAAAAAAACAAATATCCATGCAAATCGATATTGTGACGAACAAAGAGATAGCGCGTCGGTTGAAGATCAGCGAGAGCAAAGCGTGCCGGTTGGTACGTCTGTATCGCGATGCGCATTCTTTGCCCAAATACTCGCCTGTCGAGTGGGTAAAGTTCTGCGATTTTCTCGGTTTGGAAGTTAAACCGAGTTAAAAGACGGTCAAAAATTTCATAAATTGCAATTCTTGCAGCCTCCGGTAAGAAGATACCTATATTCGTTCCGCATTAAATAATATGTGCGAATGAATAAAGCGGTAAAATGGCTCGTAGGAGGTGGCCTCTTACTCTGGTTATACAATAAGTTTGCAACGGCAACGGCATTGATGAAAACGAACATCGAAGTCGTGGGATTCCGTTTTTTCTCTATCAAGTGGGATTATACCACGGTAGATATAGATTTCCAACTGCAAAACCTTTCACAGAACAGGGTTGTCCTGAACGGCATACAGTTCAGCCTGTATTTGAACGGTACGTTTGTCGGATCGTCAAGCCAGAGCCTTAATAATATTTCTTTGGAATCTTACCAGACTGTGAAGGTACGGGCACGGGTAAGCCTGAAAACCTCTAAACTGCTTAGCCTCCTGAATGCTTATTTAGCCACGACCGCAAGCAAATACCACATCGATGTGTCGATAAACGGACGGCTCGGAGCCAACGGAACGAGCTACGAGTTTACCCCTTCTTTCTACGTGCGTATTCCTTCGCTGGTTTCCCTTGTGGAAATGATAAAGAACCTGTTTTCGAGCGGCGACAAAGTGACCGATGTCGCCCATGACAAAGACGCGGAAGTAACCGAAATAACCTCTACTACGGAATGATCGCACAAGCAGAACATAAAGATACGATTATCAATCGTCAGGGCAAAACGAAGGATATCATGCAGGCAGTCGTCGACTGTTACAACTCCGACTATGCACAAGTTCAGGAGTTGGCCGATAACCTTCCGGGGAATGATACCCTTTCCCGTTGCCGAGCTGTTTTCGATTTCGTCGATAAAAACATCAAATATCAGATCGATCCTTTGCAAAAGCAATGGATCAGAACCCCGGCGAGGTTATGGAGCGATGGCGAGGGGGATTGCAAGAGCTTTTCGATCTTTATTTGCTCGTGCCTCCGGTGCATGGGTATACCTCATTTGTTCCGATTCGCCGCCTATGAAGGCAACGGCGATCCTACGCACGTCTATGCGGTTGCCATCGACGAAAGCGGAAAAGAGATAATAGTTGATCCCGTTTATCGGGACGAAAATGGAAAAGCCGTCTTTAACAAAGAATGTCCATATACAAAAAAAATAGATATGAAAGGAACCACAGAAATAAGCCGGTTATCCGGTCCCGGCATCGGTTACTTCACCGAAACCGAAATGATCGAGATACAGGGCAAGGAATATTTGCCTCGTGTGGAGCAAGACTTTTTAATTAACCTGAATGCGTTGAATACCTTGTATAAGGGAGCCGTCGCATCGAAAGACGAAGCATTTGCCAACCGTATAGAGAACCTTATGGACGTGGCGACGGTGGCTATTCTTTTATATGAATATTCGGAAGACGGATTCGGCGATGTCGAAAAGGGCATCTCTTGTCTCCGGGTGATGTACGACGAAGGGGCCTTTAACCAGCCTGTCGGAACGACCAACGAGCAACGTTCACAAGTAATGAATATCATGGTTAGTGCTATCGTACAAAAGTCTGCTGATGTGATAGCCAATGAAGAAGATATCGATTACCTGCTCGAAACTACCGGTATCAGTACGCCGGGTTTCGACGCTTCGGAGTTCCTCGGTAGCGATGTGGCTGTCGGTAGGGCTTCATACCGCCAGATGAGAGCGGCATCCCTTTCGGGATCAAAACCAACACAGGCAGAAATAAATAAGATAGAACAAACTCTTACAACCAATGCGGAATATTTTATGTACTCATTTATTCCTGATAGTAGAGTATCAGAGTTTTCGCATCTTCCTGTTGTATTAGAAAAAAGGGCTTATTATAAGGATTTCTATAACAAGCTGAATAAAAATAATGTATTAACGCAAGAACAGGCTTTGTCAGTTGTAAATTCGGCTATCTACTCCAAATATGGTTATAGTGGTCCCATTTTTTTAATTATGATTCGCGATGGAAAAATTCCTGTTGTGGGTGATATTTTATCTATTATAACTGTCGTTGCCGGATTGATATCTGCGATAGGAGCCCTTCTTTCAAAAATATTCGGAAAAGATGAAGATGAGATGAATGAGGAATTAAAAGTAAATGGTCCGTCATCGACAGATGGGCTCTTTGCTGTTACAGATAGTAATAACTCATATCCCGATAACAGTACCACCGACAATCCCCTTGTGAATTTCAGCAAACCTTCCGGAACAGTCGCCAGCTCGAATCTTCTCGGTATTCTACTGGTAGGCGGCGTATTGATGGCTTTGATATTCGGCGGAAGCAGCGATAAGAAAAAGAAGAAAAAATAACTTTTATAAACCCTCTAAAAAATAAAAAAAATGGCAAAACAGAAAAAGTATCCCAAACAGCCGAAGATGAAAAGCTCGGTAGAGGTTTGGAAACGCTACGAAGAACGTTGTCGTGAAGTAGATCGCTACAACAACGAACTCAAACGTAAGGAAGCGGAGAAGAAACGCATCATCGACAAAGTGCGTAAAATGAAGTAAGTAATTAACAGGTAAAAAAGATTGTTTTATGAAAAAGAAAACGAAAACGGACAGAATCGTTAAAACTGTCCTCGGTGGAGCCGCAGGCGGCGCCATCACTCAGGTGGTGAAAGGAACCATCATGAAGGGAAAGAAAACTTTATATACCGATTTGGCCGCAATCGCCATCGGTGCTATCGCTCCCTCCCTCGTGAAGATGGACGGTATCGGCGAATTGGGCGCGGGCATGATAGGTGCGGGAGTCGCAGGCGTGATCGCAAGCTCGGTCCCCTCGTTGGCCGGTACTCCGTTCAGCAGATTCAATAACGCCCTGTACGGTACGGCTTACCGCCAAAGCATTCTTTCCGGTAAGGATCAAAAAAAAAATCGAAACAGCGTCCTGATGTAAAAGGATCGCCGTTTAAAAATGTCTTATTTTAAAACAAGATAAATTATGAATAATCAATTTATAGCGCCTTACCTTCGCAAACGTTGGGAGGATGCAAGAAAGAAAGTGCAGGCGCTGAGTCCCGAACTTTTCCCCCAATCTTCCTACCTACGAATCGACCAGACTCTTGTCGATGGCGTAGGATCTTACACTTTCGACCCCATGCGCCAGAACGGGCAGAAGGGCACATACGGGCAGTTGTTGAACCGTAACGACTTGTTCCTCACTTATGGTGTCGGCCTGTTCCTGAATTACGCACTTACCTCCAATCCGGGAGCCTCCGTACTCGCCACTTCGTTATCCGATCTCGTAGTCAAAGCGAAGGTAATGGGTTCTACCGACACGATTCCCGTAGATGTTCAATGCATCTATAACGGTGCGCTTCGTTTGCAAACCGGAACGACGGTTACGTTCGAGGCATTGGAAACCTCCATCTTCAACGTGTCGCACCAAGCAGCCAACAGCGGAACAACCGAAGCCGCAGTCGTATCGCTCGACAGTTCGATACTCGATGAGATTTTCTACACTCCCGAGATGATCGCTTTCGCCGGTACGAAGGAACAAACGTTTAACCTTACTTTCCCGTGCGCGAATACCTCGAAGTTCCAGCCCACAAGCTCTCCGAAAGGCTCCGTAGGGTTGAGTCTTATTATGCTCGGCTTCCTCGTGAAGAACGGAGCTCTGTTGCTCGAAAACTACAAGGGCGATGTGAACAGCTTCCTCGCCCCCGCGTGATGATTCCATAATAGTGTCAGACAATCGATTTCCCCGGAGCGTTTACAAGGATTCCGGGGAAATCTTAAAAAGAAATGAAATGAGGGAATACGTTATACAGAATGTAGACTTTATACAATTAACTGTAAATCCGGGCGAGGATCGGGTTTATTTTCCCGTGTCTACCCATTTGCAGGGAAAGAAGGTTTTATATTTGGAAGTCCTTAATCCGGATAAGGGCTTGGACCTTTCCGGCCGATATCCCATTTTATCGCCCGATAGTTTATTTGTAACGCTGTATGATACTTCCGGGAATTTAATTATTGATACCCTCTTTATCAACTATTTCTCAACTTTAACAGGAAATGACTTTCCGAGAATAGACAGTGAGATAGATTGGGAAAGATCATTTATTTCGGTCCCTGTTTCAGTCAAACAAACCTCTGTCTTGTTCTTTTCGGTATATATCGGATCGGAAAATCTTCCTGTCCCATCTCAAAAGAACTTATACAATCTAACCTTTCCTTCTGTTGCCGGAACGATGGAAATATCTCTTTTCCGAAAGGTTCAGGCGTTGAAAGGAAAAAAAATAACCGGTGTATATGCGATGGTCGGGTCTACGGCAGGTAAGCCGGATCAATTATTTGGATTCATAAACGGATATCTGTATTTGGTTCCGAAAGATAAAACCAGATATATCAATTACATTCCGTTACAATTTATATATGGAATGTCTTTTACCTCGATTTATGAAAACTATACACCGATTTCTTTGCAACGAAAATTCATAGATCCGGTAGAGATCGATTTCAACCGAAGCAAAATTTTGATACGATCCACGGACGAAACTATACAAACCCTAAATTTATCTTTCTATTATGAATAATATCGGTTTATCATATCTTCCCTTTACCGGAGCTTATTCCATTGTTGTGGATATGAGCCAAGCCAAACCCGGTGAGCGCGTGTATTTACCGGACACACCTGTTTTGTCCGATAAGTTTATTACCGGCGTTTTTGCCTTTTGGTCGTATGATGGTAATATACAGGACCCGGACGGAAATCTTATAGACGGAAACAGGCTTTACTATATGAATCTTACTCTGGTCGATTTGGAGAATGACGATTTTATATCGAATGTTCCTCTGGTTTATTTTTCCTTCGGAGGTCGTCAGATACCCGTAAATCGCTACCTCGTACTGCCGAACTGCTATATTACGAATAATTATGCTGCAAGCCCGGCAAATCATATCATGCTTACCTTCTTCTATACATCGAAGGTTGAGAATAATGTGCTTTCTCCGGTTGGAAAACTGAGAATCCAATCGATGAACATTCCCGTATATTCCAATTCGGCGAATAGATATTACTTACCGGATAATCGGGTTCTTGTAGATAAAAAATTTAGAAATATCTATTCTACGTCGGTTTTTGTAAACACGACGACCCCCTCTGTAAAGGAAATCGTAGCGCCGGATAATTCGTTTTTAACTCTTATTCTGCGATCGGATATCATATTATACCGCTTCCCTGTATTATATCTTTCACAATGGAATTTCCCTTTTAGACTGAATATGGATAATCTACAAGCCGACCTGCCGAGTTCCTATATAGAGCTCTCCCAAAATATCGCCCAGACGGTAGGGGATAAGGTCGTGTTCTTGAACTTTGAGTATGAAGATTAAAACTGACTGACTATGATACGCGGAAAAGAAAATCTAATCGAATGGGTGAAATCGACGCCGAACGTGAAACAGATACAGATTCGCACCTCTCCCGGCGCTGATGCTTTCCAGTTCCAAAGCGAGGAAGGCGAGAATAAAAAGACGATGGAAGATCGATTGTCCCGAACCCTCGAATATTTGGAGCCGGGAAAATATTACATCGAGATGTCCGATGGAAACTCCCGGAGAAACTGGTATCGGGATTACTTCGTGCTGGAAGATGATGTAACGTCCGTTTCCTCCCAGACGGGAGCAGTGAATATCGGCGGCGTGCCTTCCGATGAAGTGGACCGGAGAATCGCCGCGGCACTCGACGCCCAAAAGAAAGAGTTCCGTATCGCCGAGCTCGAATCGAAGGTAAAAGAATACGAAGAAGAATTAGAGGAACGGGAAAGCCCTTTGCAGTCCGCGATCGGCCGTGTAGCCCCTTATCTTCCGGCTATCCTCGAAAGGTTTTTCGGACGTCCGTGCATGCAGGTAGGCGTTGCCGGAACTTCGCAGCCTATCCGGGTTCCAGCTCCGGATCCGAATACCGATGACAACTCCCGGATATTGCGGATCGCCGAACGGCTGGCAGCCATCGAGCCCGATTATCTGAATCTGTTGGAAAAACTGTGTGACAAATTGGAAGAAAACCCCGCTCTCTTGGGCATGATTAAACAATTCGCTTGATATGAAATACAATCCTAACCTATTCAATAAAGGGGTATTCCCCCGATTTACCAGTGTGACGGTGTATGCAAAACCTTCGTATAGTTCAGATGTCCTGTACGAAATAAAAGGTTTTGCCGGAATGACAGACGGAAATTATGAAAATGTGGACGGCTGGAATTGGTACAGGCTCGGCTCTATCGATGGCGTTCATGTGTGGGGTTGGGTACGTGAGGATTATGTAGAGTTAAAGACGGTAGACCCTATCAATAACGAAGCGGCGCAATCTCAATTAAATCTTATTATAGAGAACGATAAAAATAGCATGATCAATCTATTAGTAGCCTCTCGTGGTTGTTCTATGCTTGAAAGTTCCGGTAGAAATGTATCTTCTATAAAAAATGAGATTCGCAATCTGTATATCGACATCGTTAACCGGAATAACATAATCGCGTCAATGCCCAACTTGGACGATAAGGTTTACGGTGAGCCTGTTTTAGATAAATTCGCTTCTGACCTTCGGAATATCGTAACACAAAATGCGGTAGGTATAGCGTGGGTTCCCGTACTTGTTATTGCTGCCATAGTTTCGCTTTCATTGGGTGCAGCGTATTATGTCTATGACAAGACTAAGACTCTTGCTTCCAATTCGAATGTGTCCTACAAGGCATCGGATAAAGTTGTCAAAAAGGTTTATTCCAGTCTGACCGAAGAACAAATTCAAATATTGGAAGACGATATAAACCGACAGATGAAAGGAGCTTTTACAACTGGGTATTGGAAAAGTGCTACCAATATAACATGGTTTTCTATACTGAAATATGGAGCCATTGCCGTAGGTGCTATTTGGGTGGTCAAGTGGATTAAAAATAATTTTTAAATTATGGCAAATCTATTCAATCCAGCATATATCGATCCAAATTCATATATCAAATTTCTAACAAAAGAGGAGTTGGAAATATGGTGTAGTAAAGCTGTGCATCCACCTCTCAATACTCAAAATTTCAAGATAAATACTTGGAACTATAATTACAATACCGTACCACTTTTAAAACCGGAGGATTTAGTACATGAATGGCCCGGCTCTTCTCCGTATTGGGAAGAATTAGAAAGTCATTATAAATCTGCTGCAATAGGATATTCCAAAGAGTTGCAAGGTATATCGGTCGGTCGTCTTTGTACCTTTTTATCATTGAGGGCGCGCCCCTCGAATGATGCTTTCTCTGTATTCAATATGCACATGAATCAATTTTATAAACATTCGAAAGAAAATGAGGGGCATAAAACCGATACAGAGTATACATTTCGATTTCCTTTGGTTTTGACCGGTCAATTCATTGATATGCCTGATGGACGTTGGCATTATGTGTATGTTAAAGAACATATTCAATTAAATACTGTATTTTGGTATTGGCGATATCTTCCAAGACCTGAATACGAGACATATAAGGAGCTGTATGAATGGACAAAAGAATTTATGGGATTTGTCACTCCCGAAGATTTTGAATCAATTCTTAAAAATTATGAGGTATTTAAATTCGGATTTGTTCGTGAAGATCTTATATCGTTCTATGAAGATTATGAAATAAATGGACAAAAAGTAAATATATCATTTCGTCGAGAGATATACGGCCCAAAATATGAATATCCTATGTTCTACAATTATGATTATCAATATAGTTATAATGCTGAAAATGGTTATTCGTATCTTTATATATTGCTTCCCGGATCTTTTTTGAGAGGGGACAAACTTGATTATCCTTTAACGAATGTTACTCAAAGGATATACAAATGGAATCCTGACATAGATAGTCATTTAAGAATTAACGCTTACCCCAATGGAGGCGACCCCGATTTTATGGAGGATTGGGCCGACGAAATCAAAGCCAATATGGATATCGAGAATGGGACTTCGGACCATAACCCCTCTACGGAAGTCGTCGAGAAAAACGTATTGGCCGGAGCCGGTGTATTGGCTCTCGGTCTGTTGTTGTTGAAAAATAATATGTAGCGATATGGTACGGAAAGACAGAAAAAAAAGAATCATCATGCCGTCCCGGAATAATACCGTGCTTCAATCCCCGGAAACCTCGGACGATGGCGCCCTTGACGGCGGAGAGTTCGATGACGTGGTAGTCACCGGTCAGGATTTGCGCTGGAAAAAATGGGCCGTAGCTATCGGAGCGGTAGCCCTCGTTTGGTTTTTAGCCATTCAGGAAGAATAACAATATAAACAGCTATATATCATGTGGTTCGAAAATAAAGTAACAAGCAATAAGGAAGCATTCTTGCAGAAGGTACGACTAATCTGCGCGAAACTGGGTATAGAGCCCGATTGGCTTATGTTCGTTATGAACTCGGAAAGCGGGTTGAATCCGGCGGCTTATAATCCGAATGGCGGCGCATCGGGCCTTATCCAGTTCATGCCGGACACCGCGAAAGGGTTAGGCACGACGACCGAAGCCCTTCGGAAGATGTCGAATGTCGCCCAACTCGACTACGTGTATAAGTATTTTTATCCGTATCGGGGCAAGATGAGCTCTTTGTATGATCTTTACCTCGTTACCTTCTTCCCTGCGGCTCTCGGCAAGCCGGACAGTTATGTATTGCAAACATCGACACTCCCGGCGAAGGTGATAGCCGATGCAAATCCCGGTATAGATTTGAATCATGACGACCGGATCACCGTAGGAGAATTTAAAAGGTGGATCGATCTAAAAAAAAAAGTATGGGGTTAGAAACCGGATTCAACGTATTTGTCATTGCTGGCTCCATCATTTGCGCCGGTATAATATTGTGGTACATTTTTAAACGAGATAACGATGATTAAGCCGCTAAAAATCATATATAAGAACACGATCCGAACGTCGAACGGGACGATCGAGAACGAGGGCACAAATTCCCCCTCGATTATCATATTCCGCAATCAAGGCACATCGATAGCCTATGTATTGGGAAACGTGAAGATATTCCCCGGTGAATCGTGGCAGTTGAAAAACGATCCCGGAATCGTGATCGAAAACAGCTTTACTGTGACATTCGATACCTCGGTTCCGGGGTTGGAAAACAACTTGGCCGTTATTCGCGGATATTATAAAGATTAAAAACATTTCTGTTATGAACGAATATCAACCCTTAGATATAAACAGGAACCCTATCGGGGTTTTGCAGCCCGGAAAGCAATATTACATTGAAGGAAGCGGGGATTCGGTAGAATTGCCCGAAGCCGGTGTGTATATGTTGAGCGTTGAAAGCGGAAAAGTCATACAAATCGATTACCCTGACGGAACAGACAGCCGGTTAGTTTTGGCTACCGGAACGATTATCAGTTTCTATTTCCCTGCTGGAACGACTATTAGTGTCGGTGATGAAGATTTGCAGCTTAACATCAATAAAATGCGGTAAGCCATGAGTTTAGGAAGATTGGGATTGATACAAGCCGGGCAACCTTCGAAGCAGTGCCCCACGTTGGCGGAAATGACAGCCGATGCCACGGCCACGGCTGCCGATATTGTCGAGGGAAAGACGGCGTATGCACGAGGCGAGAAGTTGACGGGCACACTCGTACCCGTTACCAAAATCGACGTGGCGGCGGAGGGGATTAGTTTCGGATATTCGACTTTCGAAGAAGTTCCCGAAGTATTCGATTTCTCGAACATAACGGATATTGCAAATTTATTTTATAATAATAATAACTTAAAGTCTATCCCAAAATCTTTTGATCTAAATTCACAACGATTATTAAACGGTACATTTAATGGCTGTCATAGTTTAGTTGCAGATTTAGTCTTAAAAAATTCTGTGAATGAAGGAATATATCTTGGATTTAATGGCTGTGAATCCATCATGACGGTTGAAATAGATCTGCCCAATGCAACTACTATGTATTTTGCGTTTAATAAATGTCTTAGTCTTATATATAAAGGGACTATCAACTTACCTAAATGCACCTCTCTCTATCAGTCATTTTGCAACTCGCAGGCATTAACGGAGTTTCCGAGGATAAATGCCCCTCTTGCCCAAAATTGCAGTTATACATTTTATCTGTGCAAGAATTTGACAAGTATTCAAAACTGGGATTTTTCGAACGTGACGGAAGCAACCAATATGTTTAAAGAGTGTTTTGCTCTGTCGTCGATAGGTGATGTGATCTTCTTACACACCTCTCTATCGCTGGCAGATTCCCCGAATATCGATGAAGAGACTTTGAATCGATTCGGAGGATTTGCCAATGCTGCCGGAGAAAGTGGTGTAGCTCCTTTAAAAACTTTGGGACTACCGGCCGCTACGTTGACATTTAACACGGCTGTACAAACTTATTTGGAAACAGAAGGTATCATAGCGAAACTGACAGATGAGAATTGGACGGTTAATTTCGCCGATTCGATGTAATGGATAAAAGAACACAATCAAACAAAACCTCATAAAAAAAACAAATACCCATGAATATAGAAGAAAAGACCTATCAAAAGATTACTCCCGCAACGGAAGGTAATTACCTGACTACCCACCAAGAAGGCGATGATATAAAGACTTACGAGGGAGTAAAAGCGATGTACACGCCGGCAGACTTCGACGCTTCGTCCGTAAGGGAGATTACACCGGAAGAACATCTAAGCTACCAAAAAGCCAAAGAACAGGCTTTGCAGGAGGAAACAGAACAGGGAAATAATGCTTAATAACATATATATGCAGGAAAGAAATGTAATATCCGGCATGTTGGCAAGTTGGCTAACCTCGTTCATCGAGTTCGTCGAGCCGGTGAAATGGTTCATCGTGGCCGCTCTCTGTTTGATTATTGCCGATTTCAAATTTGGGATAGAAGCCTCTAAAAAAAGAGGCGAAACCATACGGAAAAGCCGGGCGATCCGACGTACTGTCAATAAGATGATCGACTATATATGTTGGATATTGGTAGCGACCAGTTTCGGGGCGGCATTCGGTCAACCTTTCGGGATTCCCATACTCCCGGCTATTGTCCTTTTCGTGATATACGGTTGTGAGATAAATTCCTGCTTCAATAATTATTTCGAGGCTCACGGGAAGAAGTTGCGGATAAATGTGTTCAAGTGGGCGAGAAGCAAGTCGGATATTATAGAACCGGAGGAAAATAAAAGCGATTAACCGTTTGCATAATAAAACGATACAATATATATTTGCAGTAGGATTACAGATATTTATATAACAATAAATAAGAGCGTGCGAAATCACCTAAAACTATCCTGTGCGAGCGTGATCTCCTTAAACTAAAAGAAACGAAAGTAAGAACGTATTTAACGGAACTACCTGAAACACGAAAATGAAAAAGCCGGTTAATCACCGGCTTTTCTTGTTTTGACTTGTCGCAAAATTTGCGACAACTGGATATTATAGATTGTTGTATATAAGTTCCGGCGGAATAGCCGATATTTTCGAGAAGGCGAAAAGTTTCTTTCCCAAGTCTTTCA